>Ga0210396_10001906_pt1 | contig 21657 bp, 22 predicted proteins | sample IncBWH17OmetaG_FD_155466 | JGI IMG/M metagenome (GOLD analysis project Ga0210396, IMG submission 155466) | Forest soil microbial communities from Barre Woods Harvard Forest LTER site, Petersham, Massachusetts, United States - Inc-BW-H-17-O ... | reverse complement strand
TGAGCCCTGAGCGCATCTCGCAGCTCGGGATTGGCTTGGTGCCGCAGGGGCGCCGGATCTTTCCGTCACTGACGGTTCGGGAAAACCTGATCGTGGCGCAGCAGCGCGGCAACAGCACCGAAAAACCATGGAATATCGAGCGGATTTATTCCATGTTTCCCCGCCTCCAGGAGCGCCACGCGCAACTGGCGGGCACGCTCTCGGGCGGCGAGCAGCAGATGCTGGCCATCGGTCGCGCGCTGATGGGCAATCCGCGGGTGCTGCTGCTCGACGAACCGTCGGAGGGTCTGGCCCCCCTGATCGTGGCGGAGGTCGGCCGCACCATCAAGCGGCTCAAGGATGAAGGACAATCCATCGTTCTGGTCGAACAAAACCGTCAATTGGCGCTCGACGTCGCGGACCAGGCGGTCATCCTCAACACCGGACGCTGTGTCTTCGCCGGCGAAGCCAGCGAGATCCTGAACAACGAAGCGCTGATCGCCCAAAATCTCGGCGTCTTCCGCGCGCACTAGATCAACAAGCCATCCTCGCAATCCACCCATTGAGGCCAAAAAAATGAAAATCGGCGTATGCGGAACTGGACGAATGGGCGCGGCGATCGCGCAGCGATTGATTGCGGTCGGACACGAAGTCGGCGTATGGAATCGCGACTCAAAAAAGACGAAGCCGCTGACCGACGCCGGCGCCAGGCTGTATGCGTCTCCCGCGGAACTGGTGGAAGGCTGCGACGCCGTCATCGCCATGCTGCTGAACGACGCCGCGACTGAGGCGGTTTATCGGGGACCTCAAGGCATTCTGAAATCCGCCCTCGCCGGCAAGCTCATTATCGATATGAGCACGGTGCGGCCGGACACCATGATATCCGTGGGTACGGCGGTGGCACAGCAGGGCGCGGCCTTTGTCGAATGCCCGGTCGGCGGCAGCACCGTGCCGGCGAAAGAAGGCAAGCTGTTCGGTCTCGTCGGCGGCACCAACGCCGATGTCGCCAGGGCGATGCCACTGCTCGAGCAATTGTGCCGCCGTATCGAGCATGTCGGCATGCTGGGCTCCGGCGCCACGATGAAGCTGGCGGTCAATCTGCCGCTATTGGTGTACTGGCAGGCGCTGGGTGAATCCCTGACCATCTGCAAGCCGCTCAACCTGCCGGCCGAACGGCTGATCGATATCCTGTCCGACACTGCCGGCGCGCCGGCCGCCATGAAGGGCCGCGGCGCCGTCATCGCCAAGGTATTGGGCGGCGCGCCGCTCGGCGAAACCGCGTTCGGCATCACCGCCGCAAAAAAGGACCTGGCCACGGCCGTGCAATTCGCAGCCTCGATCCATGCGCAATTGCCGGTTGCGGCCAGCGCGCTGGCCTGCTTCGAGGAAGCGGAAGCGGCGGGCCTTGGCGACGCCGACGCCACCACGGTTTCCGTTCGCTGGACCCAGCGGCCGGCAAAATCATAAGCGACAAAGTCACATCCCGAACAATCAACGCAACAACAGAGAAAATTCAATGATCGATCGCCTGAACCGCTATGGCCGCACCGCCGCCCGCAACCACGACGCCGACGGCCTCGCCCGGCGCCCGTCATCCATCACGATCGATATTCACGCCCATATCGTGGTGCCCCAGGCCGCGAAGCTGGCGCAGCCGCATGTCGATCTCAGCCGGGTCCCGCTGGCGCATTTCGCCGATGCCGCCACCAAGGAAATCAACGCGCAGCAGGATAAGGATATCGGCGAGGTCATGACCACGATCGATCGCCGCCTGTTCGATCTCGACAAGATGGGCATCGACATCCAGGTCGTGGCGCCGGCGCCCGGCCAGTGCTACTATTCTGTTGATCCGAAAATCGCCGAGCCTGCGCATCGTCTCGCCAATGATGGCGTGGCGGAATATTGCGCGCGCAAGCCCGACCGGTTTGTCGGGCTCGGCGTCGTCACCCTGCAGGAGCCGGAAATCGCGGTCCGCGAACTCGACTACATCATGAAGGACCTGAAGCTAAAGGGCGTCGAAATCCTGACCAATGTCGATGGCCAGGAATTGTCCGATCCGAAATTCCGCCCCTTCTTCGCCAAGGCCGAGCAGCTCGGGGCCTTCATCATGATGCATCCGAACGGCTTCACCCATGGCGATCGCCTGACGCACTTCTATTTCAACAACGTGCTCGGCAACCCGCTCGAGACGACGCTGGCGCTTCACAATCTGATCTTTTCCGGAACGCTGGCGCGTTTTCCCGATCTGAAATTGATGGCCGTGCATGGCGGCGGTTATCTGCCGGGCTATTCAGGCCGGATCGACCACGCCTGGGGCGCGCGGAAAGACTCGCACGGCGAATTGCCGCTGCCGCCGACGACCTATCTGCGGCAGGTCTATCTCGACACCGTGGTGTTCAGCTATCACCAGCTCGCCTATATGATTGACGTGTTCGGCCCCGATCGCATCGTGATGGGCACCGACTACCCCTTCGACATGGCCGAATACAATCCGATCGGGCACGTTGCCGGGGTACAGGGAATGGACGAGGTAACGCTCGCCCAGATCGCCGGCGGGAATGCCGCGCGCATTCTCGGGCTTGATGTCTAGCCCGGCTCAGATTCAGAAGACCAGATGGTTCGAGACGCGCGGCGTTGCCGCGCTCCTCACCATGAGGGAGTTGAATTAGTAAGGGGTCTCGGACCTCATCCTGAGGAGCATCGCGAAAGCGATGCGTCTCGAAGGATGAAAGCCGTTGAAGTGGACAGTCAAAGCCCCGGCGCGCTCAGTGATGCGCGCCGGCGGTCTTGTATCCCGGCTGCTCGAACGGATGCGACGATCCGAATTCCGGCATCTTGAAGCAGCGGTCGGCGAGACCGGCCACCAGCGGGAAAGCACCTAACTCAAGCTTGAGAAAATGCGCGCCGACGACCTGGCCGGCGATACAGATATCCGCAAGGCCGGGTTCGGCACCCAAGGCAAACGGCGCCGGGGCACGGCGCGCGAGAAGCCGCTCATAGGTCGCAAGGCCCTCGGTGGTCCAGTGCTTGCCCCAATCCTCGATCGCGTGGGCATCGGCGCCAAAGGCTTTGGCGAGATGCTTGCGGACGCGCGGCACCACCAAAGGGTGAGCATCGGCAATCGTCATCAGCGCCAGCGAACGGGCATAGGCCCGCTCCTTGGTGTCCTCCGGCAACAGCCGCGGCTTGGGCTGGATATCGTCGAGATATTCGATGATCGCCAGTGACTGGAACAGCGATTGGCCGTCGTGAATAAACGTCGGCACGACCCGCTCGGGATTGACCTCGACATAGCCCTGTTCGAATTGCTCGCCGGTGAGGATGTCGATCGGGATTTCCTCGAATGCCAGGCCCTTGAGCTTCAGCGCGACCCGGACGCGAAATGAAGCGATCGACCGCCAGAAGCCGTAGACCCGTATGCTCATACGAAGAGACCTTATCCAATATTCTGCTTGAGGCATTCATAATGCCGAAATCGACCGATAAGGCCAGTCAACTTCTCGCAGGGTTACGCCGGCTCGCTCAACATGCCGGCAAAGGTCTTCGCGAAGGTATGCGCGTCGCCCGGCCATCGCGCCGAAACGTAGTTACGATCGCGGACCACAAAGGCCGGCCTCGCATCATCGACGGAATCGCGTTGCAGGCCGGAGGTCTTGCGGCGGTAATCCGGATCGGTCGCGGGGACGTCCTGGAAATCTTCGGCGCGGGCGAGCGCGCGCGTCACTTCCTGCTGCACCGACATAAAGCCATTGGGCTGTCCATCCTGCTCCAGATAGGTCCGATAATAATTTGGATCCCAAAACCGCGTGACGCGGGCGAGCGACCATGCGCTGCGTTCCAGCGTCCAGGTCAAGGCGGTCGTTCGATGCCCATAGAGCACCGAACGGCCGGTGTGTTTCGAGATGCTGCGGGCGGCCAGCAGCACGCCATGACAGATCGCCGCCACCGGTTTGTTCGGTTCGAAAAAGCCGATGACGTGGCGTTGCAGGATGTCGCTCTCGAGGTAATCGCGCATGCCGCGTGCGCGATGTCCGCCAGGCAGCAGCAGCGCATCGAATGCGGCGGGATCGACAGCGTCCCAGCGCTGCGGCGCGAGATAATTGCGATCGGCGATCATCCCGGCATAGGCCTCGCGCGCGTCGCGATTGGCCCGCAACAGCAGTCCGATGAGAGGCCAATTCCGCAACACCGGAATCGCCCCCCAGAAATCGAGACCCTTCCCTGTCACCATGATCTCGTCGGCGGCGGCAGGCAGCCCGTCCGGGGTGACAAACCCGACGACGTGGCCGGCGGCGACAAGCACGCGCCAGCTCACCGCCGCTTCGCTCGGATCGAAATCCCGCGCCGGCAACGGCAATAAAACGCGCGCCACCGGCGGCGGGCCTAGACCAGCAACACGGTCGATCCCGTGGTCTTGCGCGCGGCAAGATCGGCATGGGCCATGGCTGCGTCCTTGAGCGGATAGGTCTGGCGGACCTCGATCTTCACGGCGCCCGACAGCACCACATCGAACAACTCCTTCGCCATCGCCACGAGGTTCTCCCGCTTGGCGGCATAGGTGTTCAGCGTCGGGCGGGTGACGAAAAGCGAGCCCTTTTGGGCCAGCAAGCCAAGATTGAGCGGCTCGACGTTGCCGGAAGACTGACCGAACAAGGCAGCAACACCAAGCGGAGCTAGGCAGTCGAGCGATTTCAGGAAAGTGTCCTTGCCGACGGAATCGTAAACCACCGCCACTTTCTTGCCTGCCGTGATCTCGTCCACGCGCTTTACGAAATCCTCGCGCGAATAGACGATGGTATGCGCACAGCCATGGGCCCTGGCGAGCGCGGCCTTCTCATCATTGCCGACGGTGCCGATCACGGTGGCGCCGAGATGCTTCGCCCATTGGCCGAGGATCAGACCGACGCCGCCCGCGGCGGCATGAAGCAGGATGGTATCGCCGGCTTTGACACGGTAGGTCTGCCGGATCAGATATTGCGCCGTCAGGCCCTTCAGCATCATTGCCGCGGCGGTCTTGTCATCGATGCCGTCCGGCAGCTTGAGCAGGCGGTCGGCCGGAATCAGCCGCGCTTCGGAATAGGCGCCAAGCGGCGCGCTGCCATAGGCGACGCGGTCGCCCGGCTTCAGATCGGTGACGCCGGGTCCGACTTCCTCGACCACGCCGGCGCCCTCGCCACCCAAACCACTCGGCAACTGACCGGGATAAAGGCCCGAGCGATTGTAGATGTCGACAAAATTCAGCCCCACCGCGGTATGGCGGATGCGCGCCTCGCCGGGACCCGGCTTGCCAAGCGTGACCTCCTCCCAGACCAGAACTTCGGGCCCGCCTGTTTTGTGAAAGCGAATGGCGTGCGTCATGGAACTACTCCTCACGTAAGATGACAAAAACTGAAAACGTCGGGCCGGACCAGGCGCACCCGGCGGCCAGCCACGGCTACAATACGCGCCGAACGCGTGGGGAGAAATACCCCTCCGGCCGACATCTCTTTGCCCGGATGTACGCGGGTAACGACGGACGACCGGAAAAAGCTCGAATGGCGGAGACAGCACGTTCAAATTGCTTTGTTGGGGGTCTCCGAGAACCTCTAGTCGAACAACGGCGGTCGCGCGGGGTCCGCGGGCTTGCCGCCGCAAACCGGTAGCAGAGGTCAGGGGATGAAATAGAACGGATTTGGTACCTTGAAGGTACGTTCCGCGTGCCCACCCGCAAGATCGCTATACTGATCGCCCACATTGGCGATGATCCTGTATCCGATCGCCTCGATTGCCGCGCGGGCGGCGGTCTTGAATTTAGCTACCTGCGGCGGGTCACCGGGCTTTTTCAGAATGAGATCATCCCAATCCCTGTAGCCGGTTTTGGTCAGGTGCCCGATGGTGGCTGATCGCTGATCCTCGCGACGGGCGCTGACAAAGAACACCTTTATTCCCTTGGCCTTGGCCGCCATGAAGAGATCCAGGGTGGGCTGGATCACATCGGGATTCTGGTCAGCAATCCACCTGTCGAATCCGCAGGGCTGCGTTGGTTGTAAGGAGCACTCTCCGCCCAGAAAGAAACCGAAATCGTCGGTGGAAAGATTCACCCAATTTGAAACCGACGTTTCGTCAATATCGAGGACTATGGCTAGCTGTTCGCCCGCAGCCGTGCGCCGACCCCGCTCGTCGACATAGGCCATCGCTTCTGTAAGGATCTTTGCAATGTCGCGATCATAGGCGCCAAAACATTTGTAGTCGATCAATTGCAGCTTGAGCACGCCGATGTTCGGCGGTTGCGATCCATCCGTCGACGGCAGGCTTGGTGTGGTGGGGCATGTGAATGCAAACGCCGCGCTTGCCGAAATCGACATCAATCCGATCAGGAATGCCGCGATGAGATAATGCCGGACCACGCCGCCGCACTTCATGTCGGTCTCCACCGTTCGTTGCCAGCCCAGCGTCTTCGCTAGAGAACGTGCTTGATAATATGATCCGCCGTCCGCAGGCTTAGCGCGGCAATGGTCAGCGTCGGATTGGCTGTCGCGCCGGTCGGGAACGTACCGCTGCCGACCAGGTACAAATTGTCATGGTCCCATGAACGCTGTACGTCATTTACCACGGAGTCGTTTTTATTCGTGCCCATACGGTACGTCCCCATGATGTGCCCGGCGCCGGTATAATTGAGCGTAACGTTCTTGCCGTCGATCACCTCGTCAAATCGGCTGGGATCGCCTTTTGCAACCTCCGTGAACTCGGTAATTCCCATTTTCTTGAAGAGGAGATCCTTCAGCCGATAGGCGGCGACGAATCCCCTCCTTGTATAATCGGAAAGATTGTAGGAAATCTGCGGTCGCGGCAGCCCCAGACCATCCGTGAATTTATCCGACAGCGTAACCCGGTTATCGAGGTCCGGCGTTTGTTCGATGAGGAAACCACACCGAAACTGACGTGTGAATTTTTCGTTCAGACGATCGACCAGCGCCTTGCCGAACAGCGCTTCCTTGCCCAGCGTCGGGTTGCCGTCTTGCGGATTGAGCCTGGTTTTGTTCATGCCGTTGACGAAGTCGAGTGTCGTCGCATTGGGATCGCTGCTGCCGGCTATGCTCGCTACGACAAAGTTCCAGCCCTCATTCCCGATATCGACCCGGAACGCGCTACGTTCATGGCGGAACGGGCCGTCGCACAGATCCTCGATACCGGAGGTGATCAGGGGACCGCGATAGGGATATAGCGGATCCGGTGCCATGCCCCAGGCGAGATAATAGGGATGGTCCATCAGATTTCGTCCAACCATATCGCTGCTGTTGGCCACGCCGTTGATCGTCCGGCCGCCATTCTTCGACATCAGCAACAGACGCGGCGTCTCGATCGCGTTCGCGGCGATGATGTAGATTTTGGCTTTTATCGTTGCGGATGATATCGTGTTGCGATCGTAATTTATGTATTTTATTCCGCTGATACGTCCGTTTTCATCGACCAGGATCTCGCTGGCGACTGTGCGCCGCTGAAACGTCACACCATTGGTCCTCGCCTCATTCAGCGTAATGGTGGGATCGTATTTCGCCTGGATCGGACAGATCGGAATGCAATTGGTGTTGCCGGCGCAGGCGCGCCGATTTCGATAGGGTTCGGAGTTACGGGCTGCGGGAAGTCCCCTGACCTGGATTTTCTTGATCCGGTCGTCTTTTTTCAGAAATTGGATCTCGTCGTCCGTCATCGCGTCCAAGGCTTTGCTGACGGCCTGATCAGTTGTCGAATTCGGGATTTTCCGCATCGGATATTTGTAGCCGGCCGGGAACTCGATGCCGAGATAGCCCTGCTCCCCGACATCCGCTGAAACGCCGAGTTCTTCTTCGGCTTCGCCGTACCAAATCTCCAAATCGCTGTAATCGATCGGCCAATCGACGAATTGCGGCACGGACTCCCCGTAATTCGTTTTCATTTTGAAGTCTTTCGGCACAAACCTGAGGCAGGTGCCGAGCCAATGCGATGTGCCGCCGGCAACACGATCGTAGGTACTGGTGAATGGCCGTGGGCCCGTCTGAATCAAATAGCTTGTTTTGGGATCGCTCCAGTCACCGAAGCCCCCTTTGGGACCGAGGCTCAACACCGTTGGCCGGCCGGCCTTCACCAAACCTGGATCGCTCAACCCGCCTGTGTTGGGGTCAAAAATCTCGGGCGTATATGGACTCTCCGGCACCTTTGCCGGTGCTGAATAGAATCTGTTCATATAGCTGTTGATGTTGGGCGGAATCCCTTCGCCCGCCTCCAGGATAATGACCTTCTTGTGAGCTTTACCCAACTCATTGGCGATCAAGGCACCGGCGAAACCGGACCCGACAATCACCACATCCCATTCTATGCTCGGTTCGGCGGCCATGGTCGGCTCCCTCGAATATCCGGTTGACTATCCCGTGAAGTCGGCACGATCGTTCGGCGGACGCGTCCAATAGCCAAACTGCATTTCACTGAATCCCATCGGGTGGGCCTGGGCCACCTTCAGGGCCCAGCTCTGGGTGTAGGCTTTCGGTGAAATGACTTGGAAATTCGGTTGAAAAGCCGGTTCCTTGCTGCTCTTCTGCAGGTCATCCGGATCGTACCAGGCGCCGAGGTACCACATCAAAACGATGCTGCGCGCCAGATATTTGGCATCGATCTCGGACTGCGATTTTTTCGGCTCGTTGCCTTTGGGTTCATCCTCGAATTGCAGCTTGGCAATGATGGCCTGTTCGCGATCGGGGGATGCTCCGATGCTGTCCTTGGTGAGCCGCAATAAGTTCTCGAATGCCGCCGGGCGCCTGTCGTTGATCCAGTTGAAATAATCCTGCTTGATGTCGACGGGGTCTTCATCGGCCACCAGTTCCGGCAAGTCGCTGAGCTTTAATTGTTTCAGGAAAAGTTGAAGTTTATCTGGAGGCCTGAATGTCTTGGTACTGAATTCCGGAACCAGCTTCGTTTCGGAAATTCCGGTCAGCGCTCCCGAAAGCAGCACAAACAGCACCATCTGTTCCGGTGAATTCGGATCGAGGCGGCCGGCATTCGCGGGCGTGTCGACGGCCGGGAGAGTTACCGCAGCGGTGGCGGCCGCAGCCCCGGTGAGCACTATCCGCCGCGTGACGCCCCTCGCATGCTCATCGTCTTTTGCCGCCGATACGGTCGGGCGGCGCCCTTGATGCGGTAAATCGCTCACAGCCTGCTCCCTTATTTTTTAATCTGTCATCTCACCCTGGATCGATCGCGAACTCGATCAACGTGCCTTTTCCAGCATGAAGGTGAAGTCCGATTGATTGAAAAAGTCTCCCGGCTTGCCGTCTGCCGCGCGCCGCTGATGACTGACCGCATTGCCATGGCAGGCAATGCAGCTTGACGACGCGAGGGGGATCTTGCCCTGGCTGTAGGTTTCAAGCGTCGAGTTCGCCAGATAGGTCGGAGCCGGCCCGCAGGTCATGTCAGGTTGTTTTTTGAAATTGGTCGGTTGATCTTTTGCCGCGGCTTTTGAATCGGAATCGCCTTGAGGCGAGCAATCGAAGTCGCTCGGCCATTGTGTGCTGAGCAAGATGTAGTGCTTCCATACGTTATCGCCGAGGATGCTCTGGAATTGTTTGCTCATGCTCTTCGATTCATCCGTCAGCGGCACCACCCGCGTGATCTGGCTCTTGAACTTGCTGTCGTGGAATTTCAATCCGTTGGCATAAATGGGGTCCCACGGCGTCGGCGGCGTCTGATTGGTTTCGCATTCGGGGCAGTTCAGATCATAGAAATTGTACGACGCCTTCAGGTTTCCGCTCGCGACTTCGAGGTCTTCAGGCACGTTGTCGATGTGCTCGAACGAGGTCCATATCCATTGCCGGCGGCTGACCGTCTTGTGTCCGACGTGAAATCCCACGAGCCCGAGCGTTTTGCGCAAACAGGGCGGCGGTTCGGATTTTCCCTCGTGCCGCGGCATCAAGACCAGCGCGTCGACGGTATGGAATCTCTCTTTGTCGTTTTCGGACTCGATCACTTTCCAGGATACCTTGATCATGACCGCGCCCGGATCACCGCCGTCGGTCTTGCCCTTGTCCGGATTAAATCCTGACGGAAAATCAACCTTCAACGCGGCCGACGCGGCGTCCTCCTGCGCCTTTTTGCTGTAAAGCTTGTGCGCCAGCATATAATCGAAGATCTGCTTGTTCATCAGGATGTCGAACAAGGCGTAATTGCCCTGCTGGTCGATCAGGGGTCCGGTCTTGAAGGGCTCGTTGAAGGTCTCCTCGATCATCTCGATGACCATCATGTCATTTATATTTTTAATCTTGTCCTGGTATTGGCTCAGGCATTCCTGGGGAATCTTCCTCTTCCCCCACTCCGGCGTGTTGTGCTCCGGATCCTCGACCATCACGTCGAGCAGGTGCATGAAATTATTCCGGTCCTCCCATTTCGTTTTGGTATCCGGCTCGGATTGGGTGATCGGGCGCCCATCGGCGGGAGAGTTCAGCGCGAGAAAAGTCAGCCACGAATAAAAATCGAAACCACGCTGCCGATTCTGCAGCCCTGTTTTAGCGGGGCCGTTGCCACTCACGCTTTCCTGACATGGCAAACCGGATGTCAGAAGCGTCTTTCTGTGCGCCGCATCGAGAGTCGTAAGTCTGGTCGAATCGAGTGAGTTTGGGTCTGCCGGATTGGGCGGAACAAGATCGTGGAGCAGATTGCACGATTGCCCCAAGACTTGGCCCGCTGGCGCGGTAGACGCTGTCTGCGCATATGAGGGCGTTACCGCCCCTGCCAATGCCAAAATGCCGACAATCCCGGCGACAAGCGAACGATTCTGGTACATGACCGCTCCCTTTCTTGCGACCTGATCTCCGACGGTTCTCGGTGCGAACGAGTTCGCTGCAAGATCGAATTGCGCGTGGACATGTCGCGGCTGCCATCGCGACAACGATCAAAAATCTTCGAGTCATCCTAAAAATTAAAATAAACCCGCCTTACAAATCCTGACGGAACGAAGAGCAACAATAATCTCTCGCGGGTCTTTCGGCTAATCAAAATTGAAATCGTTTTCTGCGGGCAAGTGGACAGCTACAATCTAAAATTGTCAAGTTCAAAAAATGCCGCGTCGCGCGTGGTGACAGGAATATTGCTCTATCCGATTTTCGCTTCCTTGGAGGCTGATGCAATTGGGCCAAGCTTCTCGCGAGAGCGAAGCGACGGAACAATCCACTGACTCGCCATATCGTTTTGCCTTGAACCCCCGCCCGCTTGTGCGCGACATACTCCATGCCGGGCCTGCCGGTGCATTCGCGTGCAGGGGTATCATGGAAGACCTGTTCGAATTCCTGTTCGGCGCCAGCGGGCGCATCAGCCGCGCCGAATACTGGCGCTCGCTTGTTATCTATTGCGTTGCAGGGCTGTTCGTCGCGGTCATCCTGCTCACCGCCGCCGGTCTCGCCGCGCCGTTCTTTATCGTGATGGTCGTTCTAGTCCTTATCCCGTGGCTGATGTGGGGTTTCGCCATCCACACCGAGCGGCTGCACGACCGCGACAAGAGCGCGTGGTGGCTCGTGATGTTCTTCCTGCTGCCGGGTGCGCTCGACCAGATCGCGAAGCTTGCCTGGTTTGGCGGTGCGATCAGCGCGGCGCTGCACTTCGTCCTGGCTCTGGCAGCTTTCGCGCTCACGATGTGGGGATTTGTCGAGATCGGCTGCCTGCGCGGCAGCGCCGGTGCGAACAGCTATGGGCCCGATCCGCTCGCCGAAGAACGACGGATGCGCGCCGCCGCACGTCACTAGCCTCTCAAAAAACAAAAAAGCCCGATGGCCATGAGGCCACCGGGCGGGGTCTTGCAATCCTGGAATTTTGCTGCGCAGCCTGTGGGGGCGCGGTTCAAACACTCACATCATCGCGGCGCATCTCCTAAACATCATCGTATCATTATTTACCGCGCGATCATGCGCGATCTCAATTATCGCGGTATCTTTCCAAAAACCCCGGCCTCGGCAAGTGCTGCGATGCGGCCATCGTCATAGCCGAGTGTCTTGCGCAGGACTTCCCTGGTGTGCTCGCCCAGCATGGGCGCGGCCACGGGGTCTGAGGCCGGCGTCAGGCCGAGATGGATCGGGGATTCGATGTTGGGGACGAAGCCCGCGGCCGGATGCGGAATCTGGCTGACGCGATGGCGCGCGCGGACTTCGGGCGAGTTGAGGGCTTCCTCAACGGTCCGAAGATAACCGACGGGGATGTTGGCCGACTTCATCCTTGTCACCCAGTTTTCGCGCTGGTCCTGCGCAAAAATCCCGGTGAGGATCGCGCGCAGTTTGTCCTTGTTGGCCGTGCGCGAGCGCCGGTCGGCGAATTCACCGCTGGCGAGATCGGGCCGGCCGAGCACGTCGATGACAAGGCGACGGTACAGCCGGTCATTGGCGCAGGCGATATAAAATGGCGCGTCGGAGGCCTCGTAGAGGCCGACGGAGGGCGACCCGTTCGGCGAATTTCCCTGGCGGCTCGGATTCCTTCCGGTCATCAAATAGGCCATCCCGTAAAATCCGGTCATCGCCACCGCAATGTCGAACAGCGCCACCTCGACATGCTGACCGCGGCCGAGCCGATCGCGGGCCAACAGCGCCAGCAGAATCGCATTGCAGGCCGACATGCCCGTCACCAAATCGATCGCGGGCGGTCCGGTCCGCACCGGCGGCCCGTCGGGAAAGCCGTTGAGCGACATGAACCCGCTTTCAGCCTGTGTGATCGGATCGAAACCCGGGCGTGATGCGAACGGTCCCTGGCGGCCGTAGGCCGAGATCGAGCAATAGACCAGACGGGGATTCGCTGGCGCGACGGTGGCATAATCGAGGCCATACTTTTTCATCACGCCGGAGGAAAAATTCTCCACCACAACGTCCGCCCGCGCCATCAATTCGCGTGCGACCTCGCACGCCGCGGGCTTGGTGAGATCGAGTGCGATGCCACGCTTGCTGCGATTCAAGCTGACAAAGGCCGCACTTTCGCCGGCGAGTTCGGCGTGTTCATAGTGCCGCGTATCGTCGCCGCCGTCAGGGTTTTCGATCTTGATGACTTCGGCGCCGAAATCGGCCAGCGTCTGCGTACAGGCGGGACCGGCGACGACCCGGGTGAAATCCACCACCAGCAACCCATCGAGCGCGGTCGGCGCACTCTTTTCTCGCGGCGTCCGATCCGGCAATGGCGGTCTGGCAGTCATGATAGGCTAAATCCCTTCCCTGCATCGATTGACGGTCCTTGAGGGCCGCTTCCTGGGCCGGCCAAAGGCGGATATTTCACCCGGCGGTGAACCCATATACAGCCCTTTATGGCTCCGCCCAAAACAGTTGTGCCGTCAAAATTGAAGGGGGGTTACCGCCTTTTCGAATAGGTGCCGTAGAGGGGATGAGGCGGATCTTTGCCGCAACGGCGAGATCGACGATCACGCGATAACCTTGCGCCAATACAGCGTGTTCGAATACGCCCATGGATATTCCGGCAGGTACAACCGGTAGCCGGCGCGGATGAAATTATTGGCTGACGCAGGATTTTCGGTGGTATCCGAAACCATGCAGTTCCAGCCACTGCGCCGCGCATGCGATTCCATCGCGCGCATCAGGCGCAGCTGAAGCCCGTGTCCGCAGTGTTTCTTCAGCACCCCGACACGGCAAATGTATCCAGCATTGTGGGCACGCGTTGACGATACCAGGCCGGCAAAAGCGACCGGTCGTGTTTCGTGATAGGCGAGCCACCAATGCCCCCAGTCGAAATCCGGCAGGCAAGCGCCGTTGAAGAACGTCAGTCGATGCAGATCCGCCAGCGTATCGGCGATTTCCTCGTCTTGCCCGTTGACCTCGCGAACCCTGTACGCAGGAGTCTGCGCCAACGATAGGCTAGCGTTTTTCATCCCGCACCCGTTGCCGGTCGATGAGACCTGATGAATCATGACGCGACGAAAATTCGCGATGCCGTTCAAGGTAACTGATCGCTGAAATTCACCGCGATCCGAGCAGCGAAGGCAAGGCGCGGTCGATTGATTGCGACACGATCACCGCCGAGCGCTCGTCGAGATGAACGCCGTCCGCCCAGCGCAACTCGTTTCTCGAATACGCGATGGGCAGCCACCGATCGGGCGCAGGGAATTTGGCGTGAACGATTTCGCGGGTGATTGTTGCCGATCGGGAACCCTCAAGGGGCTCCGTATAAGGGAGCTCAAAGAGCAGCGCACGCGACCCGCGCGCTTCGATCGACGCGATCAGCTGTTCGACCCTCTTCACGTTGGCCAGCGCGACAGCCGTCGGATCCTGGGCGTTGAACTGCTGCAGCGCGCGATCGGCATAGACGTGGTTGTCGAAATCACTGGGCGGATGCTTCAGCAACTGGTCGAGGGCGGAAGCGACCTGCGCATGACCGAGAGGCGCATGAAGCCAGTTCTCGTAGGCCGCCACCGCAGTCCTGACCGGACGAAAAAACCGCGGCTCCGCGGCGCCACCGCTCCTTGAATATCTTTCGACCAACGCAGCGTCCGGCGCCCGCGACAGAACGTTTGCCTCGATCAGAACCAGCTTGGGAAGCCGCGGCTGGTTCGCCACGATCTCCAGCCCGGTAACGGGAGATCCTCCGGCCAGCGCCAGATTTCGCAAACGAGGCGTTGCGAAATATTCTTCCTTAAGCCGAAAGGTGAGCGAACTGCCGACAAGGACGATGTCGGGAATGGGCTCTTTGGCATAGCGGTTCAACGTGATCAGCGTGCCGTCGCGCGTGGTCGTCGCCGGCACTTGCAGATTATTTCCCAACCAGGCGGTCGCCAGGCCGGACGCGACCAACAACGTCGCGGCACTGACAGCGCATCTTGCAAACCAGCGAACCGCCGACATTCGTTCCATGACCACACTCAAAACTGAAAATAGATGAATGAGGTTTCGGGGCCGGCCTCAAGATACATTAGCGCCGCCATCGAACCGTACATATACGGCTCCACGCGGCGCAGCGTTCGCTCAAATGCCGTGCCGGATACAAAATGCTGGACAATAACCGGCAGCGAATAGAGTACCGCCAGACTGTAAAACAGCTTTGGCGGATTCGAATTCGTGCTCGGCGCAAACATGCCGGACAGATAGCTGACGGCGTGGTCAAAATTCGGCAGCTTGAAGAAAATCCAGAGCATGCTCACGCAGACGAAAACGAAACTTATGCGGACCGCCCGGAACAACGCCGAGTCGATCGACTTGAGGGGCGTCAACAACGGCCGCTCGATCACGAGCAGCAACCCGTGCAACAGTCCCCACATCAGGTAGCTCAGGCCTGCACCGTGCCAGAGACCGCCGAGCCCCATCACGATCATCAGGTTCAGATAGGTTCGCCCGGCACCATGGCGATTGCCGCCGAGCGGAATGTAAAGATAGGTTCGCAACCAGTTCGACAGCGAGATATGCCAGCGGGTCCAGAACTCGGAAAACGAGGTCGAGATGTATGGAAGATTGAAGTTAACCGGCAGGCGATAGCCGAACAGCATTGCGAGGCCGATCGCGATCGCCGAGTAACCGAAGAAGTCGGCGTAGATCTGGTAACCGTACAGGAAGACCAGCAGCCAGCGGTCCTGGGTCTGCAGCGTCTCATAGAGCGGGAAATCCATATAGGATGTCATCTCGTTGAGATTGTTCGCGACGTACAGCTTGAAAAAGAACCCCGTCAAAACCCATTTTGCGGCCTCGACGAACGCAATGTCTCCGAAATACTTCGGCGTGATCTGCGGCATGAACATTTCGGCGCGCGTGATCGGCCCCGAAACCAGCTGCGGAAAGAAGATGATGTAGAGGAAGACGCTTATCAGATCCGGCGGCGCGCCTTTCTGCCGCGTCAGATCGACCAGCAAGCTGATATTGTGAAATACGAAAAACGAAATTCCGATCGGCAGCGGCAATCTCAGGAGGAAATCAACCGGCGCAACCCCGCTCAGGCCCGATGACCCCGGATCGATAAACAGGAATTTGTACTTGAAGAAGGCTAATAGCGCGAGATTGAAGGCGATGCCGACCGGCAGCCAGATCGAGCGGTTTCGCAACGCCAGAATCAGAAAAAGATAGGTCCCGAATACGGCGACGGCCAGAAGCGGCAAAAGCTGCGGCTGGCCGTACCCGTAAAAGAACAGACTCGCGAAAACCAGCCATTGAACCTGGAGCGTTCTCAGCGCCGGGAGATAATAAAGCCCGAACACGACCGCCACGAATAAGCCGAATTGCCACGATGTGAAGGTCATGCCGCACCGTCAATGATGACGGGTATCTAACACCGCTACCTGATCGGGTACAGCCTGAACCAAGGGAGTTGGACCGCCTCGCTGCTTCGAAGCCAGCACGAAAGAGCAGTGATCTCCCGGTTACCGGAGGCATCGCCTCGCCTTCTCGATTTCCTTGTCGGAGATGCCTTTGGCGCGCGCCCAGGATTCCACGGCCGTCTCGCCATATTGAGCGACGGCTTTCTTCACAACCCAGCAGGGAATGGCCTGCGCGGGACATGAAGCCAGCAGCGCAGCAACAATCAGAAATATGCGAATCATTTGTCCAGCACCGCCTTGACGCCGAGCCAGACCGCCCCGACAAATCCGGTGACAATCACGGTTATCACCGCCTTGAAGGTATAGCTCTGCGCCTGCTCGACGCTTTTGCGCCAGCGTCTCAAGTGCTGGAAATCAGCGCGCAGTTCCTGACGATCCTCCTCCTCTATGCCGAACGAGATCAGGATGGTGGCGATGGTGCGGAGAACCACGGCGTCGATATCGCCGTGATGAAGCCGTTGCTGTTCGGCCAGCGTCTCGGCAACAACTGCCCGGATATGCTCGTCGCTTATTCCGCTCATCACTTGATGATCTCCGCGGTCATCGTTTGATGATCCCGCAGTCATGCTTGATGATCCCGCGGTCATCGCTTGATGATCCGCGCCACGTTCTCAAATCCGCGCTTGGCGAAGTAGAACGACACGACCAGATTGGATGTGACGGAGGCAAATCCTGCAAGAGGATCGGTTGTTCCAAGCCCGAGGACCTTGTCCCACATCAACAACTTTCCCGAACCCCTGCCGCCGTGAATTCCTTTGTACCTGGCGGGCGCCAGCAGCGGTTCAAAGATCCGGGCTGTCGGGATTTTCAGGATGGACAATGATGCGCTCGATTTTATGGATCAATTCGAGGGGGCCATCGCCGCCGTTCTCGATCGCCTGGGCGGCCTTGCCCCAGCCGCGATCCAGGATGGCATTGGCGGCGGATACTTTGGCGGTAGCGGTCGCATCCTTGCTGCGCATGACGCCGACCAGGACGTTCAATGCCGTCCTGGTATGGCTCCGGGCGAGCGAGCGAATTTCGGTGACGGCTCTAGGCATCTGGAATTACGTCCCGTTCCCTATCCAATTTGTAATCAAGCCAGCTTGAACCCGGGCAACATCCCGGCGCGACCGATAGAGGTCAACAGCCATTCGATATGGAGAAGTCAAGATGAAACGCCTTGTTCTGGTTACCGTGTTGCTGCTGAGCGCAGGCCTACCCGCGCACGCCGACACCTCCGTCTATACGTCAAAGATTCCGCGCAGCGATGCCGATCTGCAGGCCGCCGGTTCCTATTGCGACCAGCGTCTCGGCCCCGTGATGAACGGCGCGATCACCTCCGCGCGATACAAACAGTGCATGCTGAGCCGCGGCTGGCGTTACCAGAGCACGACGCGCGTGCACGCGGCACCCGTGCACACCTGGATCGATCCCGACACCGGCGATACCTGCCACGACATCCTCGGCGGATTAGGATCATCCTGCGGCAATGTTTGAGGCGCGCTCACGACATCGCCTCCCACAGCGCGATCGCGACCAGACCTGTCAGGGCGAGCGATATCAGATAAGCGGTCATTTCAAGCTCCTCGCGATCGCTGGTCCTGCTTCATCGCCAGCAAAGGTTCGGACGGCGGCGCGCCTGCAGACGCGTCTTGCGACAAGGCGCTGACATGGGGAGATGCTGCGTCCCGAATGCGGCCGCCGTCCGATTCAAAAAAGTCCGATTCAAAGTCCAATTGAAAAAGCCCGCAGCCGGTTTCCCCGGCGCGGGCTCAATTCTTGGGCTCAATTCTTAGGCTCAATTCTTGCGATGATCACAATGTGCCGGTGATTTGCCCGGCGTGTCAATTTTCCCGAGACGAAGGATTCGTTGCTCGCTGGCGACGGTTATTCAAACCCCTGAACCGGCGGCATCTTGTTGTCCGCCGGTGGCTCGTACGCTTTGGCAGCGGCGGGCGGTGGCGAACCGGCGCTGCCTGTAGTCTGTACCTCGGGCGCCACGCTCGTTTGTGCTGCTCGCTGGACCCGCGGACGCCGCGAGGAATGCCGCAATCCCCAGGGATGCGCGATCGAAGGCCCGGCGGTATAGCCGATAACCGCGCCGGCCACCGCACCGACAGGTCCCAACACAACCGCGCCGGATACCGCGCCCAGCGCCGCGTCCCCCGCGCGCTGCTGGGCCTTTGCTTCGAACGAAACAAGCAAGCCTACGACCAGCGTTCCAACCAGAAGATTCTTCACGGCGCGTTCCCCGCTCAATACGCGTCGGCAAAGGACTCGGAAAATACGGCGACACCAAGGTGATGCGAAAGCCCGCATCCGGGGGGGGTCCCGGTGCGGGCTCAAGTCTCGCGACGTTGTCAATGTGCCGGTGATTTGCCCGACGTGTCAAATGCGTCGCCGATCATTTCGCGGCCCTGCGTGAGCGCCATCGCCAGACCTCGCAACAGCGGCCAACCAATCCGCAGCTTGACGTAAAATCCGGAACCGATCGGCCGCGGAAGAATTACAGAATTACATCGATCGCTGCTGCAAAACCGCGAATGCTTCGCGGCAGATTATTGCCGATCCAATTTATACCGAATCAAAGGAATTCATGGCCGAAACCACTCGCTCGAAGATCAAGAAGCCGGGAAATATGCTGTTCCGGCTGCTAGGTCCGGGGCTGGTGACCGGCGCCGCCGATGACGATCCTTCGGGCATTGCCACCTATTCGCAGGCCGGCGCGCAGTTTGGGTACGGCCTGTTGTGGACGGTGTTTCTGACCACGCCGTTCATGATCGCGATCCAGCTCGTGAGCGGCCAGATCGGCCGGGTCACCGGCAAGGGCCTCACCGCCAATGTAATGGCGCTGGCGCCGCGCTGGCTGGTGCTGGGGTTGGTGTTCCTGCTGGTCGCCGCCAACACGTTTAACATCGCCGCCGACATCGCGGCGATGGGCGAAGCGCTCTCGCTGGTGATCGGCGGCCTCAATCACGAACATGCGCTGATCTTCGCATCGATCTCGGTCCTGCTGCAGGTCTTTGTGCCCTATCGCCGCTACGCCCCGGTGCTGAAATTCATGACGCTGACGCTGTTCGCCTATGTCGCGACCGCGCTGATCGTGAACATTCCCTGGAGCACAGCGCTGCTGGCGGCGATCTGGCCCAGGCCCACCATCAACGCCGACTACTTGCTGATGGTGGTCGCGGTCCTCGGCACCACCATCAGTCCCTATCTGTTTTTCTGGCAGGCTTCGCAGGAAGTCGAGGAAATGAACCAGGGCAAGATAAGCCGCCCGCTTCGGGAGCTGCGCCGGGGCGGCCATCCGGAAATCGACCGCATCAAGATCGACACCACCGTGGGTATGATCTTCTCCAACGCGATCGCCTTTTTCATCATCCTCACTACATCGGCGGTGTTGAACGCCCATGGCGTCACCAATATCAATTCGGCGACGCAAGCTGCCGAGGCACTAAGGCCGCTGGCAGGTGATCTCACCTTCCTGTTGTTCGCGCTGGGGATCATCGGCACCGGCATGCTGGCGATCCCGGTGCTGGCCGGCTCCGCCGCATATGGCGTGTCCGAGGCGTTCGGATGGCACGCGACGCTGGAGGCCAAGGCACCCGACGCGATCGGATTCTACACCATCATCGCCGCCGCCACCGCGATCGGTTTCGGCCTCGGCTTTACCGGCATCGACGCCATTCACATGCTGGTATGGAGTGCGGTGCTCAACGGCATCGTCGCGGTGCCGATCATGGCGATGATGATGGTGGTCGTGACCAATTTCGAACTGATGGGACGGTTCAAAGCCAGCCCCTGGCTGGTCGCACTGGGCTGGATCGGCACAGGGCTGATGGCCGTGGCCGTGATCGCCTTGCTTTGGTCTTTCTTCGCGGGATAACGGCTCGCGCACAGCGCCGTCGCCATGCTAATAAGCTTGCTGGCAATCTTGCTGGAAATCCTGGCCAACTGCCGGTTGGCGATACCACACAAAGGGATGCGTTGATGAAGAACGGGTCAATCGTACTGATGATGGCGCTTGTTGTCGTCCTTGGCGCACTCCCTGATTCGGCTTCCGCCCAAAACGCCGTTGGCGGGCCTAAAAAGCCGGTCGCCGTAGGTGGCGCAGCGAAGCAAAACTCGCCCGTGGTGCCCGCGAACAAGGGCGGGGCCAATGCTGTTTCTTCCCCTTCGAAGTGCCCTACTTGCGTCGTGAAGGGCCATAAATAGGGAAGCTATCTGGCCACGGCATACGCTCGTCCGCCGCGGGGCCCGGCGTTGGCGCCAATGCGCCTGCCAGCGACGGGCTCGCCAACAAGATGTCGGCCTGAAGACGTGCCTAAATCGAAACCTGCCGCCCGATCTCGACGACCTGATCGCCGGGGAGACTGAAGAAGTCGCTGACATGGACCGCATTGCGCTCCATGACCGCGAAAAGCTGCTCCTGCCAGGCCGGCAGGCCCATGCCGTCCTCCCGGGCGACCACGGTCTCGTGGCCGACATAGTAAGTCACATCGTCTAGATTGATTGTACAGCCCAGCGATTCGCTGCTGATGAGCAGGTCCGGAATATGCGGACGCTCCATGAAGCCGAACCGCGCATGCGCGCGCCAGAAATTCGGCGTGACTTCCGAAATCGTGACCCGGTTGCGGGATGACACCCACGGCACCGACACAATTTCCACGCGCAGCACGAACACATCCTCATGCAGTGCGCGATTATGCCGGACATGCCAGACCATCACCGGTGGCGTATCCTTTTCGGTCCGGGTCAGGAACACGGCGGTGCCGGGCACCCGCGGAATGTTTTTCGCGGCAATCCTGGCGAGGAATTCCGGAACCGGAATCAAGGTTTCGTGCATGCGCATCGAGATCGCGGCCGCGCCGCGATGCCAGATCCACATCACGCCGTAAACGGAGATCGCCAGGAGAAGCGGGACATATCCGCCCTCGGCGATCTTGGTAAGGTTGGCGAGGAAGAAGGCGCTGTCGACCACCAGAAAGCAGCCCGCGACCGAGCCGGCCGCCAGCAGGCCCCAGCCCCAGATCTCGCGCATCGCAATGAAGAGCAGCGCCGAGGTCATCAGCATCGTGAGCGACACGGCGATGCCGTACGCCGCCGCCAGATTGTCCGATTTGCCGAAGCCGATGGTCAAGCCGACGGTGACGATCATCAACAGCCAGTTGACGACGCCGACGTAAATCTGCCCGTAGCCTTCCGAGGAGGTCTGCTTGACCCGCAGCCGCGGCAGCCAGCCCAGCTGGATCGCCTGCCGTGTCATCGAGAACGCGCCTGTAATGATCGACTGGCTGGCGATGATCGTCGCGATGGTCGCCAGCACGATCAGGGGTATCAGCAAAATCTGCGGACAAAGCCGGAAGAAGATATTGCCATCGGTCGGCGCGCCCTCCAGCACCAGCGCG
>Ga0210396_10001905_pt1 | contig 21662 bp, 18 predicted proteins | sample IncBWH17OmetaG_FD_155466 | JGI IMG/M metagenome (GOLD analysis project Ga0210396, IMG submission 155466) | Forest soil microbial communities from Barre Woods Harvard Forest LTER site, Petersham, Massachusetts, United States - Inc-BW-H-17-O ... | reverse complement strand
TGCTCGGTGATTTGAAGGCGTGAACGTCGCATCCCTGGGGATTCACGCCGGACATGACGTGCTTGATCACGCCATCCTTGCCGGCGGCGTCCAGGGCCTGGAGGATGATCAGGACTGCCCAGCGGTCTTGCGCGTAGAGTTTTTCTTGGAGGCGGCTGAGCACGCCTTCGCGCGCATCGAGAATCTTTTGGCCTTCTTGCTTGTTCTTGACTCCGGTTGTTGCAGCGGGATCCCAATCCTTCAGGCGAAACTTTTCACCCTTCGTGATGCAAAACGGTTCGGCCAGGTGCGCGGCTTCTTTGATGAGTTTTTCGTGTTTCATGGCTCCGGAAGTGTAGTACAGGCGTGTGCTTCAGAAAAGCGAGCCGAGACCCCAGCCGAAGGCGAAGTAGCGATTGTGGAGCAAGAAAAGCGATTTCTGCGAGAGAGCGATGGAGCGATTGAGACGCAAAACATTTATGGCGCAATAGGTGCGAACGGGAACCTGAACTCCAGGCACGGTCCAGCGCAGTTCGAGGCCGGTCGAACCATGGAGCACGCCGTTGGTGCCTCTTAGCAGCACTGGCCGCGTGGGGCCCAGCCAGTTCGGGAGCAACCAGCCGGACCCCAGGTCAAAAAAGCCGGCCGCTTCCGCGCCGCCGCCTAGATGCACGCGATACTCGACGTTGGTGGCGACAATGAGATTCGCGCCCGCGGGCGCCGCGGAGGGCAGCGTCAGACCGGATGCCGTGGTCTTCGTAGTCATTTCATACGGGCCGAGATCTCCGGCCTGAACTCCGCGTACGAACGGATCGCCGGAGAAGAGGCGCGCATACAAGGGCAGGTCGCCGTGATAGCTTCCCGCGCCGCTAAACGTTGTTCGAAAGGCCCAGGAATTGTTCGAAGAGAAAACCGAGTCGCGGTAAATGTGCGCGTACTCGCCGGAAGAACGCAGCATGTTCTCGCCTCCGCCAAGAATGCCTCCGGAGACCGAGTTGGAAAACAAAATGCGCTCGTTTCCGGCGTCATGCACCCAGGCCGTGCCAAGCGCGCTGCTGGAAACGCGCGTGCCGATGTCGAGCGGAGACACGCCCGGCAGACCGGGCGGCGTGCCGAGTGCATAGCCGGTGGTCGTGTTCGAAAGCGTGTAGTGGACGCCGAGCGAATCATTGTTTGTCAGCGGGTAGGTCCAGGGGATGCTGAATCCTTCGCTGCGCGTGGTGAAGAAGGGGCCTTGCGCGCTGCCGGCGAATCGCGGCCGGATGACATTATTAAAAATGGAGAGCGCGAGCGACCCGCGCGTTCCAAAAATTCCTTCCTTGGCAATCCCCACCATGATTTGCACGGTTTCCGGTCCGCCTTCCAGCTTTGTGGAAATGAGCTCTTCCCGGTTCAATAGGTCGAAGACGGTATACGCGATGCCCAGCGTGCTGCCGAATTGGCCCTGACCTCCATCGAGCGAGGCGCGCTGCTGGCCGATCTCTTCCACGTGAATGATGACGCTTGCGGTGTGCGTGGTTTCGTCCAAACGCACGTGAACATCTTCCCGGTGGATCGGCTTGAAATAGCCGGTGCGCGCGATGCGCGCAAGGCCAGCCTCGAGCGCGCGCTCATCCACGGGATGCCCCTCGCGCAAGAGAATCTTGCGGCGAAGGTAGCGGTCGCTGAAGCGGTGCAGTCCCTCGAATTCGATGCGCTGCACAACGTAGGGAGGCGAATCACCAAGGTCCAGGGTCACGTGAACCGCGTGCTTCTCCGCGTCGAACGACGTGCGGGCCTCGACGGAACGATAGGAAAGTGAGTCAAGGTTTGAAGCCTTGGGCTGAATGCGCGCCAGCCATGCGCGCCGCAGTTTTTCAATTTCATCCGCGGAGTGCGGCCGGCCATTCCCAATTCCTGGAAGAAGGCTCGGAGAGCGTGGTTCCGACGCTTGCTGGAGTGCCTGGCTCATCTGAATGGGTTCGAGGCGATACAGAGGACCTGCCTGAATGGGAATCGAGACGGATATGCCCGTCAGCGTGGCGGCGTGCGGCCAGGGGAGCCATCGGCGCGACGGCTCGTTGATGCGCTGGACTCGCGCGGCACCAACACGCGCTTCCGGGTAGCCATGGTCCTGGTAGTACAGAAGGATGCGGCGGCTGTCATCTTCCAAGGCGTCTCTGGTAAATGCGTTTTTCCCGCGCCACGCTGCAAGCGGCTTCCAGGGCGCCACGTTTTGCATCTGCTTGCGCAGCAGTTTTTCGCGGAGCTGGGGATCACCTTCAAAGTCCACGCGGCGGACCGGCAGGAAAGGGCCATCCTCGATTTCGAATCGGACGGAGACGGTTGCGTTCGGCGCTACTTCGCGGTGAATTAAAACATTTGCGTCTGGATGGCCCAAGTCATTCAAACCGTGGCGGATTGCCAAGGCGATTCGCTGCAGCACGAGCGGATTGGCCGGCTCACCGAGACGCGGCGCGAGCTTCTTGTCCTTGAGCAGTTTTTCGATTTGCTTTGGAGGGAGCAAGCGGGAGCCGGAGAAGTCTACTCTGGAGAGGAACGGGAATTCTTTTAAGTGAAAGACGATGGCGACGCGTTCCGGCGCCTCCGAGGATGGTAAGGGATAAGTGGTGGAAGGCTGCGCCTCGACTTGGACGGATTCGAACCATCCAAGCCGCGCGAGCGCGCGGACATCTTTCTCAATTCTCGCGGGGTCGGCTGGTTCACCGACGCGCAAGGAGAGTTGGGCAGCGACGGCCCCGGGTGCGATATGCCGCAATCCCGTGAAGCGTAATTCCTCGACCACGGGAGCATTAACGGTGATCCATGGGCCGGGATATGTTTCAGCCGTTGGCGGAAGAGTCTGCGGGAACGCAGGCGTTGAAGCTGTCAGGAGCGCCCAGACACACGTCGTCGCGATAAGCCAACGCACCAGCATCCCTCCTTGCACCGAGGAGGATGATTATGAGTGCAAAGATGATGGGCCTTGCTGCGGGGTTGTCTGCGGCGAAGCGTAATCCGCGGCAAAAGTGAGTGACAAAGACAAGCCCTGGACCGCTTCGCACCTTTCGAAGCGGTCCAGGGTTTTGTAGTTGTGGCGCCTGCGGGGGACTAGTCCTGATCCACGACCGTGCCGGTCTGGGGGTCCAGGAACAGCCGGTGGGCGTGCGGCCCATCGGCGCCGAAATCGAACAAGTTGTTCAACGTCCCGGCGATGGCGTCGGTCGAACCGGCGCCAATCCGGCCAAGGCTCCAGTTGTCCTCGATGAAGCGGAGGACCGAAGACTGGTCGGTAACGCTATGATCCACGTAATTTTTCTTAGCCCAGCCCGAAACCACGAGCAGGGGCAAACGCGGACCATAGCCGCAGCGGCCGTTCTGAATCGTGCCCGCCGCATCGATCGGCTTCGCCGTGCCGCAATTGTTCGTCGTTGGAGCCACGCCAAGCAGCATGTCGTCGGACACATTGGACTGGTTCACGATTGGGCCCATCACGTGGTCGTACCATCCGTCAGAGTCGTCGTACAAGATAATGACGGCGGTTTCCTTCCACTCGTCAGTCTTTTCAAGCGCGTTGATGGTGTTCACCAGAAAAATTTGTTCATCCAAGGGGTCGGAGTAGCCCGCGTGGCCGTCTTGGATGGCCTTTGCCTTCAGGAAGCTTACGGCCGGCAAGTTATGCGCTTTCACGGCGTCCCAGAAATCGGTCAGGTCATACTCATGGTTTGCGGCATCGCCCTGATGACCGATCATCGCCACCGAGGTCCGCGGCGTGTGCTTGGCATTGAGTGTGGATTGCCAGTATTGAAAAAAAGCATGGTGGGGAATGTAGTCGGCGGTCGTCAGGCCGGTTGTTCCCGTAGAGACTGCAGCGCAATTGGCGAAACCACCCATAAACGAGCCCCAGGTAACGCCCGCTTTGTTCAGCAAGTCACCAACGTTTTGTCCCGACATGGTGATTTGTGTACGCGTTGGATTCGAGCAGACGTCACCCGCGGGATCCGGGTCGCCGATGACAGCCCCCGCAGTTGCTTGGCCCGCGATGTTACCCTTGGCCGAAAGCCCGTTGGTGATGGTTCCTTCAAAGGTGTTGCCTGCAACCAGATTGAGGAGGCCGGGTGTCGAAGGACCGAAGGTGGTGCCAAAGGAATTGTCGCTCATGGCGAAACGTTGGGCGTAGTTCCAGAATGCGGTCACGGTATTACCGTCGAAATACCCCATCGTGCTGAATTTGCCAATGTTTGGATCGTTGCAGCTGAGTTTGGCGAAGCGGTCCATTAAGCCACCGTCGAACGCAAATTGTTCGTCTCCATAGCCGTGATCCTCGTCGCACGTATTGGCATTGCTGCGGTCAATGCGAAAAGGATTCGCGGCGTTGGGATTGTTCGTGAGCAGGCCAGCGCTCTCCAGATTATTCACACTGGGTGTGCCTGCTTTAGCGTGCTTGAAAAAAACGGAGCCGTCCTTGTTGGGTTGCGCGTGCGGATAGGTGCCGAAATAGTGGTCGAAGGAAACGTTTTCCTGAAAAATGACGACCACGTGTTTGATGGGAGTTGTGGTTGGGAAATCGTCTCCGTCTTGTGCAAAAGCTGGGCAGGCTGGCATGAACGTCAGAGCCACGGCAGCCACGAACGCCATTCCCTGGGCAATGCGATGATGCATAGTCAGTTTCTCCTTGGAATTCTTAAGTTTTGAACAGCAATCCAAACGGCAATGGATGGGCGCACTCTCTCAAGAAGGACGCACACGAGCGGGGACCGCGATCCTTATCTCCCGTCAGGAGAGTTCTAAGCGGAATATGTTAGGGGCAGATGAATGAATCATCAAAACTAATGGCACAAGCGGGGAACCTGTATAGAATCAACGCGCAGTTTTGCGCCTATGGCCACCCTCGCTCGTAAACTTCGCCTCGCCGATTATTTCGCGCTGGCTTTCGGGACGATGGTGGGTGTGGGCTGGCTAGTACTGATGGACGATTGGCTTGGCCGCGGCGGGCCCGCCGGGGCCATGTTGGCGTTCGCGCTCGGCGGGCTTCTCCTGTTGCCCGTCGGCTACGTGTATGGAAAGTGGGCGCAGCGACTTCCTGACGCTGCGGGTGAGGCTGCCTACACCGCCCAGGTCTTTCCGCCCATGGTCAGTTATTTCACCGGCTGGATGATGTTGTTGGCGTACTTCATCGTTTGCCCTTGGGAAGCGGTGGCCGTCGGCAAGCTCGCCGCTTACATTTTCCCGTCGCTGAATTCGTTCGAATTGTATCGAGTGGCAGGGCAGCCCGTGTTCCTGCCGCGCTTGCTGCTCGGCATCGTGCTGACGCTTTTTCTCGCCGTGCTGAATTACCGCGGCGTGCGCTTGAGCGCCAGCTTCCAGAACTGGACGACGGCGATGGTGCTGCTGCTCTTTGTTGTTGTGCTGGGGATCAGTGGCGTGCGGGGTTCTCCCGCCAATTTTCATCCGGCGTTCAGCGCCACTCCCTTCGTCTCGATCCTCCTAACTCTCCAGATCGTCCCGTATTTCATGACTGGGTTCGAATCCGCGCCGAAAGAGGCGGAAGAAGCTCATTTGGAGTTTCCTCCGTCGGGATTCTTGCGCGCGATTACGATGGCTGTTCTTGTCGGCGCCGGCTTTTACGTGCTAGCGGTTGCCGCTGTGGCTTATGTCGCACCCTGGCAAGGTTTAATCGGCAAGCGCTTCGCCACCGCCATCGCTTTCGAACAAGCGCTCGGCGCACGCTGGCCGGTTCGGCTGATTCTGGCCATGGCCCTCTTTGGACTTTTCCAATGCTTCAACGGAAACTTTGTAGCCTCAAGCCGGCTGCTCTTCGCGTTTGGCCGCCGGCGGACTATTCCTCCGCGCTTTGGCGAAATCCACGAAAAATTTCTTACACCCTCCATAGCTGTCCTCGGCATAACTGCTGCGACGCTGGCAGGAGTCCTGCTCGGCGATGCGCTCCTGGTACCCGTCACGGAAGTCGGTTCGATGGCTTCGGCCCTCGGCTGGTTCGCCACCTGCCTGTCCTTCTGGATGGTAGAGAAGCGCGCCTCCATGCGCATTGTGACGGGAATGGGGATGCTCGTTTCCTTATTACTCTTCCTGATGAAAGTTCTCCCTGTTTTTCCGGGACACTTTTCGCCTGCGGAGTGGACTGCCCTGGGAATTTGGCTCGTCCTGGGTGCCATTCTCCATCGCCGCTCCTCATCCGCCCCCTTGTAACACTAAGATGCGGCCTGGCTTCTTCGCTCCCTAATTCTTGGGCAACTTGCCCTCGCGCCAGGATCAATGTTCGCTTCCATGAGGAAACGGCAACTTCCCAACGTGTCTCTATGTGGACAGATATCCGTCCTTATTCTTCGTAACATGTACCGTGCAGCGGAGCGAAGCCAAGCCTCCGCGCGCCGGAACTCGAATCTCCTCCAAGGAGCCGACAAAATGAAGCCCAGCACGAAGGATGAAATCGCAGGCAAAGTTCATGAGGTAAAGGGCACGATAAAAGAAAAAGCGGGCGAATTGACGAACGATTCCGACTTGGAAGGCGAAGGCATTGGCGAGAAGATTTCCGGGAAAGTGCAAAAGAAAATCGGCCAAGTAGAGAAAGCCCTGGGGAAATAGAACCGGTTTCCCGTGGAACCAAAAATCAGCAATAGAGGACGGATGCGATGAGTCACAATAATTGGTCAGACAAGTTCATTACATTTGCCGTGGGGCTTGGAGTAGGCGCGCTTCTCGCATTGCTCTTTGCGCCGTCGTCGGGAGAGGAAACGCGCGACTACATCTCCGGCACGGTCAAACAAGGTTTAAATGGTGCGGCCTCCACAGGTAAGCGCTGGACGCGCCGCGCGCAAGAGACGGTGGACGGCGTGAAGGCCAACGTAGCCGATGCCGTGGAAGCCGGCGGAAAAGCCTACCGCACGGCACGAGACGCCTGAGACTTTTGCCAGGTGCTTCTGTTTGTAGCCGCTTGCAATTCGGAAGGATGAACAGGTCGATTGGATCTCCCTGGCTGCCGCTCTGGGAGAAGTGGTTCCGATTTTGAGGACCCCTGCGACGACTCACGCGGACAAGTAAACGAGCTGAGGGCCTCCCATCGCTGCGCTGGCAGGCATAGGCCTGCGCTCATGTATACTCACGAAGGAGCCAAACCTTCGTTCATCGATGATCCCTTTCTTGCATCTAGGACCGCTCACGATTCCAACCTTTGGCCTGATGGTGGCGATCAGCATGCTCGTTGCTGCGTACCTCTTGCAGGCCGATTTCGACCGCCACCGCGCACAATTTGCGAAGAGTGGCTTTCTAAAAGAGGGGAGCGGCGCGAGTCATCACGATGAAGGATTCCTCATCATCGGAGTTGCGGGCCTTGCAGGTTTGATTGGAGCAAGACTTTACCATGTTCTTGAGAGTCCGCATGAGTTCTTCGCGGACCCCGGGCCGCAGCTCCTGAGCCGCTACGGATTTGCGTGGTTCGGGGGGTTTCTCGGCGGTTTTGTCGCGCTGGTGATTCTTGCGAAGCGCTTTCGAATTCCCGTGCTCGCCTTCCTCGACCTTTGTTCGCCCGTTGCCGCCGTTGGCTATGCCATCGGACGCATCGGCTGCTTGTTATCCGGCGATGGCGACTACGGCATTCCGACCACATTGCCCTGGGGTATGAGCTTTCCCAACGGCGTCGTCCCAACGACCGCGCGCGTGCATCCCACGCCGATCTACGAATTCTTCGTATGGCTGGCGATTGCGGCATTTCTCTGGCACATGGGAACGAAAGCTCTTCGCGGGCCCAAGGCCGCCGGCGAAATTTTCTGTAACTACCTTATTCTGACCGGCGCCGCCCGTTTCCTGGTCGAGTTCATCCGCATCAATCCGCGTTCGTTCTTCGGCATGTCGAACGCGCAGGCCGCCAGCCTTGCTTCCATCCTTGCCGGCGCGGTGTTACTTTGGCGTCTTAAAAGCCAATTTCGCGGGCGCAAGAAAGAGCACCGCATCGTAGAACACATCGCTGCGCACGGCGATGTTCTTCAGCCCGAATATCACCGCCCCACGCCCGAGTGCCCGCACCCGGAGCGCTGGCACATGTACGACTCGATGACCGCGGAAGCCGAGGTGCTGGATTTCCTGAAGGCGCTGGTGCAAACCGTCAAGCCGGAACTCGTGGTCGAAACCGGAACGTTTTCCGGACTGAGCACCCTGCGAATCGCCGAAGGTCTGAAAGCCAACGGGCTTGGGCGCGTCATCACTTGCGAGTACGACCCAAAAGTTTTCGCCGTGGCGGCCAAACGGTTTGCAGATTCCGGCCTGGGAGATTGGATTGACGCGCGGAATGAATCAAGCCTGGAGATGAAGGTGGATGGCCGGATCGACCTGCTGTTCTGCGATAGCGATGCGCCGATCCGTGAACAAGAGGTGCGCAAGTTTCTGCCGCAGATGAATCCGCACGGGCTGATCCTGATGCACGATGCCAGTTCCGCGATGAAAACGGTGCGCGAGGGAGCACTCAAATTGGAAGCAGAGGGGTTGATTTCCGTATTGTTGTTGCCGACGCCTCGCGGTTTGGTAGTGGCGCAAAAACGCGAAGGGCGAATCTAGCGCCGCATTCTCATGGCTGCAGAAAATGGGGGCACTCAAGAATCGGTTGAGGCACTATTTATAGCATCTGCCGCAAAACGTACTGCAGAATCCCGCCATGATGGAAATACGAGACTTCTTCCGGCGTGTCCGCCCGCGCGATCACTGAAAATGTCTTTACTTTCCCGTCTTCCGCTTTCGCGTGCACGGTGATGGATTTCTTCGGCGCGAGCGACGCCACGCCTTCGATGTCGAACACTTCGTGTCCGGTAAGTCCCAGTGTTTCGCGGTTCTCTCCCCCCCTGAATTCCAGCGGCAGAACACCCATCCCGATCAAATTGCTGCGATGGATGCGCTCGTAGCTTTCCGCAATCACCGCGCGCGCGCCAAGCAGCCGCGTGCCCTTTGCCGCCCAGTCGCGCGAAGAGCCGGAACCATACTCCTTGCCGGCAAGTACCACCAGCGGCACTCCCGCTTCGCGATACTTCACCGCCGCATCGTAGATCGTCATCTTCTCGCTGCCAGGAAGGAAAAGCGTCCAGCCGCCTTCGGTGCCTGGCGCAAGTTGATTGCGCAGGCGGATATTCGCGAACGTGCCGCGCATCATTACTTCATGATTGCCGCGCCGCGCTCCATAGGAATTGAATTCATGCGGCTTCACGCCGTTGGCGATCAGATATTTTCCTGCCGGTGAATCCACCGGAATCGAGCCTGCGGGCGAAATGTGATCGGTGGTTACGCTGTCACCGAGAATCGCCAGCACACGCGCGCGGTGAATGTCCGCCAGCGCCGGAGGGGTCTTCGGCATGTTCTCGAAAAAGGGCGGCATCTTGATGTAAGTGGATTTCGGATCCCACTGGTAGATGTCGCCTTTCGGAATGGGCATGGATTTCCAGTGCGCGTCGCCTTCAAACACTTCTGCGTATTCCTTGCTGTATTGCGCGGTGGTCACGGCTGCGCGCACCGTCGTTTCAATTTCCTGCGGCGACGGCCAGATATCTTTCAAAAACACCGGCTTGCCCGCGGTGTCATTTCCGAGCGGCTCGGTCGTCAGGTCCACGTCCATACGGCCCGCCAGCGCATACGCAACCACGAGCGGCGGCGACGCAAGATAATTCGCGCGCACCAGCGGGTGAATGCGCCCTTCAAAATTGCGGTTTCCGCTCAGCACGGCTACGGCGATGAGATTGTTGTCCTTGATCGCAGCGCCGATGGCGTCCGACAGTGGACCACTGTTGCCGATGCAAGTTGTGCATCCATATCCCACGAGATGAAATTTCAGCTTCTCGAGATATGGCGTAAGCCCCGCAGCCAGCAGATAATTGGTCACTACTTTCGAGCCGGGCGCCAGGCTGGTCTTCACCCAAGGTTTCACGCGCAGCCCGCGCTCCACGGCTTTCTTCGCCAGCAGACCCGCGCCGAGCATTAAAGAAGGGTTCGAAGTGTTGGTGCAACTGGTGATCGCCGCGATCACCACCGAGCCGCTCGAGAGATCGAATGAGTCGCCATTGTTTCGAACGCTGACGTGCTTGTCCGGCGTTCCTTCCAACACTTTGGTGAACGAAGACTTCGCCTGCCGCAGCGGCACGCGGTCTTGCGGGCGCTTCGGTCCGGCGACCGTGGGCTCGACGCTTCCCAGGTCCAATTCCAGCGTGTCGTTGAAGAGCGGCGCCGGCGTTTCGTCCGAGCGGAACAGCATCTGTTCCTTGCAGTACGCTTCCACGAGAGCGACATGCTCCTGCGTGCGCGCCGTGAAATGCAGATACGCGAGCGTTTCGTTGTCTACCGGGAAAAAGCCCATGGTCGCGCCGTATTCAGGCGCCATATTGGCAATCGTGGCACGGTCGGGCACGCTCAAACTCGTCAGGCCCGAACCAAAAAACTCCACGAATTTTCCGACCACGCCTTTCTTGCGCAACATTTCTGTGACTGTCAAAACTAAATCCGTGGCCGTTGCGCCTTCGCGCAAGCGTCCATGAAGGCGGAATCCCACGACTTCGGGAATGAGCATCGAGGAAGGCTGGCCGAGCATCGCCGCTTCCGCTTCGATGCCCCCAACGCCCCAGCCAAACACGCCGAGCGCATTGACCATCGTGGTGTGCGAATCCGTTCCCACCACGGAATCCGGATACGCTTCCACGCGGCTGCCGTACGGCATGGCACAGACAACTCGCGCGAGATATTCGAGATTCACTTGATGACAGATGCCGGTGTCGGGAGGAACGACCTTGAAATTGTTAAACGCCGTTTGCCCCCAGCGCAGGAACGCATAACGCTCCACGTTGCGCTGAAATTCCAATTCCGCGTTCAGGCCGAACGCGTTGGCGCTTCCGAAATTGTCCACCTGCACGGAATGATCAATCACCAATTCGGCGGGAAAAAGCGGATTGATGCGCTTGGGGCTTCCTCCCATGCGCTGCACAGCTTCGCGCATGGTGGCAAGATCCACGATCGCTGGCACGCCGGTGAAATCCTGCAACAGGACGCGCGCGGGCATGAACGCAATTTCTTTTTCCGGAGCGCCGGGCCGCCAGCCCGCCAACGCGCGGATGTCCTCGGCATGCACGAAGCGGCCGTCTTCGCAGCGCAGCAGGTTCTCGAGAAGAATACGCAGAGCGAACGGAAGCTTCTCCAGGCCGCTAATTCCTTGCTTTTCGAGAAGTTCGAGCCGGTGAATATCGAAGGTCTGGGCGCCGACACTTAGCTTGTCGCGTGTGCGGAAAGAATTGCCCGCGTTAATGGCCATCCTGACGGTCCTTTCGCTATGGTGCGCAGCCCTCTATGATAACCGAAATCGAATCCGAGCGGCGTCCAGCTATACTGGTAGTGCCTTGAACATCGTTCTCATTTCGACGTACGAGCTTGGCAGGCAGCCGTTTGGGCTGGCATCGCCTGCGGCGTGGCTGCGCAAGAGCGGCCATGCGGTGGTTTCGCTGGACCTGTCCCGGCAATCGTTGGACGAGGCTGCGATTCGCGACGCACAGCTCATCGCCATCTACTTGCCGATGCATACGGCGACGAGGCTTGCGGCGCAACTGATTCCTTCTCTACGCGAGCGGAATTCGCGGGCGCATCTTTGCTGCTACGGTCTTTACGCGCCGATGAACGTCGAATACCTTCACTCGCTTGGCGTCTCCACCATTCTCGGCGGCGAATTCGAGGAAGGACTCGTGCATCTCGCCGAGCGTCTTTCGGCCGACGCCCAGTCGAACACCGGGCAGCAGCCCGAACCGTTGGTCTCGATGGCACGACTGCAGTTCGAAGTGCCGGACCGCTCGGGGATGCCTTCCATGGACAAATACGCTCACCTCATCGTTCCCGGCGCGGGCTACCGCGTGGTGGGCTCGACGGAAGCCAGCCGCGGCTGCAAACATCTCTGCCGGCACTGCCCCATTGTCCCGGTGTACAAAGGCGTCTTTCGAATCGTCAGCCGGGACGTCGTCATGGAGGATATTCGCCGCCAGGTGGCCGCCGGGGCGCAGCACATCTCTTTCGGTGATCCGGACTTTTTCAACGGCATCCGTCACGCCATGGAGCTCGTTCAGGAATTTCATCGGCAATTTCCCGCGGTCACGTATGACGTAACCATCAAAATCGAGCACCTGCGCAAATACGCTCAGCACTTGCCAGCGCTCCGCGAGACGGGCTGCCTTTTCGTCATCAGCGCCGTCGAATCGGTGGACGATGCCGTATTGAACTTCCTCGACAAAGGTCACACGCGCGAAGATTTTCTGCATGTTGTCCAGAATTTTCGCGAACTTGCCATGACCCTGCATCCCACATTTGTGCCATTTACTCCCTGGACCACGCTGGACGACTACCTGGATTTGCTTCGCGTGCTGCAGGCGGAAGCGCTGATCGAAAACGTCGCGCCGATCCAGCTCGGCATTCGCCTGCTCATCCCGGAAGGCTCACGAATGCTCGAATTGCAAGAGGTCCGCGATCTGGTCGGACCGTTCGATCCCCAGTCCCTTACTTATCCATGGAAAAATCCCGATCTTCGCCTCGATGCGCTCAGCGAAACCGTTCAAGAAATTGCCTCTGCTGCCGAACGGGAAAAACAATCACGCTCCGCGACGTTCGAACGCATCTGGAACGCCGCGCACGCCGCGGCTGGACGCTCAGCTCCGCCGCTTGACCTCGCAACATTGCCACAGCGCGCCGTTCCTATTCTGAGCGAGCCCTGGTACTGCTGCGCCGAACCGACGCAAGCCCAGCTTGTCTCCATCGGCGGAGCAGCGCCGCCCAAAGCAAAAAGCGCCGCGGTTTCCGCCGATGGCTTCGTCTGATCCTTGCCTGGAACCCCAGCTCCGATGACCAATGATCCAAAACGATTGCTCCTCTTCACCGCCAAGCTGGGCTACCAAACCCGCAGCTTCGAAGACGCCGCGCGCAAATTGGGCGTACAACTCGTATATGTTACGGATCGCTGTCACCAACTGGAAGATCCTTGGGGAGATCAAGCCATCGCCGTGCATTTCGAAACTCCCGAAGTAGCCGCGTACACGGTGATGGAGGCGCTTCACGGTCAGCAGGTCAGTGGATTGCTCGCATTGGGAGACCGCCCCGCCGTCGCGGCCGCGTATGCCGCGCGAGGGCTGGGAGTTCTCCACAACCATCCCGCGGCCGTCGAGGCCTGCCGAAGCAAGCTGCGCATGAGAGAAGTCTTTCGCGATGCGGGGCTGCCAACTCCCTGGTTTCGGACGCTTCCCATCGAGCCGCCACCCGAACCCGCGCTGCTCGGCATTTCCTATCCCTGCGTCCTGAAGCCGCTCTCGCTTTCGGCGAGTCAGGGTGTTGTTCGCGCGAACAGCCGCGAAGAATTTCTCGCCGCCGCGGCGCGCATCCGCCGCTTGCTGAACTCCCCGGAAATCCTCGGCACGCGCGAGCCCAATCTCGATCAGATGCTTGTGGAGGGGTACATTGCGGGAAGCGAAGTGGCCGTCGAAGGACTTCTCACCGGAGGTTCTTTGCGGATTCTGGCGATTTTCGACAAGCCCGATCCGCTGGAAGGCCCCTATTTCGAAGAAACGATTTACGTCACGCCTTCTCGTCTGCCCGAAACAACTCAACGCGCCATTGAGGAGTGTGCGCGAGATTCGGTGCGAGCGCTTGGTCTCTCCCATGGATCGGTTCACGGGGAATTTCGTGTGAATGAAAATGGAATTTGGCCGCTCGAAATCGCACCGCGGCCGATTGGCGGCCTTTGCGCCCGCGCACTTCGATTTTCTTTTCCGCTCGAATCCAAACCGATCGGCCTTGAAGAACTGCTGCTTCGCCACGCGCTCGAACTTCACGGCTCCGATTCGCCGCGCGAATCGCTAGCCTCCGGCGTCCTGATGATTCCCGTGCCAAAGAGTGGAATTCTGGAGAGCGTTACTGGGGAAGAAGTGGCCCGCTCAACCCCAGGAATCACCGAGCTGATAATCACCGCGCGCTTGCACGATTACATCGCCGCCTGGCCCGAAGGCTCCAGCTATCTTGGTTTTCTGTTTGCAAGAGGAGAGACGCCCGAAGAAGTGGAGCAAGCGATCCGCAAGGCTCATGAAAAACTGACGTTCACGATCACGCCGCGCCTGCCGGTCGAACATCCCGCGACACGTCGAATGGCCAGCGAGGGGCGCTAGCCTTTTGCTTTCGGCGGGACGTATCCTTCCGGCAATTTCGAGCCTTCGCCGAAAAAAAACTGCTCCATCTGCTCTTCCATAATTTTCTGCGAATTGGGATCCAGCGGGTTCAGGCGGTATTCGTTCATCACCATCTTCGAGTGTTCCAGCCACAGCTTCCACGCATCTTTCGAAACACTTTCGTACACGCGCTTACCAAGGTCCCCTCGCCAAGGTACACGGTCCAGACCCGGCAAATCCTTATCGAACTTGACGCAATGCACCATGCGCGTGCCCGGCTTCACCGGCTCGCTGGGTGCTGCTGTTGGACCGCAGGATTCGTCAGCCATGCTATTCTCCTCACCTTCGCCGCATTTTTACCTTACTGCAACTGACGGGAAATTCCTAGCAGTCACCGCCCGTTCTCAGTGGATGGGTCAGACCCTGCCGCACCCATCTTGCAGCTGGTAATTAGCTTCAATTGCCCAGCCAAAAGGGCGTACTCTAATCCGCTAAACCTGTGTCTTCTGCGCGTCTCCCTTCATCTAAGAACAGACTGTGCAGACGAGGCGCAGGTCGAATGACCGGAGGTGCTGCACACTTGGCTCAGATCACAACGCTCTTCTGGGACATCGGAGGCGTCATTCTCACCAACGGCTGGGATCACGCTTCGCGGAAAGAAGCCGTCGCCACATTCCACCTGGACATGGACGAATTTCGAGACCGCCACGATCTCTCCTTTCCGGCGTTCGACTCCGGCGTCATCACCCTCAACGAATATCTCGACCGCACATTGTTCTATCGCCCGCGCTCGTTCACGCGCGAGGAATTCACCGCCTTCATGTTCGCGCAATCGAAGGAATACCCAGAAACACGCGCGCTCCTGGACAAGCTGGCAGACTCGGGCCGGTACTTCATCGGCGCCATCAACAACGAGCCGCTCGAATTGAACGAATACCGCATCGAAGCTTTCCATCTTCGGCGTGATTTTCTGGTTTTCTTCAGCTCGTGTTACGTGCGTTCCCGCAAACCCGAGGAAACCATTTTTCGCATCGCCCTCGAAGTCACCCAGCGCCCGCCAGAACAGTGTCTCTTCATTGATGATCGCCCGCTGAATCTGGAAAGCCCGCGCCGCCTGGGAATGAACACCATTCAGCATCAGAACGCCGAGCAACTGCGTTCCGAGCTTGGAAAGTACGGGGTTGAGGTATAGTTCTGGCGTCGCGTTATTTGCCTGAACGGGACGTTATTTGCCGGAGGGAGAAAAGATGGTTGCGGACACGGTTCGTTCGGGTTCACTTTATGGAGGCGTCGTTGATCCTTGCACCGTAGTCCTCTTCGGTGCCTCCGGCGACCTCGCCAAGCGCAAAGTCATTCCTGCACTGTACGATCTCGCCATTCACGACGCCTTGGGGCCACGCTATGCACTGGTTGGTTTCGCGCGAACGCCCATGACCGACGATAGTTTCCGCGCGTCTGCAAGCGAAGCTGCAAAAAGCATTTCGGAAGTCGGCCCCATCGATCCCAAACAATGGGACGGTTTTGCCTCCAACCTTTATTACAGCCCCGGCGATTACAACAATCAGGAAGCCTACGTCCAGCTCGCCAAGCGCCTCGCAGAGCTGGAAGCTTCAAAAAACCTCGGCGGGAATCGCCTCTTCTATCTTTCCACGCCTCCCGAAGTGTATCGCGACATCGTCGAACAAATCGGACGCGCTGGCCTTGCGCGCCCTGCTAATCCAAATTCCTGGGTCCGCATCATCATCGAAAAGCCGTTCGGCCGGGATCTTGCCACCGCAAAGGAATTGAATCAGATCGTTCTCAATGTCTTCGAGGAAAAGCAGGTCTATCGCATCGATCACTATCTCGGCAAAGACACCGTTCAGAACCTGCTGGTACTGCGTTTCGGCAACGGTATTTTCGAGCCGCTTTGGAACCGCAACTACGTGGATCACGTGCAAATCACGGCCGCGGAAACCCTCGGCGTGGAGCGCCGCGGCGGTTTTTACGAAACCGCCGGTGCCCTTCGCGACATGATTCAGAGCCACGTCTTGCAGCTTACTTCTCTCGTCGCCGTCGAACCTCCCGCCTCGTTTGACGCCACCGCCGTACGGAATGAAAAGTTAAAGGTCCTGCAGTCCATTCGCCCTTTCAATCTGGAAATGGTCGCGCAATCCGTTGTCCGCGGGCAATATGCGCCGGGAAAACTTGGCGATCAATCTGTGCCCGGCTACCGCCAAGAGCCCAACGTGAATCCCGCCTCCAGGACCGAAACCTTCGTCGCTGCTAAACTCCTGATCGACAACTGGCGCTGGGCTGGCGTCCCCTTCTATCTTCGAACCGGCAAGCGCCTCGCCAAGCGCAGCACCGAAATCATGATCCAGTTCCGCTGCGCGCCGCATCTCGTTTTCCGCGATCGTGGCATCGAGCCCAACCGCCTCATTCTGAATATTCAGCCCGATGAAGGCATCTCCGTTTCCTTCGGCGCGAAACGCCCGGGAACCGAAATGAGCATCGGAAACGTTACAATGAACTTCAGTTACCTCGAGGGATTTGGCGGTGGCTCGCGCAGCGCGTACGCCACGCTACTCAATGATTGCGTCCGCGGCGATGCTACCCTTTTCGATCGCGGCGACAGCGTCGAGGCCGCCTGGTCGCTGGTAGATCCCATCCTCGACGTCTGGAGCGCCGCCAGAACCGCGACTGTGCCACAATATCCTTCCGGCAGTTGGGGACCGCGGGAATCCGATCTTCTGCTCGAGCGTGACGACCGGCAGTGGTACAACCCATAGTGCTACAATTGGTTGTTTAAATCGATTCAGCGAATTTAGGGGGGACAGGTGATTCTCGCGGGAGATGTTGGCGGCACGAAGTGCAATCTGGCCCTCTTCTCGGAAAAAGGCGGCAAACTCACACCCGTCTTCAAGCAGCGCTTTGCCAGCAAGGAATTCGCGCAGTTCGACCGTATCGTCCGGGAATTCGCGCGCCAGGCCGCCGAGCATTTGGGCAAGGAGCGCATCGTCGCTGCCGGTTTCGGCATCGCCGGCCCGGTGATTGACGGCCGTGTCCGCGCCACAAACCTTCCCTGGATCGTCGAGACCGAATCCCTCATTAAGGAGCTCAATGTTCCCCACGTCGTTCTTCTCAACGACCTCGGCGCAACCGGGCACAGCATCGAGCACCTTACCCAGGAAGATTTCTGCGTTCTAAATCCTGGCACTCCCGAACCGGGTGGCACGCGCGCGCTGCTTGCCGCCGGCACCGGCCTCGGCCAATCCTTTCTCGTTTGGGATGGCGGGCGCTACCGCGTGGTCCCCTCCGAGGGTGGCCACTCGGATTTCGCTCCTCACACCGAGCAGCAAATCGAACTCCTTCGCTTCATGCGCCGCCGCTATCCCCAGGTGAGTTGGGAACTCATTCTTTCCGGCCGCGGCTTCCGCACCCTTCATGAATTCCTCGCGCCGAAGGTCATGCATCCATCCTTCGAAGACCCCGATGCCGATCCCGCTCCGGAAATCACCCGCCGCGGGTTGGACAAATCCTGCCGCGTTTGTGTGGACACATTGGATCTCTGGACCGCTATTTATGGCGCTGAAGCAGGGAATCTCGCTCTGAAAGTCCTGGCTCTCGGCGGCGTCTACGTCGCCGGAGGCATCGCCGTCAAAATCCTCGAGAAAATGAAGGACGGCATCTTCTTCCACGCCTTCAAGGACAAATGGAAATTCGAGGGCCTCCTCAGCAACATCCCTGTCTCCATCGTCCTCAATGAATCCGCCCCGCTCCTTGGCGCCGCCTACGAGGCCCTGGCCGCCATCGATAGGTAGGGGCCCCCTGCTGTTTACAGGGAGCTTTTTCACCGCTTATCTTGCTCCTCGATGCAATCAGTCCCAGATCTGTAGCAACGCCACACTTGTTTCGTTCAACGAAGTTCTAGTTTCGTCCAGATCGTTTCGAGATGCGCCAGCATCAGACAAAAACCTCTCGGCCCGCTGCCACGACCGGAACAGAAGCGAGGGTAGGTTCTCGACCCTTCCCCCTCCGGAAGGATTTCATCCGGCGCACTGACAGAACTCGCATTTACGATCAGGACGGAATGACTAATTTCGAACACCAAAAACCTACGTTTTAGCCTTTTGGTTTTCAGCACTTCATGCGCTCCTTTGCCATACTTTTACGTATCATGGTACGCCAATGGCGTTCCTCGAAGACAAATTCGGCGAATGGAAGCCGGTTTCTCTAATTGCAGGCATCTTCTGGCTCTGCTGCTACGCCCTCTTCCTGATCTATGCCCTGACCAACACCTCCGGTTTTCTCTTCCCTGACTACGCCAATCTGATGATTCACGAAGCCGGCCACTTTTTTTTCAGCTGGTTCGGCTACACCATCATGATTCTCGGCGGAACCCTTGGCGAACTCCTCGTCCCGTTCCTGTGCGCCCTCTTTTTCTTCTGGCAACGGGAAACCACCGGCTTTGCTTTTTCCATCTTCTGGTTCTTCGAAAATTTCCCCTATATCGGCGCTTACATGGCCGACGCGCGCACCGCATCTCGGCCGCTCGTAGGCTCCGACACCAGCGACTGGGAGATTCTCTTCGGCCAGTGGGGTCTCCTCGTCCAAGACCAGAAAATCGGCGGCATCATGCGCACCCTCGGCCTTCTTGGCATGTTCGCCACCATGGCCTGGCTCGCCTACCGCTTGCGCCATGACACCGTGTCAAAGATGCGCTCGCAGACCCGAAACTCTTCGAGCTAGCTACTTGAAAGCCTCTCTGGTTGTTGCTACAATTGTTATAACTCAAGGGAGGACCACGTGCTGGAACTGAAAGTCCGCAAAATTGGCAATTCTCTGGGCGTTGTTCTACCCAAGGAAGCCGTCAGCCGCCTGCAAGCCGGTGAAGGCGACCGCCTTTTTCTGATCGAAAGTCCAAACGGCGCTTATCAGCTCACGCCTTACGATCCCGCGTTTGAAGAGAAGATGAAGCGGGCCGAGGACATCATTGGCCGCTACCGCAATACTCTGCATACTCTCGCCAAATGAACGAAAGTGCTCGCGCAAGTGAATGAGCCTGTCTGGATCGCGGAGCGCGATGTCCTCGCGCTTCACGATCGCCTTCTCGCCTTGGACGGCGGTGCCTCGGGACTGCGCGATCCAGGCTTGCTTCAATCCGCCCTTGCCCGGCCGAAGCAACTTCACGCCTATGGCGATAACCCGGATATCGTAGACATCGCGGCCGCCTACATCGCTGGCCTTGTCTGCAACCATCCCTTCGTCGACGGCAACAAACGCATCGGCTTCCTCGTGGGCGTCCTCTACCTTGAATTGAACGGTTTTCGCTTCACCGCTACCGAAGAGTCCGCTGCACAAGCCATCCTCAGCTTCGCCGCTGGCACCCTCGACGAACCCGCGCTCGCCGCCTGGATACGCGCCAACGTCAAGCGTCCGTGACAGCCATCCCACCAGCGTCGCACGCCCGTCCAGAGTTCCCAACCTGCAGCGAGGTCCCGCCTTGCCCGCGATTCGTCTCTCATCCCTACAATTTCTTGGTAAACTACCTCGACCCGACTCTTCAGAGAGTTGGCCCAGGGGAATATTTCCCCGTCCCTCGCGTGGGCCAAGGAGCACAGTATGAGCAGCGCCGTAACCACCCAAGTCACCGAGCTTCAGAACTACGTCAATGGCGCCTGGCGCCGATCCGCGGCAACCGAGTACTTTGACGTCACCAATCCCGCCACCGCCGAACTGCTGGCGCGCACGCCCCTTTCGACCTCCGCTGACGTTGACGCTGCCGTTCAGGCCGCCGCTGACGCCTTCCCCGTGTGGCGCCGCACTCCTCCCGGCGAGCGTGTCCAATATCTTTTCAAGCTGAAGAACTTGCTCGAAGAAAATATCGACGAGCTCTCGAGAGTCATTACCCTCGAGAATGGAAAGACCTTCCCCGAAGCCAAGGCCGAGCTTCGCCGCGCGATCGAAAACGTGGAAGTCGCATGCGGCATTCCCATGATGATGCAGGGCTACAATCTCGAGGACGTCACGCCCGGCGTGGATGAAATGCAAATCCGCCAGCCGCTGGGAGTCGTTGCGGCCATTGTGCCCTTCAATTTCCCGGCGATGGTTTCCTACTGGTTCCTTCCCTACGCCATTGCGTGCGGAAATACGTTCATCCTCAAGCCCTCCGAGCGCGTTCCACTCTCCATGCACCGCGCGTTCGAGCTTTTGGAGAAGACTGGCCTCCCCAAGGGAGTCGTGAATCTCGTCAACGGCGGGAAAGACGTGGTCAATGCGCTGTGCGACCATCCGCAAGTTCGCGCCATCAGTTTTGTGGGTTCCACGCCTGTAGCCCGGCATGTCTACATGCGCTCCGCGGCCAGCGGCAAGCGCATGCAGTGCCAGGGCGGCGCAAAGAATCACGTAATCGTTTTGCCGGACGCGGACATGGAGCTCGCTACACAAATTATTAGCGACAGCGCATTCGGTTGTGCCGGCCAGCGCTGCCTCGCCGTTTCCGTTGCCGTCACAATCGGCGCGGCGCAAAAAACGTTTCGCGATTCCATCGCGCACGCCGCTTCTTCCATTCGCGTCGGCAACGGCCTCGACTCCGGCATTCAAATGGGCCCGGTGATCACCAGGGAAAGTAAGCAGCGCATCGAATCGCTGATCTCCGCGGGTGTCGGCGAAGGTGCAAAACCCATTCTCGATGGCCGAAATACAAAAATTCCGAAATACGAGTCCGGAAACTTTCTCACGCCCACGATTCTGGACGACTTGCCTTCGAGCAGCCAGCTTGCCAACACGGAAATCTTCGGTCCCGTACTGAGTTTGATTCATGCGAATTCCATTGACGAAGCTATGGAATTCCTTCGCCGCAGCCCCTATGGCAATCAGGCTTCACTCTTCACCACCAGCGGCTCCGCTGCGCGCAAATTCCGCTACGAAGCGCCCGCGGGAAATATCGGCATCAACATCGGCGTAGCCGCCCCTATGGCCTATTTCCCGTTCAGCGGCTGGAAGGAAAGTTTCTTCGGCATCCTCCACGGCCAGGGACGCGACGCCGTCGAATTCTTCACCGAATCCAAAATCGTCGTCGAACGCTGGTCACGCCAAGAAACGCGCAAGTTCTAATCATGTTGGCAAAGCCTCTTCACCTCGACGTCCACGAACAGATCGAGTGCGCGCAGACACTTGCCTCGCGCTTTTACACTGATCCCGCAGTTCTGGACCTTGAGAAGACATGCATTTTTCTTCGCACCTGGCAGCTCGTCGGAACGCTCGGTCAAGCGTGTGGCGAAGTGGACGGCGCGAAACGCACGATTTCCGATCCAGAAAGTTTTTTTACTGCGGATGTCGCCGGCGAGCCAATCCTCGTTGTGTGCGACAAGCAGGGAACTCTTCGCGCGTTTAGCAACGTCTGCCGCCATCGCGCTGGACCCATCGCGCTTGGCAGTGGATGCAAAAATGTTCTGCGCTGCCAGTATCACGGCTGGACCTACACGCTCGATGGCCGGTTGATCGGCACGCCCGATGTTGAAGGCGTCGAGTTTTTCGATCGCA
>Ga0210396_10001904_pt1 | contig 21670 bp, 43 predicted proteins | sample IncBWH17OmetaG_FD_155466 | JGI IMG/M metagenome (GOLD analysis project Ga0210396, IMG submission 155466) | Forest soil microbial communities from Barre Woods Harvard Forest LTER site, Petersham, Massachusetts, United States - Inc-BW-H-17-O ... | reverse complement strand
ACCGGAACCGGAACCGGAACCGCAACCGTAACCGTAACCGGAACCGGAACCGTAACCGGAACCGGAACCGGAACCGGAACCGGAACCGTAACCGTCACCGGAACCGGAACCGGAACCGTAACCGTCACCGGAACCGTAATTAATATTATCCATTATGTTCGCTCCAGTGAGGTATAGAATCAATATTTTTAATGCATTTTTCTGAACATAATAAGATTTCATTCCAAGTATTCACAAGTCGTCCATTGTTAGGAATTGATACTCTGCTATCCGATTTATTTTTAATACCATTTTCTGCTAAATCAGTTAATTCAGAAGCTCCGACCCATTTCCATATTCGCCGACTATCGTCTAAAATTGCGGTATCTTTATCTATTTTTCTTGGAATCGCATAAAATACTCCAGCCGAATAAGTTCTAACAATAACCCGTTTTCCAACATAATCAGCATATATTGAGGATAAATTTGAATTATCCATGTTTGATTCTTCACCATCATTAATCAGTCTATCAATTATTTTATTTAAGAGCGTATCTTTAAGTTTTGACATTTAAGTTTCCTTTTAAAATTAAGTTAATTATTAGTGCCGTGCTGTGCTAAATCTTCACTGTCTCTAGTCATATTGAAAAGTTCTTCCCTAGCTTTAAACATTTTCTCTTTATCTACGCGCCATCAAAACATCGTTATCATTTTCCCAATCTTTAAAACAATTACTATATTTATTCAAGTAATCTATCGTTTTGTCAAGTATTTGCTGTTCAGTCATTTTGTTTTTCTCCTAAGTCCGTGACGTTTTACCCTAAATCTAGGCGAGCTAAGAATCAATTTTAAAGAAATATTAGCCATTTCTTTTATTTCTTCAAATTGCTGTTCATATTCATATGGTATTTGGTCATGAAGTTTTATTTGATTATATATATCGGTACAAACACTAAAAAATCTGTATAGATGCATTTCTTGACTTTTACGATTAGTTTGTAAATCATTTAATCTAATTTGATCGACACATCTTACAATTAAATCTGCTATAGCGGCATTTTCTATTGCATTATACATGATTTTGTGATTCCTTCATAATTGTTGCTATGCCTAAAAGTGTCAGCATATATGTTAAAGTTACGATGGTGCAGATGATTGTCTCCATGCTATTCTCCTCCTATCCAAGCCGCTTGCTCAGCCAATTCTTTGTAATGTTCTTTTTCGCTTTCGTCATGAATATAATCTTCAATCTCATCTTTAGACCATCCACGATAAAGGCATTTAGATAAGTCTGGTATTCTTTTAGTCATTATAAAGCACCTTCACTATAAGCAAAATCACGAATGTATTGAGTTAGTTTTGCTTCCCTGGTTTTATTCATTTTGTTATCTAATTACAGTAAGCCCCGAATTTACATCAAATAATGTATTACCGCTCGTATCTATTATTACAGCTACCTTCTCACATAATAATTCATCATAGTGAGAAAGTCCAGGAAATGCTTCATATCCACTAATTGTCAAAAAATCGTCATTGTCGTAAAACCAGAAAATTGAATTAGATAATCTAGTTGTAGCAAGTTGTTTAAGACATGTAATTTCCGGTAATGCATGATTTTCATATTCTGCAGTATACGATATATTTTTTTCTAGTAGTGTTAACTTAAGTTGTTTCATTTATGTGTCTCCTCAAAAGTTGATTAATAATTCCCAATTCCTGACGCTATTGTACATTAGTTGTATGCCATTGTCAAATTTATTTTAGCTTTTTGCAAATATTTTTGTTGTGCAGTGCAATAAACATAACGATATCAACGGAACTAATTAATGCAAAATTTATGCAAAAATATTTACAGGAAAAATTCCTATGGTGTATAATACCGCTATGTGCATAGTTATTGTATGAGTAAGATATTAAAACTGTGCACATTACTAAACCCCTACTGATAGCTGCTTACTCCACTGTTATAGGGGTTTTTTTATCGGTATTATTTGGTTTTTATTTTTTGGAGAAAGAAGGAAAAATCAAATGAAAGAGTTAACAAACCCTTTTAACGCTAATTTTGAGAGAAAAATGCTTGTTTATCCTGACGCGCACAAACATTGTCATGGAAGATGCAAGTGTCAACGACAAGAAATTTGGGTTAAATTTCCCAATATTTCAGAAACCAAAGACAATGATTTTTGTCAAAAGCATAACTTAAAATTTGTCAACGAACAGCATAAACTACCCTCTGGCAAAAGCTGCTGGGTGGGTTGTCCAATGTGTAGGGTTAAAATCCAAGAAGCAGCACATAGACGTGATATGGAGCTTTATATGCAAGACAATGGCATGAGAATTAATCCAGTAACCAAAGAATGGTATAAACCAATTCATATAGAAAAACCCCCTGCAAATGATTACTATTCAGACGTTAGAACATTAGGCTATAAAGATTAATACTTAAATGGCTAGGGTAGCTCCCGAAAAGTAGACGTTCACTACTTGCCATTTTTGTATTATTGAACGACTTTTTTACAGGAACAGTAAATGTCAAAAGAATCAATTTTAGCGATTCGTGATTCAATGGTTTTTTACAGATCATTTTACGAATCAATCAAAGAACTGCCCTACGAAAATCAACTCGAAGTTTACAATGCAATTTTTGAATTATCTCTCAATTTTGGAGAAATTGAATTATCTGGATTGAGTAAAACAATCTTCAGATTAATTAAACCACAAATTGAGGCAAATAATAAGAAATTTATCGACGGGTGTAAAGGTGCAGAACATGGAAAAAAAGGTGGCAGGCCACCCCGAGAAAAAACCCCACAAAAACCCCACAAAAACCCCATAGGGGATTTTGAAAATAACCCCATCAAAACCCCTAATGTAAATGATAATGTAAATGATAATGTAAATGTATATACTTTAAACACTATCTCTAATATAGATGCAAACTCAGAACAAAATTCTGAAGAAAAAATTTCACCTCTTACAAAAATGCGACGCGAGTCTTTGGAGATTTGGAAAAAAATTGCAAGCGAATATCAAATGAAATTTACAAAATCAGAATGGGAAGAAATTTATGGTTACATAATCGCAAAACCATCTTTGCAACCACACGAAATAACTACTACATTGCGGAGCATATATCAGTGGGCAAATGATGGCTTGGATATCAAAGAGTCTTTACGTGCAGGACAGAGGTTTAAAAGTCTCGTGAGACCCAAAACCGTTATTATGCATGATCGCAATAACCAGCGTATCTATGGGAAAGGACTCACTGAACACCGAAATCGCATTATCGAAGCTGAGGAATTGGAGGCAAGAGGATTAAATATTTAATTATAACAATATGTTGTGCATATAACGGATTGTGTACAACACATTACAGCAAATGCTGTATCTGGAGGTGAAAGATGACAACGGTTAAACAAGAGAAAACGTTATTGGATGAGTTCGCTATGGCAGCTTTGACGGGATTATGTTCAATGCAGTTGAATGAGTTTGATAGGAGGTATGGTAAATGCAATCCTGTAGAGATAGCATACATGTTAGCTGGCATGATGCTTGAGGAGAGACAGCAGTATAAGTTTACCCATGTCAATCAAACGCAATTATCCATGAAACAAGTTGCAGAATTAGTGCAGGAGGGCTAAATGACATTTAAAGACATGCTTATTGGTTATGCTGTAGGCGCTGCTATTGTAGTAGTTACACTCGGAATAACTGTGTTGATTTGTGAGGTGTTGAGATGATAGTGTATTTTGATGATGACCAACTCAATCCGATTTTTGAGAAAATATACAAAAGATTTGAAGATTTAGAAAAACGGATTGCATCTTTAGAATCAAAACCGTCAGAAATAACCTCAGATCGCCACCCAATCGATTTTAAGTGTGAGGTGTATACCAAAGTACCAACCGGGGAAAATGAAAGCGATACAGAGCGATTAAGGCGGGAAAATACAGAATTGAAAAATCAAGTCTTAGAATTAAGAAAACAATTAATTGCTGAGGGGCTGTTATGAGAGTCTTAATCGCATGCGGGTTTAGCGGAGTTGTAAGAGAGGCACGTATTCATCGAATGCCACCTAGTAAAGATAGGGCAATGTTGAGATCGGTCACATACAAAGGAATTGCAGACGCAATGGCTGCACAATGGAGTAAATTATGAAAGGCTGTGATTTCTGTCGATATTATCGTGAAACTTATGCGCCACCGCTTTGCTGTCTGAGAGATGGTCGTTACGTATGTGCACCATGTTTTGAGGAACTCGAAAGACGATTGGAATATGAAATCAAATCTATAACAATGAATTTTGATATTGCTAGCTCCTTATTCGAATACGTGGAAAATTTAAATCAACCTTTAAGAAAGAAACAGCAATAAATGGAGAACTATTTAACAAAAGTTGGAATTGAATGGAGGGTGAAAACATGACTTGTGACGATATTACATGGTGCTTAAACAGTTTAGAAAGAATTGAAAAATTAGAAAAGATTGTTTATGCTTATAAAGATACACCACGGATGGACACTAATGTCCCTCTGTGAGAAAAAATGTTAACAAAACAAGATGATGGGAGTGTGAAAATGAAACAATTATATGAAGTAATAGATTTAATAAGAATTTGTATAAAAGAATATGGTGGAGTTCGTGTCGACGTTGGCGAGAAAGTTTTCTGGTTCCATAAAGATAGGGATAAGATTGTTAGGATTAATAATATTGAGAGACTAACAAATAACCTTAAAGACCTTAAGCCAGAAATTAAGGTTAAGAAACTTGTATATATGGAACACGATAACCCTAATGGTCCAGATTATTATACAGGTACGGCAGAACACTATAAGATAGCAGAATGTGGATTAAGGAGGTTTTGGATTAGTCGCACAGATTTAGATCGTAAAGAGCCTTTTTTGGTTTATGATTCCCTGCAAGAAGCGCAAGATCATGTGCAAAAGCTGTGGGATGTATACGTGTTGAGTTTTGTGGAGGTTAAATAATGAATATCAAGGAAATAATAATTGGCTATATTTTAGCCAAACTTATATGGAGTTTGTTTATATTTGGGGTGGTCGCAATACTTGGCATTTTTTGGTTAATCCTATATTTTTTAGACAGAAAACAAGCTAAAAAAGACCCATTTTATGAGTTTAAAAAAAGGTGGTATAATAAGAGATGAAAATTAGAATGAAAAAATTTGAGTGGATTCCGTTAGATGATGACTCAATTATTTGTGACTTGGGGTTTACGACATGGGAAATTAATCTATATACCGCAGAGATTCTTTTAAACGGCAAGCATTGGCATAAGCATGATACGGTTGAAGGTGCTAAAATCATGGTAGAAAATAGAATGCGCGAGTTTGTTTCTGGATTAGTGGAGGTCAGCGATGAAAATTAAACCGTTGGAGTGGGTTGAATATACAAACACATTAACAGGACAATTAACATGGAATGCACATTTTATAGAAATTGGCGCAGAATATGATTTAGGCTTTGAAATTAAACAAAAACATATCAAATATAATCTTTATCTGCAAAATTATAATGATGGATGCGATTATAATGGGTTAGGTTCTTATGATACTCTTGATAATGCCAAATTTGCTGCACAATTTTATATTGAAAGAGAAATTAAGGATATTGTGGAAAGGTTTGTTGAATGAAATTTGTGCATAGATTACATTGTCAAGATAAATTAGGCGAATACTGGATTGATATTACTGACGGTAAATATCATGCATGGGTAAAGGAATTTACCAACGAGGTAGATAGATATGGCTGTGACTTAGATCCTCTTAGTATTGGACATAAATTTAATACTTTAAAAGAGGCGAAAACTTGGATTAAGTTACAGATCAGGGATTTTGAATGTTTTCATACTAAAAATCTTTAGGGAGGATTGATTAATGAAACCGAATGCATTACAAATAGCGGAAATATATAAGCACTTTAGCCGTGAATTTAAATCTAGATGGCGTTATATTTTACGTAAGCAACGGTTAGATATGGAGAATGAAGTATCTGGATTAAAAGATCAGATTTATGTTTTAAAGCAATCTGAATGCATGCTCAGGAATGAAAACCAACAGCTAAAAATGGTAATGGGTATGATGATGTCTGATGAAGATGCTGAATTGTTTGTGAACGGCCAACAGATACAATTTATTCCTCATAAGCGGTTTCTAGATACTCCACAATTCAGGCGTGAGATGGTTTCTATATCTACGCGAATAGTTGAACAATGGAAAGCGGAGGGCGGAGAATGAGCGGTAAAAGTCAAGACATTTATAACAAAGGCTGTGATTATGAGATTGAAGCTCTGTTTATTAGAAATTGGGATAAACTTAAACAATTGCTTTATTTACATAAAGTTTTTAAGATAAGCAAAGTTAGTGAATTTACTCTTGCGTCATTTAGGCCAAAGAAGGGATAATTATGTGGGGTTTTTTATTTATAACTGTGATAATTTTGGCTATTCTTGCAATGGTATACATTGATGAGCGTCCTCATGTACAATTTAATAACAAATTTTTAAAATTGATATACGTAATTAATGGAGGAGGGGGCGGCGTAGATTTATTTTGTTTGATTGATAAAAAAACTAATTGCATTGTGGAGTTTTCATGTGCCCCATATCATCGTGATCGTATGCTATGGAATCTAAAACACAATATTTTAATTAGAACAAAACATAAAAGAGAATATACTTATAAATGGGAGGTAAGCTTGGACGGTAAATTTAAATTGATAGAGAATAAGGCAATCGGGAGTGAATATGTTTATGAGTGTCGTATTTACGGTAAAAAATATTTTTATACAAAAGAGGATAATTATGTGGTTTTTACCTAATGTGACTAAAAAGCCTATTCCAGATCTCGTTTATAAATGTCAACAAAGGCACGAGGAATATGTAAAATTAGCAGATAAATTGATTGAGCAGCATCCATTATTTGCTAGAATGGTGGCTGATAGATTTAATGAATTTGATAAATATAAATGGATGCCTGTTAATCATGAGCCAATTACGTCTAAAGAGACGAGTTATGTGAACAGAGTTATGTGGACTAATGCCCCTGTAGTTTTTCCCATGGGGATTTAATTATGAAACGCCGCTATAACCACGACACAAAGCAATGGGATATTGTGCTGAGTGAAATGGAGTATTTGAAGCTTTATAATAACTCTCCATTATCGCGTTGGCCAACATCTGATAGATATTTAGCTTGGTGTAAACATTATGATGCAAGACATGCTGAGATGCCAATTCAGGCCCATAGATTACCAGATGGTGCTGATTTAGCCGGAATTGATATGATAGCTCACAATAATCTTGGACATATACGTAGATTTAAGGGATTTGGACAAATTGAGGAGGTAATTAATGGCAACTAATGAGGAATTAATAAAACTATTCGATGAAATTGCATTTTATGCGGGCGATTATTTTAGGCTAAAACTTAAGAAAAAATGTATATTGTTGATTCTCCAAGAGAGAGGGGCGCTGTGATGATTCTATTTGACTGGCTCAAAAAAATAATAAATAAGCTTAAGAGACCAATTAAAAAGCTTGAAGACTGGACGTGTAGAGAGGTATTGAACTTTTATATAAGTATTGGCTATCGTTATAAAACGCCTAGAGATTTTAGAAAACCTTTCACGTGTGATTGTTGCGATTATGAAACTAATACTAGAATTATTAAAACAAAAAAGAGTTTATATTATTAGGGGTTGTGAAAATAGGACAAGATTTAGTAAAGAAAGATTGGGTAAAATAATGGATGTAATAGTTGACAAAACACCTCCAACTATGTAATAATATCGTACGTGTAATTTAACATAACTTTAATCTTCAGTGATCTTCTGATTAAGAGATTGCACGTACCACGGATTAAGCATGACGGTAAGTTTAATCGGTGGTTAAGAAATTATCCACATGAGAACCCCAGAAACTTTACCGTCTATGGGGTTTTTTTATTTATGTGTTATCTGGGGGCAACACCTCTATGATACTTTGCTAAGAGCGTACGAAAACTTAGCACGGTTAGAGTTCGCGCCCAGATAATATAGAATATAAACTCTCTAAGCCTCTCAAAACCTTCGGGCAACTTGAAGCAAATATTTGAGAGTTTATTTAATGGGTTGGCCGTACGCTGGGCGCATGCTCGTATACATTAAGCAGGAATACCGGTTCGATTCCGGGGCTTACCCACCCATGCAAGATGTAGCTCAGTTGGTTAGAGATTAAATAGAAAAAATAACTTATCGAAAGAACAAGCAATTTATCTATTAATAAGAGCCGTACATTGATAACGGACGGCTCGCTGGTTCGAGCCCAGCCATCTTGCACCTAATTTTGGAGATTAGTATGTGCTATCATTGTAATAATGATGCATTTTGTGAATTTAATCATCATCACTATGGATATATTTTACTTTGTTTAGATTGTGCACGATATCGGTATTATATAAATATTTGAAAGTTTAGATTATTTTGTACACAGCTTATGACGACATATTATTCAAATCTAAAAATTTGTTAAGTGTTTCCATATCTCATCCAACGTTATGAGCTGTGTGTAAAATGATGAGTAGTGTTATGAGTCCTACATTTAGGGTGTAGTACGCGGAAGTGGAGTAATTACCTGCTTTTGGGTTGAGAGATGATACTGGTATATACGGCGGAAAGCAGAAGCACCTAACTAACTGCAACGTATATAACATATGACACTACTTATGATTTTAGAATATGCTTTCCGATTAAAGCCAGTTGAGGCAAAATATTAACGCATTAGTCACCCGCGGCCTATGTTAATATGGTTCAGACAGAAATGTTGGGTTTGACTCCCTACGGAAAGCGCCCAAATATGAAAGAGTGGCCGAATAGGTAGACGCTAACTTAAAGGTGCAAAACCTTTTACTCCGACGATTGGGTCGAGCCGTAGAATACGTGACTTGTAAAAACGGAACCCCGCAAGGGATGAATAGCTTTAATATGTTACACTCCAAGGTGCAAATCCTTGGCTCTTTCACCGTTTATGCGTAGTACTTTCAGTCGGTGACAAAACGTCACCAGGTAATTTTAATTTTTTAAGGAAATTTTCATGAATGCACAACAACAAGCCGCACTAGCACGAGCTCAAGCAGCAAAAGCACAACAAGCTGTTAAATCTCAACCAACGCCACCACAGCCAACACCGGAACAAAAGGCACAGCTAGAGGCTTACATGAAACAACAGCAAATGATGCAACAACAAGTGCAATCAGCCGTACAGCATAATTTGACAGTATACAATCTTGATGTACAACGGTTGAGCGAGTGCGCTAAATGTCTAGAGAGTATTTGGAAAATTCTAAATGTTGAAGGCAACGAAGAAGAGGTTCAAAAGGTTTTAGAAACCGGACGCGTGATTTATACGCTAATAGATGATTTAGTTATCGATACCGGATTAAAACTTGCAACGCAAAAAGAGCAGGCTCTTAAAGCTGCAGAAGCTCAAAAATTAGCACAAGCTGAGGCGGAAAAGGCAATTGCTCCAATTGAAGCAGAATCTAACAGCGCTGAGGAAAGCGAATCAACATCAGTAGAACAGCCTCAAAATGCGCCCGTAGTCAATTCTCCAGCTGCGGGTGAGGCTCCGGTTGCCGAGTGATTCCAATTCATATAACTAAGGAATTTAAGGGAAATTTCAATATTTCGCTCACGGTTGAGGAGTTAGTGAGCGCTTTAATAAAAGAATATCCGGAATTTCAGAACGATCGCGAATGGTTGATAAAGGATGCGCAAACATGGCTGAACAAGCAGAAAAAATCACAGAAGAAAAATTAGCCGAAATAATACTAAAAACTAGAAATAATCTGGATGAAATGTTAGCTCAGACAGTTGGAGTTAGCAAAGGCAAAATTTCAGGCATTGTTCCGAAAGGCTTCGTGCCAACCGGGGAATTTGATACTTTTGAGAAAATAATTCGACTTTACCGCGCTGAAATGATTGAGTCGTTTACACAGGCTGGTATAGCTGGTAGTGTTAATGATTGTTTTTTGACTGCACTCGCTAAAGTGCACTGCAGAATACTGGGGATTGAGAAATGACAGAATTTAAGGCTGGCGACAAAGTTAGAGTCAAAAGACTGTTAACTTCTGGTGAGGTGGGGTATATCCGTCTCATTTATAACATAGTAGATAATATTCCATCCATAAAAGATATTAAATTATATCTTGTTGATATTGATGGGGAATTTAAGTTTTTTGAGGCACGCGGTTTGGAATTGATAAAGATGGAGCCAGAAGAGAAAGAACCTGAATTACTTCCAATTGGTACTAGGGTTAAGATTATATCAAATGATTCAACTGATTTTTTGAAGTCTGGAGATGAGGGTATAATAATTGAAAGAACTAAAAATGTTTATCCACTTTATTCTATCCAGTTAGATTGTGGAAAAATTGGATGGAAAACTTCTGATAACATACAAAAATTAGAGGATTCTCTTCCAAAATGGCAGCCTAAGTTTAAGGTCGGTGATTGGGTGGTAACTCCTAAAAATACTATTGGAATAATTACAAAGTCTAATATATATAGTGATGGAGCTTCCCATGAAGTTGAGTGGTTATCTGCATCTGGATTTATGACTTCTAAATATTTTGGTGACGATGATTTAACCATTTGGCAACCAATTAAGGAATTGCAAGATGAAACCGAGCTACTAAGCAAAATCCGCTATGCGCAGGCTAAAAGTATTGAAAAACTTAGAAAAGAGATTGAAGAATTAAAATTGACAAATCGATCTTTAGAAATCATTAACGGAAGTCTAAAAATTAAAAGCGAATGCGATGACGCTAAAATAGAGTCTCAGGTTAAAAGAATTCAGGAATTGACCGGTTGCCCTGATTTTTGTAAGGGTTATAGATGAAAATTAAAGTTGTGGAAAACGGCGGAGATTGAATTAGGATTTTACCTAACTCTTCTTAATGAGGGTCGCAGCGATATGATAAGGTTGCTAGAAAATGCCAAGAGAAAAACCCAAAGCTAAAGCCCTTACGCAAAAACGATGGGCGGAAATGAAAACTCGTTACCAGATGGGCGATGGTGTTCGAGAGATAGCTAGAGATTTTGATTATGACTCCGGAAACCTTACCAGACGACTCAAAAAAGAAGGTATAAAACAAGGGGAGTTAAAAGATATAATTGATAAAAAAGTCGTTGATGCCGCTAAGAGTATAAAAACTATTACCCCAGAAATATGCGACGTTACCACTCCTGCACAGCGCCCAAGCATACAGAAGGCTTTAGATGAGCGTGCTGCCGAATGGTTGGGAATTGTTGAAAATACTACAGATATGGCATTAAGATTCAATCAAAAAATACTCCGTGATACTATTGCTCAAACTGAGCCAGGTAATCAAAAATATCGGCTCCATGAGGCTGCTGCCATACTGCGTACACTAGGTGTTTCCCAGGATAAATTATTAGAGCAAACCGGCATTAGCGCCACACCAACCCAACCACCAGAAAAACATGCAGAAAAATACGATAATGCAGTAGATTCTGTGCGTGCATATCAGAAAATGCTAAATGAAACTAACTGAAATAATTGAAAATTTTGATTTCAAAAATCCCGACTATTTACCCATAATGGAAAATCGCAGGAAGCGTTTGCAATGGCTTAAAGCAAATCCCAGTGAGATAACATATCTCAAGTCATACTATCGCGAAAATATAGCTGACTTTATTAATCAATGGGGAATGACATATGACCCCCGTAACACTAATCCCAATATACCTAAAATGATGCCCTTTATTCTTATGCCAAAACAGGTGGAATGGATTACCTGGGCATTAGAGCATTGGAAAAATGGAGAGCCAGGGATTGTTGAGAAGACGCGTACCGTGGGCATGTCTTGGGTTTCAATGGCGTTTGCATGCTCTTTGTGTGTATTATATGACGAACTGTCGATTGGTTTCGGAAGTCGTAAAGAAAAGTATGTTGATAAAAAGGGTGATCTTGACAGCTTATTAGAAAAGGGTCGAATGTTTATCATGATGCTGCCCCGGCAATTTCGTGGTGGTTTTGAACGTAATAAAACAGATAAGCTTATGCTGTTAAACTTTCCGGAATCCGGTAGCAGTATAAAAGGTGAAACTGGAGACGGAATTGGACGGGGTGGTCGCAGTAGTTTATACTTTGTTGATGAAAGCGCATTCCTTGAACGACCCTATTTAATTGATGCATCTCTGTCCGAAAATACAAATTGTCGGATTGATATATCAACACCAAATGGTTTAGATAATAGTTTCGCTGAGCGGCGCCATAGTGGTAAAGTAGATGTATTTACATTCCACTGGCGCGATGATTTAAGACGTGATCAAGCATGGTATGACGCTAAAGTATTGCAAATAGATAACCCTGTTATCGTAGCCCAAGAATTAGATATTAATTACTCGGCATCTAAAGAAGGTGTCGTTATCCCTAGCGAATGGATTCAGGCTGCTGTAGATGCTCATATTAAACTTGGAATTGAGCCAACTGGCATTAAAAAAGGTGGCTGGGATGTTGCAGACACGGGCAAAGATAAAAATGCATTTTGTGCGCGTCATGGTATACTTATCGAACATATGGAGGAGTGGAGCGGCGTTAATGGTGATATACTGGAATCTACCTATAGAGTATTTGCTATTTGTGATAAACTCAAGTATAGATCATTTGATTACGATGCCGATGGACTTGGCGCTAGTGTTCGCGGCGACGCACGTGCAGCTAATGCTACAAGATATCCGGGAACTGATATAAGCGTAATACCGTTTCATGGCGGTGGTGCTGTGATAAATCCTGATGATATGGTTACTGAGGATAGACGCAATAGCGACTTTTTCGTTAATCTCAAGGCTCAGGCTTGGTGGTCGTTGCGTATGAGATTTAGGAATGCGTACCGGGCAATTGTTGAGAAAATAGAAGTTGACCCGGATTCAATAATTTCAATACCATCTAATTTACCAAATTTTAATAAATTAATCGGGGAGCTATCGCAACCAACCTATAAGATGAATAATGTAGGTAAATTACTTATTGATAAAAAACCAGACGGTGTAGCTTCCCCAAACATGGCGGATAGTGTTATGATAGCGTTTGCACCGCTCATCCCCCAAATTGATTGGGACGATGCAGCGTTTATTAGGGAAATAGAAACAAATTATGAGGAGGGTGGAATTAGTGAATGGGAAAGTTTATAAAATTGAAAGACGCGGACCTTGTGTAATAGAATTATCTAAGGGGGTTCCGACAGGATACTGCTCTCTTTACACGCCTAATGATTGTAATAAATTGCAGAAAATAGGAGGCAAAGTCTCATGTAAATTTACCCAAGCTAAGGCTAATGGAGAAGATATTAGTCTTCTTATTAAAGGTAAATGGTGGGTTATTGAAAACGAGTCTATCGCATGACGCGGTCACAATATGATCAGATGATTAAAGATGGAGAAAATTAGAAAGTTGAAAAGTGCATGATTGATATCCAACAAGAGGTTTACGATAGACTACAAGAGTGCGTAAAAGCCTCGACTCTTATAAGCACGATTTATGAGGGTGTCAAGCATGAATATACCGGCACCATTGATGAATTAAGGCGACAGGTAAAGCTTGGTGTATTGAAATGGGTTAATGAGCTTTAATCGTCCCTACACTCTTCCAAATACCTCAATATCTCCGACTTCCAAAACAGCATCTTGCCTTTTGAGCCTGTAGGGCGCATAGCTAATATTTTACGCTGAGCAACTAAGCGCGCAAATGTCGTGTGAGAAGCAATGTGGAGTAAATGCATTGCTTCTTTACGACTGATGAGTTTGTCGGCTTCTTGTTGCATTATCATACTCGAGGCATCGCTATTTGTCTTACCATTTCTGTTAAATGATTGATCATATAGAATTGCTTATCAATGAAATCATTTCTTTTTTGTAGGCATGCTCTAAGGTAATCTACGTCTCGTTGCAGTTCATCTTTGGTGGGAGAGGCGTTTCTATCACAGGATTTTTTTTCTGATTGGTCTTTAGCTTTTTTTGGTTCAAGTTTCACTTTATCTTTTTTCATGATTCACCTTTCAATAGTTGAGGTCCATATATTATCATATAATACACAAATGCGCCAATCTATGTACAAATGTGTCAGTCAACTTTAATTATAAATAATCCCATGCTACACTACCGCATAAATTAATTTATTCTGGATGCAAGCATGGCAATTACCTTAAATCGCATTGTGCAAGTCAATAAATCCGTTATAAGTGCGGGCTTTACTCCAGCCGCCCTGATCGGTAACTTCCTCACTGAAAATATATTACTCCCAGCAGATACTAATAGGGTACTACCTTTTGCAAATGTCGCAGCTGTTGGTGCTTATTTTGGTACAACTAGTGACGAATACTTAGTTGCGCAAAATTATTTCAATTCATTTTCAAACAAAACGCAAGCTCCGCAATCAATACTATTTAGTAGATATGTAGAGTCTCCTACCACCGCATATATGTTTAGTTCAACTATTGCCAATCCATCTGCAACGGTTACAGCTATTAAGGCGGTTGTTAGTCCAACTATGACAACATTTATCGATGGTGTTACTCAAACATTAGTATTAACACAATCTGATTTTGCCTCCGCGACTGGTCTAACCGATATAGCCACTGTTATTCAAACGGCTTTAGATGTACAGCTAGCTGGATGCACATGTACTGTAATTGGTAATAATCAATTTACGATCGAAGCTCCTACGTCTTCTCCAGCTACTAGGACTATTGGTTACTGCACTGGTAATATTGGCGAATTAATGAACTTAAATTTAGACAATGCTCCAACTTTGTCACAGGGTACCACTGGTGGTAATGCAGCATTCAATATGGGAATTATTCTTAATGATAATCCTAACTGGATCGCATTAAGTTATGTAACTCGTTTGACTGGTGATACCTTAGGCGCTGGTTATCCAATTACTATTGATCTGTCAGCTTGGATTGCTTCTCAATCTGCCAATTATTTAGGTTTTTGGTGGGAGGGTGGAACAGAGCCATATAATACAGCTTCTACCACTTCATTAAGCGCAGTACTTGTTGCTGCCGGCTATGGAAATAAAGCCCCAAGTGGCCAGGTAACATTTAATACACCATTTCAACTTGATTATAACGGTATTGGCACAGACAATCCTATTACAACCGATGAAGTCGGGTCATATAGTGCATTTTATGCAGGTATGGGTGCTTCAATTGATTATACCGCAGTTAATGGCAAAATTAACTTTGCGGGTAAACAACAGCTCGGGTTAGCCGTTAATGTCAGCGACACTGTTACCTATGATGCATTGTTACTAAATGGCTATAATGTTTATGGCTCATTCGCTAGCCGTGCAAGCGCTTATCAACTTACCGAAAATGGTTCAATTGGTGGTGCGTACTTATGGGTTGATAACGTTTATGATTCCGTATGGTTAGCTGATCAATTACAAAATTCGGTTGCCACGTTATTAGCTAATATAAATAGAGTCCCATACAATCAAACCGGAATAGCCTTAATAACAGGTGTGTTATCGAATGTGATATCTACAGCACAAAAAAATGGTGTGATTGAAAAGGGTAACACTTTTGACCCTACCCAAGTGGCGCAGGTTATTGATATAGTTGGTACTGATGTAACCCCGTTATTAACGGCAAATGGATACTTTGTATACTTCCCACCAATAACTGCTATTCAACGAATTAATAGGTTGCCGTTTGTTATAAATGTCCTGTATTCAAATGGTGGCGCAATTAACCAAGTAATTATTAATCAAGAATTTGTATCTTAGGATAAATAAAGATGAGTTTTAAAAATCCATTGCCATTAAGTAAAACCTCCTTAGATGTAGAAATTACCTATAATAATTCTACCCTAAAACAACCGGTACAATTGAATATTGGGAATGCAATTAATGGAATTATTGATTGTACTGTACCAAAAAATGTTTTGGTTGAAAAGACCGCCACGGGCGATACAAGTTATGCGTTGACAGCGGTTATTGTGAGTGGAAAAATACATTTGCATCCAGCTTCTCCTGGAATTTCAGCATTATCGGCAGCTAATAAGTCTGTAGTGCCAGGTACGATAGAGGTTACTTTTCCTACAGCAGGAATATCATATACATACCCTAACGTATTTATTACTTCCCCATTTAAAGGGCATGACGCTAATAAAGAAATAGAAGATTACGCATATGACTTTGATTGTGATATCCCAGATCAGACTTCTTTGTCTGGATTAAGTACATTAGGGTTAGTTAATATAGTGTAATGAGCATAATATCTGACATGACAGACACCTTTAGCGATTTAGCGGGGGCGAATGATTTTACGTTATTAGATTACACGACTGAACGCGTTGCAATAAATATTTATGGGGTCTTGGATAGAAATACGGCACAGCAAAATGCTGTGGCAATAAAACCACTAGAGCAGTCAAATTTTACTAGCGATAGTGTACAGATCAAACCTTATGTAATAACTATAAGAGGTGTGATTTATCCCTCGAATTTATTATTGGCTGATAATTTTAGAGATTTATCCGATTTTATTGCCGAGCAAATTCAGTTATGGCGCAATTATGTAAATGGTACAAACCTGTTTATATTAGCGAATAGATTTAGTTTCGGGGAATATGCTCCTTTAAAATTTATAGGAATAAATGAACTAACTAATACTGATTTAAGTATTCCAGAGGTTACTATGTCATTCATGCAGGTGCAGACAACGACAGCGACCTCATATAGTACAACTAATACGGGGCCAAATGTAGATCAACCAATGAATGCCCCACAAACATCAAGACAAGGATAGAAATGCTTGAAATTAAAAAAATAAATTTGAATGATCGTGGCATAGATAAAACTTTTACGATCACTGCATTACCAGCGCGTGCAGCAATTAAATTGGTGCGCGAAGTAATAGCTCTTTGTAAAGATACGGAATTAATTAGTGCCGTGGTTGCACATCAATTTATTAATAATATGCTTCATACTGGGGAAGATGTAGCAGAGAATGACCCAGCAAAAGCAGAAGAAGAATTACAGCGCCAGCAAATGTTGCGCCAAATGATGCAAATGGACACACAAACAATTATCACTCATTTAATTAAAAGTGTGATAAGCGGCTTGACGGATGAAGCTCAAGATAGATTGATTGATAAATCGTTAGCATATGATCAGGTTTCTAAATCTGGCGTTATATACCATAATGGCGAAGTGGAATATTCTGCATTAGACGCATTAAATTATAACATGATTAAAGATTTTACAGTTGTTATTGACTTGATTCGTGAGGTTTTTGTTTTGAATTTTAGCGGGGCCATTGACCGTCTAAAAAAGTCCCAAGACCAACGCACAAAGACAAAGATAAGTGTTGCGACGGCTTAATTAATTATAGAGATATTGAGCCATTATTTGGGGTTTTAATAAGTAGCAAAATGGCTACACTTCGGGAATTAGATACGGTTTATTCGTTAAATGATGTTTACCAATTGTATGATATCGTTAGCACTGACAATTATAACAGCGCGCAAGTACAGAAAAATATTAAAAAGAGCCATTGATTATGCCAAATGCATTAATTAAAAAATATGCTAAACAAGCGGGCGTTAAAAAGTCCAAAGTTGAAAAAGTTTGGCATAAATTAGAAAAAGAGTATGGAGTCAATTATAAAGCTATTAACGGTTCCATGAAGGAAATATTTAAGGCAAAAGATAGCCGTAGCATAATTGAAGACACCAATCGGAGACTCACAGGTTTTGGTCAATTAAGAATTGATAATTGCATTCTAACGGCTGAGTCCGTAGATGGATATCTAGGTAGAGAATTAAAAAGTAGTGACTTACCAACAAATGTTATAGCTCGACTTGAAGACGACAGAATCTATCAGGTTTATAGACCAGCTAGTGTTTTAAAAAAAGCTATTGATAGTTACAATTTAATTCCTCTCACTGACAACCATCATTTTGTAGATAGTAGGACTACAAATAAAAAAGAGTGGCTGGGGGGAATAGGCAACAAAGCAAGATTTGTAGACGGAAAAATTGTCAATGATTTAGCCATTTGGGATAAAAACGAAGTAATAAAACAGTTAAAACTTAAAGACGATATTTCGCAAATGGATTTCGAGGAAAACGTACGTAATAGTTTGACAATGGAAAAACCCCGCGACGGCTTATCCGGTGGTTATGGATTTAAGCTGCTTGATGAAAGTGGTCAATGGAATGGTAAACATTACGATTTTAAAATGAGTGACATCGAATGTAATCATGTAGCATTAGTGGCTAAACCTCGCGTAGGGGTATCAAAATTAGCTGATAGTTTAGTAAATATTTTAACAAAGGGCAATCAAATGGATGCAGTCAAATTAATCGAAAGATTAACACAAACTAACCCGAAGCTTATCGCTGATACTTCCGCTGAAATGGAAAAAGAGGCAGAAATGGCTGGAACTAACGTAAAAAAAATAAAAGATAAAGTTAAAAAGAAAAAAGGCAAAGGTAAGGATTCTTACAAGGAAAGCACCAAAGGTGGCGCTCATAGTACAGATAAAAAAACCGACGCTGATTGTGCCGGAAAAGATAGCTTACCCGAAGTTAAAACCCTGAGCGATGCGGATGTTCAGGAAATTGTTAAAAAACAATTGGCTGAACAATTAACCAATATTAACAAAGCCCGCGATATCTGCGAGCGTGCTATCGGTAAAACATCGTTTGCCGCTGATGCTACGCCAGAATCTATGTATGATGAAACATTGAAGGCATTAAAAATAGACCACACTGGCTACGCGATTGATACTAAATATGCATTATTAAAACAGTATGCCGATACAAAAGCTGCGGTCGTGACCGCTAAACACGTACCTTTATTTGTCGCAGATAGTGCCAATGACGGGTTCAAAGCAATTGAAATTTAATTTTAGGAGTTTTAAATGAGTGATTTTCCAGGCTTTCAGAGGAGCGCCACGGGTGTACCAAATCAGGTATTGCCGGGTGACGTAATTGGCGGTAGAACTGCTGTAACATTAGGTGCGAATGGTAAATTTGCATTAGATACTTTAACTGTTGGTTATGCTGCGTTCCTGACCGCAAATGGCAATCAAGCAGCTAGTAATATAACAGATGCGGGTACTTCGGTAGTCGGTGGTATTGTTCTACGTAATCAAGGCTTGGCTCCCATGGGTTGGGCAGAATCTCAGGTTGGTTTTACTTTTGTAGTTGATCAAGGAGCGCAGGTAACTTTAGGTGTGAATGGAAAATTTGCTGCAATAATTACTGGTGTTGATACGAGTGGTACCCCGGACCATGTTCCCGTTCTTGGTGATCAAATTTGGGTAAGCACCACTACGGGAGCTTTTGCTTCAGCTCCGGCAAGTGTTACTACAGTCACAGGATACGTTATAGCTCCCGGCTGGCTTGTAAACAAAGTAAATTATGTCAATTCCACCGTAACAATTGGCGCATTTCAAACGCTCGGTTCATTTGCCGGGCAATTAGCAGGACAATAAATTATGATGACTCAACAAGAAAAAAAAGAATTTAAAGACTATCAATTAAATGTTTTTAAAAATGCCTACAGTAAAATCGGATTGGCTGAGGATGGCATCAAGGAACGGATTAAGCAAGTTAATAGCTTAGCGAAACAAAACCCAAGTAATTCTCTAACTGGTAAAGGCGGTGGTGTTTGCGTAGCCACTGATAGATTACCATTGTTTGCAACCGATTGGGAAGAAGCCTCTGCTTTATCAGACGTTCTAGCACCTACAAGTCGCGCAATGGATGTTGATACGTATAACTTTAATATTCCGAGTAATGGAGTTCCTTTACCATTACTAACAATCTGGACTACCAGAATGATTCAGGAAATTTTCAAGGTTCCTACTTTATCACAATTAACAGCTCCATGGCAACAAGGAGCCCCTGGTGTTATGGAAATTAAAATCCCTACTGTTGGTTACGATGGTAGTCCAGATATTTATGATGATTTTTCTGCTGCAGGAAATAACTCAATAAATACCAACTGGGTAACTCGTCAAATAGCGTATTTTGAAGATACATTGGGCTGGGGCGAAATGCAACAAGCTCAATATGGAATGGCTAAAATTGATTATGTAAGCCAACAACGTGAAGGTATGGCAATAATTGTTTCACAATTTCAAAATGATCTAGGCTTCCAGGGTTATACTGGTATTCCTAATACTGATCAGCCAATGCTTTGGGGTATCCTTAATGAACCTAACTTAAATCCGGCGATTATGTTGCCTAACGATGGGCAAGTACCAGGAACTTTAATACCTACAACTGCATGGTCCGGTAAAGACTACTCTCAAATTTTACGCGATGTGCAATTATTGGTAGAGCAAGTGTTATTTCAAGCATTAGGAAATGCTACGACTAGCAGCAGATTTATCCTGGCGATTCCTCCTAGCGCTGATGCTGCATTAATGACCTCTACTACATTTGGTAAAACAGTTAAAGAACAATTAATAAAAATGTTCCCTAAAATTGAGTTTGTAGTTGTACCTAATTTTGAGGCATCTTTTGTAACAACCGGTCAACAAACAGATCAAACAGTAGTGATGGTTTTATTCGCGAATAATAAAACAGGTGAAATGCCTTATAGCGAATTGTTCGTAACTAAGTGGCAGTCTCATAGACCGTTTTACATGCCTACTTCAGTTACCGAAAAAATGTCATTTGGTTTGGGTGGGGTTATCTTAAAATGGCCAATGTTTGTTTCATTTGCATACGGAGTTTAATATGCCAACAGTAACAGTATATTCAAAAATGCGCACAAGTCAAGAGATGAGATTGTATAAAACCAAGTCTGCTAAGGACCCAAATGGTATGAAAATTACTAGTTCAGTTGCAGTACATAAAGTGATAATTCAAGGTATTACACAATATTTGCTGAGTCAAGGCAAAAAAGTAACACTACTTAATGAGTTAGCAAAGACTGAGGTCGATAAAGATCTTTGGGATAAAATTGTAGCGGAGAATGGTGAAGGAAATACTTTATTGAAAAATAAACAAATTTTCACCGCTAAAAGTGATACAGAGGCCCAAATGATTGCTGCGGAAGCTCCAAGATTTATCTCTGATATGCTGACACGTGAAGAGTTTAAAAAGAGAATTAGACAACCTAAGGTAAACTTAATATAAAAGGTTCAGCAATGATATTTCCTTATTACAACACGGAAATTCCTGTTGGAACACAATACAGTTGGAAAAAATTCATCGGCGGCAATAATACCGCCGCTCCTCTAACGGGTATTCCGACACAATGTTTATTCATCAAAGGCGCGACGGCTACCTTGCAGGTCACCTTACAGACCGCTGCTGTACTCACTCCCGTAGACCAACAAGTTACAATCTTAGATACAGATTGGATAGACAAAACAACTTATACTGCGGATACCGTTACCGATATTCCCACCTTAAACGGACTTTGGGTAAGATTTAAGGTAATAAATAGTGGTGGATCTCCTGCCCCATTAACGGTCTGCATGGAACAATAATAATATATTTGGAGCTTTATAATGACACCAGTATTTGATTTTAACTTATACAATCTAAAGGCAATAACCGTGTGTATTGATTCATCTCAATATACATTTTTAAATGCTCCAACAACAATGTCTGGAGTATTTACTTTTACAGCAATACCAGCAT
>Ga0210396_10001901_pt1 | contig 21690 bp, 17 predicted proteins | sample IncBWH17OmetaG_FD_155466 | JGI IMG/M metagenome (GOLD analysis project Ga0210396, IMG submission 155466) | Forest soil microbial communities from Barre Woods Harvard Forest LTER site, Petersham, Massachusetts, United States - Inc-BW-H-17-O ... | reverse complement strand
GGCATCGAGGGGCAAGGCACGGCAAGGCCACGAGTTCGATCGGTACGGGCCAGAACTTGGTCGGGCGGGGCACGAGTTTACTCGTGCCGCAAACCTGCCTGATAAAGCGCGGCTTTAGCCGCTGAGGTCATCGCCTCTTCTACAATGAATACGTGAAGTCCTGGGACGTGATCATCATCGGCGGCGGGATCATCGGCCTGTCTCTCTCGCTAGCGTTAAGAAAAGAGGGTGCCAGCGTTCTCGTCGTCGAACGCGGCAAACCGGGCCGCGAAGCCTCCCAGGCTGCTGGAGGCATGCTGGTCGACTGCCTGATCGAGACTCCAGCGACATTGCAAACGTTGGCGACTGCGAGCGCAAAAATGTATCCAGAGTTTGCGCACGAACTGGAACTCGAGTCCGGCATGAAGGTGGATCTGAGGGATTTCGGGACCATTCTGTTCCCATCGCTCGACCACATTCGCCATCCACAACTGAAAATCGCGTCCTTGAATTTTGCGCATCTACTCGAACAAGAACCAGCGCTGCACCCGCTCGATCAGCGGCGGGAAGCTTTTTTCTTGAAGGAGCGCAGCATCGATCCCCGCGCCGTTACACAAGCCGCATGGCAAGCAGCAAAGAATCGCGGCGTCGATTTCTCCTCTGCCGATGCCGTCACGGCAATAAATCTTTCCGACAGCCATGTTACTGGCGTGACTACAACGAAGACGTCCTTCCTCGCAGAAAAAGTCGTCAACTGCGCTGGCGCGTGGTCCGGGCAAATCGGCCCTCATCCTATCCCCACACGTCCCGTCAAAGGACAAATGCTATGCCTTGCCATGCCCTCGCGAACGCTGCTCAAGCACGTCATCCGCACGCCCAACGTCTACCTCATTCCGCGCAGCGACGGACGCCTGCTGGTCGGCGCGACCGTAGAAGAAGCCGGATTCGACAAGCGCACAGACCCAGATACGATTCAGCGCCTGCATCGCGCCGCCCTGGAACTCGTCCCACAACTTCGCGACGCAAGAATTCTCGAAGACTGGGCCGGCCTGCGTCCCGGCACGCCCGACGCGCTACCCATCCTCGGCGCGACACCCACGCCCGGCTATTTCGTCGCCACCGGCCACTTCCGCGACGGCATCTTGCTGGCTCCCATTACCGCGAAAATCATGGCCGATCTGATCACCGGCACTGATCCCAGCCTCGATCTCGCCCCATTCCGCCTCGCCAGATTTTCGTCACCATCATCCTGAAAATATTGTCTGTCATCCTGAGCGTAGTTTTCGCTTTGGCCAAGCCAAAGGAAAGGCACAGTCGAAGGATCCTACCAGCATCCTGTCGTATAAGCTCACTAATTCCGGTCGCCGCCCGCCGTATTCCCTCTGCTAAACTTTCCCAACATGCGTGCTACCTCACTCTTTGCTATCGTCATCCTCATGAGCACTCTCATCGCTGAAACCGTCGCCGCGCAAACGCTTCCCGCGCCACAAACCGTTACCGATCCCAAACAGATCTCCTCCAAACCCAACGCGCAGGTTGAGCCGCGCAGCCTGACCATCGAAAAGCTCTACATGACGCGACAGGTCGGCCGCCCTACGTGGTCGCCCGATGGCAAGAGCATCGCGTTCGTCTCCAACATGAGCGGACGCAACAACCTCTGGCTCGTCTCATCTGATGGCGGATGGCCGGTACAACTCACAGTCAGCGACCAGCGTCAGACCGCGCCCACGTGGTCGCCCGATGGTAAGTGGATCGCCTACCAGTCCGACTTTGATGGCGACGAGTTGTGGGATATTTTTCTTGTCTCGCCCGCGACCGGGAAAGTCGTCAACCTCACGCAGACGCGCGAAATCGCCGAACTCAATCCCACATGGTCGCCCGACGGCCGTTATCTGGCTTACGAAGTAAAACCAAAAACATCGACATCTATGACATGGTGATGCGCGAGGTCAAGCACATCACTACTAACACGACGCAGGATCAGAGCAACTCCAATCCCATCTGGTCGAAAGACGGTAAGTACATCGTCTACACGCAAGAACAAGCCAAAGGAACTGATTCGAATATTTTCATCGCGGATGTCGCTTCGGGAAAGAGTACGCTGCTGACCGCACATGACGGCGACCAGCGCTACTGGGCCGACGATATCTCTCCTGACGGCAAACAAATTCTGGCCACCTCAAATGCCGCCAACGGATACGACAACATCGGTCTGCTCGACATCGCGACGAAAAAGATCTCCTGGCTCACCCACGACAAATGGGAAATCCGCGGCAGCGAATTTTCTCCCGAGGGCAAGCACATCACTTTCACCGCCAATGTCGATGGCAACGAAGAAATCTATCTGCACGACCTCGCCACAGGAAAATCCACAGCGCTTCCCTTGCCCAAAGGCCTGAACGAGCCTGTCGGCGGGCACACCGCCTTCACCAAAGATGGCGAGCGGCTGCTCTACAACCACAACGGCCCTACCGCACCAGGCGATCTCTGGGTCTATTACCTCGCCACAGGCAATTCGCAGCAGATCACGCATTCGCTCGTCGCTGGCGTGCGCTCAGACGACATGGTCGAGCCGTATCTGGTTCACTATCCCAGCCGCGACGGCAAGTGGACCATCTCGGCATTTCTCTACGTCCCGTTCAACATGGCGCGCAACGGGAAGAATGCGGCCATCGTCTACATTCATGGTGGACCGTCGTCGCAGACGATGAATTCCTTCAATCGCTTCATCCAGTTTGCCGCCAATCAGGGATACATGGTGCTCGCGCCCAACTATCGAGGTTCAACCGGATACGGCAAAGAATTCAAGCAAGCGAATCTGTTCGATATGGGTGGCGGCGATCTGCAAGACGTTCTTGCCGGAGTCGACTGGATCAAGCAAACCGGCCATCTCGATCCCAAAAAGATCGCCGTCATGGGTGGCAGCTATGGCGGCTACCTCAGCATGATGGCCGTGACCAAAGCTCCCGATGTTTGGGCCGCGGGCATACCCATTGTTCCGTTCGTGAACTGGTTCACGGAAATCGAGAATGAGGATCCGGTACTGCAGCAGTCGGATCTCGCGACCATGGGCGATGTGGTGAAGAATAAAGCGCTCTACGAAGATCGCTCGCCAATTAATTTCATCGATCAGATCAAAGCGCCACTATTCTTACTCGCCGGAGGACACGACCCGCGCTGCCCGAAATCAGAAACTCAGCAGGTAGTCGATGCCATAAAAAAGCGCGGGGGCACGGTCGATTACAAAATTTACGAAAATGAAGGCCACGGCTTTGCCCGTGTGGAGAATCAAATCGACGCCTACCAGCGGGTCGCGGACTTTCTGCTGGCGCACGTCGTCCCGGCAGATTGCAGTTGCTCCCTGACGGAATGATGCCTTTAGGAAATGGAAAACATTTAGGAACCCAGGTTAGCTTGAACGAAGCACGGCAAGCTTTCGCATTCGTAGATTCGTTCTCATCTCCGCCGTCGGAATCAGTGAATAGGTTTCGGCGATAGCCTCAATCAGCCCAGGGATGGTGTACTCCTTGGCTTCGATATCCGAGCGAAGACCGACTTCACGCAGAGTGGCGGACGTAACAGGGCCGATAGACGCGAATTTTACATCGTCAAACTCTGGCCGATGTTTTCCTAGCAAGTCCACGAAGTTCTTGGCAGTGGAAGAGCTAGTAAAGGTGACCACCTGCGGGCGACGACGCGGATTTTTCAAAACAGCCTGCAATCGTCTCCGCGAAGATTCCGGCACAACAGTTTCATAGGCTTCGACGACATCAACTTGCGCGCCAGCTTTACGCAGTTCGCGCGGAATCACGTCGCGAGCAACTTTAGCGCGCACCAGGAGCATGCGCTTCCCTCTCACTCGGCGGCTCAAACTCCCCACCACGGATTCGGCGACGTATTCCTTAGGGACCACATCAACTTTGTATCCGTGCTGTTCGAGAACCTTTTGCGTGGCCGGACCAATGGCGGCGATACGCAGGCCCTCAGGGGCTAAAGCCTTGTTCAGATTTTTGCGTTTATCGGCACGACTAAAATCATGCCCTTCCCGAACCTTTTCTTTGTCGAGCTTTAGTTTCTTCATCCGATCCCACATGGCCTCTACGCCGTTGACGCTGGTGAGGATCAGCCAGTCGTAGCTTTCGAGATTTTTCAGCGCTGTGTCTAAAGGCTTGAACGATTTCGGCTTGTGAATTTCGATAAATGGAATCTCGATGACATCGGCGCCCCGCTTGCGCAGTTGGGCGGAAAGCACGCCGGCTTGATGCCGCGCCCGGCCCACCAGCACGCGAATACCTGAAAGGGGTTGGCGCTTCATTCACGCTCTTCCCCGGAAACTTTCACCGGACAAATACCCAGTCCCTGCTCCTGCATGAGCTTGGCCACTCCCGAAATCGCGGTATCTTCAGCCCTGCCCAGCGAAGCCATCATGTTTGCCTGATCTTGTTTGCTGCGATTCTGGCCCAGCTTGAACTTAGCTTCGAGTTTTGTCACTGCAATCTCGAAACCAACAATTTGTCTAAGCATGTTCTGGCGAAATTTTTCATCCAGCCCTGCCCACTGCGCGGCGTAGGCGGGCTCGAAGGTGCCCATAAGTTCGTGCAGGACTACCTGCAAATCTTCTGGAGATGAATACAAGCGTGCATTGCCGTAAAGGTGAACCGTGCCGTAGTTCCAGGTGGGAACACTCTCGACGTTCGTGTAAAGACTCGGGGAGATATACGAATGAGGCCCGTGAAAAATCGTCAGACACTTCGGCTGCTGCTCGAGGTAACGCCAATGCGGATTCGCTTTTGCAAAATGTCCACGAATGACAAATTGTTCTCCAACCTCGCGCACCACCACCGGAACGTGACTGGCAAATGGGCCTTCTTCCATCGTAGATACTAGAATGACGAAGGGATTCGCACGCATGAAGGCAATCGCCGCAGCATTGTCGCTAACGCGGAAATGTTCAGGAATATACATTCGAATTACGCTCTCCGCGCAAGGTTTTTTCTGCGCACGTGTAGCAGCTTTTCCACCTCCGCAATCACGGTTCCGCCCTCGTCTCTTACTTGCACAGTAAACACCGGCTCATATTTTGGCAGCGTCTTCAGTTTCTCGCGAATGTCGTCGATCTGGCTATCCGAAAGCTTAAATTCGGCGCGCACCGTTCCCTGGCCAGGTTTCTTATAGCGGATCGTCGCGGCTTTATCCCAGATAATATAGTCGTCGCCAAGGTTGGCCATTAGCATCAGCATATAGAAGGCATCCGTCATAGCGAAGAGCGATCCGCCGAAATGTGTGCCGACGTAATTCGCATTCCAGAAGCTCAGCTTCATTTCAACGTCGATGGCCTTCATGTCGGGTGCGATGCGCTTCGCGCGAATGCGTGCGCCGAGAAACGGCGGCCAGAAGTTGATCCAACGGCGAAGATGTTTGGAGTTTTTGTTGCCGCCGAGGAGTTGCAGGAGAACGCTATGGCTCTTCATGCTCTCACGGTTGTCGGGGAACGGCGATGTCGCGGCCGTAAACCACTTCGAGGATTTTGTCGGCGCCGCGCGCGAGCAGGGCTGCGCCTGCGTCATTGCCCAATTTTTCGGGATCGTCTCCATCGCGCGAGTCGCGCAGAACCTTCGAGCCGTCGGGATCGGCGACGAGAGATTCGAGATGCAGACTACCTTTACCGGCGTCACCGCGCACTTCCGCGAAGGCACCGATCGGAACCTGGCAGCCTCCGCCCATGCGATTCAACAGTGCGCGCTCGCAAGTCGTGGCGGCGCGGGCCGCGGGATCGTCAAGGAATGATAGATTCTCTCGCATAGTTACGTCGCCGATGCGGATTTCGATGGCTAACGCCCCCTGGCCAGCTGCGGGGCACATTACGTCGGCGGGAATGATCTGCCTGAGCAATTCCGTTTTGCCCAAGCGCTTCAATCCAGCCGCTGCGAGAATGATGGCATCGTATTCGCCCTGTTCGAGTTTGCGCAGACGCGTATCGACGTTGCCGCGCAACGGATGAATATCGAGATCGGGACGGATGACCTTGAGTTGAGCCTGACGACGCAGGCTGGAAGTCCCGACGCGCGCGCCATATGGCAGATCTTCAATCATCGAATAATGCCACGAGCAGAAAGCATCGCGCGCGTCTTCGCGTTCGGGGATCGCCGTGATTTCGAATCCTGGCGGCAGTTCGGTGGGCAGGTCTTTCAAGGAATGCACGGCCAGATCGGCGCGTCCGGCGGCAAGCGCTTCCTCGATTTCTTTTGTAAACATGCCTTTGGTTCCAACTTTAGCGAGAGCAACATCGGTAATCTTGTCTCCAGTGGTGTGGATGATTTCGATTTCGACCGTGTGCCCATGCGTACGCAGCAGCGCGGCAATGTGATTCGCCTGCCACAGGGCCAGCTGTGATCCGCGCGAGCCGATGCGCAGATGTTGGGGATTCGCGCTGTGGTTACGGGTTTCGCTCATGCCTTTGCGGCTTCATACTGACTTCTGTTTTCTTTGCTGCATTCGTCTCTATATATGTAACATCTTCAAGTAAATTGAAGCACCCTTCCCAACCATTTCAATTGGAGACAATGAAAAGCACAATGCGTCCGTTCTTCGGCTTCTTTTTCGTATCCGGTTTTTGCAGCATTCTCTATGAACTAATCTGGCTTCGCCTGGCGATGGCGCAATTCGCCGTGACCACGGCTCTGGTTTCCATCGTACTCTCGGCATTCATGATCGGTATGGGCCTTGGCTCCTGGGGAGCAGGCCGTTATATCCGCCCACGGTCGGCGTCTTCGGCCGCAGTGGCATTGCGGCTCTATGCGTTAACGGAATTGCTCATCGGCGTATCCGCCATTATGGTTCGCCGTGAATTATTTTGGAGCAGGTTGTTGCTGGAGAAATTGAATGCGGGCAGTTCGTTTTCCGTCCCCGGTTACTATGCCGCTGCTGGGATTGTGCTTGGGTTCATTCTGGTGCCCTGGTGTGCGTGCATTGGAGCAACGTTCTCTTTTGCCATGGCTGCAATCAAGAAGAGCAACTTCGAAGAATCCGTCTCATCGTTCAGTTACCTTTATCTGGCCAACGTCTTAGGAGCGATGACCGGTGCGGTTGTCCCATTGCTTTTCATTGAGAAATGGGGGTTTCATCGCACGTTGTACATCGGCGCTGCGCTTAACGTTTGCCTGGCGGCATGCGCTCTGGCGCTCTCCTTCCGCCGCGGACAAGAGAGTACGCAGCCGATAGATGCCGGAATTAGACTGGGCGTCGCGTTGCCCAAGATCGCGACCCACTGGGCGAACTTTCTGCTCTTCGCCACCGGTTTAACCAGCATGGGCGTGGAGTTGGTATGGATTCGCCTGTTCACCCCAATCCTGGGCACACTCGTCTACGCATTCGCGACCATCCTGTGTCTGTACTTGGGCGCAACTTATCTCGGCTCATGGTGGTATCGCCGTAGCGAACCGTCCGAGAATGCTCCGGACGGCTGGATGTTGGCGGCGCTTGGATTTTCAGTCGTGCTGCCTTTCTTGATGTGCGATCCGAGGCTGAATATTTTTGGCCCGCTGCGCGTGTTGAGCATTCTTCCGTTTTCCTTTCTCGTGGGATTCGTGACCCCCATGGTCCTGGATCGCGTTTCGCAAGGCAATCCCGACCATGCGGGTCAGGGATACGCCATCAACATTGCCGGCTGTGTTCTTGGGCCCTTGGTGTCAGGATTCTCACTCCTGCCAATTCTAGGAGAGCGCTTTACGCTGCTGGTCTATGCCATTCCCTGGATCGTCGTGAGTTTTCATGGTTCGCGATCTGGCCTGGGAACGGAGCGGGGCTTCCACCTTGTCTTCTCATGGAAAGCAGCGGCCATCGGATTGGCGTCGCTGGCGTTCTTAGCTGTAACCCACGATTACGCCAGCCAGTTTTTTCCGCGAGAAGTCCGCCGCGACAGCACGGCCACCGTAACGGCCATCGGAAACACGCGAGAAAACAAAAGACTTCTGGTAAACGGAGTTGGCATGACCGTGATGACGCCGATCACGAAAATGATCGCGCACCTTCCGTTAGCATTTCTACCAATGCCGCCGAAAGACGCGCTGGTGATTTGTTTTGGTATGGGCACCACGCATCGGTCGATGCTCTCCTGGGGAATATCTTCAACGGCGGTCGAGCTGGTGCCCAGTGTAGTCTCCGTCTTTCCATTCTTTTACGCCGACGGCGCGGAACTGCTGCGCTCGCCCCGATCGCACGTCGTCATCGACGATGGGCGCTTTTATCTCGAACGCTCCGATAGAAATTTTGATGTGATCGTCCTGGACCCGCCCCCACCAGTGCAGGCCGCGGCGTCGAGCTTGCTTTACTCGAAGGAATTTTATGCCGTTGCGCGCGAACACTTGCGGGCGGACGGCATTCTTCAACAATGGTATCCGGGAGATTCGGACCCGGCCATTGTTGCCGCTGTCGCGAAGGCGTTGCGCGAGTCTTTTCCTTATGTTCGGGCATTCGGTTCGGGCGAAGGCGGATATCATTTTCTGGCGAGCCGGTTTCCCCTGCCGACGCTGAGTGCTGCCACACTGGCGAGCCGTTTGCCGACCAGTGCCGCAGCCGATTTAGTGGAATGGGGCCCGGCTCTGAACGCGCAGGCTCAGTTTGAGCGCGTGCTCACTCATGAGGTGTCTTTGGACAGTCTGATCGATCCAGCGTCCGCGACTCCTGCTCTGCAGGATGATCGGCCGGTGAATGAGTATTTTTTGCTGCGCTATTTGAATCGGCCGGATTTTAGAAAGAAGATCGAGTCGTATTTCTCGCACGCGAGAGGGTGAGTGGCCGACTCTTGGTAGGACGGATCTCTAGAACACGATCCCGTGCGTTTTCCGTACCGAGGGCGGGACACCTCGGGACAGCCGGCAAGATGCCGGCGCTACCGTTCCTTATTTCTTGTCCGGAAGATTGAATAGCCGCCGCACCACTTCGATCAGCGTCGTCGCTTCAGCTTCGCGAGCGGCAGTCTTTAGCGTGGTCACTGGCGTATGCATGACTTTGTTGATGATGCCGCGCGTAAGAGCTTCAACCGCCATCTCCTGCTCGGGGGTCATCGGACCGAGGCGGCCGCGAACCCGGTCGATCTCGGCCTGGCGTATGGTTTCGAAGTGGTCCTGTAACGATACGATTGTCGGGACTACGTCGAGCGTGTGCAGGCGGGCTTCAAAGCGTTCGACTTCGCTGGCAATGATTGCCTCGGCGAGTTCGGCTTCGTGGCGGCGGTCGGCGACGTGGCTGCTGACCGCCTGCTGCAAGTCGTCAATGTCGTAGGCGAAGATGCCGTCCAGTTTGGCCATTTCCGGCGAAACGTCGCGCGGCACCGCGATGTCGATGAAGAACATCGGACGGTTTTTGCGGCGGGCGAGGAATTGCTCTCCGTGTTCGCGGCGGAAGATGGCAACCGGCGAACCGGTCGAGGTGATGACGATGTCGGCGCGGTCGCAGGTGTTATAGAGATCGTCGAACTTAATGGCCTCGCCGCCAAACTTGCGCGCCAGACCTGCCGCGCGCTCAAATGTGCGGTTGGAAACGAAAATGGCCGAGCAACCGTGAGCCATCAGGTGGCGGGCGGCGAGTTCGCTCATCTTACCGGCGCCGACGATGAATACGTTTTTTCCTTGCAGCGTACCAAAGATTTTCTTGGCCAGCTCGACTGCAACCGAAGCGACCGAGACGGATGAAGATCCGACGGCCGTTTCGGTGCGCACACGCTTGGCGACGGCAAAGGCGCGTGTGAGCAAGTGATCGAGTTGCGTTCGCACAGCGCCTGCAGCACGGGCGGTCGCGTAGGCCTCTTTGACCTGACCGAGGATTTGAGCTTCGCCGACCACCATAGAATCGAGGCTGGAGGCGACGCGGAAGACATGGCGGACAGCATCTTTGTCGCGAAATTCGTAAATGTGGGAATCGAGTTCTCCCGGCGAAAGATGGAAGTGCTCGCGCACAAATCCACGCAGGTCCGCCGATCCGTTGATGGTGTGGGTGATCATCTCCACGCGGTTACAGGTGGAAAGAATCAGTCCCTCTTCGACCCCGGGATGCGCGGTAAGCAGGCGGCAGGCTTCGGGCAAATGCGATTCGGCGATGGCTAGGCGCTCGCGCACGTCGAGCGGGGCACTGGTGTGGTTCACGCCGATGAGTTGATATCTCATGAGGCCGCGAACCCGTGAATCGTGGAAAAATAATTGGCCGCCCAGGCCACAATGGCCGCTACAAAAGCGAACGTAGCCAGAAACGCGGCGCGGCGGCCTCGCCATCCTGAGTTCCAGCGAGTGAAAACCATCACCATGTAAACTGCCCACATCAGTATCGACAGCAGAATTTTGGGATCGAGAAAATCCACCCGGCCGTATGTTGAAATCGCCAGCATGGAACCGGTAAGCAGTCCCAGCGTCATAAACGGAAAGCCGAGAAGCAGCGAGCGATAGCCAATCTGGTCAATGACTTCGAGAGCGGGGAGAAATCCGATGAGACTGGTTGGATCTTTTGATTTAAGGCGGCGCTCCTGCAACAAATAAAGCAGGCTCGCGCCGAAGCTGAAGATCAGCGCCGCGTATCCAGTGAAGATGAGGGCGATATGCGCGGCCAGCCATCCGGTGCGCTGCACGGAAGAAGTAAAAACGAAGGGTTGCTGGCCGGTGGCAGCCACGAAGGTCAGAAAAAAGACGACGGGAAAAACCACGACTCCAGGTGAAGTAGTTTTGTAGATTGCATAGACGATCATGAAGAACGTCATGGAAATGAAGGCCAGCAGCGACTCCGCATTGTGAACCGAGGCCCAGACCACGTGGTCGAGAAGAAAAACTTCGACCAGGGAAACGAAATGGAAGACCATGCCGAGGCTGGCGGCGTGCAGGGCGATCCGGCTGAACAGATCGCTGGCACGTGTGAGCGCCACAAAGGCGTAGATCAGGCCAATGAAGTAACAGGCCAGCGCGAAGCGGAGCCAGAGCAGGGACATCGGTTAGTAAGTATCAAAGGCGAAGAGATTTAGCGCAAGTGAGAAAAGCTGGGACTTCGACCTTTCCAAGAAATTATAGTCCCCTCATAAGACGAAAGTGCGACGGGGATATCGTAAATTCGGGGACTGAGCGTCAGAGAAACCCAGATTCCTCACTGCTCTTGGAATGACAAATCTTCGGGACGGCCTGCAATCGAGAATCATCGAATCATTCCACGCCCAGGCTGGCCAACGCTTCTTCGAGCAGGGAGGAATCGATAACGAGCCGGCGGTTGACTTTTAAGTCTTCGATTTCGTCGAAAGCGCGGAAAAGCCGCAGCTTTGTTGCGGCGTACTGTTCGGCGTCGGTGAGCGGGCGCGCGTGTTGGGCCCTCCATGTACTCAAAGCGCTCTCGCGGAGAAAGATACTGACAGCGTAGGTAAGTTTGCGGTCGGAGGTGACGTCGAAAATAAACTCCGTGGCTGGCGCTTCGGAATCATCCGGCAGCGCCGGGCGCTTGCCAACAAAGTAGTACTGATAGGCATAGCCTTGAGCGCCGGCATAGGTTTTCAAGCGGCGAACAGGCGGATGTGGATCGGAAGGCATGGGCATTTTGACCGTGCATCTAGCGTAAACCGGATTCGATTTTGCTGCATCCCAAAGCCGAAACCCACTGGGCTACCTGAACCGGCCTGTTTTCCATCCCCAAACAGTTCCGCACGCACTCAATGAAAGACCCAAACCTGCCGATGGAAGCAGTGGAGGAAACCGTCCTCAGTGCTGGCGCAATGGAATTCGGCGGTTATTGCAGCGCTGGGTGTATTGGCCAGCTATCTGCAATTCCGTCTTTATCAGATTCGAGGTGACGCGAAGAAGCGCGAAGAGCTGTTTCAGATCATCACGGAAAATGCCGCCGATATGATTGCGCTGGTGGATGTAAAGGGAAAGCGCCTTTACAACAGTCCGGCATACAAGCGAGTTCTAGGTTACTCCGCGGCGGAGTTGGGAGAAACATCGGCCTTCGAGCAAATTCATCCTGAAGATCGCTTTAAAATTCTGGAGGCGGCTCGCGAGGCTAAAGAGACAGGAATCGGCAAGCGGCTTGAATACCGCATCCGGCATAAAAATGGAAGCTGGCGTGTACTGGAATCAATCGCCGGAACCATCCGCGACAGTAACGGCGAAGTGACGAAGCTGGTCATCGTCAATCGGGACATCACCGAGCGCAAACGCGCGGAAGCGCTGCTCGACCATAATTCGTTTCATGACGAAATGACGGGGCTGCCGAATCGGCGCCTTTTTCTTGACCGTTTGCAGCAGACTTTCATCCACAAGCAGCGCGATACGGCAAAACCATATGCCGTAATCTTTATCGATTTGGACGGATTCACGAGCTTCAATGACACGATGGGAAACGCCATCGGCGATCAGGTGATTCTGGAAATCAGTCACCGTCTGGCGGCGTGTCTGCGCGAAAATGACACCATCGCTGGACCCAAGGGCTCTGGTGCGGACGCTGTGCTGTCGCGAATGGGAGGCGACGAATTTACTGTTCTTCTGAACAACATCGTGGATCCGAGCGATGCCATGCGCGTCGGGAAACGAATTCTGGCAGCCATCGTTCTGCCGATCCTGGTAGAAGGCACAGAGCTGAAACCCTCGGCCAGCATTGGCATTGCGATAGGCGCAGGCTCATATCGACGCTCGGAGGAAATATTGCAGGACGCCGATGTGGCCATGCGGCGAGCAAAGACTTTGGGAGGCGCACGATGCGAATTGTTCGATGATGCCATGCACACTCGTGCCGTCAGCCGCCTGCAACTGGAAACAGATTTGCGCACCGCCATAAGCGAGGGGCAATTTGTCGTCTACTACCAGCCGATGGTGCAGCTAAACACGCGGCGTATTGTTAGCTTTGAAGCTCTGCTCCGCTGGCAGCATCCTGCGCAGGGATTGATCTCGCCCCACAAATTTCTCGAGGCCGCCGAGGATACGGGGTTGCTGGTAGCTATTGGGCGGTGGCTGATGATGGAAGCATGCCGGCAGTTGCGCGATTGGCGGATGCGAAACCTATCGCTGGAGCCCATCCGCATGACGGTAAATGTCTCTGCCCGCCAGTTTGCCGATGCCGGGTTCGCGTCTATGGTTCAGTCGGCGCTACGAGAGACCGGCATCGACGGCTCCCAGTTGCAGTTGGAACTGACCGAAGCTGTGGCGGCGCAGGATCTGCGACTGACGGCCACTATTCTTTCTCATTTCAAACATCTAGGCGTCAGCACGATTCTTGACAATTTCGGAACCGGGCATTGTTCGCTAATGGCGCTGACGGACTTCCCCGTCGACGCATTGAAAATCGACCGGTCGCTGGTCAATGCAATGATGGCGGACCGTAGAGTGCTCGACATAGTGGAGTTAACGGTCACCATTGCTCACAAGATGAAGTTCCAGACTATTGCCGAAGGCATCGAGACAGCAAAACAACTCGATCACTTGCGCGAACTGCGATGTGAACTGGGTCAGGGATATTTGTTCTCACCACCTCTGAAAGCCAAAGCGGCGGAGCAGTTATTGAGCAATCCGCGAGCTTTCCTGGGAAGTAACGGACTTCATGGGACTGGCGCGGGAGCCTAGTAGCGAGAGGATTCGCTGCTCAGCCATCGATCTTCGCCTCGCGCAGTTGTTTCGCCGCCGCCTCCGAGCTTACCGGCGAATAATAGACCTCTTTGAAATTGTAAGACTTTGCCTTGGATGCGAGAACCGGCAGGATTTCAATGTGCCAGTGATAATCCTCTTCAATCGTTTTCCAATAACCGAGTGACTTGGATGGGTGCAGGCTGTTGGGCGAGGTGTGCAGCACCAAGTGGAACTCTTCGGTGACGGTGCGAATCCTCTGCAACGTGCGGCGCAAAAGAGCGGCTAGGTTGACGCGCAATCCGGAACGCACCAAGCCGGTGCGCTCAAAGCCGGCTTCGTGGTTGCGGGGAAGAATCCAGGATTCATAGGGCACGCGCGGCGCGTAAGGGCAAAGCGCGAGATAGTCACCACGAGCTTCGATCACACGCACGGCCTGCCGCTCCTCCTGATTGATGATGTCGCAGAAAACACATCGTTCTTTCGCCTGAAAGTATTCCCGTCCGGCACGAAGCTCGTAGAGCACGCGCCGCGGAACAAACATAGTCGCGGTGATCTGCGACGCTGGATGAGTAAACTCCTGCCCTGCATTCGGTCCGTAGTCCTTGAACAAGCTCACGTACTTGACGCGCTGGTCGCGTTTCAGGTCAAGGATGCGCTCGGCAGCGAGATGCAGGAACTGTCCGATTTCTTCATCACTCGCGTTCCACAGATGCCGGTCATGACGGCGATTCTCAACCAGCACTTCGTGAGCACCAACCGAATGCATGCGGTCGTAGATGCCGTCGCCGCGGCGGCCGGGATCGCCTTCTATGTGATATAGCGGCGCGGGATGCACCACAGCGCGGGCCGACCAAGGAGAGCCGGAGTCCGGAGTCGAGGCCACGACCTTGATCGAAGCGGAAGCATCGGGACAAAAAAGACAACCCGTTTGCGAACGGCGAGCTTCGGCAGGCTCATCCCCGACGATCACCCACGAGCGTGTAATGGGATCCTTGCGGAGTTCCATGGCATAGGTAAACACCGCGCGTGAGCGGAGTCAACCAGATTTGCACCTCACAATTTCGATGCGAAGTGTGAGGAATGCCGCAGAAGATGGGCGGTATGCTTTGTTATAATCCGCGCCACAGCCTTGCCGAATGCCAGAGCCGTCCACTCCGCTGATGCGGCAGTATGCCGCCGTTAAAAAAGAACATCCCACCGCACTGCTTTTTTTTCGCCTTGGCGACTTCTATGAGCTTTTTTTTGACGACGCTATTGTCGCCGCCAAAGAACTCCAGATCACGCTGACCTCGCGCAATAAAGAAAAAGGCATTGCGGTACCCATGTGCGGCGTGCCGTATCACGCGGCTGAGGGATATATTGGAAAACTGATTCGCAAAGGCTTTAAAGTGGCCATCTGCGAACAGATGGAAGACACGCGCCTGACTAAAACCCTGGTCCGGCGCGAGGTCACACGCGTTGTCACACCGGGAACTGCGGCCGATTCGTCCCTGGGCTCGGAGGAAAATAATTTCCTGGCGGCGTTGGCTCAGTTTGGCGACCGAGTGGGGTTTGCGGCATTGGATTTATCGACGGGCGAGTTCCGGGCGACTGAGTTTACGGGCGAAGATGCGCTTCGACGAGTGCAGGATGAGTTGGAGCAGTTGCGGCCGAGGGAATTGTTGTATGGATCGGCTGCGCCGTTGTTTGAGCGGGCTGGAGCCGCGGTGCGAGAACTGCCGAGGATAGCTCGATCCGAGAATCGAGCGCCTGCCGTTGCCTCATCGCACACGCGGCTGTTGTTACCTAATCCGGCTCAGTGGACCGAGACTCCGCTGGATGACTGGATTTTCGCGCCGGATCACGCGATTCCTCTCCTTGAAAATCATTTCGGGGTTTTGTCGCTGGAAGGCTTCGGGCTCTCGGGCCGCACCGCTGCGGCCGCTGCGGCGGGCGCGATTCTTTACTATGTACGATCCACGCAGCGTGGATCGCTCGACCATGTGGACCGCATCGGCTGGTACGAGCGGCACAACTGCCTGGTGCTGGACGCAGTCACCACGAGAAACCTTGAACTGATCGAGCCCCTGTTTTCCGGCGCGGATGTGGGCGTCACTTTCTTTCGCTCGATCGATTGCGCGATTACACCTATGGGCAAGCGGCTGTTGCGGGGGTGGCTGCTGCGGCCTTCGCTGGATCTGCGCGAAATTAACCAGAGGTTGGACGCCGTTGAGGCCGGGGTGAAAGATACCGTGGCGCGAGAAGAATTGCGGCGTGCACTGGATGGCGTGCTCGATCTGGAAAGATTACTCAGCCGTGTGACGCTGGAGGCAGCGAATCCGCGGGACGTGCTGGCGCTGGCTGCGTCCCTGGCGAAGCTCCCTGCGGTGAAAACAGCCGCAGGCCGATTGCCTTCAGAGCGCATGAGCGTTTTGTATGGCTTGCTCGACGAGTTGGGCGATCTGCGGCAGCGGATTGATCACACGATCGTGCCCGAGCCGCCGCTCAGTTTTGCCGATGGCGGCGTGATCGCGGCAGGCGTGGAACACGACTTGGATGAACTGCGCGAGCTCTCGCGAAACAGCAAGCAGGTGCTCGCGCAGATCGAACAGCGGGAGCGCGGGCGCACCGGAATTGCTTCCCTCAAGGTGAAGTTCAATTCTATTTTTGGCTACTACCTTGAGGTTTCAAAAGCTAATCTTCATCTTGTTCCGCAAGATTACGAGCGCAAACAAACGCTGGTGGGCGCCGAGCGGTTTACTACTCCGGAGTTAAAGGAATACGAAGCGAAGATTCTGGATGCGCAGGAAAAGATCGTCGAAATCGAGCGGCGATTGTTTACGGAGCTGCGAACGGCCATCGCGGCCGAAGCCAAGCGCATCCGGCAGACCGCGCTGGCGTTGGCGGAGATCGATGTGCTGGCGTCAATGGCGCATATTGCCGCGCTGCGAAATTATTGCCGGCCGCAATTGATTGATGGCGAGAACGGTGAACTGGAGATTGTCGAAGGCCGGCACCCGGTGATCGAACAGCAGGAGATGGCCGGCGGCAACGAACGTTTCGTCCCCAACAATCTTTATCTCAATTCCACCACACATACCGTGCTCTTGCTCACCGGGCCGAACATGGGCGGCAAATCGACGTATTTGCGCCAGGCGGCGCTGATCGTGATTCTGGCGCAGATGGGATCGTTTGTTCCGGCGCGTTCGGTCCGACTGAGCTTAGTGGATCGCGTCTTCACGCGCATTGGCGCCAGCGACAACTTGGCGCGCGGCCGCTCGACCTTCATGGTTGAGATGACGGAGACGGCAGCGATTCTTCATACTGCTACACTGCGCTCGCTGATCCTGCTGGATGAAGTAGGCCGCGGCACATCAACTTATGACGGTTTGGCGATTGCCTGGGCGGCGATTGAATATTTGCATGCGAGAGTTCGCGCCAAGACTTTGTTTGCCACACATTACTTTGAACTGACCGAACTGGCCGAGCAGCTTTCCGGTGTAAAGAACTATCACGTTGCCGTGAAAGAAACTGGCGGCGGGATTGTTTTCTTACGCAAGGTCGAACCCGGAGCAGCCGACCGCAGTTATGGAATCGAAGTCGCGAAACTGGCTGGTTTACCTAACGAGGTAATCGCCCGCGCGCGCGAAGTGCTTGCCGAACATGAATCGGCAGAACGCCTGGCCACGGGACATCTTTCGCCCGGAGCAAAGTTACCAGCAACGCAATTGACCATCTTCACGCCGATATCACAGCCGGTGCTGGAGAAACTGCGCGAAGTGGACTTGAATCGGCTTACGCCGCTGGAAGCATTAAATTTGCTGGCGGAGTTGAAAAAAGATATCTAACGGAATGCGCAACACTTTCTCTCCAGCGAGCCTCGGTCAACTCCTCATCCTCGGCTTTGACGGAACCGAGATGTCCACGCGCATCAGTTCCCTACTGAAACGCGTGCAGCCGGCGGGAGTGATTCTGTTTGCGCGCAACATTAAGAGCGCAGAACAGACTTGGCGGCTTCTGCGCGACTGCCAGAAGTGCGTTTCCACGCCTCTGTTCACTTGCGTCGATCTTGAAGGCGGACGGGTAGATCGCTTTCGCGACGTGCTTGGCCCCACACCCTCGGCGGCAGACGTCTTCGCCACCGGCGACCGTAAACTTTTTCGCAAACATGGTCAATTGATCGGCGAGAATTGCCGCACCATGGGATTAAATGTTGACTTTGCTCCGGTGCTGGACTTGGCGTTCGAGGCTTCACGCAGCGTTATGAGTTCGCGAACCGTATCGGCGAATCCCCGTGACATGATTCTGTATGCGCGACAATTTCTTGCCGGACTGCGCGATATGAATGTTTTGGGATGCGGAAAGCACTTTCCCGGACTAGGCGAAGGCACGCTCGATAGTCATCACGAGTTGCCGGTCATTGATAAGCCGCTTAAGAAGTTATGGGCAGAGGATCTGCTTCCCTACCGCACACTGCGCCGGCAGTTGCCGATGACGATGGTTTCGCACGCGGCTTATCCCGAGGTCACGCGCGATAAAACTCCAGCGTCTCTCTCAAATATCTGGATCACGGACATTCTGCGCAAGCGCATCGGCTATCGCAATCTGATCGTCTCCGACGATCTGGAGATGGGCGGAGTGTTGTCGGCTGCGTCGGTCGGCGAAGCCGCCGTCGCGCACATTCGCGCTGGGGGAGACGTTTGCCTCGTCTGCCATCGCGAAGACTACGTTCTGCAGGCATTTGAAGCGTTGCAAAAGGCGGCTGAACACGATAAGAAATTTGCCAAGCGCATAGACGAGTCAGTACCACGAGTGATGGCATTTAAGAAGAAATGGGCGGCACTGCTGCGGGTGCCGAAAGTGCCGTCGGTGGCCAAGATGTCGATGCTGTCGCGCAAGTTGTGGGAGTTCAGTGAGCAGGTGCGCCTGGAAGGACTCAGCAACAGCGATGCGGGGCGACCGTGACCATGAAAAAAGCAGAGATGGTCGTGGCGGGCGTCATGAGCGGAACTTCGGCGGACGGAATCAATGTGGCTCTGGTGATGATTCGTGCCGCATCCCCGAAGAACGCTCGCTCGGGATATCCCTTTCCGTTGGCTGGTGGCGGCGGGCTGGAACGGCCGCCCCACACTTTCGAACTCATCGGTCACGCGGAATATTCTTATCCCGCGAAAATTCGCGCGGCAATTCTCGCCGCCATGAATGCGGATCGGGCCCGCGTAGCGGATTTAGCACGTCTCAACGTTCTTCTGGGGGAATTGTATGCCGGCGCGGTGCTGACGACGCAGAGGCGGTTTCGGCGGAACGCTGAACTGGTTGGCTGCCATGGGCAAACGCTTTATCATCAGGGAGAGCCTCAGTATTTTTTGGGACACCGCATTGCGACGACGTGGCAAACGGGCGAGGCCGCAATAATCGCAGCTCGTACGGGCGTCCCAGTTGTCTCCGATTTTCGACCCGCGGACATGGCTGCCGGCGGCAAGGGCGCGCCACTTGTTCCCTTCCTGGACTTTCTACTATTTCACGATAAGCAGGTTGGCCGGATCGTGCAGAATATTGGCGGAATTGCCAATCTGACTGCGATTCCTGCATGCGCCGCGGCCGACGACGTGAACGCATTTGATACCGGGCCGGGAAACATGGTGATCGACGCACTTGCGGAACAACTATTCGGGAAGCCATTTGATCGCGGTGGGAAAATTGCGGCATCGGGAAACGTGCTGGAGTCGGTAGTTCAGAGGGCGCTAAGCCAAAACTTCTTTAGCGCCAAACCGCCAAAGACCGCCGGCCGCGAGGAGTTCGGCCGGGAATTCGCAAGCTCGTTTCTGCGAAGCTGCGGCCGCTCCCGGAAAGAAGACGTGATCGCCACGGCAACAGCCCTCACAGCCGTTTCGATTGCAGATGCGGTGCAGCGCTTTGTAATCCATCGCGGACGCGGTTCGCGCAGAACCTCCTGGGAGATGATCGTCTCCGGTGGCGGCACCAGGAATGCTACGCTCATGCGCATGTTGGCTGAGGCGCTCGCGCCCATCAATGTTCCGCTGGGTACTTCGGATGATCTGGGTTTGCCTTCAGAAGCGAAAGAAGCCGCAGCATTTGCCGTGCTCGCCTATGAAACCTGGCACCGCCGGCCTTCCAACGTACCGTCGGCCACTGGCGCCAAACGACCGGCGATTTTGGGGAAGATTTCCTATCCATGACTCCTCCTGTAAAGCCGACATGTTTGGCGTTCATGCTTCGAGCCTTAGCCGCAGTCGTGCTACTCGCTCCTCTTTTTTCTTGCGCGTCCAAGCCCGATTATCACACGCTCGTGATGGTGATCGAATCGAGCCCCACAAATCTTGACCCAAGGATTGGCCTCGACGCGCAATCGGAGCGCATTGGCAATCTGATATTCGACGATCTGCTCTCGCGAGGAGACGACTTGAATGTCGCGCCGGGATTGGCTGAGCGCTGGGAGATCCCCGATCCGCTTACTTACATTTTTCATTTACACCAGGGCGTGAGATTCCACGATGGCCGTTCTCTCACCGCACGCGATGTGAAATGGACATTCGATTCTCTGCTGCAAGGCAAAGTTCGCAGCACCAAAGCTGCGGTTTATCGTTTCGTCGACCACATTGAGGCTCCAGACGATTACACCGTTGTATTTCACATGAAAGAACCATCAGCGACGTTGCTGTGGAATCTATCGGACGGCGCTGTAGGCATAGTCCCCTTCGGAAGTGGCGGCGAGATGACGGCCCACCCCATGGGCTCCGGGCCCTTCAAATTCGTAAGCGCCGAGACAGACAAAGAAGTCATCCTGGAGCGCAACGATAATTATTGGGGCGGCAGCCCGAAGCTGGAGCGGGTGCGTTTTGCCGTCGTTCCCGATGAAACCACACGGGCTCTTGAACTGCGCAAAGGAAGCGCGGATATCGCCATCGATTCGCTCACACCTGATACGGTGCGGGCACTGGAACGCGATTCGCATCTCCAGGTCGAACAGTCTCCCGGCACCGTTCTCGCGTATCTAGGCTTCAATCTGCGCGATCCCATTCTCAAGGATTTTCGCGTGCGCCAGGCGATCGCTTATGCTCTCGACCGCCAGCCCATGATTGAATATTTGTGGCGAGGCGAAGCGTTGCCGGCGCGCAGCATACTGCCGCCCCAAAGCTGGGCCTTCAACCCGAACGTCATGATCTATCCGCACGATCTGGAAAATTCGCGCCGGCTTTTGGATGCCGCGGGCTATCGCGAAACGAATGGGGTGCGCTTCCATCTCGCCATGAAGACTGGGACTGACGCGAACGGCCGCCTGACGATCGCAGTCATGCAGCAGCAACTGCGAAGCGTCGGCATCATGCTCGACATTCGCAGCGCCGAGTTCGCCACTTTTTTCTCCGACGTGACTCACGGTTCGTTTCAGCTCTATTGCTGCCTGCGCTGGATAGGCGGCAACGAAGATCCTGACATTTTCGAATATGTATTTCACTCGGCTAAGTTTCCACCCAACGGCGCGAATCGCGGCTTTTATTCCAACGCGCGAGTCGACGCGCTGATCGATGAAGCGCGGCACGAGGTTGATCAAAGCAAACGCAAAGCGCTTTACGCCGAGGTGCAGCGCATTCTGGCGGAACAGGTTCCCTACGTCGATCTCTGGTACTTGGACAATATTCTCGTACACAACCGGCGAGTCGTGAACCTGCACCTGAATCTAGCGGGAAACTACGATTTCCTTAAGACCGCGGAGATTGAGAATCGGACGTCGGACGTCCGACCTTAGACCCGAAAACCCACGAGCACCGGGTCGAAGTGAGGAGCTGAGACCTGAGGTCCGAAGGCCGAGGTCCGGTCTGTTACGATCAAAGATCACGGCAAAATATGCGAATTCTCTTTATTGGCGACATCTTCGGGCGGCCGGGGCGAATCATCGTCAAAGATCGATTGCCGGGAATCGTTCGCGATCAGGCAATAGATTTAATCATCGCCAACGGCGAAAATTCAGCCGCCGGCTTCGGCATCACCCCAGCGCTCGCCGAAGAACTCTTCGAACTGAATATTGATGTCATCACCACCGGCAACCACGTCTGGGACAAGCGCGAAATCATCGACTATTTCCAGATGGTGGAAGGCAACGGACACGGACCCGCGCGTCGCGAAC
>Ga0210396_10001899_pt1 | contig 21710 bp, 13 predicted proteins | sample IncBWH17OmetaG_FD_155466 | JGI IMG/M metagenome (GOLD analysis project Ga0210396, IMG submission 155466) | Forest soil microbial communities from Barre Woods Harvard Forest LTER site, Petersham, Massachusetts, United States - Inc-BW-H-17-O ... | reverse complement strand
CCAACAACGAATTGCCCGCCTCCGTCGATGTGGTCGATTCTTCGATCAATGTTCTCTATGTGGACGGCTACCCGCGCTGGGAATACCGCTACATCAAGAACGGGATGATCCGCGACACGACCGTGAACATCAGTTGCCTGCTCACCAGCGCCGACGTGGACTTCAAGCAGGAAGGCGATCCGCCGGACCTGGCGCACAAATTCCCCGGCCCGATCACGCGGTTCCCCGAGAGCCTCGAAGAGTTGATGCCGTACGACGTCGTTTTGTTCGGCGACGTGGACCCGCGCGAGTTCACCGATCGGCAACTCCAGCTCATCGCGGATTTTGTCGAGAAGCGGGGCGGGGGTTTTGGAATGGTCGCCGGACCGCGCTGGTCGCCGATTGCCTACCGCAACTCGCCGCTGGAGGCAGTGCTGCCGGTCAACATCAACCGCGTGCAGCCGGACGATCCCACTGGCGTCATCACCGAGGGATTTCGTCCCGTCCTCACTCCCGCCGGCGAAGCGTCGACGATCTTCCGCTTCTTCCCCGATGCCCAGCGTACCCGCGAGTTCATGAAGAACGAGCTCCAGCCGATCTTCTGGTACTGCCAGGGCGTGACGCGAAAGAGCATTGGGCAGGTCTTTGCCGAGCATCCGTTCGTCATTGGACCCGATGGCCAGAAGGCGCCGCTGCTGGTGGTTGGCAGGTACGGCGCCGGCCGAACGCTCTTCAATGCCATCTGCGACTCGTGGCGCTGGCGGTTCTATATCGGCGAGAACGTATTCAACGGTTATTGGGTCCAGCAGCTTCGCTATCTCGCCAGGGGCAAGAAAATCGGCGCCCGCGACCACGATCTCTTTCTTGAGCGCCCAACTTACAACCTGGGTGACGAAGTCCGCGTCACCTACCGGGTCTATAACCCGGAGTTCCAGGCGAAACTTCCGGCGGAGGTTCCCGTCCAAGTGAAGCGGGACGACGGCACGGTCATCGCCGAAGCCAAATTGCAGCGGCAGGAAGGGCAGACGGATCTGTTCGCCGCGTCATTCGTGGCGGATCACGAGGGCGAGTTCACCGCCGTCGTGAATTCCGCGGCCGGGGAGCGCGACCGGCGGTTTGCCGTCAAAGCCCCCCGCGTCGAAATGGAAGACGTCTCGGTCAACCAGCCCCTTCTCAACTGCCTGGCCCTCGAAACCAACGGCAAGTCACTGACCCTGGCCAATGCCAGCACCGAACTGCTCAACATCCCCAGCCTCGAGCGCAAAACGATCGATCCGACAAGTAATCCGCTGACCAGCGGCTGGCTGCCTCTTATTATCTTTGTGGCCCTGATCACTGGCGAGTGGGTATTGCGTAAGGTGTATGGCATGTTGTAATGGGCCTTTGACCGCGAAGGAGATTGATATGCCCCCCACGGCACTCCTGGAATCCCTGCGGACGATTGGACGAAAGGTCAGGCTCTACGCCCTCGCCATCGGCGCGGAGAAATTCGTCACTGCCATTGTGGGACTCCTGGCGGCGATCGTCTTCATCGACTGGGCCGCCCATTTCACCGGCGCGGCTCCCGGCGGGTTACCCGGCGTCGCCCGGCTGACGCTGGAACTGGCGGCGCTGCTCACGCTTGCGTGGTGGCTGGTCAAGTGGGTCGTGCGGCCGGCCTTTCGCCGGCACTCCGACCACAGCGTCGCCGGCTGGGTCGAGGAGCGTTTTCCCCAGTTCGGCGACACCCTCTCCAGCACCGTCAATTTTCTCAGCACCGAAGTCCCCGGCTCCAAGGCGATGAAGGACCGTGTCGTCGGACAGGCGACCGAGCAGCTCAAGGCCGCCGATCTGGCGGCGGTGATCGATCCCCGTCCGCTCTGGCATGCCGGCTTGGTCGCCTGCGGCTCGGTCATCGCGCTGATCGTCCTTACCATTGCGGTGGGTCCGGTTTTCCGGCAGGTTGCCGTGTCATGGCTGCTGCACCCGCTGAACGGTCAGGCCTGGCCCAAGACCGTGCAGATTGCGGTTGACGGTCACATGCCGCAGCGAATTGCGGTGGGCGATCAGGTTCCGGTGCGCGTCCGGCTCGCCCGTGGCGACCGCGCCGGACGTCGCGTGATTGTCCGCTATCGCTACGACGAGGGCGCCTGGCAGGAACAGGTGATGGACCGGGGCCCGGATGGCGCTTACGCTGCCTCCCTCGATACACGCCTCGACGACGGCCGCAGCACCAGCGCCATGCAGATCGCGATCGAAGCCGGGGATGACGACCTGGCGCTTTCGCCGGTCACCATCGTTCCCCGCCTCGATCTGGCTTCGATCGAAGCCGACATTACTTCCCCGGCATACGTTCACGCCAATGGTCAACAAAAGGTGAATCTGACCGAGCGGCCGGCGGTCATGGCGTACGGATCCACGGTTGATGTCCAGCTTCACTTCAACAAGCCGCTCGCCCCCAATGCGCCGGTCGACATCGTACCGACGAATCCATCCTTGAAGCTGGCGCCGATTCAGTGGGATCGTCCCGACGCCGACCTGGCGGTTGCTCATCTGCCCGCCGAGCAGTCGTTCCGATTCACCGTCCATGCAACCGACACGGATAACTTCCATAACCTGGGTGCGGCGGAATATGAGCTGATCGTTCGTGAGGACACGCCGCCCACCGTGCAGATTGAGGAGCCCCGGCGGAGCGAAGACCGCACTGCCGTCGCAGCGTTTCCGCTCAAGGCGGTTGCCGAGGACGATTACGGCGTCGAAGGCGCGCAGCTTGTCGTGCAGCGCATCGCCACAGCGAGTTCCGCTCCGACCACGCGCCCGGCCCAGGTCCGCACCTCCGACGGCAACAAATGGATGATCAATTTGGTTGACCAGAACCTTCCTGGCGGCCCCGGCGTCTCCTGGCGCGAAACCGGCGGCAGCGTCGAACGCAAACGCTACGAACTTGCCTACGACTGGGACCTTGCCGCGCTCCAAAGCGCCAACCTCAAGCCCGGCGACGTGCTCGAATACTTCGTCCAGGTGAAGGACAACTTCAACCTCAATGGCCGCCAGCACGACTGGGTCGCCAGCGGCAAGCTCCGCATCACCATCATCAGCCAGGAACAGCTCTCGACGGCAGTCCAGACCGCCTTCGAGTCGATTCATACGCAACTGAAGGAGCTGCGCCAGGGCCAACTCCGCAACAAGACCGAGACCGAGTCGCTGCGCCAGATGACTCAGCGCAAGCCGGCTTTCGACGAGGCCGACAAGGCCCAGGCCGAGCGAATCGCCGGCCAGCAGAGCAACGCCGCCTCCCAGGCGATGCAGATCGCCCAGCGACTGGCCGATCTGACCCGCACCATCCAGCAGAACAAAGCCAGCGACGCCGGTCTCCAGCAGACCGCCGATTCCGTCCAGCAGCAGATTCAGAACACAGCCGAAGGCCCGATGAAGGACGCCGCCCAAAACATCAACGACGCGCGCGATCAAAAGGCGCAGCCGCGAACCAGTTCGCAGAGTGGACAGAATCAGCAGCAGAATTCCAGCCGGTCATCGCAGAGTCAGCAGCAAAACGGCCAGCAGCAGAACGGTCAACAAGAGTTCGGACAGCAGCAACGCGGGCAGCAGCAGGGCGGTCAGCAGCAAAACGGCCAACTGCAGAACGGCCAACAACAGAACGGCCAGCAACAGAACGGCCAGCAACAGTCTGGACAGCAGCAATCTGGCCAGCAGCAAAGTGGGCAACAGCAGAGTGGTCAGCAGCAGTCCGGCCAGCAGAAGCAGGGTCAATCCCAGCAGAATCAGCAGAACGCTCAGCCCGATGAGCAGAAACTCTCCGACGAGCCCATGCCCGAGGAGGCCAAACCGCGTGACGCCGCCATGGCCCGCGCCGCTGGCAACCAGCAGAAGGCGGCCGACCAGATCCAGACGGCGATGGACCGCCTGGGTAACTTCGACGGCCTCACAGAATTCCGCCAGAAGCTCGAGGCGATCAAGGAACAACAACAGAAGCTCGGCCAGGAATTCAACAAGGCCGGTCAGGGCCAACTCGGCAAAAAACCCGAGGATTTGAGCCAGCAGAAGCGCGATGAGATGCAGAAGCTGTCCGATCAGCAGAAGGAGCTGGCCCGCCAGACGCAGAATGCTCTGGACCAGATGAACAGGAAGGCCGAGCAGACTCAGCGCAGCGATCCGAATTCTTCACAGGCGATGCGCGCCGCCGCCCAGGCGGGCAACGACCAGCAGGTGCCGGGCAAGCAGAGCCAGGCCGCCCAGTCCATGCAGCAGAACCAGCAGGCCGACGCTCAGGCCGCCCAGCAGCAGGCGGAGCTGGGGCTACAGATCGTCATCTCCAAGCTCGCCGAGGCTGAACGCCGCAAGCTCGAGGAGCTTCAAGCCAAGCTCGCCGAGCTGCGCGATCTGATGGACGACCTCGTGCGCCGCCAGGCCGGGCATAACCTCGACAACCTCCTGCTTCAGGGTGGCGACACGCTCAAGAAAATGGACGTGGCGGACCGCCAGTCCCTGTTCGACAACTCCGCCCGCGATCCCAAGCAGCCGCAGGATGCCCGCACGATCCGCGACCTGGATACGTCGCAGCGCGTTACGGAGCGCAATACGCGCGATGTGGCCAAGAAGGCCGAGCAGCTTCCCGATCCTGCGCCGGCGGCCAAGCTGACCGTCGCCGCCGGGCACATGGAGCGGGCGATCGTCCACCTGAACAATGAGAAGCTCCCCGACGCCTACGACCCGCCCCAGGTCGACGCGCTGGCGAGCCTCCTCGACGCCCGGAATCTCGTCGACAAGGCGCTGGACAAGATTCAGGAGCAGCTCAATCAGCAAAAGAAGGAATCGATCCGCCAGGCCTACGTGAAGCTGCTGGAAGACCAGAAGAAGATCGGCGGCGACGTCCGCACGATCGACGGCAAACAGAAGGACGGCGCACTCCCGCGGCCTGACGCCATCCGCCTCGGCCAGCTCCCGGGTGATCAGGGGGGCCTTGCCGATCGTGCCGGCGACCTCGGTAAACGCCTCCAGGAACTCGACAGCATCGTCTACGTCTGGGCCAACAGCGATATCGTCAAGACCATGAACGAGGTCAAAGACGACCTGGCCAAGCCCGAAACCGGGGTGGCCACCCAGGCCGAAGAAACCCGCATTGAAGATCAGCTTCAGGCGATGATCGACAGCCTCAAAGTGAAGCCCAGGCAACGCGAGTTCAACGAGCGCCAGGCGCGCAATCAGGGCGGGCAGAGCGGTCAGCCCAAAGTCCGCATGCCCGGTGAAGCTGAGCTCCAACTCCTCAAGGCCCTCCAGCTTGCCGTCAACAAGAGCACGAAGACCATCGACGACCAAAAGGACAAAGACAAGGAGAAGCTGCTGGCCTTGGGCGGCCGGCAGGGCGACATGCGCGGCCTGCTGGACAAAATGATCCAGCGGGCGACACAGGGCAAGCTCAAGCTCGGTCCCGAGCCCGACAATCGCGACCAGCTTCCCGAGGAAGCCAAAAAGGGCGATGTCGAGGACCAGGAACTCGAGAATCAGCTCCTCAATCAGAAGCTTTCCGACGATGAGTCCGAGAACACCATCAAGCTCACCGGCGACCGCATGGCCCGCTCACGCCAGCGCCTCGCCGTCAACAACGATCCGGGCAAGATTACCCAGGAAATCCAGAAGCGCATCGTCATTGACCTGGACAGTCTGATCGAACAGGCCCGCAACCAGCAGGCGCAGATGCGGCCCGGCCAGCGACAACCCGGCAAGCAGGGCCAGCAGCCGCAGCCCGGACAAGGCAACCGCGGTCAGCAGCAGATCGCCGACGCACAGCATCGCGAGCAGGGCCAGAACGCCGCTCAGCAATCGGTCCTGGCGCCCGGCGGCCAGCCCCAGGTCGACATCAGCCAGCAAATCAAGCAGGAACAGAGCGAATGGGCCAAGCTTCACCCGCGCGACCGTGTGGCGATCGTCGAAGGCGGGCAGGAAAACGTCAATCCCAAGTACCAGAAGCTCGTCGACGATTACTACAAGACGCTTAACCAGAAAGCGACGGAGCAGCAGCGATGAGACAGAACCGAAAGGGACAAAGGGACCACGGGACGGAGGAACAAAGGGCGCCGGAGGCGGCTCCTTGGGCACTTTGTCCCTCCGTCCCTTTGTCCCTCTGTCCCTTCTTTGCCGCGATCCTGGGCCTTCTCATCGCACCCGCCTGGGCGCAACAGGACAATTCCCGCTCGCAGCCTGCGCGTCCCAAGAACCTCGCCGGCCTGGCCAACCAGGTTCGCGGCGACGAGATCACCGCCGAGTGCAAGGCTGCGGTCGAACGCGGACTGGCCTGGCTGGCGGGCAAGCAGACCAACAACGGCGGGTTTGCCGGCATGGCCGGCTTCGGCTACTCCAACAACATCGCCATTACCGCCCTGTCCGGGCTGGCCTTCATGGAAGCCGGCAATCTTCCCAACCAGGGCAAGTATGGGAAGGAAGTCCGCCGTTGCGTCGATTTCGTTCTCGATAATTGTCAGGACTCGGGCCTGATCGCCTCCGACGCCAGCCAGGGACCGATGTACGGCCACGGCTTTGCCACGCTCTTTCTGGGCGAAGTCTACGGAATGACTCACGATGATTCGGTCAAGGAAAAGCTCGAGCGCGCGGTCAGGTTGATCGAGCGAACCCAGAATCCCGAGGGCGGCTGGCGGTATCAGCCGGCGCCGCTCGACGCCGATATTTCGGTCACCATTTGTCAGGTGATGGCGCTGCGCAGCGCCCGCGAGGCGGGCATCCACGTCGACGCCGGCGTCGTTCGCCGGGCCATCGATTACGTCCTCAAATGCCAGAACCCCGACGGCGGCTTCAGCTACATGGCCGGGCAGGGGGGTTATGGCGGCTCCGGTTTCGCACGCTCCGCCGCCGGCTGCTGCTGCCTCTACTACTCCGGTGTCTTCGAGGGCGATAACCTCAAACGCGGCCTGGATTACGTCAAAAGCTACACCCCCGGACAGAACGGCGGCTTCCGCGGCGAAGGACAGCACTATTTCTACGGCTACTATTACGCCACGCAGGCCATGTTCCTGGCCGGCGGCGACTACTGGGCTTCCTTCTATCCCAACATCCGCGAAGAGCTCATCGCCCGCCAGAACAGCGACCACTGGTCCGGCGAAGTCAGCGAGGACTACGACACCGCCATGGCCTTGATCATCCTTCAAATGCCCAACCGCTACCTCCCGGTTTTCGACGCGAGCACCGGCGCTGGAAGGTAGGTGGAGGCAGGTTTCCCCGTGACACGGGTTTTTAACCCGTGCCTGCGGCGCTCCCCCGGAAGAAACTGTGCAACCTGAGGTCCTCTAAGCTCCGCGCACTCAGCACGGGTTAAAAACCCGTGTCACGAATGGCGGCATCCTCCCATGCCCTGCAAGACACTCTCATTGCTTCTTTCTCTTCTCTGTGCTTCGACGTTGCGTGCCCAGTCGGACCGATGGATGCTCACCACCGCCGACTTCAAAACCCAGCAGGTTGCGCTCAAAGGAATCGAGTCCGGCGGACTCAAAGTAACCTCGGGCGACTCAGATCAGCCGCAGACGATCCCGCTCGATCGGTTCCTCGACGTGCAACGCGCGGGATCACCGGCGATCGCATCAACCGCAAAGTTCGTCCTGCAACTCACCGGCGGCGACAAGCTCTTCGGCGAGCCCGTCAACCTCACCGCTGAGGCGATGATCTGGAAGAATCCAACCCTGGGTGAAGTCGCGATTCCCACCGCGCGCCTGCTGGGCGTGACCCGCGGGCCGGTGGCGGTCCTCGCACCCGCCGGCCGCGAAGACATCGTTACTCTGCTCAACGGCGATTCCGTCCACGGCATCATCGCCTCGATGACCAGCGAGAAGGTGACCGTCCAGGCCGCGGGAAACGCGAACACCGACGTGCCGCTTTCCTCCGTCGCCACGATCAATTTCGCCGCCACGCCGGGCAACAATGCGATCCAGCGCGGATTCCGCGTCCGCATCGACGACGGATCGTCGCTGGTCGGTTCCGACGCCCGCCTCGATGCCGGCAATCTCGTCCTGGCCCTGGGGAAAAATGTCGAGCGCAAGATCGCCCTGTCGCACGTCGTTGCAATCGAGCAGGTGAACGGCCCGGTGAGCTGGCTGTCGTCGCGGCCGCCGTCGGAAATGATTTACTACCCATTCATCGGCCCCCAGCGGCAGCCCGCCGCGTTCGTCGACCGGCGGTGGGATTCGGCGGCGCCGATCGAATTCAAGGGCGAGCCGTTCGCCCACGGAATTGCCGTGCACGCGTTCTCGCGGCTCACCTGGCCGCTCGACGGCAAGTACGCTGCCTTCAGGATCCTGTATGCCGTCGAAGGTGATTCCAGCCTCGCCGACGTCACCGTTCGCATCAAGCTCGACGATAAGGTCGTCTACGAGCAAAAGCACGTCCGTGCCGGCGCGCTCTCGCCGCCGATCGTGCAGGAACTGAATGGGGCAAAATCGCTCACGCTCGAAGTGGACGGCGGCGCGGCCTACGCGCAGGACGTACTGGATTGGATCGAACCGGCGCTGCTGAAGAATTCGGCGAAGTAGCTGGGGATGGAATTCTCGAACCGACGGGGCCCGCGCAAAATAAGAGACCGGTGCTCGCCGTAACACCGGTCCCTAAACAGGCTGCCCGACCAAAGGTCGGAGACCCACAGCCTGACCTGTGTATCGGTCAGCCATATTCATTCAGTCAAAAAATTGCGCAGGTGAGCCCTGTAGCAGGCACGCTCCGCGTGCCGGAGCGGACGGCACGCGGAGCGTGCCTGCTACAGGGCTTTCTCCTATAATCCGCCCACCGATGAGCACCCCACGCGTTGCCAAGCTTGCACTGGAAGACGGGACCGTTTTTACCGGCCGCGGATTCGGCCATTGCGGGACGTCCGAAGGCGAGGTGGTCTTCAACACCTCCATGACCGGATACCAGGAGATCCTCACCGATCCATCCTACAAGGGGCAGATCGTCACGATGACCTATCCCCTGATCGGGAATTATGGGATCAATGGCCAGGACGTGGAGAGCCGTCAGCCGCACGTCGCGGGCTTCGTCGTCAAGGAACTGCCGCCGGTCTATTCCAATTACCGCGCCGACACGAGCCTCGAAGCGTATCTGCTGCAAAACAAGATCATCGGAATTCAAGGCATCGACACCCGCGCACTGACGCGAAAACTGCGGATCAGCGGTTCAATGCGCGGCATTCTTTCGACCGAGTTGCAGGACGACGCGAAGCTCGTCGATCGCGCCCGCCACGCGGCGCAGATGGCCGGGGCCGACTGGGTGCAGGCGGTCGAGCCCGCCGAGCCCTACGAATGGGACCAGGGCCAGGGGGACTGGTCACTCGGGATGGTCGAACGTGGCGACGGCCTTCACGTCGTCGCCCTCGATTGCGGCGCCAAGCAGAACATTCTCCGCCACCTCACCGAACGCGGCGTGAAAGTCACCGTCCTTCCTCCCGACGTCACGACCGAAGAAATCCTCCGCCACCGCCCCGACGGGCTGTTCGTGTCCAACGGCCCGGGTGATCCGGCAGTTCTGGATTACGCGGTCAAGCCCCTCCAGGGCGCCATCGGCAAGGTCCCTATCTTCGGCATTTGCCTCGGCCATCAACTGCTCGGCCGGGCGATCGGCGCCGCGACGTATAAGCTCAAATTCGGCCATCGCGGCGCCAATCAGCCGGTCAAGAACCTCGATACCGGCCGCGTCGAAATCACCAGCCAGAACCACGGCTTTGCCGTCGATCAGAAGTCGCTCGAATCCCACGGTGGCATCGTCACTCACGTCAACCTCAACGACCAGACCGTCGAAGGCTTCCGCCACCGCGACTTGCCGCTCTTCTGCGTTCAGTACCATCCCGAGGCCAGCCCGGGCCCCCACGACGCCGCATATCTGTTCGATGCCTTCGTCGAGATGATGAAAACGAAGAAGCCCCCGACAGGCAAGCGTCTGGCGGAACTCCAATCCCTGCGCCAAGCCGCCGCCGACTCTTGATGACCCACCCTGCGCAGCAACATACCACCGCAGTTCCTGATGGACGCAGCGTGCCCACCGACTAGCACTGGTGCCGGTCGGCTGGCGCTTCTGCGCTGGCACTGTCTGTCGATTCTGCCAGCCGCCATCCAAACCCCGACCGCAAGTGCTGCGGCGCGCCTCGTTTACAACGGGTGATGCTGGGCCGGCTCGTCACGGAATAGCACTTGCCTTGGATCAGTCCTGCTGAAGGGACACGGTGGAGCAGTTTCCAGCCGTGTCACGCACGGACGCTCAGTATCTCAACGATGAATTCAGCACGGAGTGAAGCCATGATCAAAGCAAAACATTTTTTGGATCGGGTCGAAGCGGATGACGGACCGCGGCTTTGGGTGGAACCCATCGGGTTGACCAGGGACTTGCGGGAGTGGCGATCCGTCGATCACGTCCTGCCGCACCTGGGGCCTCCCTGTGATACGTGGACCTGGTTCGCCAGGCATCCGGAGGACTACGAAAATTTCCGGGGCCGATACCACGAGTGGTTGTCGAAAAGCCCGTACCGGTCCGCGCTTCAGCGGCTGGCGTGTGAATCACTGACATCGAACTTTACCCTTCTGCACGCGGGCGATGACCCCGCGCACAACTGCGCAACTGCACTCCGGCAGTTCATCAACGAACTGGAAGCGTATTGCCCGCGCTAAGGTGCCGCTCCACAACCCGCCACAAGGCACCCTCTGGGCGTCGAGGAAGTTTGTCGCGTCCTATCATGCTCAAGGAAGCCGTCGAGGAGGTGAGGTCAAACCGCGCAGGCATTCGCATTAATCGGGAGATGGTATGATCTCGATCGTGCAAGCGGACGTTGAGAATCAGATCGCTCAGTCGGACGGCCAGGCAAATCACTCTTGCGACAGGTATCATGCCTTGCTTGCGGTTTCGGAAGCGATCGTGTTGCACCGGGACTTGCCCGCGCTGTTTCACGATTTGGCGGCGCGGCTTCACGAGGTCGTGCGTTTCGATTGGCTGACTCTGATCCTGCACGAGGCGGCGAGCCAAACGCTTCGCATTCACGTCCTGGAACCCCCTGAGCCCGTGCTTCAGGCTTCAGGAGAGCGCATTCCCATTAATGATTCTCTGGCTGGACAGGTGTGGCAGACGCAAAAGCCGCTCGTCGCTGCAAACGTTGCCGAGTGGGCGCAATGGCCTCGGTTGATCAAGCAAGCGAAGGCGTTCGGGGTTCAAAGTTCCTGCACACTGCCGCTGACCACGGCGCGGCGGCGGCTGGGAGCACTGTCATTCGCGTGCAAAGAGCTGGCCGCCTACAGCGAATCGGACGTGCGTTACCTGCAACTTGTCGCCAACCAGGTGGCCGTCGCCGTCGAGAATGCGCTGGCGTTCGAGAAAATCGAGGCACTGAAGGACAAGCTGGCAAAAGAGAAGGCCTACCTCGAGGAGGAAGCCCGGACCGAGCACGATTTCGGTAATATCGTTGGTGAGAGCGCCGCGCTGCGGGCAACACTTAAGAAAGTCGAAACAGTCGCCCCGACGGACTCCACTGTCCTTGTGTGCGGGGAAACCGGAACAGGAAAGGAACTCATCGCCCGAGCCGTCCACGATTTAAGCCCGCGCAAGGAGCGAACTTTTGTCAAGCTGAATTGTGCGGCCATTCCTACGGGTTTGCTGGAAAGCGAACTGTTCGGCCATGAGAAAGGCGCTTTCACCGGGGCCATTACCCAGAAGTTGGGACGTTTTGAGCTGGCAAATCAGGGCACGCTGTTTCTCGACGAGGTCGGCGACATTCCGCTGGAGTTGCAGCCGAAGTTGCTCCGCGTGCTCCAGGAGCAGGAATTCGAGCGCTTGGGGAGCACACGGACGATTCGCGTGAATGTTCGTCTCGTCGCCGCCACAAATCGCGACCTGGCCCAGTTGGTTGCCGAGGGTCGCTTTCGAAATGACCTGTATTACCGGCTCAACGTTTTCCCGCTCAACCTGCCGCCTCTGCGCGAGCGCCGGGATGACATCCCGCGGCTGGTGCGCCATTTCACGCAGCGGTTCGCGCGCCGCATGGGCCGGCAGATTGAAACCATCCCGTCAGAGGTCATGGATTCACTCGTTCGCTACCCCTGGCCGGGTAATGTGCGTGAGCTTCAGAACATCATCGAACGCGCGGTGATCCTCTCCCGCGGACCCGTGCTCCACGTTTCTCAAACCGATTTGCAATCTACGGCCCCGCAGGTGACAGCGCCGACTGGCGACGCTTCTGCCACGCTTGTCGAAGCCGAGCGCGAGCACATCCTGCGTGCCCTGCGCGATACCGGTTGGGTGCTGGCCGGGCCGAAGGGCGCCGCGGCCCGTTTGGGGATGAAGCGTTCCACCTTGCAGTGGAAGATGAAGAAGCTGGGCCTCTCACGTCCCGATTAGAGTGGCTGATCAAAATCAGGGCGAACGCCATGCCCAGAGAAAGGTAAATCACTCCATGAAGCGAACGCTCCTGCTCCTCCTTCTACTTTGCATGGCCGCCATCGCCAACGCAGAGGGCCAAATCTTCCCCGAGACAAACGATGTGACCTGGGCCGGACTTGGAACTGACGAGAACAGTTCGATGCCGCTGGGCAACGGCGATGTTGCGCTGAATGTCTGGACGGAGAAAAACGGCGACATGCTTTTGCTGCTGGCGAAGACCGACTCCTGGAGCGAGAACGGCCAGTTGCTCAAACTCGGCCGGATACGCTTAAAGCTAATACCGAATCCGTTTGCCGGATCGGATTCTGTCGAGCAGACGCTTAAACTCGAAAACGGCGAAGTTCAAATTCGAGGCGGAAGGAACGTCGCGCACATCTGGGTGGATGCCAACCACCCGGTTGTGCACATCGAGATAGAGTCCCAAAAGCCACTCGAGATGGAAGCCAAATCCGAGATCTGGCGGACCGAGTCGTATCATCTCGATGCCAGGGCCGTCAGTGCGGCGGGCTTCTTCGAATGGGGAGCGAATCCGAACGGGCTCGGGTTCGAGCCGGATACCGTGCTGCCCGCCCGGCACAATGTTGTCTGTTGGTATCACTTCAACACGCACAGCATCTACCCGCTGGTGTTCGAGCGCGAGCATCTTGCGTCGCTGCTGCCCAAGTATCCCGACCCGTTGTTACACCGCTGCTTTGGCGTCGCCATGAAAGGCGGCGGGTTGCAATCGAAAGACAACCAGACCCTCAAGTCAGTCGAGCCGAAACGTTTATTTCGGCTTGACCTTCATGCGCTCACGCAGCAGGTCGATAAACCCGAATCCTGGCAAGCCGCTCTGGCCAGCCAGATCGCCGCGATCGACGCAACTTCGGTCGACGACGCCGCGATGGCGCATCAAAAGTGGTGGGCGGATTTCTGGAATCGAAGCTGGATTCGCGTAACCGGCACTTCCGATGCCGGCAAAGTCTCGCAGGGTTACGCCATTCAGCGGTTCATGACGGCGTGCGCGGGACGCGGGGCACAGCCAATCAAATTCAACGGCTCACTCTTCACCGTCGGCCACGATCTGCCCAGGGGTGCTCATTCAACCGAAAGGAATCACGATCCCGACTATCGCGCCTGGGGCGCGTGTTTCTGGAATCAGAACGTGCGCCTGGTTTACTGGCCGCTGATCGAGACCGGCGATTACGACCTGCTGACCCCGTGGTTCAATATGTACGTAAAGGCGCTGCCGCTCGTGAAGGACAGAACGCAACTCTACTTCCATCACGGAGGAGGAGCGTTCGTCGAAACGATTTACTTCTGGGGCCTTCCGAACGTCAGTGACTTCGGCTGGAGCAACCAGGGTATGCAGCTTCAAAGCACCTACATGCGATATCACGTGCAGGGTGCGCTGGAAGTCATCGCCCAGATGCTCGATCGGTACGACCACACGCAGGATACCGATTTCGCCACAAGTTCGATCGTTCCTATGGCTGACGCCGTCGTCACCTTTTACAACCAGCACTGGAAGCGCGGAGCCGATGGAAAGGTTCTCTTCGAGCCCGCGCAGTCGATCGAAACATATCAGATCGCGACCAATCCAACGCCCGACATCGCCGGGTTGATGAGCATTCTTCCGCGGCTCCTGGCCCTGCCGACCGCGCTTTCAACCGATGCACAGCGCCAGACCTGGAAGCAGGTATTGGCCGACCTGCCGCCGATCCCGATGGGCAGGACCGCAAAAGGAAAGCTGCCCCGGCGCGGCAAGGGTGACGACGACGACGGCCAGCCAACCATTCTTCCGGCGCTGAAGTACGGTCCATCGCGCAACACCGAGAATCCCGAGCTCTATACCATCTTCCCTTACCGCATCTACGGCGTCGACAAGCCCGATTTGCAGCTGGCGCGAACCGCGTTCAAAGCCCGCGTCTTTCCGTTCGACAAATGCTGGGGCCAGGACGGAACCCAAGCGGCTGGGCTGGGACTTACCGCCGACGCGCAGAAAACCGCGATCCGCGAATTCACCAGCTACGGCAACCAGCGATTCCTCTGGTTCTGGAGCAAAAACAACGACTGGATTCCCGACGTCGACAACGGCGGGTCGGGAATGATCACCCTCCAGCACATGCTGATGCAGTGCGACGGCCGCCGAATCCAACTCCTGCCTGCCTGGCCATTGGAGTGGACTGCCGATTTCAAGCTCCACGCGCCCTTCAACACAACAGTTGAAGGTCATGTCGAGAATGGGAAGCTGAGCCGGCTGAAGGTGGTTCCCGAAGAACGCGAGAAGGATATTGTCGTGATGCCACGATGACGCGAACTTGCCGATGAACCGGCCAGACGAGGTTTTGCGGTATGGAGAATTGGCGAACATTGGAGCTGGGATCTCGCTTTGCGGAGCCAGCATGAGCGAACTCGAGAAGGTCAACAGGCAATTGCAAGAGACGCGGGCAGAGTTCCTGGTGATGTCACGCGACTTGCAAGAAAGCAAGGCAAGGCTTGAAGAAGCCCAGCGCGTCGCCCACGTCGGCTACTGGGTGTGGGATCTTGAGACGAATCGCCTGATCTGGTCGGACGAGACCTATCGCATCTTTGGGCTGACGCCACAGGAAGGCCTCATTGACTTAGACAAGCTACGCGAAATGATTCACCCCGACGATCGTGAGGCTGTATTTCGGACGGCAGGAGAGGCTGTTCGTTCCGGAGCACGCGCGGATTGTGAACACCGACTTTTTCGTCCCAACGGGGAAATGCGCGTCGTGCACAGTTTGGGCGATTTGAAGAAAGACTCATCGGGACGGCCCTACCAAATGTTCGGTACGACCCAGGACATCACCGAACGCAAGCGCGCGCAGGAGGCCCTGCAGCGAAGCCAGTTTTATCTCAGCGAAGGGCAGCGCCTCGCCCATATAGGGAGCTGGGCGGCAAAGGATTTGGGTGTCCGTTGGTCTGATGACTTGGGCATCTATTGGTCTGACGAGGTATACAAAATTTTCGGCCTTGACCCGCAGAACGGACCTCCGAGCCTTGAGCAGTATCTGGCCGCCGTTCACCCTGACGACCGAGCCTCGATGGCGGAAACCGTCAGGGGCATGCATGAACAACGCAGTGGCTGCGACGTAACGCACCGGATTGTTCGACCAGACGGGGAGGTACGTCACGTTCGCTGCGTCGGCGTTCCGGTTTTTGAAGATGGAGTTTTCAAAGCGTTTCACGGTACCACAATTGACGTCACAGAGCATGAGTTATTGACACGGGAGCTGCGGCGCGAGCAAGCATACCTCGCGGAGGCGCAAAGCCTGGCCCACATCGGCAGTTGGGCGACGAATTTAGCCACCAGGCAAAACTTTCATCTATCGGACGAAACGTATCGCATACACGGCTTCGATCCACGCCAAGGTCCTCCTGGACTTGAACGCTTTTGGGACACTGTCCATCCGGAGGACGAGCCGTGGGTGAGGGCATCTCTTGAAGATGCAGTCCGCTCAGGAACGGACTACGATATCCGCGACTTTCGCATCTGTCGTGCCGACGACGGCCAGATCAGATTCCTGCGTACCATAGGACATCGCAATCCTGCTGGAGAAATCGGCGAGTACGTCGGTATCACCATGGACATAACCGAGCTAAAGCGCGCCGAAGAGGAGCGCGAAAAGCTGCGGCAACTGGAGGCTGATTTGGCGCACATCCACCGCGTCAACATGATGGGAGAACTGGCCGCCGCGCTGGCGCACGAAATCAAGCAGCCCATTGCCGCCTCGATCACCAGCGCCAACACTTGTTTGCGGTGGCTCGCGCATGATCCCCCCAACCTGGAAAGGGCGCGGGCCGCAGCGGCTCGAAGCGAGCAAGAGGGCAAGCGTGCGGCGGATGTCATCAACCGTTTGCGGTCCTTCTATAAAAAAGGCACACCGCCTCAACGTGAGATGCTCGACATCAGGGTGATTATTGGCGAAATCGCCGCTCTGCTCAAAACCGAAGCGATTCGGCACTCTGTAACGATTCGTTCGGCAGTGGACGCGGATACGCCCAAAATCGTGGCCGACCGCGTGCAGCTTCAACAGGTGTTCATGAACTTGATGCTGAACGCGATCGAGGCCATGAAACAGACGGGAGGCGAATTGACGATTAGCGCGCGTCCGAATGTCGAAGGTCAGTTAGCCATTTCGATCAGTGATACGGGCACGGGATTGCCAGCGGAGGGCACCGAATGGATTTTCGATGCGTTCCATACGACCAAACCAGAGGGGACGGGTATGGGTTTGGCCATTACCCGCTCGATCGTGGAGTCTCACGGAGGACGAGTATGGGCCACTCGCAATCCGGGGGCAGGCGCAACCTTACATTTCGCTCTCCCCGTCGAAGCCGAGGCACAGGCATGAAATCCCCGGCCGTGCCCACCGTGTTCATCATCGATGATGACCGCGGGATACGTCAGGCGATCCAGGATCTCGTCGAGTCAGTTGGCCTGCGCGCCGAGTCCTTCGCAACTGGCGAGGAGTTTCTCCGCAGGCGACGCACTGGCGACCCGAGTTGTTTAGTTCTGGATGTCCGGCTGCCTCGGATGAGTGGTCTTGATTTCCAGCGTCAATTGGCCGAGGCCGGGGTGCAAATCCCGATTATTTTCATTACGGCGCACGGAGACATTCCCATGTCGGTCAGGGCATTGAAATCGGGTGCCGTCGAATTCCTGACGAAACCTTTCCGAGACCAGGATCTGCTGGACGCAATTCATCTGGCCCTCCAGCGTGACTCCGCCGCGCGGGAACAGCAGGCCGCGATACATGATTTGCAAGAGCGGTATCAGGCATTGACCGCGCGAGAGCGGGAGGTGATGGCTCTGGTAGTCTGCGGAATGCTCAACAAGCAGATCGCCTGCGAAATCGGAGCCAGCGAGGCGACAGTAAAAATTCACCGAGGCCACGTCATGCAAAAGATGCGGGCCGAGTCGGTCGTTGAATTGGTCCGTATGGCCGACAAGCTCAAACCCTCGCCTTCCCAATAGCCTGGTCCTGTTCTGACGGCTATCTCGCCAAGTGTTCACTCGAACCGAGTACGACCTAAGTAGTAGTTCGCGCAACGAAGGTCGGATTGTGGCCGAATTGTCAAGGCACTACCCTGCGCCCAATGAGTGTGCGCTCGGTATGCGCTCGGCATGAACTACATCTATTTTGAATCTGGAACGGATGACTTTGTGACACTCCGCACGAAATCGGTGAACGTCAGGGTATCATCTGGAAGAGACGGCGGCAAAGTGGTCGTGATAGCCGGAGTGCTGGACGCTGAGACACTCACTGAGGCTTGGGCACACGCTCTGGAGCCATTGCGGAAGGCACGGCCTTCGAGTCTGGCAATCGATGTTTCTCAACTTAGTTATTGCGACGGCGCGGGACTAGGGCTTTTCACCGGGCTTCGTCGCATGGTCAGCGCTGGCGGCGGCGAAACGAAATTCGTCGGGGTGCGGCCGGATCAGCAGCGATTTCTGGAAATGTCGGTGCTCAAGGATCCGCTGGCGAAGCAGCTCGAACCGCCGCCGCGATCGGGAATGGTTGTGCAGATCGGCAGAGGGACGGCGGAGATATTGACGGACATCGGGGCGCTGATCGTATTTATCGGAGAATTGAGCGCGACGCTGGTCTGGGCGTTTTTGCATCCGTGGAAGATCCGCGTGCGCGACGTTTTGAATGTTGCGGACAAGGCCGGCGCCAACGCGATGCCGGTTGTGAGCCTCCTGGGGTTGCTCATCGGTTTGATTCTGGCATTTCAGACGGCGACGCCTCTGCAGCGTTTTGGGGCGCAGCCGATGATTCCGACGATTGTCGCGATCGCGGTGGTGAGGGAGATGGGGCCGCTGATCACGGCGGTGCTGCTTGCGGGGCGGTCGGGGTCGGCGTTCGCCGCGGAAATCGGGACGATGCAGGTGACGGAAGAGCTGAACGCATTGAAGACGCTGGGCCTGGACCCGGTTCGCTTCCTTGTTCTTCCCAGAGTTCTGGCGGCATTGGTGGTCACTCCACTTCTGACGGTTTTCAACATTCTCATGAGCATGGTGGGGGCGTACATCGTCATGGCCGCTTTGGGCTATTCACTAAGCTTTTATGTTGACCAGATAACGGGCTGCATCACTTATCGAGATTTTATCGGCGGGCTGGCAAAATCCTTTGTTTTCGCGGTGATCGTCGCCGGGATCGGCTGTCTTCGCGGAATGCAGACTCGCAGCGGACCGGGCGCGGTCGGCGACAGCACGACGCGCGCGGTGGTTGCCGGCATCGTGCTGACGATCCTCGCGGATGCGGTTTTGGGCGTCGTCTATTACTACCTGGGGATTTGAAGAATGGCAGAGGAGGTGCGCCAGATCGAGGACGAGCCGATTATTGAGGTCGAAGGCTTTCGCGCGGCTTATGGCGGGAGAACCGTGCTGGAAAACCTCACGTTTCATATTCGCCGGGGCGAGATCTTCATTATCGGTGGCGGTTCGGGCTGTGGAAAGAGCACGGTGCTAAAGCACATGATCGGGTTATACGAGCCGGCCGCGGGGCGAATGCTGATCGATGGGCAGGACATCCATGCTTCCAGTGGCGAGGCGCGGGAAGCGATATTGCGGAAGTTCGGTGTTGCGTATCAGAGCGGCGCGCTGTTTGGGAACATGACGGTTTTGCAGAACGTGCGCCTGCCGATAGAGGAATACACGGATGTGAGCGACGAGCAGATCGACCTGATTGCGCTGACCAAGCTTCGGCTTGTGGATATGGAGCACGCCGCACAGCGGCTTCCCTCGGAACTGAGCGGCGGGATGCAGAAGCGCGCGGCGATCGCGCGGGCCATGGCGCTTGATCCGAGCATCGTGTTTCTCGATGAACCCTCGGCCGGGCTGGATCCGATCACATCGGCTGATCTGGATGAGCTGATCATCGATCTCAACCGGATGCTCAAGATGACGTTCGTGGTTGTGACGCATGAACTGCCCAGCATCTTTCGGATTGCCGACAGAGTGTTGGTTCTGGATGCGAAGGTGAAGACGATGGTGGGACTGGATCATCCGGCGGTTCTTCGCGATAGCAGCCCCAATCCATGGATTCGGCAGTTTTTCAGCCGAACGGCCACCGCCGCGGAGGTCTCTGAAGCTACACCCGCCGAGCAACAGATGAGGAGCCTGTCATGAGCAATGGATCGCGATATTTCAAGCTTGGTATGTTCGTCATCGCCGGCGTTGTTTTGATTGTCGGCGGCGTGGTTCTGTTCGGCGCGTCAGCGCTGTTCACGCCGTACGTCACTGTCCAGGCGGCGACGACCAATTCAGTGGAAGGTTTGAATGTGGGCTCGGCGGTGAAATACAACGGCGTGGAAGTGGGCTCTGTATCCAAGATCGAACTGGCCAGTTGGAGCCATTCTGATCCGGACCCGGCCGTACAACAGAAGATCGGTCGGTACATCATTGTCGAAATGAAATTGCGTCGCGTCATGTTCCGTCTGGGCCAAGCCGAGGTGATAGAGCAGCGTCTCAAAGACAGCGTTACCGCCGGCCTGCGTCTGCGGCTGGCGTCGTCGGGCCTTACCGGGCCGGCGTTCATCGAGGGAGTGTTCCTCGATCCGCAGGCGTATCCGCCGCAGGAATTGCCGTGGAAGCCCGACAAACTGCTTATTCCGTCAGCCCCGAGCACGATGTCGGCGATCGTAAGCGATGTGCAGGATATCGCCGGCAAAATCGATCGGATCGAGATTAACAAGCTTTTTGCGAGCGCACAGAAGTTCATCACGGATACGGACACGGCCGTGAACGATCTGCACACGGCCGAGCTGCGGCAAAGGGCCGTGGCGGCGATCGAGAAGCTAAACGATTCTCTGAAGCGGATCAATGAGATTGTGCGCGATCCGAAGACTCAGCAGACTCTGGACGATCTGAATGCGACGCTTGCGAATACGTCGGAGGGGTCGGCCAGATTGAGACGAACCCTGGCAACGCTGGAAACGCTCCTGGCTTCGCAGAGCCAGGATCTGAAATCGATCATCTATGAACTGTCGCGGGCATCGGAAAATGCGTCCAACCTGCTGAATGACCTGCAGCAGAATCCTTCGCGGGCGCTGTTTGGCCAGCCGCCGCCGCATATCGAACCAGGAGCAAAACGGAAATGAGAATCAGCTATCAGGGCGTGTTGGTTCAATTACGAATGATGGTTTTGCTTCTTGGCTGGGGCGTGGGGTGCGGCTCGCTTTCCAAGCCGTTCCCCAACAAGAGCCTGTACGGCATCTCCGCGGGCGATCCGCCTGAAGCGGCAAAAGCGGCCAGACCGGAAGCGCTGATGGTGGAGCGCACTCGCGTCGCGCAGCCGTATGCGGATGCGAGCTTTGTCTATAAGACGGGTCCATCGCAATTCAAGATGGATTATTACAACGGTTTCGCGGCGACGCCGGATCATCTGTTTGGCGGCGAACTTGCCAACTGGCTATCGCGGTCGGGTCTTTATTCTTCGGTCGTTACGGCGGGCAGCGTGGTGGACTACAGGTGGTCGCTCGAATCGAATATCACGGAACTGTACGGCGACTACACGCAGAACCCGGCGAGTGTTGTGATCGAGGCAAGGTTCTTTCTCGTCAACCAGGCGGCCGGCGCTTTCACGGTCAAGTTCCAGAAGACCTACCGCGAGACTGAGCCGCTGAGCGGGCGCGGCGCGGATGAGCTCGTAGAGGGTTGGAACAAGGCGTATCGCCGTATCCTGACTGCGCTCGTCAGCGACCTTGCTCAAGTTCCGCCGGGCGACGGCACTGCATCACAGCCCGACCAACATTGATGATGGTGAATTGAGTTGCCGGAATTACACCGCATTCGACGAGATTTGCACCAGTGGCCCGCAGGAATTGAATCATCGCCGGACTTGTGGAGAGACCTCTGAAGGGAATAGCAAGGAGGCCGCGGGGGGGGCTTCAAGTATTCCGGCATCGGCCGCGAATGGGATCAGTACGGGATCGAGACCTTCGTTGAGACCCGCGCGATCCTCGAGCCCTAAAAGGAGACCGTTATGAGCACAAGTGCATCCCTTCAAGCGACGAAGGTAACCTTTCCCAACCAATTTACGTGCATGGCCGGAAATCTATTTGCTCCTCCTAATATTGAGAAAAGTAAGAAGTACCCGGCGTTGGCTGTTGCCCATCCATTTGGTGGAGTCAAAGAGCAGACTGCCGGCGTTTATGCGAGAAAAATGACCGAGAAAGGGGCTCATCCGGTTTTTGCGTAGGTAGCTGGGGCTCCGCCCCAGACCCCGGAGTTTAGCGCGGAGGTGCCGCCGGCACGAAACAGTGGGGTCTTTGGGGAAGGTTGGGTGATTGAAAAGAGATGGACA
>Ga0210396_10001898_pt1 | contig 21718 bp, 13 predicted proteins | sample IncBWH17OmetaG_FD_155466 | JGI IMG/M metagenome (GOLD analysis project Ga0210396, IMG submission 155466) | Forest soil microbial communities from Barre Woods Harvard Forest LTER site, Petersham, Massachusetts, United States - Inc-BW-H-17-O ... | reverse complement strand
CACGCCATAGATTCCAACTGACGCCAGCAAGAGCGCCAGGACGGCGAACGCCCCAAGCAGCACCATCGGGAGCCGCTGCGACGCCATTGAGTCCGAAGCAATCTGCTGCATCGTTTGAACGTTATACATCGGCTGGTCCTTGCCGGTTCCGTAAACGACATTCTGGATCGCGGGCATGATGGTCGCGGCATCGAGCGGGGCGCGAACGGCCACAGACAAGTCCCGGGCAAACGCCTGCGCCCACTCGTCCGGAAGTTGATAAAACGAAATGTAGATCTGGCTCGGATTGTAAGTGCCGGAATCGCCCAGACCCCAGTGCCTCACGTGGCCCACGACGCCGATCACTCGGGCGGTGCGCCAATGTGCCACAGTGATGACCTGACCCACGGGATCCTTGCCGGCGAAATAGGTGCGCGCAAGAACGCTGTCGACGACGATTACCGGCTCGGAGTCAGGGTTGTCTGCCGGAGTGAAGAAGCGGCCTCGAAGCAGCGGAATTTGCATCGTCTGGAGATAATCCGGACCCGTCTCGAAATAGAGTGCATGCGGCGCGTCCTGCATCGAAGTGGACTGTTGAGCGCCCACCCAGAATGGGCCGCCGTTGTCCTGTTCACTCAGTGGAACGACATTGGTAAAATCCGCTGCCTGTACGCTGGGAATCTCGCGAATGCGGTCGAGTAGTTGCCGATAAGCCGTTCGCGTGGTTGATGCTGTCCTCGTCAGCGAAGGCGAAAGCCCCACCTTGAACGTAATGACATGCTGCCTGTCAAAGCCCGGATTCACGTCCCATAATTGGAGAATCGTGCGCAAGAGCAGGCCCGAACTCACCAACAACACCAGAGTCAGGGCCATTTGGATAATTACCAGAATGTTCTGAGCCCGTGGATGAGCGCGTGTAGAACCGCGTTCCCCGGCCTTGAGCGAACCTTGCACATCGCCCCTCGAACTATTGAGAGCTGGTGCGAGACCAAAGAGAATCCCGACTACGAGCGACAGGCCAAAGGCGAAAAGAAGGACAGAACTATCTAAGTGGATGCTTTCGCTACGCGGCAGGCTCCCGGGGAACTTTGCGACGACCAGGCGTACTCCCAGTACCGCGACGATCAAGCCGAGCAATCCACCCGTGAGGGCGAGAAGCACACTTTCTGTCAACAACTGCCGCACCATGCGTGCACGGCTAGCCCCCAACGCCGAACGAATGGCAAACTCGCGTGTCCTCGCTGCAGAGCGCGCCAGCAGGAGGTTCGCGACATTGGTGCAGGCGATCAGCAGAACACTCCCCACAGCTCCCAGTAGCAATAGGAGTGTTCCACCGGCGTCGCCTACGATCGACCGCTTGAGCGGCTCGATATTCGTCCCAAGGTTTCGATCCGCGGTGGGGTAGAGGCGGTCGAGATTCGCTTGGATAGAGTCCAGTTCTCCCTGCGCTTGACTCATGCTCACATCCGGCTTCAGGCGGGCGATGCAGGCGATCGAATGGATTGTGCGATCGTGATAGAGCAGAGGCTCACCCCGCCCCAGCGACGTATACACATCTATACCGGTCCATAGACGAAATTTTGGAGGCAGAATTCCGATGATCGTGAAGTCCGCACCGTCGAGGGTTATGGTCTTGCCGAGCGCTTCCGGGTTCGATGCGAACCGATCTATCCACAAGCGATCGCTGATGACGACGGCCTGCGCTTCATTCGGCCGGTCCTCTGACGGAGAGAACTCACGCCCCAAACCAAGCTTGACGCCCAGAGTACCGAATAAACCGGAGGAGACTTCCATGCCATCCAGGTGCTCCGATGTTCCCGGACCCGTCAAATCATAGTTGCGCCAGGTGAACGCCGCCATTTGCTCAAATGAGCGGGCACTGTGCTGCCAATCCTGAAAATCAGGATATGAGATATCCAACTGCTTAACACTCGGACGGCTCTCCAGCACCATTACCAGGCGATCCGGCCTGGGGTAAGGCAGCGCGGCCAGAACAACACCTTCCACTAGGCTGAAGATGGCTGTGTTGGCGCCGATGCCGAGGGCCAAGGTCAATACAGCGACAATGAAGAATCCAGGATTCTTCCACAACGCGCGGGCGCCGAAGCACACATCTCGGAAGAAATGCTCCAGCCAAGGGAACTCCAAACTTCTCATGTCTCTTCCTTAACTCTGATCACGTTGCCAAATTTGGGCAAGCTGATCTTCACGCTTCGTCCGGCGAGATACGACTCTCCAAATTCTCACACTTGCGACTGCTCTACAGAGTTCTTAAGAGGGTAATCAGTGCCCTTTCTCCTCGGGCTCAATTCTCGAAAACGAGGCTCGCGCGCCGGCAGGCGCTTCGGTGGCTGACTTCGCCGCAACTCTGGCGAGTCCTGTACCCAACACGGCGACCAGCCCGACGACACAAGATGAGAGGAGACGCTTTCTCCCATTAGGGGAGAACATGAGCTTGTCTCCAAGAAAGAACCAGTTGCCTACACTTGCACCTAGCACAGGTCGACTGATCGGTCTCGAATCCTCAAAGTCGTAACGGAAACGATCGAGACCTACGGCATGAAAGTCAGAAGTCCTGTGAGGTATGCAAACTGAGTGGCGCGTGGATTATTCCTACCGCGAAGCAAGAAATAAATGCGTCAGCGCGAACTGCCGACCATTCACTCGGAATGTGTGTCACTTTGATGCGCCGATGACAACTACTCGAAGCCATGGTAAGCTCCCTCGCTAAGGTCAAGCATGAAGCTTTTCGCTTGCGTCCTCCCGCTGGTTCAATCCTCCACGCATGCAAACTGAGGACGCGAGAGTTATTCCGCCGATCGGGAATAAAGTCGGATGATGCCAGTTTCCATCTTTGGAGAGATTGAGTGGTCAGATCGCGGATGAGTTTTGCGAAGGAACGAAGGAAGGAAGCGGTTAGAGAAAGCGGTCCCCAGACGCCTGCGTTTGAGGATATCGCAGCCCTACTGCCCTCGCTCGCTCCATAAGCACTGCCGCGTGCTCGCACGCAATCCCAGCGATCAATGCGGAGGACCTGGTGCAGGAAGCTTTGCTGAAAGCGCTGCGCGGATTCGCAGCCTATGAGTCTGCTACGACTTCAAGGAGTGGCAGCACCACTCCTAACTGCCCAGTGTCTGGGATCGGGCACCGCCGCTTGGACGGTCAGCTTCCCACCGGCAACCTGAGTAGAGTACCCAGATCGTGGAAAAGCCTGTAACGAATTTGAATCGATCAAATCAGAAAACCGCCATTCCATTCCGGCCTGATATCGAAGGTTTGCGGGCCTTGGCTGTCGGTCTGGTGATTGCATTCCATGCCGAATTGCCGTTTCTGCGAGGCGGTTTTGTGGGCGTGGACGTTTTTTTCGTTCTTTCCGGCTATTTAATTACAAGCCTTCTGATGCAGGAGATTTCTTCGTCGGGCACAGTGAATTTCGCGCGCTTCTATGCACGGCGTGCACGGCGTTTGCTTCCGGCAGCGATCACGATGGTTTTGGTTGTTTGCAGCGCAGAAGCAATCATCATGAATCCGGTGGCACAATTCAAAACACTAAAAGCGGCACTTGCGACGGTGCTCTACTCCAGTAATCTCTACTTTGCGCATTTGCAGGTGCAATATTTCTTTCAGCACTCGGCAATAACCAATCCACTGCTACATACCTGGTCGCTGGCGGTGGAGGAACAATTCTATCTGGTCTGGCCTGTTCTGTTGTTGCTACTGGCGCGAACGATCAAGAGTGTCAGAGGCCGGAGCATTGCGCTGACAGCACTTTCGCTCGCTTCGTTTGTGCTGTGCGTCTGGTTGACCACGAGAAACTCGGCCCTCGCGTTTTTTGAAACGCCGGCGCGGGTTTGGGAGTTCGGCGTAGGCGGCCTCCTGGTGTTCATGCCGGAGCGGTGGCTCGGGGGGCACCGACGGCTTTGGTCACTGTTGGGAGGAATCGGGATCATCGCGCTTACGACCGGTGCCGAGTTGATCCACGCTCGGATGTTTCCGGGGTATATTGCTGCGATTCCGGTATTTGGGACGCTACTACTTTTGTTGGCAGGTGTCGGCGCTCCGGAATCACCGGCACCTCGGCTGTTGCGTACAAGACCGGCCCAGGTAATAGGACGCCTTTCCTACTCACTTTACTTATGGCACTGGCCTGTACTGGTGATCGGGCGACAACTGATTCCCAAAACTTCGGTCCCAATTCGATTGGGCTGGATTGCTGTCGCCGGCATTATGGCCGCTATAACTTATGTCGCGATAGAAAATCCGATCCGATTTCAGCCATTTCTCATTGCGCGCTCGGGCCTGACACTTGGGCTGGCCGTACTAGGCGCAATCGTGTGCATCGGTGCACTCAGTGCCTGGCGGGCGCTATTGCACCGCTCGGTGGTGTTCCGCAAGTATGACCATATAGTCCAAGATTTTCCGGGAGTCTATCGTAAGAGTTGCGCTCCTGACAGGACGGATCCTCATCCCGCAATGTGTTTCTTCGGAGAGATCTCCCATCCACGATCGACAATCGTGCTGTTTGGAGATTCGCACGCGGCGCAGTGGTTTCCGGCGTTGCAGGAGATTGCCAATGTACAACATTGGCGGCTGGCGACCATCATCAAGCCAGGCTGCACTGCCCTGAGCATAAGGGACGATGTAACTCCGCAGATGGAGCAAGTTTGTCAGGAATGGCGTCGTGCGGCCATTGGAGAGATAGAGGAGCTACGTCCAGAACTGGTGATCCTAACGAGCGCCTCGCGCCATCTGGGCGCAGGTGGGAACATGATTGAAGATTCGCGGGTCTGGGAACAGGGGGCTCGCGATACATTTGCGGCACTTGCAAGGCAGGGAGCAAAGGTTCGATTTATCCGCGACACTCCGCACGCAGATTATGATGTGCCAGGCTGCCTGGCTCAGGCGGAATGGGATGGACACACGCAGTGTCCGGCGCCGGCTTCCGCGGCAGCGTTGAGTCCCGACATCTATGCCGCAGAGGCACGGGCGGCACGGGACTTTGTCAATGTCAAAGTCCTCGATTTGTCAGATCGGATGTGCGGTACCGATCGATGCTATCTCGAATGCCGAGGCCAGGTCATTCTTCGGGATGAAGATCACCTGACGGCAAGCTATAGCCGCAGCCTAGCCGCCGTATTGTTTCAGCGCCTGCGGAAAAACGAACAATGAAAGAGACAAGATAGCCTCTTGTTGACCTGATGATACAGCTAAAGCGCTGTAATCTCCGGATAGCGGGTAACTCGCGAGATATACAGACGTCAAATTACGCAATGGGCTCGCGCTGGCTTCGGCGAGCGATTATCTTCTCCGCATACGATTGGACCTTGCGATGCTCGACCGAGCAGTCTCCTCCATTACTTTTCGGTACGCGTTTCGTGCTCTGCTCAAGAGTCCGGGCTTCGCCTTCACCAGCATTGTGACTCTGGCTCTCGGGATCGGAATCACTTCTGCAATTTTCAGCGTGGTTTATGGGGTGTTGCTGAAGCCGTCCCCCTATCGTCTGCCCGATCGATTGTGCCTGCTTTGGAAGTCGGTCCCAAAGAAGAATATCGACCGGGACTGGACCTCATATCCGACCTATCAAGATTGGCAGCGCGATGCCAGCAGTTTCGACGACCTCGCGGCCTTCCTGCGCCCAGACGGTTCGATCGTAAATCTTACGGGAGCCGACAATGTGGAACAAGTTCAATCGGCGAAAGTCTCGGCCAATTTTTTCACCGTACTTGGCACTACGGCGGTACTCGGACGAACTTTCACCGCAGGTGAAGTCAACCGCAACGCAAACCAAGTTGTGCTGAGCTATCCGTTCTGGAAACGGCACTATTCGTCCGCGGCAGACGTGATCGGTAAGAAACTCGAAATCGACAACGCTGCGTATCAAGTGATTGGGGTTATGCCAGCGGATTTTGCGTTTCCCGCGAAGGAATCACAAGCCTGGTCCCCGGCAAAGGATACGCAGCTATGGTTGCCAATCAATTCCGATCCCCGATGGGCCGCGTTTCAAAAGATTCGGCTGGCGGACGCGTTCACTGTCGTGGGCAGACTCAAGGTGAAAGCAACTCCGCAGCAGGCGCAAGCCGAGATGTCTGCGGTTGCGGGCCAACTGGCGCGGGAGCATCCGGAAACCGATCGGTATCTGGGAGTACGCGTCGTTCCTTTGCCTCTATACCTCGTTGGATCGAACGTGCGTCTGACGCTAACGCTTTTTATGGGCGCGGTGGCATTGGTCTTACTCATCGCTTGCGCCAATGTCGCAGGGCTGTTCTTCTCGCGCACATTTGCGCGCCGCGAGTCCCTCGCCATCCAGATCGCTTTGGGCGCCAGCCGGGCACACGTTCTGCGGCAGGTTTTGGCCGAAGCGGTCGTGGTGGCATCGGCAGCAGGCGCGGTTGGGCTCGGATTGGCGACGTTGGGAGTGAAAACCCTGATGCTGGTGGCCCCTCCCAATATTCCCGGGCTTCAGAACGTCACCTTGAACGGATACGTCCTTCTATTCACGCTCGTAGTCTCGCTGCTTTCCGGAGTTCTCTCCGCTCTGGGGCCAGCCTGGAGGTTTTCGGCGGCCGATCCGCAGGCCGCTTTGAGACAGAAAGGCGACCCAAACCGTCGCGGTAACCGGATGCACGCCTTTCTGGTCTTTCTCGAATGCGCTCTCGCGATCGTGCTCCTGACCGCAACGGGGCTCCTCTTACGCAGCGCCATTCGGTTGCAAAATGTAGATCTCGGCTTTCGCTCCGATCATCTGGTCTCGGCAAATATATTCCTCCATGGCCATAAATACGAAGACGATGCGCAAATCCGGGCGTTTGTCGATGAGGCCGTCCGCAGGGTGGGTGGCCTCCCTGGCGTCAAGTCCGCAGCCATTGGTTCGGTCTTTTTAGGCCGGCTTCCAAACTCCCAATTACAGGTGGAAGGACGCCTGGGGGAAACTTCAGTTATCGACGATGAACCTACGACCTGGACTTATGTGAGCGAAAGCTTCTTCGAGACAGCGGGAGTTCCTCTCTTGAGAGGACGACACTTCACTTCCGGTGATGGGCCCGCAGCAACGCCGGTAGTGATTGTGAGTGAAGTCATGGCTCGGAGAGTCTGGCCAGGAAAGGATCCGATTGGCAGGCGCTTCAAATATAACGCTCCTGGATCTGTTGCAAAGGATTGGCTGACGGTCGTTGGGGTCGCGGGCGACACTGTTCAGAACGGGCCGGAGACGCGCCCCGTTTCCGTTATCTACTATCCGGTGCGCCAGAAGGCATGGGACGCGCTGGTGTTGATGGTGCGCACAGAGTCCGATCCAGTAACAGTGGAAGCGGCCATTGCAGACCAGATTCACCGCATCGACTCGACCATCCCGGGTATCGAAGCGTCCACGGTCAAACAGCAACTCTGGGAGTTGGAATCCCAGCGGCGCTTTCAGATCGAGCTATTCACCCTCTTCTCATTCTTCGCGATTGTCCTCGCCGGAGTAGGAATGTATGCAGTCATGGCATACGCTGTGGGACAGCGGACACGCGAAATAGGCATTCGCATGGCATTGGGCGCGCGGCGCGCGGATGTGCTCTTGATGATCCTTCGTGAGGGCCTCGTGCCCGTCGTGCTGGGGATGGTGGCCGGCCTGACAATTGCATTTGTGTTCGGTCGAACGCTTGCAGGCTTCCTCTACGGCATCACTTCAACAGATCCGCTCACTTACTGGAGTGTGTGTGCACTCCTATTCAGCATCGCTGCCATAGCCGCTTACGCTCCAGCTCGCCGGGCCACGAAAGTCGATCCGCTGGTTGCTTTACGGTACGAGTAGAGCCAGACCAACTCCGGGTTAAGTAGGACGCTTCCTTTGGACCGCAGGCGGGAATAAAAGAGGTCCTGGTCCGTTATCTTTGTAGGCAGGAGTGTATGTGCTTCCAGGAGCCGGATCCCCGTTTCACTCATAGCACCGAAGTCATATCCGGCCTGGTGTTCGGGTAAGCGCGTGAGAACATGATGAGTGGATGGATTCAGGACATTCGTTACGCGGGGCGCATCATGCTCCGCACGCCGATTTTCGCGGTCGCCGTTGTTCTAACCGTCGCGTTGGCGATCGCGGCCAACACTTCCATCTTCAGCTTCGTGAACGCAGAGCTGCTCCACCCGTTGCCCTTCCGACATCCGAACCGAATACTCCAAATTTCTGAGAAGAATGACAAGCTCAACCTCCCGAGTTTTGGCTCATCAGTTTTGAATTTTCTATCTTGGCGCGAGCAGCAGCATTCATTTCAGGAAATCGCCGCCGTTGGGTTCAACACCTACACGCTCACCGGAACCGGCGACCCCGAGCAGCTTTCCGGTAACCTCATAAGTCCGTCACTGACGCGGGTTCTGGGCTTATCTCCCGTCGCCGGTCGCGCATTCACCAACGAGGAAGAGAAGCCCGGCTCAACGCCGGTTGCGATGATCAGCGAAGGTCTATGGAGGCGGCGTTTCGGCGCAGAGCAGTCGCTGATTGGTAGAATCATCACTTTCAACGGACAGCCCACCACAATTGTAGGTATCGCGCCCGCGGCTCTCAGTTTGATCTCGGCTGCCGAAGTTTACACACCGCTCACCATCGATCCGGCAAAGGAACTTCGCCTGAACCACGTGCTTCTCGTTTTCGGGCGGCTGAAGGATGGGATCTCTCTCCAACAGGCACAAGCGGAGATGGACTCTATTTCTTCGCACGTGGACCAGGTATATCCGGAGATGCGCGACTGGAGCGTCCGACTTCTCTCGATGGAAGATACATTTGTCAATCCAGACCTCAAGACCGGACTGCTCGTGTTGCTCTTCGCGGTTGCTTTTGTCCTGCTGATTGCTTGCGCAAACATCGCCAACCTTTTGCTCTCCCGCGCCACGGCGCGTGAGCAGGAGATCGCGGTGCGCATCGCTGCTGGCGCGAGCCGTCCTCGCCTGATACGGCAATTATTGATAGAAAGCGTCACGTTGGCATCGGTCGGCGGTGTTATCGGCTTTGCCGGAGCGTTCTGGGCAGTCAGCGTTATCAATCGCGCATTGCCGCCGAATACTCTCGCCGTTACCCAGGTTCACCCCGATACGACGGTGTTGTTGTTCGCGATTGCGGCTACAGTAGTCACCGGATTGTTATTTGGCCTCGCACCGGCGTGGCGGATGACCAGGCTCGATATCAATGAAGTACTTAAGCAGACAAGTCGCGGTTCCTCCGGTGGCCTGCGCAGCCGCCTGCGAAACGGACTGGCAGCTGCCGAACTCGCGCTCGCAACGGTTCTGCTGATCGGCGCGGGCCTGCTCATCAAGACGCTTGGGAATTTGGAGCACGCCCCCCTTGGCTTTGATTCTCGCGCGCTCATCACGTTCCAAATTGCACTACCCACGGCGAAATATCCGCTTACCGCACAGGCGCCGCAGTTCTTTCACACCCTGCTCGATTCGATTCAAGCGACCGTCGGCGTTCGCGACGCTGCCGTTTCGAGCGGCATCCCGTTTGGCGCCGGAAGCTACACCACAAGTCCGGTCATCGCCCAAGGATCGGTGCTTCCGCCCGGGACTGCTGCCGCGATCGATTGGCGAATGGTGAGTGGAAGCTATTTCAAGACCATGGCCGTCCCGCTGCTGCATGGCCGCACTTTCACTGGTGCGGACGGCCCTCTGTCGCCGCCGGTTGCAATCGTTAGCCAGGACACAGCAAAAATAATATGGGGTAATGCAGACCCGATCGGTCGAAGTTTTTATCGTGCAGCCGATCCCAAGACTGTGTTCACTGTCGTCGGCATTGTCGGCGACGTGCGCAATACCACCCTTAACCAGCAATCACCTGCGCTTTACTATCCATTGGCGTGGCGTATCGGCACATCAGCATCGCGCGTCAATGTCGTCGCCATGGATGTTGTCGTTCGTACGAAGGGCTCGCCTGAAGCGATCGTTACCTCGCTTCGCCGAAAAGTACGTGAACTCGATCCAGCGCTGCCGCTGGCGAACGTACGCACGATGCAGGAGTGGATCTCAAATAACGCGGCACAGCCCCGATTGAACGCGCGACTGCTGACGCTGTTTGCGGCGATGGCGTTATTAATTGCGGCGATTGGAATATACGCGGTGCTCGCCTACTCGGTGACGCAGCGCACACGCGAAATCGGATTGCGCATCGCGTTGGGCGCCCACCCTTCTGATGTGGTTCGCCTGATTGTGAACGAAGGAATGAAAGTTGCACTGATTGGAATCTGCACCGGATTGCTGGGTGCGCTCGCTGTTGGCAGAGCGATCTCGAGTTTGGTGTATGGCGTCGCCGTGCATGACCCGTCAACTTTTACCGCTGCCGCGGTCATGCTGACGGTAATTGCGTTCGCCGCTTGCTTCCTTCCGGCGCGCCGTGCGACCAAGGTCGATCCCATGGTCGCGCTGCGATACGAGTGAGTAAATAGTCCAGGATGAACAGGGGACAACGCTCTGCGATGCGAGGTGAGTCAAAGAAATGTCGGAAATATCCCAGGATGTCCGCTACGCAATCGCCCGAACGCTTTCAAATGGCAACCCGTGTCCATGTAATCTTTTTTTTCTCTCACTCAGCATTTTTGGCGACTGTCATACCGATGTTGTGCAGTGTCCAATAAGGCGTGCTGTTTAAACGATCTCCGAACAAAGAAGCAGACCTGGAGAATTTGCTTTATGGTCAACGCATTTGGAAGGTTGGCAAAGTTGGCGACAGCGGCTGCAATTGGAGGCAGCATTTTATGTTCAGCCGCTTGCATAGACTCGGCACCGATGCAAAGCGAGGCATCAGTCAAGGAACAAAGCGCCGTTGCAGCTGCATACAATGCATATCTGCACGCATGGAAAGACAAAGATTATGCCGCGCTCGGTCGGCTGCTGAGCAATGACTACGAGGCTGTCAACTTCCGCGGAATCATCAGCACGAAAGCAAACGAAATCGCCACCGCAAAGGAAGACCGCGATTATACCGATATGAAAGGCGACGTAATGTCAGTGACCTTGTTCGGTGATAGTGCAGTCGCCTCAGGTTTCATACACGCTAGCTGGAAGGATGAACAAGGGAAAATGCAGAAGATGACATTTCGTTTTCTGGCAATGCTCCAGAAACAGAAAGGCGAGTGGAGGCTGGTGGCGACGCAATCCACCCGACTTAACAATCCTAGTAGTGGATAGTCAATGGCGTGCTGAAGTAGATCTTGGCTGAGTGCGCGATACGGCTAACGATAATAAAGCATTGGTAGCGGCGATGTTTATACGCGATCAACCGGTTCCCTGGGTCCGATCCTTCGAGGAATATCGGAGTATGGTCGCGCTGAGCGATGCCGACCTTCAGCTCAGGATTCTCGGTCGCGGCTCTGGTACCGAGTCGCATCAGCTTCTGGTATTTCCCGGGAGAGCAGTCGCATTACTTCTGGAATATCACAACAACAGCAACTCACTACAGGAGAAGTTATGGGCATCAACAGTTGACGACTGAGGACTAGGATGGTTGTTCCTCCGTCCTCAGCCCGTCGTCGTCAGTCGTGCTGCTGATGAAGTATTGAAGCAAAGGAGCTGAGAAGGCAGGTGCCGGCTCAGCTCAGCAGACCTATCTAGTCGGCAGCCAAACCATTGGTTCCGGACATCGCAGGAAGCCCCGAGATGCTGTCGACCTCCTTCAGCGTTCCGTCCGAGTTGATTGTCCAGACTCTAATGGTCCCTGTATTCGAGTTTTGGGTGTACACGAAATTACTATCTGCGCTGACTGCAATATCTACGTTGTGGCTACCGGCGGGATTAGCAGCCACGATAGCGCCCCCAATCGGTGTCAAGGTGCCATTCTCGGCCACCTTAAAACCGGAAATAGTATCGGAACCAGAATTGGACGTATATACAAACTTGCCATTCGGCGTAATGGCCAGCCAGCAATTGGCTGCGCCCTCGGTCGGAACGGCAGAACTGATCGGACTAACGGTTGCGTTGCTGTTGACGCTGAACGATGAGATTGTGGAACCATCTGCCACGCCTGACGGCCCTGTCTCCGACACTAGGAGTTTACCGCGTCGCGAAAAAATCGCAGAGAACCCTCCGGGATTGGGGTCGGCCGTTGAGGTAATCGCCGAAAGAGTGCCGTTGGGAAGAATATGGAATATGTCAATCGTACCCGCAAGGCGTTCAACCACAGCGAGGAGTTGCCCGTCCGGGCTAACTGCGATCGACGAGCCTTCTAGGCCGGTGGCGGAAAGCAGGGCCGTAGAGTTCGGAACCTTCTTCAGATGACCGTCACCGTTAACGGAAAAGACTGCGACGCCGCCAAAGCCCCCTTGATTCAGGACATAGACGAATTGCCCGTGCTGCGCCACGGCTACTGGCTCAGCACCATCAGTCGGCTGTTGATCTGCCCATACCAAGCGGTCGCGTTCGATTCGGAAGCTGGAGACCGTCCCGCTACCGGCATTTACCGCAAAAAGAAGAGAGTGATCCTGACTAATAGTGAGCGCTCCTTGGGACTCCAAAGGATCTGTGATGCCGCCGCTGCCTCGTCCGCCGGTCGCAAAGCTGCCGGTGGAATGGAAGGTCCCATCGTGGCCCAGAGCAAATGCGAAAACTTCGTTCTTGGTGGCGTCGTTTGTCATTGCGTATACACGCTCTGTGGGTAGCGCGGCTGGCCGTTCGGAGGCGTACAGGGCTGGAATGATTATGCTCATTGCCAACAAAAGAGACGTGTTACGAACACCGATTTTCATCAAATAGCTCCTTCTCAAATGTGCGGTCGCGCAACGGTTGCAAAGTGTCGATCTCTTTCCGTTGAGCGCTTCAGTTTGAGTGCGGGCGAGTCCCGAATGTTACACGGCGTCCGTATTTTTCTATCAAATTAGATCGCCGCAGCCCTGATCGCTCGATCTCGTTCCAGCCAAAAATATTTATTGTTTCGCGGTGGGAATAATCTTCGCGCCACCCAGTTTGCATGTGCACAGGACTTTCTCACCCCAGGCCCTAGGTCTCGACCGTTTCCGTCACCGCTCTGAGGATTTGAGACCAATCAGTCAGCCTGCGTTCCACACGCGCGTCGGCGACTGATGTCTTTCTTGGAGGCACGCTCATGGTTATCCCCATGGGAGGAAGCTTCTCTTCTTGCGTCTTAGTGCTGTTGGCAGCGCTGGGGTACAGGACGCGCCAGAGTGGCAGCGAAGTCAACAACGGAAGCGCCGGACGACAGAAAATATCCGCGCATTGCGCGTTTCTTAGAAGGTGGAACTGTGGCCCGTGCACACGATCCCTGTGCCACCCAGCAATCTCATTCTCACCAAGGAGCAAGCGATGTATCCAGTGCACAGCGTGCGATCCAAGTTCCGTCCTTCCTTATTCAGCGGTGCATCTGCGGTTGCCGCGTTCCTATGCCTCTCGATGTTCGCGCCGCCGGCCCAGGCTCAATACCAACGTACAGATTTGGTATCGAATCAGGTGGGAGCGGCGCCACTTCAAGATCAACATCTGGTGAACGGCTGGGGTCTCGTCTCACTCCCCACCAGTCCGTTCTGGGTAAGCGACAACGGCACTGGATTCTCAACCCTGTATACCGGGGGTGGTGCGCAGGATCAGCTCTTCGTGTCGATTCCCGCTTCACCTTCGGCCCCGACGGGGACCCTCGGCACTCCGACCGGTGTCGTCGGAAACATTAGCCCGAACCCGAGTGACTTTACGTTCACGGAAAACGGCAGGTCAGGTCAAGCTGTTTTTATCTTTGCCACCCTTGACGGCACGATCGTCGCTTGGACTCCAGCCGTTGACCCCATTGACCCGACAACTCACCTTAGTGTTGCCACCACCACCCCGGCTGACAGATCCAACGTTGGCGCCGTTTATACGGGCCTGGCCATCGCAGTCAACGATTCAAAGCAGGCCTTCTTGTATGCTGCCGATGACAGCGCAAACCGCAGAATCGACATATTCGATAGCTCCTTCAACTTCGTAAAGTCCTTCAGCGATCCAGATATTCCACAAGGCTTTACTCCCTATGGGATTCAAGCCATCAATGGTCAGATCTGGGTGACCTTTACGGCCCTCAATAAAGCCCAGGGCGGATTCGTCGACATCTTCGATACCGCCGGCAACCTAGTCAAACATTTCGCGGTCCATGGCCCCCTTCATTCGCCCTGGGGCATTGCGCAGGCTCCCGGTAACTTCGGCCCCTTGAGCAACGCGATTCTCATCAGTAACAACACCTCTCGGGGCCGGATCAACGCCTTCAATCCCGAGACGGGCGCATTCCTGGGGCCGCTTAGAGACGCTACTGGCCATCCCATCGAGATAGACGAGGTATGGGCCATTCAGTTCGGGCAGGGCGCCGCGGCCAACGGACCTGCCAATCAGCTCTTCTTCACTGCCGGTCCGAGTAACTATGCCAACGGTCTCTTCGGCACCATCACGCTCGCGAAGTAATCCAGCCAACCAAGCGGGTGCCCCATCCTTTCGCTCTATCATCGCGATAGGTGGGGTATTCCATCTGTTCTCCCCGCGACAGAAGGGGACAGAGTGTGGTGGTAGCCACATTCGCTTCACCAGGCCGCGGAACCCGTGATTCCAAAAATAGGTCTTATGTTGCGGCTGCGTTTCCTCTAATTGATCGTCGTCTTTGTGTTTGTGCCGTTCCACACTATCTCAATGCACTCCATCTCCTAGCGTAGTCGGAGTTGATCGCCGAGGTTTCAGAGCGTCTGGTTCAGGCGTATGCCTCTGTCCTCACCTTGGTGATGAAAAAGTGGGCGCGGGCAGTTTCGACGAACATCTCACTCATTCGGCGCGCACCCACCCCCGACATTGGGGGTTCTTGGTTTCGTGAAGTAATTGGAAACCTTTGTTCTGGAGGCAGAAAGGCCCCCCACGCGAGCGGAGACGTCGCGTACGTCAGAGTTACCCAGTCGCACCAGGTTCTTGTGTTTCAAGGGAAAGTAGTCGCAACTACTTCTGTACTCTCACGGGCTATGGTGAGATATTGCAGGAGGCAGCGCCTTACCGGCCCCGCACTCCAATGTCGCGAGCCGTTGCTTCCAATTCCACTTGTCGCTCTTGATTAACAATCCTGGTGGGATGCCCCGAGCATCCCTAGGAAGACCAAAGTACGTCCAATCGATAGCTATGTGCCGCTAAGAAGCGACCGCAGATTGTATCTGTGGGGGCTGTCGGTTATTAAAGCTCAGGTTGGCCGCCATTCGGACTAACGCAGCAAAAGAGTCCGCTTCCATCTTTCGCATAATTCGCCCACGATGAAATTGAACGGTGTACTCCGTGATTCCCAACTCAAATGCCACCTGTTTGTTTAACAGACCGCAAACCAACAGTGGCAACACCTCTCGCTCCCTGGGTGTCAGAGACTCGTATTTGGCGACCAACCTTGCATATTCGATCGCCTCTTGGCGATTCGCCCGAGCCTGCTGCAACGCCCTTTCAATCGAATTGAGTAGCGCAGCTCCATCAACCGGTTTGGTAAAGAAGTCAATCGCTCCTCCCTTCATCGCACTCACTGTCGATGGAATGTCGCCCCGGGCAGTGATGAAGATGATCGGTATTCGGCATCGCTCGGCCTTAAGCTTCGCTTGCACTTCAATACCAGACATTCCTGGCATGCGAATGTCGGCAATCAGGCAAGCGGCCTTGTGTCTGTCTTCAGAATCCAGGAACTGCTCTGCGGAGTCGTAGCAGAGCGTGGACATCCCCTCCGATTCGATCAGATCTTGCAGTGCGTTCTGAACCGACTTGTCATCATCGAGGATTGCCAGAAGGTTTGGGTTGTGCTCGATCTTCATGGGCCAAAAGGTAGCGCTCTGAATAAAGACGGCGCAATCGGATCGAAGTCGAAAAAACTACTACTCAGGTGGTAGTCGATTAGAACGCTGGGAGGAGCGTAATAGCAATGTCCTCAGAGATTAACTAGATGCTTTTGAGGAAGAACGAGTTCTAAGTTTGTCGGCCATACGAACCAAATCAATGAGCGATCCGGCCCGCATCTTCTGCATCAAGTTGCCTCGATGGATTTTTACAGTGGCTTCGCTGGCTCCGATTTCTGAGGCAATCTGCTTGTTTAGCATTCCAGAGACTACGAGCGCCATAACCTCCCGCTCTCGCGCGGTCAATGCCCGATATCGCCCATTCAGTTCGTGGACCTCCGCCTGCTGTTCTCGCTCCACACGGTCACGCTGGAGAGCCTGCTGAATCGCATCCAACAGGTCCTGGTCCCGAAAAGGCTTCGTCAGAAATTCCACGGCGCCCGATTTCAGCGCCCTGACGGACATAGGAACGTCTCCGTGCGCCGTAATAAAGATGATAGGTATCTGCATACCGATCTCGGTTAACCGGCGCTGGAAATCGAGTCCACCCATCTGAGGAAGTCTTACATCCAGAACCAGGCAACTCGGGTCAGAGATGGGTTGTCTGCTCAGAAATTCTTGACCGGTTGCAAACGACTCGGCGCGGAGGCCAACTGACTCGACGAGATCCTGAACTGCCTGACGCATGCCGCGATCATCATCGATGATGAACACCGTGGGCACGGCCGCGGGCTTCATACATGAGCCTCGGTTTTGCCAGGGAGAGTGAAATGGAAGGTGGCACCCGCGCTGTGATTGGCGGTGGCCCACACCCGCCCTCCGTAAGATTCCACGATCGAGCGGGTAATGGTCAGCCCCATACCCGTCCCCTGAGGTTTGGTCGTATGAAAAGGGTCAAAAATCTGTTCGGTGCTTTCCGCCGGCAATCCTATGCCAGTATCGCTGATGGAAACAATTAGACGACCTTCGGGATTCACTTGCGATCTGATCGTCAATTCGCCACCGGCATCTTTCATGGCCTCGATCGCGTTCAGCATCAGGTTCATGAAGACCTGTTGAAGTTGCACCCGGTTTGCCAGGATTTTAGGCGTATCGGCTTCGAGTTCGGGATGGATCGTGATGGCGTGCCGATCCGCTTCGACCCTCAGCAGAACAGTCATCTCTCTAATTATCTCCTTCACATCGAGGATGTGACGTTCTGCAGGTGTTCCCGTTCTGTAGAAAGACTGCAAGCTGTTGATAACGTCGGCTGCACGATGGCCATCTTGCTCAATCCTGACCGCTGCTGCCCGCGCTCTTTCAAGGTCAGGTGGATCATGCCCCAACCATCGCAAAAGGGCGTTCGCGCTAGTGATCGAGGCGGCGATCGGTTGCTTGATTTCGTGCGCCAGCGCGGCGGCCAGTTCTCCCATCATGTTGACGCGGTTGATGTGTGCGAGATCAGCCTCTAACTGGCGCAACCTTTCGCGCTCCCTTTCCGCATTCCTTCGGTCGGTTATGTCCATCGTGATGCCGACGTACTCACCGATCTCCTGAGAGGAGTTATGATGTCCGATGCCACGCAGAAATCTGATGGCGCCATCGGTACGACGAATCCGAAATTCGACGTCGTAATCCGTACCTGCGCTGATCGCATTCTCAAGCTTTGCCTTGATAGCTCGTTCGTCTTCTGGAAGAATCGTACTGTAATAGCGGTCGAATGGAATCGGGCCTTGGCTGGGATTGAAGCCGTAGAGGCGAGCATTTTCATCCGATGAGTGGAATATCTCCCGTGTGACCAGATTGCACGCCCAACTGCCACTGTGGGTCAGGCTTTGCGCTTCCGCGAGGTATGCTTGCTGCCGGCGCAACTCCTGTGTCAACAGCTCCTGCTCGGTGACGTCCATAGTGGTGCCGATAAATCCTTTGAAAACTCCTTCTTCAACGACGGGAACAGCCACGGCGCGAACGTAGCGCACCTGCCCGTCGGGTCGAACAATTCGCTCGATCAGGTCGTGGCCACGGTGTTGCTCTTGCATGATTCTGATGGTTTCGGCCATGGAGGCTCGGTCTTGTGGATGGATGAGGGCCAGGTACTGTTCGACCGTAGGTGCTCCGTTCTGCGGGTCTAGGCCGTGAATTTTGTACAGCTCGTCAGACCAATAATGACCTGACTCGTTAAATGCCCAGCTCCCTATATGAGCGATGCGCTCTCCTTCGCTGAGATAGAACTGGCTTCGCTTTAGGGCCTGTTCTGCTCGTGTGCGGTCGGTAATGTCCTGGCTTACACCGAACATTTGGTAGGGTCGCCCCGATGCGTCCTTCTTTAGATCGCCCAGGCTGTGTACGATACGCATTTCCCCGTTGGGGCGAAGAATCCGGTGTTCACACTCGGCGCGCTCGCCAGAGTGAATGGCCTCTTCTGCGATCCGAAAAACATATTCACGATCGTCAGGGTGGATCATTTCGCGCACTGTCGCAATGTCAATGGGACCTTTCCTTGGGACCAGCCCAAAGATGCGATAATATTCGTCCGAACAGGTCACGTGATTCTTCTCAAGATCCCATACCCAGGAGCCTACGTGGGCAACGCGTTGGGCTTCTTCGAGCGAGGCCTTGCTTTCTTGCAAATCGCGGTACAGGACTTTGAGTTCTTCCTCTGCCTGCTTTCGCTCTGTGATGTCCTGGCACGTACCGAACATTTCGCAGGGTCGCCGCGATACGTCTCTAGTCAAATCGCCGCGACTGTAAACGATACGTGTCTCCCCGCTGGGACGAATGAGGCGGTGTTCCGTTTCGATGTGCACCCCGTCACGAACCGCTCGCTCTGCGTTCTCGAACACGTACCCTCGGTCTTCAGGGTGGATCAGCTCTCGTATTGCCGCTAGATCAATGGGATCTTCCTGCGTCTTAATCCCATAGATGCGGCAGGTTTCGTTCGAAAAGACCACTCGATTTGTCTCAAGATTCCATATCCAGTAGCCCAGGTGGGCGACGCGCTGTGCTTCTTCAAGCCTGGCGTTACTCTCTTCCAATTTGCGAGAGAGTGCCTGGCGCTCTTCGTCGGCCCGTTTGCGGTCGGTCGTGTCGGTAACTACGCCCATGTACTCGAGATTTCCGGAGCTGTCTCGTCCCGCATGGGCAACCGCGTGCAGGTACTTGATGGCCCCATCGGGCAGGAGAATTCGATGCTCGACATCCAAGTCCATGCCGTTCCGCGCAGCACGATCCTTGATCTCTTGCATATAGTCCCGATCGTCGGGGTGAATTCTGTCGAAGACCAGATCGAGCGTGGGATTCGTTTCTCGTGTGAAGCCCAGAATTCTGTAAGTCTCGTCCGACCAAATGAGTTCGCCACTACTAACCTTCCATCCGAATGTTCCCGAATGACTCAGCCTCTGAGCTTCTGCCAGGTACTGCCATCGTCTTTGCAACTCTGCCTGCGCTGCTTTCAACTCTTCATTGGCCTTAGCAAGTGCATCCGTTCGCTCAGCACCCCGAGCATTCAAGATGTCATGTGCTTCGCTGGGCTGCTTGCGGGATCGGCGTTGGGTCATTTGCGCCCTTTCGCTGGGGCACCCCGTCGCGAATCAAGCGACTGTATCAGAGCTCGGATGTCACGATTTTCGAAAATCGGACCTCCCGCCGTTCCGAGCGCGACGACATCCACCATAGCGCGCGCCAAGTCGTCTGCGCGAATGACCTGGTTCGGGAACAGTGTGCGAAACATGGGGTAAATCCAGCGCAACAGGCGGTAGCTGAAATTGGGTTCCTTCCGCGGCTCCACGGGGTAGATGTACGCGGGCCGGAAGATGTAAAGGTGCGGGAACCCCGACGCGAGGAGTACCTTCTCAGCCTCTCCCTTGTACCGAGCGAAAGCCATTCGGCTACGTCCGGTCGGGTCCGCACCACTGCCGCTCAAGAAGGAGAATGCAGCCTCGGGGCTGCTGCCGCGGAGAACTCGCGCGAACTCGACCGTATAGTCCACCGTGATCGTGCGGAGTTCTGCCTCTGAGACCGCCCCGGTATACGTTCCGAGGCAAAAGACGGCTGCATCCTGACCTGCGAGCACCTCCGCGAGTGCGGAGCAGTCCGCAAAGTCGTGATGAAGAACCTCTTTCAGCTTGGGGTGCGAGATGCCGAGTTCCCTCCGCCCGATCGCCATTACACTCCCGATGGCAAGGTCATCGAGCGCGTAGCGAAGGGCGTATCCACCGACCATTCCTGTCGCGCCAACGATTGCCAGGCGCTTCCTGCTCGCCCTCGGAATATTCATCCAAGGCCCCCTGTCGCCGCAAAGGCACTCATCGGGCCCATGTGCCTAGTGGCTGTCATGATAATGCGCGCTCCTCGACCCAATCCACGTAGAGCAGGCGCTCCGCAAACAGCCAGATGCCATCCATTTTCACAAATGTGTCGTGGTAGCGGAGCGAGGCGAGCATCAAGCGTCGTCTTTCGCCGTCGACCCTGACGTGATGCGCCAGGCAGTAGGTTTCCCCTATGGCTCGGGTGCCTGTCAGCGTGTAGATTGTGCACTGGCCGACGAAGTGCGTGGTGGCGTCATACTTGTTCAGGTCCGCGAAAACTGGAGCGAGCGCCTCGCGCGAATGCAGATCCTGTGAGGGCGTCGGATCCTTCGCGTTCATGTACACCGCGAAATGAGTGTCTGGGGTAAAGAGCGACATCTGACCTTTCGCATCCCGGCGATCGGCGCAGTGTGCGTAGGCCTCGACCAGCTCCCGGATGGCGAGACGATCCGCAGCTTCCTCGGGGGAGATAGTAGCGTGTTTGCTCATGAGCGGTCTCCTTGTTCGATTCGCTTAGGCGTGGCAAGAGAACATTCGAGAGGCCCGCGGTTCGAGAAACGCCTCGATTCCTGAACCCACCCAATTCGCGGCCAATGCCCGATACGTGACGAAATTGCCTTCTCCGAGCTGAATCATCAGCAGTCGGCACGCGGCAAAGGCGAGAGCACTTTTCCCGAGTGAGTTCAAGGACGGCACCATCCTCAGTCACCCTCCTGTAAGCAGCGATCGGTTGCCGGAAACGACAGACATTTCTCCTGTGAACTGTCCTGCCTCGCGAACCGCCAGGACCCTCTCATCCGCACCGGTTCTGCTGATCGAGACTGTCCCGTCCAGGACAACAAAGAGAGGAACATCGAGACAAGAGGGTTCATAGAGAACATCTCCCCTACTCACGGAACGCAGTTGCGCCACAGATCGAATCCGGTCGATCTGTTCTCGATTCAGTGTGGGATTGTCTTGCATTCTGCGAATACCCCGCTCCCTCTCGAGAGTCCTAACTCTCCAGGCAACAGAATCTACCTGAGTACACGGCGATGTTATCCCCACCTCGTCCACAGAAAAACTACATGATCCTGCAGGTTCAACGGGTCTTTACAAAGGAACCGGAACGGCCAGTGGAGGGACGAATTTCATCCCTTCCCTTGGGACGGTGTGCGGTGTACCGACGGAAACGCCGTCTATACTGGAGGCCGAAAATGAGGAGCGCGCGATGACTCCGGCAGGAGAGCGATCCAGATGAATCGACTCAGCAGGCGCAGGCGACCTTGACCATTCCGTCCGAGGCGAATGGGCCCCCACATGAGGATTACGTCGGGCTTCCCATTAGGCGCACCAGCCGTCTGCCCCCTCAGGGAAACCGACCCGGGAAGCAACTGTAATTCGGAGGAGTAAGACAACATGGAAATGAATCGTCGGCAATTCACCCTGTCCCTTGCAGCTGCGACCACGTTGCGTTCCTCACTGTTCGCATCCACACTTACCCCACTAGGTATTCCCCGCGGTGTAGTTCCCGGTCGAGTCACCTGGGCGCATGATCCTTCGGCTGTGACCTGGAATGGGACAGGTTCCTGGTGGACAGACGCTAATAACAACCAGGCTGCGATTGATCGCATGGTTTCCCGCTCTATCCGGGGTCTTACAGATCAAAAAAGTGATGCCCAGGCG
>Ga0210396_10001896_pt1 | contig 21728 bp, 10 predicted proteins | sample IncBWH17OmetaG_FD_155466 | JGI IMG/M metagenome (GOLD analysis project Ga0210396, IMG submission 155466) | Forest soil microbial communities from Barre Woods Harvard Forest LTER site, Petersham, Massachusetts, United States - Inc-BW-H-17-O ... | reverse complement strand
CGCCGGCTTGCGCATGCACGTGCCTTCGATCGTCGGGTCACTGACACAGGGTTTCAACGGGGCAGGTGGTGCTGCTGCAGTTGGTGGATTCACGTTGATCGCGGAAGACGGTAACGTCATCCCCGGCGTGGCTGCTGCTGGCGTAACAGCTGTCCCTGCCGCTCCGCGCGTGCAGACGGACGTGTTCATGGCCGCGGGCAAAGTGTTCGACGTGATGATCAACGCGCCCACTATCCCCAGCGGGGGGACTGCTCCGCCTGCTCTTCCGGTGTATGACCGCGCGTTGAGTCTGTCAGGCAATTCTTCCACGCGAGATGCCGGGATGCTGGCTTACATCAATATTAATAACGGCGGACTCCCCGCGGTCTCGACAGGGGTAGGTGGCGCCTTTGCGTCAGCGAAAGCCGTCGCGGATACTTATAACTCCCTGGCTTCCTGTGCGACTACAGCCACGTCCTGCACGCCGTTGGTGATATCGGACGTATCCAAGGGCGTGATAGCCAATGATATTAACGTTTACGGGGTTCAACTCCTCACGCCGCCTACTGGGGGCACTCTTACTTGTACGTCATTGGGGACTGGGCTCTGCGAGAACGGCACCTTTACGTACACTCCTAATCCCGGCACGACCGCGGATGGGTTTTCCTACTGCGCCAACAATGGTCTTGTTACGACCACGACGCCGCCGAGTTGCCCGGGTAATCTAACCGCGCAAGTGAACCTGGGTCTCTCAGGGCTTAAGTCGACTCTCACGGCCGGCAACCTCAGCTACACATCGACTATGGCCACGTTCCTGAAAATTCCTTCGCCGGGTCTCCTGGTTGGCGGTTCGGACTCGAACAACTTACCCTTTACCGTTGTTACGTCCGGCGCCAACGCCCCGACCCTCTCGGGCGGAACGCTCGTTGTTGACTCCAACGGTGGATTTACCGCGTCAGTGCCCGCAGCGGGAACATATACTTTTAACTATCAGCTACAGAACTCGCTGGGTCAGCTCAGCACCCCCGGTACCGGTACGGTCACATTGACCTTCCCAACCGCCAGTAACCTCGCCGTCAATGTGGTGGATGCACAGGCCTATAATAACTGCCAGGGGGCCAGTAGCTGCATTAGCGGATTAACTCAGATCATCGACTATCGTTGGATTATTGAAGAAGACAAGACGTTCTGGGTCGACCCGAACTGCATAGCCAACACCAGTGCTACCGCGCCCGGCTGTCCCGCCATTGTCGGACCCTCGGGAACGAGCACCATTCCGACGTTTGGCGTGAATTTCCATACCAGCAACATGGATTTCGTCGCCCAGGGGTGCACGGGCCAGCTCTCCTGCGAAGGCGGGCAGACCATGTTGGATAACAACCCGTCATCGGCAACCTTCGGCCAGCATATACCCGCCGTCTGCGACCTTGGCAACGGCGCATGCCGGCCCGATCCCACGGGAGGAAATGGCTTTACGCCAGTGCAGCCCGGCTCGGTCCATCTCGATCCCAGCAAACGCTATTACATCTCCGTGTTGCCGGGCGATGCGGCCAACCCGTTTCCTTCTTACACGGGCCAGCCCGGTTGCGACACAACAACGGGCGCACTACCTGCACCTAATCCAACTACAGGCGTTATCCAATGCGGCCACACTATGAGCGGCGCTCCGGTTCCTCCGGCCTGCAACGTTTTAACGGCAGGGTGTAATTCAACCAACACGACCGCTACCTTCGCGCCCGTGACGGTGCTGACACTGCCTACTCCACTTCCAACGGGTAAACTTTCGGTGATGGTGTTCGAGGATGACTTCCCACTGAACGGCGAGCAGGATTCCGGGGGTGGAGTCGACGTGCTTTCCCCCAACGAACCCGGTCTGGGCGGTTTCAACATCGTCCTGTGGGACACCTATGGTGGACTCGGCGACGTAACTGGGCAGGATACCTACGACATGTTCAACCAGCCCTTGTCCAACTCGCTGGCAGGAACGATCGATCCGGGCACAGGCCTTGACGCCTGCCCGATTTCGGCGAACTCACGAACCTTGCCTGGACAGGCTCCAAGTCCGACGGGTATTACGGGCATGATCGTGACTTGCCCGAAATACGAGTCCGACGGTAAGACTCTATCTCCACTGGCGGGCCAGGCGGTCATTGCCAACCTCATGCCCGAAAAATTCAGCGTGCAAGCCTATCCGGCCTCCGACCGGATCGCGCGCGGGGAAGAATGGATTCAGACCAACACTCTGGATGGCCAGCACGCCCACGATTCCTTCATCCGAATCGGCGAGCCTAGCTACTTCCAGGAGTACGGCCCGGCCGGATACCACGTCAGCATTGGCTTTGCGAACCCGGCCATCATCAACGCGCGCCACGATGCTGTCTGCGCTGGCGCCTACGGCGCTGTCGGGCCGTGCCAAAACACCATCACGGGGCAGGTGGACGTCCAACGCTCGAGCCGGACACCGGACCAGAGACTCTATCCCAGCGGCTCGCGCGATGCGCTCGCTTGGACCCAGTGCTGGGTCAGCTTGGGCGACCCGGACGCCGAGGACTTCATGTTCACCAAGTGCGACGCTCAGGGGAACTTTACATTCAATAATGTTCCCGGCGGAAACTGGAGAGTGACCATCGGCGACCAGTGGAATGACCAGATCATTGACGGTATCTCGACGCCGGCGAATGTGGGCTGCGTTCCCGTGGGCACGGCCAAAACCTGCACGGGCGGCATCAACCCCCTCAACCTCGGGAGTATTGGTGTTCAGCAGTGGCAGTCGAACCTCTACACCCGCACCTTCATTGACGACAACAAGAATGGAATCTGGGACCCAGGCGAGATCGGGATTCCGTTAATCTACACGAGGATTCGCTACCGCGATGGGCACAACTCCAACTCTCTGACAACGGACTTTAACGGCATTGCTAGCTTCAACGAGACCTTCCCGCTGTTCAACTGGTATGTCGTGGAATCGGATCCGACCCGCTACAAGACGACAGGGATCCACACCGTGTACGACGCGGGTGGCCCTGCCGACGGCTCACCCTCCTGCGCATCGACTGCCCGGCCCTGCGGGAGTTCGACAGCGTACAACTTCTTGGCGAACACGTTCGAGGGGGTTCCTCTGCCCGCCGACTTGTCGGTGCCTGGCGCGGTCTATTGCGCCAAAGCCGATTGCACGACAGAGGCTAATGCTGATTTCGCGAATGGCACGCCGGTCCCCAGCTCGTCTACCGCCTCGACCGGTCGCATCGATCCGCCGTGGGTTGGCTCGGAAGGCTGGTCGGGGATGACTAGCCAGGGCAATTGGATTGAATTCGGCAAGGCACCATACGCGTCTTGTCCGCCAGCCTGCGCGACGGTCACCGTTACGGCTCCCGGATCAACCACTGCTACTACCACGAAGGTGGGAGAGAACGGCGGCATCCAGGGAAATGTGGAGTACGCCTCGACGCGTCCCTTTGATAGTGCGGAACAAATGATCCAACAACCCTGGGAGCCGTTTGTTCCACACGTTACCGTCAACCTGTACCAGGAAGGCTTTGCAGCGGATGGCGTGACGCCGACCCTGACCTTGGTGGACACGACCAAAAGCTCTAGTTGGGATGACTGGGCGCAGGGTTTCTACCCGAACTATACCGACCCCGCTACTGGTACCGCCTTGCCCTACATGAGCTGCCCCGGCCAAGGAAAGGCAAGCGGCGCCAACGCGGACCTGTTTTTCTACACGCTGTTTGGCCAGCCGAATTACCTTGACCTATACAACTCGCAACATAACGGTGGCACCCTTCACACGCTCCCGTATAACTCTCAGTACAAATGCTATGACGCGATGCATGTCTGGAACCAGATCCAGCCGGCGCCGTTCGACGGCAAATACTCTTTCCCGAGCGTCCTTGGCATTAACCCGGCGGCCACCATTGGGACTGGGTGGCTGAACACGAGCCTGACCGGCGGTGTCGGGGGCAATGGCCCTGGCACCCCTGGATTTGTCGCGGCATCCATGCCCGGGACCAATTGCACGATCTGCGTGCCGAATCCGACCACTGCCACAAAGCCAGCCAGCGGTGATTTGAGTGGATACGATCCGTACCGCGCTGGCACTCCCATGCTGCCGCCCGGCAAGTACGTGGTGCAAGTGATCATGCCATCGGGCTACGAAGTGTATAAGGAGGAAGACAAGAACCTGTTGATCGGCGACAACTACATCGCACCGATCAGCCAGCAGTTCGCCGGATTGGGTGGGGACATCTTCATCATTCCCGATCAGGCCGCGGTGGCGTCTCTCTACGACCCCAACAATGTCGGCTACAACCCCAGCAACTTTCAGAACTCGACTACCGGCTTGTCGTTGCAGGGAGGAATGCTTTCCGGCGTCCCAGGTTACCCCGGCTTTACTGATCCGGTGTGGCCGTGCGTCGGCGAGATGCGCGTCGTGCCCGACTACCTGAGTCTCTTCCCGCATGCTCTAGAGGTTGCACCCTTCGCCGGAGCGACCCGGCCTCTTTGCGACCGCAAGGAAGTGACCCTGACCAACCAGGTGGCGGTGCAGGCGAAGTTCGCCATCTTCACTTCGACGCACATCGCCTCGAAGTTCACTGGCGTGATCACTGACGATTTCACCTCGGAGTTCGATCCGTTTGCGCCTCAGTTCGGCGAGAAGTTTGCTCCGCCCAACATGCCGATTTCCACGCGGGATTACCTCGGGAACGAAATCTCCCGCGTATATTCTGACCAATTTGGGATCTATGACGGTTTGAATTTTTCGAGCTGGGCAGTGAACCCGCCCAATATTACTGGATATTCGCCATCCATCATGGTCCAGTGCATGAACGATCCGGGCCCGCTCGCAGATCCCAATCACCCGGGACAGTTCATCAACGATCCGTTGTACAACCCGGCCTACAGCAATTTCTGCTACGAAGAACCGTACATGCCGGGCTTGACCACTTACCTCGATACGCCCGTCGTGCCGACGCAAGCCTTCGTGGGCGCGGGGTACAACAATGCCGATTGTGCCTATCCGGATGCTACGCCTGCGATCTCCGAAGTGGATGGCGATGGCCTCGGACCATGGGTCAGTCAAGGCGGAAACCAACTGACAATTACCGCTTTGGGTAACGCAACGGTCGCGAACGCGAGTTCGTGCACCATAGCGAGTTCTGGCGCCGACGTGGGTGTTACGAATGCTAGCTACTCGGGGCCCTCGGCGTCCGTGGCGCCTTTCAATTGCAAGAACATCAGCCGCCACTATGGCTTCGGAGCGCAATGCACTTCACCAACAGCCGGTAGCGCCACCTGCAACACTGCGTCTAGTGTTACCATCGGCGGCGTTCCAGCAACCATCACGGGTTGGGGCGATACCTCCATCACTGTCACTGTGCCCGCCGTTCAAAGTGCCGCGAACCCCAAGGGAGTGCCGCCCTGCACCGTCCAACAACAAGCGCAGTACGCGAACAACGGGAGTGGGACGAACTATGGCACGGCTTATTGCGGCGAGCTGGTTATCAAAGGCGGGAACGGCAAGCGATCAATCGACGCCGTGACCGTTACCATCGGCGGCAAAGCGCCCACGCACGTTCCTGCGTCGGGCACGATTCAGAGCGCGATTGACACTGCCGCTCCAGGCGACTTGATCATAGTCGACCCAACTTGCGCGACAGCTACTGGACTGGTCTCGTGCGGGACTACCGGTGCCGTCAAGAGTACCGCTTCTCACACCGAGATGCTGATCATGTGGAAACCGGTCCGGCTGCAGGGCGTCGGCGCTGCTTCAACCATCATCAATGCCAATACCCATCCAGCCGGCAAGCTACTCGACCCCTGGCGCCGGCATATCAACTGCCTGTTCGGCTTGACGCTGCAAGGCGCACCAAGCGGTAATACGACTCCGTACGATCCTAGCACCACCTTCAACTGCCCCGAATCGAATTGGCAGTACTTTAGCGGCTCGGGACAAACGGTAACTGGAGGGACAGTAACAGCGAGCAGCTCTCCGCAGATCGATCGGATGCCCTCGGAAGGCACGTTAGGCTGGGATACCACGCTTAACGGCAACTTGGCGGAACTGTTGCAGGAGCCCTCGCTCATGGGCGCTTATGAAGGAGCCGGAATTACAGTTCTGGCCAAAGGCGTGGAAATGCATGGGGCCGATCCGTTTGCCTCGTCCCTGGAGGGCGCTTTCCCGACCGGCACTACGCTGCTCAGCGGGGTCGTCAGTAATCCAGGCGGGGAACCGGGTTCAGCCGGCAGTCTCTCCGTGGGCGACGACAACCCCCTCTGCCATACTGTGACCTACAACCCGGACGGCACGGTTGCGAGCATTAGTAGCCAGACCAACCCGTACCCAAGCAACTTCATTTGCAACCCGTCGAGCATTGATGGCTTGAGCGTCACGAATAGCTCGCAGGGCGGCGGCGGTATCTTCATCCACGGTTGGGCGAATTATCTGCGAGTCGCGAACAACCGGGTTTACAACAACGCTGGTACGCTCTCGGGCGGCATCAGCGTTGGGCAGGGCGAATTTGGTCCTCCGTACACCCAAGGAGGAGGCTTGGCTAACCTGCCTCCCGGCTCGTGCAGCGACGGCACGGGATTCGTCACCAATCAGCATCTGCCGTGGTGCCTGGACTTGCACGTAGACGTGCATAACAACATGATTACGGACAACTCCTCGATCGGCGACGAGCTGTTCTCCGCCACGCTGTCGGGCGGAGGTGGCGCTACAATCTGCACCGGCAACGACTACTATAAGTTCAACTACAACTGGGTGTGCGGCAACCTCAGCTCCGGTGAGGGCGGTGGGGTTGTTCACCTTGGGGAAATCTTCAACGGGCAAATACAGTACAACGCGTTCGTGTTCAACCAGAGCAGCAACCCGACCATTCCGACCAACGGCGGCGGAATCATGGTCCAAGGGACGCCGGATACCGACCCGACCTGCCCGGGTGTGCCGGACACTGATTGCCCTTCGGGCTTGAGCGACGGCACGGGTCCCGGATTGGTGATCAATGGCAACCTAATCCAGGGCAACTCGGCCGATAGCGGGAGCGGCGGCGGCATCCGTCTGCAGCAAGTGAACGGGACGGGGGTGGGGACATTCCCGAACCCGCGGCCTGCCAATACCATCCCTGGCAACGCTGCACCCGACTGTACGACACAGTACACCTCCACGGGGGCTCAGAACTGCCTGTGGAACGTCGTGAGCATCACCAACAACGTCATCGACAACAATATGGCGGGTTGGGACGGCGCGGGCATCTCGTTGCAGGACACGCTCGTGGCCAACATCATCAACAACACCATCGTGCATAACGATAGCCTCGCTTCCTCGGGTGTGCTCACCACCAGCCTTGGGGCGCCGCAGGCCAGCGCGCCGAGCACGAACTGCCACAATGCCGGCGGCACCGCGTCCTGCCCGCAGTCGGCAGGCGTGACGAGCACACTGAACTCTACGCTCCTGGGTCAGGCCATGGCTGGGTTGACCATTACCTGCCCGTCAGGTCATACGAACTGCACACACTTCTCGAACCCGATTCTGTATAACAACATTATCTGGCAGAATCGCTCGTTCAACGTCGGTGTGGGTGGCCGCGGTGCAGGAAACCTGAATCAGCAGAACCTCGTCACGCTATTCAATGGTGGCACGTCGACGCCCGCTCCCAGCCAGACGTTTACGGGCATGTGTTCCGCCGGTGTCACCTACTGGGACCTCGGCGTGCGCGGCGACACGAACGCGGCCGGCCACCAATCGGGGTTCACCATGTCCCCAATACGGTCAGTGCTGAGCAGCGGTGGTTACAGTGGCACGGGGGACGTGACCACGGAGCCGTCGTTTGTCAGCGAATACTGCAACGGCTCGCGCGTCCCGCCGGAATGCACGGTGTCGGATGGCTGCGGAGGGCCCAATGGCTTTGGGGTTCCTCCAGGTATTGCCGACGCGGTGACACCGAACCCAGTCTTTAGCCTGACGCCGTCGGCGACGGTGGACGAGGGCAACAACTGGATCAACGTGAGTTGGGGCCCGCTGTCGCTGACTAACCCATCGCTTACGGGTGGACAGTACGGTAATTACGGTGGTGGACTCCCGCTAGGCAATTACGCGCTGCTGCCCAGTTCGGACTTGATTGACACTATCCCGTGCCCAGGGGGCGCGCCATGCCTGCCATCGGGCGAAATAGTCGCAGCACCGACGACCGACTACTTCGGAAATCCGCGGCCGGATGCTACAGGATCCTTCGATCCGGGCGCAATAGAATCCGTAGTAGACCAGACGGCAGCGGCGGCGCCAACGCTGACTTTGATTAGTCCTAATTCGGGTCTGCGCGGTACCGCCGTGCACGTGACCCTCGAGGGCACGAACCTCATCGGTGCCACTATCAATCCTATTGAGAACGTGACCATCTCTGGCGTCACGGTGTTGAGTTCGACGCAGGTCGCGGCGACCTTCACGATCTCAGGTACGGCGGCACTCGGGCCGAGGACGGTCACCGTCACGACGTCGACGGGAACCAGCAACGGCGTGACATTTACCGTGGTTGCGCGGACGCTAACGTCCATCAGCCCCAACTCGCGTGTCCGCGGTGGCACCAGCTTCCCAGTGACCCTCACCGGCACTAGCCTGACCGGTGTCACGGCGGTGACGGTGTCTGGTACCGGGGTGACAGCCAGCGCAGTTACGGTGGTGAGTGACACCACGGTCACAGCGACCTTCACTATCTTGTCGACGGCGACAGTAGGCCTGAGGAACGTAACGGTCTCAGGGGCTGGCTCAACCAGCAATGCCGTTACGTTTACTGTAGGGCCTTTCCTGACGGCGATTAGTCCCACATCTGGCGTGCGTGGTGCTCCCGTGAACGTGACAGTGACGGGCGTTGGCCTGACCGGGGCCACGGCGGTGACTGTGTCAGGAACCAACGTAACCGTCGGCAACTTTGTCGCGGTCAACGACACTACCGTCACGGCAACGTTCACCATCGCGTCCGGTGCAACTCTAGGCGGGAGGACAGTCGCTGTCGTGACCCCTGCCCCTGGCGGAAGCAGCAACACCGTGACCTTCACCGTAACGGGTGCTACCGTGACGTTCTCCGGCCAACCTCCGGCGTTGAATTCCGGCGGTACTGGCACGAAGACCGGAACCATCACCGTGAGCAACGCAGCAGGGGCAACTAGCGCGCTCACCCTAACAGCGGCACCGACAGTCGTAAAGACTGCCGGCCCTGCGAGCGGGAGCTTCTCGATCACGGGTGGCTCTTGTTTCGTCGGTCCGTTCCCGCTTGTCATCAACGCAGGTGGCAGTTGCACAGTCACCGTGCAGTATGTGACCGGTGGGTCGACGCTAACGTCGACGGCACACCTCAGCTTGCCGAATTCAGGGGCCAGCGCCAACCCGCTGCTCGGTCCTAACTTTAACGCCAATTAATTCAACAATTAATACAGGCCGCGCTTCCTTAAGATGCGCGGCCTGCACCAAAAAAGAGAAACGTAGTAAACAAAGCAAAGAATTTCGCTAAAGGGATGCTGCTGGCGGAAATTTTCGTCAGCAGCATTCTGGTTTTTGCGGACCCCCTGAGCAGGCGAGCCGCCCATGCCTTTGCAGTTGCAGAGGGCGGGTTTGGCAGCAGAGTTGCCATACTACATTGCTTTGAGGGATTGCGAGGCAACCATGAGGTATCAGATTGTACGACTTAGCTTGGTCTTTGCTGCTGCAGCCTGCATTGGTGGGAATTTCCCTTCCACAATGTTCGCACAGTCTTCCGCTAGCGGCCCCGTCGGAACGCCTGCGGTCAGTGGGAGCCAGGCCAGCACCCCCGCCAAGCCGGCACCTGCGGTTCGCCGTACCGACTTGGCCGGTCGCGTTTCCAGGCAAGCGCAAATGTATTACGAAGGCATCTGGGGCATTGACTCGCTCAAAGTCAAGTACACGGAGTCGGGCGAGATGATTCGTTTCAGCTACCGTGTCCTGGATCCGGACAAGGCCGCACCGCTTAATGATAAGAAAGCCGAGCCTTCCTTGATCGATCAGCAGGCGGGGGTGAAGTTAGTGGTCCCGCAGATGGAGAAGGTTGGGAAATTGCGGCAGAGCAGCACGCCAAAGACAGGCATGTCTTACTGGATGGCTTTCTCGAACAGCGGCAGGCGGGTGAGACCGGGCGACCGAGTGATCGTGGAAATAGGGCACTTCCGCGCCGACGGGCTCATAGTGGAGTAGCCTTGCCTTTCGTCCTGCACGAGCGCTCCCCAAGTTTGAGGCAGCGCAAAGAATTTCATTCGGCTTGCTTTATACTCAGCCGAGATTCGTATCAGATTCCGCTGCGAGGACCACAAATGCTGCGAAAGACTTTGGCCATTGTCATCTCTACGGCGTTTGCCCTTTCCCTTAAGGCTGCACCGGGCACCTCTCCCACCGCACCCAATCTGTCCGCAGCGCAAGTCGTGGACAAGAACGTTGTGGCCCGCGGCGGTTTGCAGGTTTGGCGAGCGGTACAAACCATGACGCTCACTGGGAAAATGGGTGTCGGAGGAAATGAGCGCGCTACTCTCCCCGTACCGATCCCTGGCGCGCCAAAGGGCCAACGGAACACCCTAGAGGGAGTTCGTCAGCGACGTGTCGAGGAAGTCCAACTGCCGTTTGTAATGGATCTGGCACGTCCTCGCAAGTTGCGGTTTGAGCTACAGTTCAACGGACAAACCGCGATCCAGGTATATGACGGCACCAACGGCTGGAAGCTAAGACCATTTCTGAACCGCTTGGAAGCAGAGCCCTACACGGCGGAGGAAATGAAGATCGCCTCCATGCAATCAGAGCTGGATGGTCTCCTAGTAGATTGCGCGGCCAAGGGCACACGCGTCGAATTGGACGGCATCGAAAAAGTAGAGGACCGGGATACTTATAAGCTCAAGCTCACTTTAAAGAGTGGCGACGTAACCCATGTTTGGGTAGATGCGCAAACCTTCTTGGAAACCAAAGTTGAAGGGCAACCCAGGCGGCTCGATGGCACCTACCATGCTGTGGAGGTCTATTACCGCGATTATCGGACTGTGAACGGTCTGCAAATTCCGTTTGTTCTGGAAACGAGAGTTCTCCAGGTGGCCAAAACGGTTCTTGGACTGAAGGATACGCCTGTTCCGCCGGAGAAAGTGGTCATCGAGAAGGTGGTAATAAATCCCAAGCTCGACGCCGCGATGTTTTCAAAACCGGTAGTCGCGGCCGGATCGAGTCTCAAGTAGAGCAAAGGTTCCCATTTTAGTCATCTGCGCGTGGCGATCGCTTTTTGGATTTCTAGCTGACTGAATGTGATTAAGGGGAAAAAGATGAGCATAAAACTAGCAGCAGCGATTGCGGTGCTCGTGGCGGCTCAAGGAGCATGGGCACAGAGCCCTGCGCCCGTCACTGCGCCCGCTGACAGAGCGACAGTGACCGCTGGCGACACTAGCAGCACCCGGGCAGCGATGACGCACCGGTTCGGGAGCAGAAAAGCCGGCACGCAAGCTCAGACGCCACAGCGTGAACGCCTGCAAGAAATGGAAGCTACGTTGAGTAGCATGCATAAATTATTGAAGCAAACGCAGGCCAAGGCTGCCTCGACTCACTCCAAGGACTCGGTCGCTAAGGCCAACCTTGAAATGTGGGAACTCCTGCTGAGTCACCTGGATAAGGAACTTCAGCAAGTTCAGATTGCAACGCTGGCTCGGGAGGACATGGAGGCTCGGCGGGCTGCCATGTACAAACAAGCGGATGAGAAAGCGGCAAAGGAAGCGCAAGCCGCAATGGATGCAAAAACAGGCCAGACTGCACCTGCACCTTCGACTGCGCTCCCTTCGCCAAAGCCGTAAGCGGTGTCTGGGAGAGTGCACGAGAGTAGCCGGGCTGAAAGCCGCAATTCGATGAAAAGAACCTTAAGCGCCCTCGGGATTGTTCTGCTGGTCGTGGCTTCCTATGCCGTGGGCCGCAGGCGGAGCTTGCACCAGGCTGGCGAGGGGGCGAAGTCGCGGCGCGTCCTCTATTGGGTCGATCCCATGCATCCGGACTACAAGTCCGACCGGCCGGGCACTGCTCCCGATTGCGGAATGGAGCTTGAGCCGGTTTACGATTCTGCAATATCCCCCGTGGTTTCTGGGGCGCCTGCCTTGGACGGAGCCGTCGGGATTGACGTTGACAAACAGCAGTTGTTCGGCATCCGCGTCGCTGCCGTCGAAAAGAACTCTCAAAGCGAAATAGTCCGAGTTTTGGGACGTGTGGTTCCGGAAGATACGCGCGTTTACCGGATCACTGCCGGTTCGGCCGGGTTTATCCGGGAGACCTACAACGATTCGCTCGGGGAACGGGTCAAAAAAGACCAGAAGCTGGCGACTTCCTACATCGGTGAGACGTTAGCGGTAGCCTCTGGGTTCCTGGCAGCGACGCAAGGTGTAACGGGTGCTGTGGGCAAGGACGGATCGCGCACGCTAGCTTTTCCGGGCGCTGTGAACAAGCAAGGGGTGAGCAGTATTCAAGGTTATTCCGATCGCTTGCGCAATCTCGGCGTGAGCGATATGCAGATTAAGCAGATGGCTGATAGCCGCCAGCTTCCTGAGACGGTTGACGTTGTTTCGCCGGTGGACGGATTTATTCTGGCGCGCAATATTACGCCCGGCCAACATTTCGACCGCTCCGCCGAGTTCTACAGCATTGCTGACCTGAGCCAGGTTTGGATTGTTGCAGATATCTTTGGCAGCGAAGCGCAAGACTTCCTTCCAGGCACAATCGCTCGCGTCACTGTTCTAGATCAGGGAAGGACTTTCCTGGCTCGCGTGAGTAACGTTCTGCCGCAGGTTGATGCAGCAACGCGGACACTAAAGTTGCGGCTCGAAGCGGACAATCCCGGTTTTGGCCTGCGGCCAGAGATGTTCGTCAATGTGGAATTGCCGGCGCGAGTGCCGCCGGGACTAACGGTGCCTTTAGACGCGCTGATTGACTCAGGCCGTGAGCAGCATGTTTTCGTCGAGCGCAACAGGGGGATTTTTGAACCGCGGCAGGTTCAAACCGGGCGGAGGTTTGGCGACCGCGTCCAGATCGTGCGGGGCTTGACTGAAGGCGAGCGCGTTGTCACAGGGGGAACATTCCTTGTGGATTCGGAGAGCCGATTGAGATTCAATACTGGGGCGCCATTAAGACAACCACCGCACGACAAAGTTACTCCGCAATCCAACAACGAACCTGCACTAGCTGTCCGCTCTGGCCAGGTTAAGGATCCAGCGTGCGGCATGATGATCGATGCGGCTAAGGCCGCCTCCGATGGCAACACGCTTAATGGCGATGGCGCTATCTATTATTTCTGTTCTCGGCGTTGCAAGGAGAATTTCAGCAAACAGCCCGAGCATTATCTCGACTTGAATTCGGCGCAGCGTCGCCCATGATCAACCGCATTATTGATATTTCGGTCAGGCACAAAACCCTTTTGCTGGCTGCCGTTGCCGTGGCTTGCGTCATGGGCTGGTGGTCCATGATGTCCCTTCCGCTGGACGCCACGCCTGACTTGAGCGAAACCCAGGTCATCCTCTATTCCCGTTGGGATCGCAGCCCCGACATCATCGAAGATCAAGTCACCTATCCGATTGTGACTTCAATGGTCGGAGCACCAAAAGTAAAGACGGTGCGTGGCATCTCCGATTTCGGATACTCCTATGTGTATGTTGTGTTCGAGGATGGGACGGATCTGTACTGGGCGCGCTCGCGCACTTTGGAATACCTATCCGGGGTACAGTCGCGGCTGCCGGAGGGTGTAAAGGTCGAACTTGGACCCGATGCAACGTCGCTAGGGTGGGTATTTCAGTACGCATTGGTCGACAGCTCAAGAAAACATAGCTTGGCCGACCTTCGCTCTTATCAAGACTGGCATCTGCGCTACTACCTGAAAGCAGTTCCAGGAGTGGCAGAGGTAGCACCGATCGGTGGCTACACGAAGCAGTACCAGGTTAATTTAGATCCGAATCGCCTCCAAGCATACGGCATCCCCATCCGCCGCGTAGTCGAAGCTGTGCGGGAAGGCAACAACGAGGTTGGTGGGCGCCTGCTTGAGTTCGGCGGCACAGAGTACATGATTCGGGGCCACGGCTATGCCCAATCCATCCAGGATTTCCAGAATATTGTGCTTCAAGCAAGCGAGGATGGCACGACCATACGCATCAAGGACGTAGGCGAAGTGGTGGAGGGGCCTGAGCTGCGCCGGGGCTTGGCCGACTTGGACGGCAAAGGCGAGGTGGTTTCTGGCGTGGTGATCATGCGCACCGGAGAGAACGCCCTCGGGGTCATCGACCGGGTCAAGCGGAAGCTGACCGAAATTGAGCCGACTTTGCCAGAGGGCGTCAAAATCGTTCCTGTCTATGACCGCTCGCAACTGATTAACCGCGCGATCGGCAACGTCAAGACGACCATTTTTGAGGTGGTCATTACTGTAGTTCTGATTATCCTAGTGTTCTTAAGGCATTTTCCTAGCGCGGCCATCCCTATCATCACTATGCCGGTCGTTGTGCTGCTTTCCTTTATCCCTTTCCGCCTTCTGGGAATCAGCGCCAACATTATGTCGTTGGCAGGTGTGGCTATTGCCTTCAGCGAACTAGTTGATGCTTCCATTGTGGTGGCTGAACAAACGCATAAGAAGTTAGAGCTATGGGAAAAAATGGGGCGCCGGCAGGACTATCGCGTAGTCGTGCTAGCGGCGGTTAAGGAAGTCGCTGCGCCAACGTTTTTCGCTTTGCTGGTCATAGCCATCTCTTTCTTGCCTGTGTTGACTTTGCAAGCACAGGAAGGGCGAATGTTCAAACCGTTGGCCTACTCGAAGACTCTAGCCATGCTCATTGCCGCCGGCATGGCTATTACCTTTGACCCCGCGTTGCGTTTGCTGCTCACGCGCCTTCAACCCTTCGCATTTCGTCCCTCGTGGCTCTGCCGAGGACTGAACACCCTGCTGGTTGGGCACATCCGCTCAGAAGATGAGCATCTCATCAGCCGCTGGCTCATGCAGATGTACGAGCCGATAGTGCGGTGGACGTTGCGCTGGAAGTGGGTGGTTATTTCTACTGCTGTGGCTATGGTTGGCATCGCCGTTCCCGTATTCATGAACCTAGGTTCAGAGTTCATGCCACCCCTCGACGAAGGTGCCATCCTCTATATGCCGTCGGCAATGCCGGGCATTTCCATTACCCAAGCTAAAGCGTTGCTCCAGACCACCGACGGCATCCTCAAGAGGTTTCCGGAAGTGGACCATGTGCTGGGAAAGGCTGGGCGGGCCGAAACTTCGACAGACCCTGCCCCCCTGTCTATGCTCGAAACCCTCGTTATTCTCAAACCCTACTCTGAGTGGCGTCACGTTCCAACTTGGTATTCCTCTTGGGCTCCAGAGATAGCCAAGTCTGTTTTTCGCCACCTCACTCCCGACACGATCTCGTCAGAAGAACTCATACGTCGTATGGACGAAGCCCTCAAGGTGCCAGGTATCACAAATGCTTGGACCATGCCCATCAAGGGTCGCATGGACATGTTGACCACTGGCCTGCGCACTCCAGTGGGTCTGAAAATCTCCGGTTCGGACTTGGGCACCATCGAACAGATCGGAACCAGCATTGAAGCTATGTTGCCCCGCGTGAAAGGCACACGCGGCGTGTTCGCGGAGCGCGCGGGGACCGGCTATTTTCTAAACTTCCAATGGAACCGGGAGCAGTTGGCGCGCTATGGATTGAGCATTGAAGACGCCCAGCAGGCGGTCGAGAACGCGATAGGCGGCGAGGACGTGACCACAGCGGTGGAAGGGCGAGAACGATATCCGGTAAACGTGCGCTATATGCGCGACTTCCGCAGTGATCTGGGCGCGCTGCACCGAGTACTTGTTCCCGCCGGCGGTCGACGGCAGCTGCCGCTTGGTGAACTGGCCGAGATCAGCACTTCCAGTGGTCCGTCAATGATTCGTGACGAGAACGGCTTGCTGACTAGTTATGTCTATGTCGATACTGCTGGCCGGGATCCGCAAACGTACATCCGCGAAGCGGGCCAGCTGCTGCGGAGCCAATTGAAACTTCCGACGGGATATGCAATTTCTTGGAGCGGGCAATATGAGGCCATGGAGAGAGTCAGGCATCGCCTCACACGGGTCGTGCCGCTGACATTGGGTCTGGTCCTGCTGTTGATTTATGCGAGCACGCGTTCGTTCACGAAGACCATGATCATCTTCTTAGCCGTTCCCTTTTCCGCGGTGGGTGCAATCTGGTTCCTCTATCTTGCCGACTACAACCTGAGCGTTGCGGTATGGGTGGGATTGATTGCTCTGATGGGCATTGATGCTGAGACAGGCGTCTTCATGCTGCTCTATCTCGATTTGGCCTATGACGAAGCGAAGCGCGAAGGCCGCCTGAACAGTTTAGGAGACCTGCGCGAAGCCATTGTTCACGGCGCTGCCAAGCGATTGCGGCCGAAGTTCATGACCTTCGCCATCACTTGCATTGGGCTGTTTCCCATTATGTGGGGGACGGGTGCTGGTTCCGACGTGATGAAACGGATTGCAGCGCCGATGGTCGGTGGCATTTTCACTTCCTTCGTTCTCGAATTGCTGGTTTACCCTGCCATCTACGAGGTTTGGAGATGGCGCTCCTTTCCGAAAGCGCTAAGAGCCGCCGAGGGCCTTGAATCCCTGGAGTTGCAAGCATCTGCAGGGTTACCAGGATCACGGTGGACGTGGAATGCGTCGATCCCCCCTCAAGAAACGCCCGATGGCCAGTAAGGATTCCAGCCCCTCCTAGAAGGAGCTTCGCTCCATCCCGTTTGCGCGGCAGCCTTTCTGGAGTCTGGTTTCGCGGAACGCCATGCGAGGCATTCGTCTCATGGCCTGCAATTATCGTCTGATCCAAATTACGGATGTGGGGTCAGGTCACACTTTTGCCGCGTGATGAGAACGAGCACTGAACCGCGCAATTAACGATGCGCGACTCCTAAAGGCAACCGCCGTTGACCGGCCGGAAAGACCTAGCACGGCGACGTACCCCTTGCAGGTTCCCCAATTTAGCACGCTGTTTTGCCTGCGCGGAGAGGCTCTCTCGCGTCGTTCACGAATCCTGTAATCCGAGAGGGCATTATCTCTTCGCGACACCTACTCATCGGCGCGCGCATCGCACTGCCTTAAATATAGTAAAACATGATTTAACCATTCAGTTCCCTAGCACTAGGAGGTCGCAATGGATTTCTCCGTTCTCCGGCTTCACAAATCGGTTCTCTCAATGAATGCCAGCCGTTCCAGGCTGCGAGTGAAGGGATTGCTCTTCTTGCTTGGAGCGCTCTTGGTTGCCCCAATTGTTCGTGGGCAACAACCCGGCGAAGCGCCTCCTTCAGACAAGGAAACGATGCAGCTGTTGCTAAAAAGAATCACCCAACTGGAAGCCCAGGCAAAAAAGGTGGATGAACTAGAGGCCCGAGTCAAAGAATTGGAGGGCGCCAAGTCACCGATTACCACTGCAGAGAAAACAGTCGCCCCTGTCCAGCCGACCGTGGCTTCCGAAAGCGAAAGCGAATCAGCGGGGGAGCGCGCAATGTCGGACAGAATGGACGTGAGCAAAACGCTGCTACGCATACGAGGCTTCGGCGATACGACTCTTCACGGCGACACCCAAAAAGGAGACAACACCGCCTTCACCCTCGGACAGCTCGACCTGTTTGTCACCTCGGACGTCTCGGAAAAGTTCAAATTCCTCAGTGAGATCGTCTTCGAGGGAGGGCCGGACAATATCTACGGAATAACCAGGGGAGAAACCAACACTTTCAGCGTCGATGTCGAGCGATACCTTATCCAGTATTCCCACAACGACTATTTTAATATCGAGGCTGGTAGGTGGCACACCGCGATTGGATACTACAATACGGCCTACCACCACAGCACTTGGTTTCAGACAACTACGGACCGGCCCTTCCTCTTTGATTTCGAAGACCGCGGAGGAATTCTGCCAATCCACACTGTAGGGGTTTCGGCATCCGGATTGATACCCTCCGGAGGGCTTGGATTGCACTACGTCGCCGAAGTAGGTAATGGGCGTGCTTCGCGTTCTCCCTTAAGCGAAGAGCCAGTGCAGAACGTAGTTGATGATCAGAACCATAAAGCATTCAATCTCGCGCTTTTCGCCAGGCCCGAAGCAATCCGTGGGTTGCAGGTGGGCTTCTCCGCCTATCGGGACATGCTAGCACCAGTCAACTCGCCGAAAATAGGTGAGACCATCCTTGCGGCTCACGCCGTATTCATACGTCCACAATTTGAGTGGCTCAACGAAGCTCTGGTGGTTCGTCACTCCGTCGTTGGAACGTCCCAAGTTTTTAATACGCCGGGTTTCTATTCTCAGGTCTCAAAACAGTTTGGCTCCTACCGGCCTTATTTCCGCTACCAGTATGTGAACGCTTCGAACACAGAGCCGATTTTTCCGGACGTTCACTTGCGGCATGGCCCTTCTGTGGGTCTCCGGTACGATGCCAGCGAGTCCGTGGCTCTGAAGCTGCAATATGACTACACCGCTTTGCGAGGACAGGCGGCCATTAGCGCCTTAGCCCTGCAAGTCGGTTTCACATTTTAGCTGAAGACTAAAGATGCGGCGCTTGGCTCTTCTTCTGCTCATACTCGTTGATGCCGGCTATGTGTCTGGAGCCTGGCCGTACGGGTTCGTTGAACGCGACGGACTTCCACCTCAAGGGGTCTCTTCAGCGGGAGAAAGCTTAGCGATTGTCGTCAACCGGGCTAACGCCGTCGATAATCTTTCCACCGCGGAGCTTCGCCGGATTTTTCTGGGTGCACGCGGCCATTGGCCGAGCGGTCGCCGCATCACGATCGTCATGATGGAACCGGGCCAGCCCGAACGCGGGGCAGTTCTTCGCCAAATCTGCCAAATGTCAGAAAATGAATTCAGCAATCACTTTCTTCATGGTCTGTTCACGGGCGAGGTACTTGTCTCACCGAAGATCCTGGCAACACCGCTAGGGGTCCGAAAGTTCATCTTTAACGTGCCGGGTGCCATCGGCTATCTGCGCATTTCGGACGTGGACTCGTCCGTAAAAATCGTTAGTATCGACGAGCGTTTTCCCAACGAAAAAACTTACCCTCTTCACGTAACGCCCCCATCGGTTAAATAGCATGAACAAGCAAACCAAATTTGTAGCGGGAAAAGCGGGCGATCACAGACCGGGCGCAGTTGCAGGATTGGGTGTCCTCTCTCGTTATAGTTCTGCGCTTTGGCTTTTCCTCGTCCTTTGTGTGGTAATCGTGGCGGGCATCGTTGTGATCCATGACGTCCGGAGCACGGGCGTCGAGGCGCAGAAAATGTATGCAGGTTCTGTGCTGGGCCTTCGCAGAATTGGCGATTTGCAGTATGCCGCGCAGGAGACGCGCCGCAGCACCTTTTACGCGCTGAGCACCAAGGATAGCAACCTCCAGGTGAAGTATGCCGACCAGTCGCGCGAGGCTGACCATCTTGTAATCGAAGGTGTCAGCGCATACCTAAATGAAGCTAAAACACCGGTCGAATTGGAGGTTGGCAAGCGGCTCCAACATGACTGGTTGGCCTACCTCAATGTTCGTGATGAAGTCTTGGCTTCTATACTGGAGGGAAGCACGAAGGAAGCTGTAGATCTTGACCTCAAAGACGGCGTGCCACTATTCGATCGAGTTCGTGAAGACCTTGAGGCCATCGAGCGTCTATACGACGACCAAGCCTTCCAGCGGCTTGCGAACGTCGCGGCTAGCTCCAGGCGTACGATGATCCGGTTAGTCGGCGTCCTCGGCATTACGTTAGTTTTTGCCATCGTATCCGTCTGGGCCATTCAGAGAAGCAGAATGCAGTCTGCGATTCAACTAGCTAGAATGCAAATGGAGTTCGTCGCTTCGGTTTCTCATGAGCTGCGCACACCGCTCACGGTAATCTCTTCGGCCGCGGATAATATTGCTGACGGCTTGGTGGAAGGGAAGGAAGAGATCAAGAATTACGGATCGGCAATTCGATCTCAGAGTCAGCAAATGACCGAACTGGTAAATGAAATATTACTCTTCGCCGCAACGAAAGATCGCAAGAGTGCCTACGTTTTGCGTCCGCTGAAAGTATCCGACCTCCTGGACTCTGTGCTCGTGAGGACCTCGGAATTGGTAAAGAGAGCTGGCTTCACTCTCGACGTTCAAATCGATGCCGAGTTGCCCTGTGTCGTGGGTGATTTGTCCGCACTCTCTCAATGCCTACAGAATCTGCTCATAAACGCCATAAAATATAGTGGTTCGAGCCGCTGGATCGGCGTCAGAGCTTTCGTCAGTGATTCAGAGGTGCATAAGGGCAAAAGGGTTTGCATTGCGGTTCAGGATCGCGGTATTGGCATTCAGCGTTCGGAGTTATCCCACATTTTCGAGCCCTTCTATCGCAGCGCCGCAGTCACGGCTGAACAGATTCATGGTACAGGTTTGGGATTATCTCTATCAAAAACCCTTGCCGAAGCTATGGGGGGAGAGCTCTCCGTCGTCAGTGAACTCGAAGTCGGTAGTATTTTTACTCTGCACCTGCAAATCTCGGAAGAACTTAAGCTGCCAATTGCCAGTGCTGCCTCCGGAGCAAATAAATGAACGAGAGCATTTTACTGATCGAAGACGAAGAAGCGCTGCGGATGACCCTGGGCGATCGGCTGCGAAGCGAGGGTTACGTTGTTGACTTTGCGGGGGATGGCGAACTGGGCTTTGAAAAAGCAACTCATCTGCCCTTCGACCTGGTCATACTCGATATCATGCTGCCTCGCTGCAGCGGTCTCGACATCTGTCGTGGCATCCGAGCAGCAGGCTTGGCTGCGCCCATTCTCCTTCTAACTGCTCGCGGCCAAACGATTGATAAAGTGGTTGGTCTGAAGTTGGGTGCCGATGACTACGTCACCAAACCCTTTGATACCATGGAACTCCTCGCCCGCATTGAAGCCTTGCTGCGGCGCTCCACCACGCGGGCCGGCCAAGGTATTCTGCAGTTTGGTTCAATCCGTCTAGATCTTCGTGGGACGACCGTCACTCGCGACGGCAAACCTGTCTACCTTTCTGCCCGGGAGTTTCATCTTTTGCGTTACTTGGCAGAGCATTCGGGAACAACTCTCTCGCGTGCTGAACTGTTGCGCGAGGTGTGGGGGTATGAGGTCGGCACTTTTACACGTACCGTAGACGTGCACATTGCCAGCTTGCGCCAAAAATTGGAGGATTCCCCCAAGAACCCGGTCTGGATTCGTACGGTCCCAGGCCTGGGTTATAAATTCCAGGGATGAATCGGTGCTGCTCGTTTTATGCGAGAACCTTCAGCGGCGGCCGGCGTTTCACTACTGTTCCAGAAGCTTCAAAATGGATCTGCATCTCTCGTAATGGTCCTTCGTGTACCAGCTCGGCGCATAGTCTTCCAGTAGGGCGCACAGCTCGATAAAGGCATCGGCCGAAGCTTTTCCACCCCGTCGGACGGCAGATTCGGCTCTCTCGTGGTGCTCTTGCGTGTACCACTGAGGAGCATGGCTCTCCAAAATGTCATACAATTCCCGGAGCGCTGTCACAAGTCTCGCGTTTTGGTGTTCCATTTCGGAGAGTGCACCCATGTGCCGCCAATTACTGCCTTCATTGTTTTGATTGGCGCGCCTGACGAACACTGAGTGACTCCATCTCAAGCGATGTGCTTCCATAATCAGAGTGAGCAACCTTCGTTAGACTTCCCAGAGATCCTACGCGATTCGTAGGCTCCTTTGGCCT
>Ga0210396_10001895_pt1 | contig 21732 bp, 16 predicted proteins | sample IncBWH17OmetaG_FD_155466 | JGI IMG/M metagenome (GOLD analysis project Ga0210396, IMG submission 155466) | Forest soil microbial communities from Barre Woods Harvard Forest LTER site, Petersham, Massachusetts, United States - Inc-BW-H-17-O ... | reverse complement strand
CAGCGATCGTATTCCCGCGTACATTCGCCGGGCCGTGCAGGACCAGCGGAACAACGACTGGGCCGGCGTCTTTTGGAACCCGCCCAAGCCGTACAAATTCAAAAACCCCATTCCCAAGCTCAAGGGCAATCTGCGGATCTACGAGGCCCACATCGGCATGGCCCGCGAGGAGGCGAAGATCGGCACGTTCCTGGAGTTTTCCAAGGATATCCTCCCGCGGATTGCGGAGCTGGGCTACAACGCCGTGCAGCTCATGGCGATCCAGGAGCACCCGTACTACGGATCGTTCGGCTATCACGTCAGCAGCTTCTTTTCCGTCTCATCGCGATTCGGCACGCCCGATGAGCTGAAGGAACTGATCGACACCGCTCATGGGCTTGGCCTGCGCGTGCTGCTGGACCTGGTGCACAGCCACGCGGTGAAAAACACGCAGGAGGGACTGGGCTGGTTTGACGGGACCGATCACCAGTATTTCCACGCCGGCCCGCGCGGGCACCACATCGCCTGGGATTCGCTGCTGTTCGATTACTCCAAGTACGAGGTCCAGCGTTTTCTGCTGAGCAACGTGCGGTACTGGATCGAGGAGTACCACTTCGACGGCTACCGCTTCGACGGCGTCACCAGCATGCTCTACCGCGATCACGGGCTGGGCAAGGCCTTCAGCAGCTACGACGATTACTTTGGCCCCAATATTGATGAGGACGCGATCGTCTATCTGAAGATGGCCAACGAAGTCGCCCACAACGCCCGGCCTGACGTGATCACCATTGCCGAGGACGTCTCAGGCATGGTCGGCACGGCCCGGCTTGTCTCCGAGGGCGGGATGGGGTTCGATTACCGCCTGGCGATGGGCATCCCGGATTACTGGATCAAGGTCCTCAAGGAAAAGCGCGACGAGGAATGGAACCTGGGCGAGCTGTTCACCACCCTGCTCAACCGCCGGTACGGGGAGAAGCACGTCGGCTATTCCGAAAGCCACGATCAGGCGCTGGTCGGCGACAAGACGATCGCCTTCCGCCTGATGGACAAGGAAATGTACTGGCACATGGACAAGGCCAGCCGGAACGTGGTGATCGACCGCGGGATCGCGCTGCACAAGCTGATCCGCCTGATCACCTTCAGCCTGGCCGGCGAAGGATATCTCAATTTCATGGGCAACGAGTTCGGGCATCCCGAATGGATCGACTTTCCCCGCGAGGGGAACAACTGGTCGATGAAATATGCCCGCCGGCAGTGGTCGTTGGCCGACAACGAGGCGCTGCATTACATCGGACTCAAACGGTTCGACAAGGCGATGAACGAGCTGGACGTCCAGTACAACATTCTCGCCGACCCGCTGATCGAGCAGTTGATGGTGCACGAGGAGCACAAGCTGCTGGTCTATCGCCGCGGGCCGCTCGTCTTCGCGTTCAACTTTCACGCCACGTCGTCTTATCCCGATTTGCGCATTCCGGTCCCCGATCCAACGGATTACGATCTGGTCCTGGATACGGATGACAAGGAGTTCAGTGGCTTCGGCCGCGTCGCCAAAAACATGAAGTACCCCGGTGAAAAAACGCCCTACATGAACCGCAAGCAGAGCATCCGGCTGTATCTGCCCAACCGGACGGCGCAGGTCCTTGCGCCGGCAAGGTAATGGTCCAGATGATGTGCATGCTTCCTTGCCTTTTCGTGGCACGGCTTTCTAAGCCGTGGACGAGGGGGATGAGAGGCGCGAAAAGGCCTTGGTGTGGGAACGCCAGGCTTCATCGCGCGAACAATCTGCTGTGTCTTCCCAAGAATAGCTTCGGCAAGGCAAGTTGGTTTTCCCACACCAAGACCGGCGCCGGTTCAACGGCTCCGCTGTCCACGGGTTGGAAACCCGTGCCACGAAGCAACTGACAACGGACAACTGACCCCACCGACGATGCCCTACCTCCCCATCGAAGACTACGGCCTGATCGGCAACATGCACACTGCGGCGCTGGTGGGCCGCGACGGGTCGATCGACTGGCTGTGCCTCCCGCACTTTGACTCGCCCAGCATTTTCGCCGCGATCCTCGACGACAAGAAGGGCGGGTACTTCCGGATCGCCCCCACCGCTGAAACGGTGACGCGAAGACAGGTCTACTGGCCCGAGACCAACGTGCTGATCACGCGTTTTCTGCTGGGGGACGGCGTGGTCGAGGTGATCGATTACATGCCGGTCGGGGTCAAACGCGGCGCCCCGGGCTTTCGCGAGATCGTCCGCCGCGTCGAGGCCATCCGCGGAAACGTCCCCCTCCGCGTCGAATGCTGTCCGGCATTCAACTACGGGCGCGATCCGCACGAGGTGACGCTCGGACCGCGCGGCGCGACCTTCACTTCCAAGACACTCGCCGTCGAGCTGAACACGCGCCTTCCACTCCAGGTGAAAAACGACTGCGGCGGCGTTGAAGCCGTTCTCTCCCTCAACGCCGGTGAGTGTGCCTCGTTCGTCCTCCGGCAACTCGATGAAAAACACCAGGGGGCGGCGGTGCTCGACGAGGCGATGGAAAAGGACCTCTTCAGCGGCACTGTCGAATACTGGCACCGCTGGCTCAACAAATGCACCTACGTCGGCCGCTGGCGCGAAATGGTCTACCGCTCGGCCCTGCTGCTCAAGCTCCTGACCTTCGAGCCGACCGGCGCGCTGGTCGCCTCCCCCACGTGCAGCCTTCCCGAAGCGATCGCCGGCCCGCGCAACTGGGACTACCGCTACACCTGGATGCGCGACGCCGCGTTCTCCCTCTACGGCCTGTTGCGCATCGGCTTCACCCAGGAGGCCGGCGCGTTCATGCACTGGCTCGAGCAGCGCTGCCACGAACGCAAGCCCGACGGCGGGCTCCAGATCATGTACGGGCTGCACGGCGAACAACAGCTTCAGGAGCTCACCCTCGATCACCTCGAAGGCTACCGCCATTCACGCCCCGTGCGCATCGGCAACGGCGCCTACACGCAGCTCCAGCTCGACATCTACGGCGAGCTGATGGACAGCGTCTACCTCTACAACAAATACGGTTCCCCCATTTCGTGGGATTTCTGGGTCGAGCTCCGGCAGCTCGTGGATTACGTGTGCAACAACTGGAAACGCCCGGATGAAGGGATCTGGGAAACGCGCGGCGGCCCGCAGCAATTCGTCTATTCCAAGCTCATGTGCTGGGTCGCCGTCGATCGCGGGCTGCGGCTGGCCTACAAGCGCTCGCTCCCTGCCGATCACGTCCGCTGGCTCGGGGTCCGCGATGAAATCTACATGGACGTCATGAAGAACGGCTGGTCCAACACCCGCAGGGCCTTCGTCCAGCACTACGGCAGCGATTCCCTCGACGCCGCCGACCTCATCATGCCGCTGGTCTTCTTCATGGCGCCTAACGACCCCCGCATGCTCGATACGATTCGCGCCATCAGCAAAGACCCCTCGGAAGGCGGGCTGCTCTCCAACAGCCTGGTCTACCGCTACAATACCAGGCATTATTTCGACGGGCTTGAAGGGGAGGAAGGCACCTTCAACATGTGCACTTTCTGGCTGGTCGAGGCCCTGACCCGCGCCGGTCGCGTCGACAAATCCTATCTCGACCAGGCCCGCCTGATCTTTGAGAAGATGCTGGGCTACGCCAACCACCTGGGCCTCTATGGCGAACAAACCGGCTCGCACGGCGAGGCCCTGGGCAACTTCCCCCAGGCCTTCACCCACCTGGCCCTCATCAGCGCCGCCTACAACCTCGACCGCACCCTCAGCGGAAAGGCGTGGTGACCTCGGATGGAGACCCCCCGCCGCCCGACCTCGCGGGGACGCGGTTCCGGCGTTCTGCTGCACGTCAGTTCCCTTCCCGGACCCTTCGGCATCGGCGACCTTGGCCCTCCCGCGTTCCGCTGGATTGAAGACCTTGCCAAAGCCAAGCAGTCGTGGTGGCAGATTCTCCCCCTGACTCCTCCGGCCGTCGGCCTTTGTCCCTATCAATGCCACTCGGCCTTTGCCGGCAACCCCGAGCTGATCAGCCCCGAGTCGCTGATTCACGATGGCTTGATCTCCGAGACAGACATCGCGCATCCAGCGCACGATGTGCACTCGTTCAAGTCACGCCTGCTCCACAACGCCTGGCACAAGTTCGACTCCCATCCATCCAAAGAATTGGCACATGCCTACGAGAAGTTTCAGTCGAGGCAGTCGCAATGGCTCGACGATTTCGCCCTCTTCATGGCCCTCAAGGAAGTGCACCACGGCAAGCCCTGGACCGACTGGCCGGCCGAGCTGAGGTCGCGGCAGCACCACGCCATCGCCTCGGCCAGGCAGAGCTTGGGCGACCGCACCGAATTTCACGCGTTCGTGCAATTCCTGTTTTTCCGCCAGCTCGACGCGCTGCGCCGCCACGCGCGGGGGCACGGCGTCGGCATCATCGGGGACGTCCCCATGTTCATTTCCGCCGACTCCGCGGACGTGTGGGCCAACCCCGATCAGTTCCTCCTGCACCGGCACGGCCACCCAAAGTTCGTGGCTGGCGTCCCGCCCGACTACTTCTCCAAAACCGGCCAGCGCTGGGGAAATCCGCTGTACAACTGGCCGGCCATGCGCCGCGACGGCTTTGCCTGGTGGATCGCCCGCATCCGGGCATCACTCGGCCAGGCCGATCGAATTCGCATCGACCACTTCCGCGGGCTGGAAGCCTCGTGGGCGATTCCCGCGGCGCGGGCGACGGCGCAGTTCGGCCGCTGGCTCCGCTCGCCCGGCCGCGAGCTGCTGCTGGCCTTGCGCCGCGACCTCAAGCGCCTGCCCTTCATCGCCGAGGACCTGGGCCTGATCACGCCTGCCGTCGCCGCTCTGCGCGATGAATTCCACCTGCCCGGAATGCGCATCCTCCAGTTCGGCTTCGGCTCGGGCGCTGATGACCCATTTCTGCCACACAACTATCCGCGAAATTGCGTCGCCTACACCGGGACGCACGACAATGATACTACCGCCGGCTGGTATGCGTCGCTGGACAGCCGCCAGCAGCGCCGCGTCGAGGCCTATCTTGGCTGCGGCGCAACCGACATCGCATGGGATTTCATCCGGCTCGCCTGGTCTTCGGTTGCCGACCTGGCCATCGCACCGGCCCAGGACCTGCTGTCGCTGGGCTCCGAGGCGCGCATGAATCTGCCCGGCCGCTCCACCGGCAACTGGAAATGGCGGCTCGACCGCCCCCTTCCCCCGCACGTCATTGAGCGCCTCGCCGACCTCACCCAGCTCTACGGCCGCTTTGCCAAACCCACCGGACAGCGCGATGTAACAAAATGTAACAACTTGTAACACCCTCCGTGGTCGCTTCAGCGGATGCGCGGATGAAAAATAGCTCCCGACCCTATTTTCCATCCGGGAAAATAAATAGGGTCGGGAGCTATTTTTCATCCGCGCATATCCGCTGAAGCGACCACGCCGGAATGTTACAAATTGTTACATTTTATTACATCGGTTTGGATGTTGCGCAGGCATTTCATCTGTGTGCATCCGTGTTCATCTGTGGCGAAATTTCTTTTTTCTGCCGGCTCGATTCAGTACGAGTTGTACGGCGTCGTCCTGATGTCGACGTCGCTTGCGGGGTCGTTGGCCCAGACCGTCGTGCCGTCGTAGTACCAGCCGAAGTTTCCGGCACCGGCGGGGCCGGTCGTCGTCACCGTGCTGAGACCCTTGTTCGTCCCGACGGGCAGCGTCGGTATCCCTTTGAGGTACGGCCCCAGGGCGTGGCCGGCGTCGCGGGCCGGCCGGGCTTGGCCGGCGGCGTCGGTGTACTGCGTTAATTGATTGACAAAGGTCTCACCCGAGGCGCTGCTGGGACAGCTCCCGTTGTGCTCGCTCTGGTACTGCCCGATCGCCGACCGCATCGAAGCCAGCTCGGCTGCGACCGCCGACTCCGGCGTTGCCTCCGGCGCGCGGGTCATCCGGGGAATCGCGATCCCGGCGATGATCCCCATGACCACCACGATCACCAGGATCTCGATCAATGTGAAGCCGCCGTAACTTCCTTTGACTGGCCGCATGTCCTCTCCGTTCCTGCTCCCCGGCCCACCATGACATAGAATCAGACACGCCCCCGGGCAAGCCCGATCCCTCGCCACCGCGCGTTATCGGACCTCACATCGAAGTGTTTTTGGCAGCGCGCCGCTCAGGAGCGGGCGGACTTGCGCTTCGCGGGTGCCTTGGTGTCCAGCTTCTTGAGCATTCTGGCAACGGTGTCGGCGTCGGCGGCGGACTCCAGACCGATAAACGCGACGAAGTTCCTGCCGGCGGTCATCGAGGAGACGCCGCGCATGTTGATGCCTGCGGCGGCGATCGCGCCCACCATCCGCGAGCACGAGCCCGGCGAATCGGGCCCCTCGACGCGGAGCGTCGTCAGATTCTCCGCCGGCTCCACCATCAGCGCCTTGGCCGCGGCAAGGACCTTCTTGCCCTTGATCGGCGTGAGAAACGCGATGCCGGCGCGAAACTTGTCCGCCTGCTGCCGCGCGATGATGCACTCCAGGTTCGCGCCCGCCTCGGCCAGCGCCGAAAGGATCCGACCCAGCCCGCCGGGCTCGTCGGGAAATTCAACCGCCCACACATCCGCCTTCGTCACTTTCAATGCCATGGCATCTCCGGAAAGAGAATGGTTTGGCGCGAAGTATATCGCGCCGGCGCCGAACTAATGACAACATTTAATAACTCAAACTGAGCGGTTTCCTGACTGGCAGTCGGAGTTATCCGCTAAGGACGCGAAAACAGCGCGGAGCGGATGCTGTTCAGCAGCATTCTTCGCGTTCGTTCGCGTTCTTTCGCGGAATGCATTTGCCGCCTTGCCCGTCGGATGTCTTTTGGAGAACCCTCCGTTTGAGTATCGCGCCTCAATCCATCAACTTTTCCTGGAGATAGGTCATCGTCAACGCGAACATGCGCGCCGCCTGCTTGAGGTCGGCGCCGGCGCCGTGGCCGCCCTCAATGTTTTCGTAATAGAAAAACGGCAGGCCCATTTCCTCCATCCGGGCGGCGAACTTCCGGGCGTGCTGCGGACCGACGCGGTCGTCCTTGGTCGTTGTGAAGATGAAGGGTTCGGGATAGGTGATGCCCTTGCGGAGGTTTTGGTAGGGCGAGGTCTTGAGCCAGAACGCCATGACCGCCGGGTCGGCGTTGACGTCGCCGTACTCGCCCTGCCAGCTCGCCCCCGCCGCGATTTTCGAGATGCGGATCATGTCCAGAAGCGGCACGTCGATCACCACCGCGCGCCACAAATCGGGATGCTGGGTGAGCTCGACGCCCATGAGGAGGCCGCCATTGGAGCCGCCCTCGATGCCCAGCCGCCGCGGCGAGGTGATTTTTCTGACGAACAGGTCCTTGGCCACGGCTGCGAAATCGTCGTAGATGATCTGTCGCTTGATGCCGAGCCCGGCCTCGTGCCATTTCGGTCCGAACTCACCTCCGCCACGAATGTTGGCCAGGACGAAGGCGCCGCCCTGCTCGAGCCAGAGCTTGCCCGTCTGGCCGGAATAGCGCGGGGTACTGGAGATCTGGAACCCGCCGTACGCCGTCATCAGCGTCGGCGTCGAGCCGTCGAGCACTGCGTCCTTTCGATGAACGACGAAGTAGGGAATCCGCGTCCCGTCGGTGGACGTCGCCTCGAACTGTTCGACCACGTCGCGCGAGGCGTCAAACTTCGGCGGCAGCGTCTTGACTGTCCGCAGCGATCCGGTGTCCACATCAGCCAGCCACAAGGCAGTCGGCGTCAGGAACCCCGACACGTCGAGAAAGGCGCGGTTCGACCTGGAGTCCGCGGCCGCAAAACTCACCGACAGATTCTCCGGCAGTGCCAGCGGCTCCCGCGTCCAGCCCTCGCCGGATGGGGTGTAGACGAAGGCCTTGCCCTGTACGTTGTCGAGCACGCCCACCAGGAGTTTGTCACGGGTCGAGGTGACGCCGTGCAGCGCCTCGCGCGGGCCCGGCGTCCAGATCAGCGCGGGCTTCAGCGCGCCGGGCGATGCCTTGGTCGCGGCCAGATCGGCCTGGAGCAGCGATCCCGGCTCGAAGGTCGTGCCATCCACCGCCCAGGCCTCATCGAGCCGCAGGATCACTCGCCCTTCGACGAGGTCCGTGATCTCCGCCTTGGCCGGAACCGTCGATCGCTCCGCTCCGCGCTCGGTGAGGATGTATTTCTCGCTGCGGAAGGTGTCGAGCGGGCGGTCGATGAACGCCAGCATGCGGCCCTGGCCGTCGTGGAGCACGACGGGGGAAACGCCGTAGCCGCCGTCGTCTTTGGTCCCGTGGAACACCAGGGCCGCCGCCGAAAGCGGCTGGCCGCGCTTGAGGCGCTTGACGATGTAGGGATACCCCGAGGCCGTCAGCTCGCCCGGCGTCCAGTCGGTGGCGATCAGCAGCGTGTCCTTGTCTTCCCAGGCGATGCGATGCTTGCCGCGGGGCAGAGTGAATCCGCCCTCGACGAACCGGGCCGTTTCCAGATCGAATTCGCGGGCGATCACGGCGTCCTCGCCACCATCGGAGAGCTGGACCATGCACCGCGTTTCCTCGGGTTCCAGGATCTCGGTGCCTTTGAACACCCAACTCTTCCCCTCGGCCTTGTTCAGCGCATCGATATCCAGCACCGTCGTCCAGCGCGGCTCAGGCGCAGCGTAATCATCCAGCGTGGTCTTGCGCCAAATCCCGCGCAGATGCTCCGGGTCCTGCCAGAAGTTGTAGATCTCGCCGTGCAAAAACTGCGGCTGCGGAATCCGGTCTTTGGCCCCCGCGATCGCCAGCGCCTCGGCGTAGTTGCGGGCATAGCGGGGATCGGCCTCCAACCGCTCGGTCGTCTTGGCGTTGTGGCTCTGCACCCACTCCATCGCCCGCGGCGACGAAACCTCCTCCAGCCAGATGTACGGGTCCGCAGGCTCGGTCGGCGGCGTCTGTGCGTGTGCCATCATGGGCAATATGACGATGCCAAGAAGAACGGGAAACATGCAACGCATCAAGAATACTGTTTTTCGTTTGGTGAGCACGATGGGAGTCTTACCACCACAATGCGCACAGCGTCAATCGGTGGGTGCATTTGGTGGGGCGGACATTCTTTCTTGTCTGCCGAGATCACGCCATCGGGCGCAACCCCACCGGCGCCACCAGGCGCCGCCGACGCACCGGCGATGAAACGAAACAAGGCCCTCACACCACAATGCGCACGGCGTCAATTCGGGCATTCCTCGTTTCAGTTCTGCACGGGCGGCGTAACCGCGGGCAGCCCCGCCGCTTTGAGCTGGCTATTCAGTTCGGCAAGATCTTCCTGCTGGACTTGGACCCATTGCGCCGACAGGTCGTCAAACGATTGTGAAGTTTGCTCATAATTTTTCGACGCCGCTTCGGTCGGCAGGGCATCGGCGGCCTCGACCTCCGACATGACGCCCGTGGCCGTGTTCGCGACCGACCCAAAACTGGTCTCGGTTGAAGGCCGGCTCGCGCCGCGCCTTGGGCGACGGCCGCCAGCGGCGGGGCCTGCGATCGCCGCGAGCTTTGCATCGAACGCGGCGATGGCGCCAGCGACCTGGCCCTGGCCGGCACGCTGCCGAATCGCCTGAAGCTGGGTTCGCAGATCGCGGATATTCGCTTGCGCCGCCCGCGCCTTGTTCACGATCTCGTAGCTGCCGTGCGAGATCTCGAACATCTTTGCGATCCCATCGGCCGGCGTGACGACCCGCGGGTCCATTCTCAGCGTCAACGGCTGGGTGAAGCGGGTGCCGTTCACCGTGAGCTTGACCGTGTACTCACCGGGAAGAGCGCTGGGTCCGAGCGGCGACGTCGGCGTGTCGTGATAGATCGCCGCGATCTCGAACGTCCTGGGTCCCGGGAGCGGCGGGTAGTGAAGGTCCCAGACCCACCTCTGCATCCCCGCCCCGGCCGCCAGCGTTCGCGGCGGGCGGAACCAGTAGCTGGGATAAGGAAATCGTTTCGGATCCACCTGCTCGGGCGGATCGGAGTTTGAATACTTGCGAACCAGCTCACCTTTGGCGTCGAGAATCTCCAGCGTGACCCGCGAGGCATCGCTCTTGAGCCAGTAATCGATGATCGCCCCGTCCGGCGGGTTTTGGCCCATCGGCTCTTCGGGCGGGATTGGCGTGTCGGTGTTGACGCTCCGCCGGATCCGATACGCCACCTCCGGCTTGAACAGGAATGCATCCGACGACGCCACGCGCTGGTCGATCTGCCGAAGGGCCGTGACATCATCGAGGATCCAGAAGCTGCGACCGTGCGTGCCGACGACCAGATCGTCCTCGTGAACGACCAGGTCGCGGATCGATGTTGCGGGCATGTTCAGCCGCAGCGATTGCCAGTGATCGCCGTCATCGAACGAGACGAACACGGCCCGCTCCGTGCCCGCGTAAAGCAGGCCCTTGCGCACAGGATCTTCGCGAACGCTGTTGACGACGTTCCCGTCCGGGATTCCTTCGACGATTTCCTTCCACGTCTTGCCCCCATCGTGCGTGCGGTAGATGTGAGCAGCCGTGTCGTCGAGCCGCAGGCGGTTGATCGCGGCGTAGGCCGAATCGTTGTCGAAGTGCGAGGCCTCGAGCATGGAGACTTTGCTCCACGCGCTGAGTCGCGGCGGCGTGATGTCGCTCCAGGTGCGGCCGCCGTCGCGGGTGATGTGGATCAAGCCATCATCCGTGCCCGCCCAGATCGTGGCAACGTCCTGGAAAGACGGCGCCACGGTGTAAATCACGCCGCGTCGAGGCATCCGCGCCAAATTCGGCGTGCGGTACACACCGATGCTTTCCGGCACCGCCGGGCTCGGGCGCGAGAGGTCGGGGCTGATCGTCTGCCACGTGTGCCCGCCGTCCACCGTTTTGAACAGCACGTTCCCCGCGAAGTAGAGCGTCTTCTTATCCACCGGCGAAAAGACGACCGGCGCCGTGCGCAGCGCGCGATACGACCCGGCCTCCGGCCCAAGGTCCTGAACCTGCCCGGTGCGCTTGTCGAATCTTCGGACCTTGCCGCCATACATGATGTTGGGATCGAGCGGATCAGGAGCCGCATAGTCGTACTCCTCGACGCCGATCGTCCGCCAGTCGCGCCAGGTGATGGCGCCGTAGTCGCCGCGGCTGGCGACGGCGGCCGAGCCGCTCTCCTGCTGCCCGCCGTACACCCAATAGGGAAACTGATTGTCGGTGCTGACGTGATAAAACTGCGCCGTCGGCTGGTTGTACCAACTGCTCCAGGTGGCCCCGCCGTTCACGCTGATGGTGGCGCCCTGGTCGCTGGCCAGGAGGATGATCTGCGGGTTATTGGGATTGATCCAGAAGCGGTGATAGTCGTCACCGCCCGGCGCTCCCTTAAAGGCGGTAAAGGTCTTGCCGCCATCGTTGGACTTGTAGGTGCTGGTGTTGGCGATGTAGACGATGTCCGGGTTCTTTGGATCGGGCTTGATCTCGGCGAAATCGGAGCCGCGGCCGTAAAGCCGCCCGTCGGTCCCGTTGATCAATCTCCAATTCTCGCCGGCATCATCCGAGCGATAGATCCCGCTGGAGCTGCCGGCGTCCACGGTCGCGTAAATGATCTGCGGATTGCTGAACGAGATGCCGATGCCGATTCGCCCCAGGTCATCCTGAGCGTCCGGCAGGCCGCGGGTGAGCTGTTTCCAGTTGCCGCCGCCATCGACGGATTTGTAAAGCCCGCTGCCCGCGCCCTGCCACTGGCCATTCTCCCACGGCCCCTGACGCGACTCCCACAGGACCGCATAAACCACCTGCGAATCGTGCGGATCAAAAACCACCTGGATGGCGCCGACGTTCTCGTTCTTGTACAAAACTTTCTGCCAGGTTTTTCCGCCGTCGGTTGAGCGGAACACGCCGCGCTCTCGGTTCGGGCCGAAAGGATGACCGAGCGCCGCGACGAATATGCGATCGGGATCCTTCGGATCCACGATGACCGAGCCGATCTGTTGGGCGTCGCGCAGTCCGACGTTGGCCCAGCTCTTGCCGCCATCGGTCGACTTGTAGATTCCATCCCCGACAGAAAGGTCAGGCCGCTGCAACCCTTCCCCGCTGCCGGCGTAGATCACGTCCGGCCGCGATTCGCACACCGCCACATCGCCGATCGACCCGGTCGGCTGTTCATCAAAGAGCGCCCTCCACGTTCGCCCGTAGTCATCCGTCTTCCACACGCCGCCGTTGTTCACACCCATGTAGAACACGCTCGGCTGAGCCGGCACCCCCACAGCGCCGACACATCGCCCGCCCCGGAACGGCCCGATGCAGCGCCATCTCAGGCTCTGGTAGAGGTCTGGGTCAAACGGCTGGGCAAGGGCCTGCGCCGTCATTGCCGCCGACACGAGCCGAACAATCAGCAGCACCTGAGTTGTTTGTCGCAGTCTCATTTCTCCTGCCCGGTATGCGTCAATCGCGACAAGATTAGTGGCTCTGGCGAAGCGCTTCCAGGGGTCCGCGCCTGGCGGAACGCGTGGCGACTTTTCTGAAGGAGGACAACAGGACTTGACATACCCTACAGGGTAGGGTAGCATTCCACTAGTGAAGCTGACGCTCGCGCAGACCGCCTCGTTTGTTTCACTCTGGAAACACTGGAAGCTGGATGATGGTGACCTGAGCGAGCTCGAACGTCAGGTCATGGATCGGCCACTTGCAGGAAAGGTAATGCGCAACACCGGGGGCATCCGAAAAACTCGATTTGCGCCCCTCTCGCGAGGTTCCGGGAAAAGCGGCGCGTTCCGCGTTTGCTACCTGTATGTGCCTGTCCACGAGATCGTCTACTTTGTTTTGGTGTTTCCGAAGAATGAGCAGCCGAATCTGACGGCCGAACAGGAAAAGGCTTGCCGAAAATTATCCAAGCAGATCAAAGAGCTGCTTGGCGACTGATGCATGGACATCAAATGGCAGGTATACCGATGCAAAAACCCACGAAAAAGACGCTTGGAGATTTACTTGTGCGGAGTCTGACGGAGATTCGCGACGAGCTTCGCGGACAGTCCGGCAAGCTGACGGTCAAGACGGTGGAGATTCCGGATCCCCCTGCCTTTGACTCGGACTCTATCCACCGGCTCAGGGACCGTCTTCGTCTGAGCCAGGCTCTGTTCGCAAAACTGATGGGGGTTTCACGAAAGCTGGTGGAGGCATGGGAGGGCGGCACGCGGACGCCGTCGCCGATGGCGTGCCGCCTCCTGGACGCCATCGCTCGCGATCCGTCGCGCTACGTTCGCCGGGAGCGCGGCGCGGCGCGGCGACGGGTCGCGTAGCACCTCAAGAGGGTCCAGCAGATTACAGCGCCGGTACGCTATGCAACAACTATCCATGACGTTCGTCGGATGAAGATCCACCTGGGAAAGTCCCAGCTCACGCCGGTGGAAACCGAGAACGTTCCGGCGAACCGAGACAAGGCGGTGCAGAGGGAACCTATGAGTGGGGATTCGTCGCGCCAGTTTAACTGGAAGACTCAATGTCGCGTTGGTTGCGAGGATTTTCTTCTCTCTTCGCACGTAAAGTCGCTATTGCCAAAAGGGCGCTTCATTCTTGTGCTCATGCTGGTGGGTGTGGCGTCATGGTTTGTTCTAATCGTCGAGGCTTTGGCGAGACACGATGCAGTGTTGATCGCCCATTACGTCGCGTTCATCGTCGGAGGCGGTGTCGCCTGTACATTGCTTACCCTACTCAGTTACTGCGTCAGCAGCCGACGTAGATCGGTTGTATTCGGCTCCGAAAGAATTCAAATGACTGGGTTTAGGCCGCGTGATATCAATCGAGTAGAGTTGAAGACGAGCGGCCCTCTGCGGCTGGTCTTTTTCACCACTGATGCGGCGGTAATTGTAGTGAAAATTCCGCCGCATGTTTCCTTGTTGTCAATTGAATCCATCTTGGGAGAGAAGCTGAAATCGCTTGGGCGAAGTGTCGGATCCAGCGAGACGCCATGAAATTCTATCGCGCTGCACTCATCCCCTTCATCGCCCTCGTTTGCCGCACGGTTGCCGCCGCGGACTACCCTGCTCCACAGGAGGGCGATTTTGTGGTCAGGGACTTTCAGTTCAAGTCCGGTGAGCGAATCGGCGAACTCAGACTCCACTACGTCACGTTCGGCACTGCGGCTCCGGGCGCGGGTGAAAAGGTTTCAAACGCCGTTCTTCTGCTGCACGGCACGGGAGGTTCGGCACGCCAGTACATCACGCCGAACTTCGCCGGGGTGCTGTTTGGGCCGGGCCAGTTGCTGGATGCGCAGAAGTATTTCATCATCGTGCCGGACAACATTGGCCACGGTCAATCCAGCAAGCCGAGCGATGGACTGCACATGCGCTTTGCTCACTACGGCTATGAGGACATGGTGGAACTCCAGTATCGCCTCGTGACACAAGGGCTGCATGTGAACCACCTGCGTCTGGTCATGGGCGCGTCCATGGGCGGAATGCACACGTGGATGTGGGGCGAGCGATACCCGCAGATGATGGACGCGCTGCTGCCGCTGGCCAGTCAGCCGGTCCAGATCGCGGGGCGTAACCGCATGTGGCGGCGGGCGCTGATGGATACCATCCGAAATGATCCGCAGTGGAATAACGGCGAATACGCCAGCCAGCCGCCCTCGCTGCGTTCGGCGATCGCGTTGCTCGTGATCATGGGCGCCAACCCGCAGAGGGCGCAGCAAGAGATGCCCGCCGGCCGGCAGACCGACGCCTATCTGGAAGACCAGATCGCCGCCCGTGTCAAGACGACCGACGCCAACGATCTGCTTTACTGCATCGATGCATCGCGCGATTACGATCCGGAGCCGCACCTCCAGGACATCACCGCCCCGCTGACGGCGATCAACTCCGCTGATGACGCGATCAATCCGCCGGAATTGAACGCGATCGAGCGGGATATTCGCCGCGTGAGAAACGGCAAGTATGTGCTGATCCCCGCCAGCGACAAAACCCGCGGACACGGTACGCATTCGTGGCCGATCTTCTGGCAAGAGCACCTGGCGGCGTTGCTGGAGAGATCGGAACGGCGCTGAGCGGTTCTTTCATGACACCATAAGGGAAACCGCTGGAGGGGTTGGGAACGATCGGCGCCGTTCGGGAGCGGATGACCAGAGATGGCCCATCAAGAATCCGCGGCGGCGCTTCGCCGGGGCGCAGGGTTCCGCCCAAGGATGAACGACATGATTTCGGCCCGGCGGTCTGGGCAAGACCGGCGAATAAATAGCAGGAATCAAACAAATGGCACTCTGCAATTTTTTGTGCCAAAATCGGCCAAAAGTGGCCGTGGGCGGTAGAAATGGGGTGCTCCAAATGTCGCGAATGTCGCAGAATGTCGCACTTTTTTAGGTGCGACAAGTGCGACATTTGTGATACGAGGGAAGCTCAGCCCTCGTCGTCGGCGTCGAGCATTTTGTCGATGCGCTGAAACTGCCTGCGGCTGAGGAGGCGCAGGAACGCGGCGACGGCGCCGCAAAGGGTCATGATGACGACAAAGCTGCACAGGGCCCAGCGCAGGCGCGGGTCGTGGTCGCGGGAAATCGGCGGGATCATCTGGGCGTTGGCCAGGGCGCTGGTGACGGCGTAGGCGCCCAGATAGCTGAACGTCATCGCCGCCAGCACCAACAGGCCGAGCACCATCGAGAGCTTCGGTTTGGGGGGCTGGACCGAATCGGCTTCGTCCAGAAATTCCGTATCTTGCGGCACTTGCATCCCTCTAAACTCCACCCTTTAGAACGCTCTGCAAAGCCAGGATGTGCGGCCGGGGCAGCGGATAGCGGTCCAGGTCGCAGACCCGCACCCATTTTCGAGTCCGCCCGGTGTCGCGGGTTTGGGCTGATATTGCATCGGCAATAAAGACGTGGAACTGGTATCGGCGGTGAGTGAGCTGATGAGAAAACCGACCCACCGGCCGGGGTTCTCGGACCTGCACGGGCAGCAAGTTCGGGTCGGGAGTTTCAATCGTCACGAATTGCCACATGCCGGCCCAACGCCCGGTCTCCGGGCGCTGCTCGAGGAGCCATCGGCCCCGGCGGCGGATGCAGTAGATGTAACGCCGGTAGAGCGGCGTGGGCCTCGTTTCTCGAGCGGGCGGAATGCGGTCCTGCGTGTCATCGGCCGCGGCCCGGCAATGACGCCGCACCGGGCACAGTAGGCATTGCGGGTTGCGCGGCCGGCAGACTGTCGCTCCCAGTTCCATGAGGGCGGAGTTGAAATCGCCGGGCCGGGCGGCCGGGACCAGATCTTGTGCCCGCTGCCAGAGTTTCTCATGGGTTTGCTTTTCCCGTGGATCGTTTTCGATGCCGTCTATGCGGCACAGGACGCGCATGACGTTTCCATCGAGAACGGGCGCCGGCTCACCGAAGGCAATCGAGGCGACCGCGCCAGCCGTGTACCGGCCGATGCCGGGGAGTTCTTGCAGGTCGATGACCTTGCTGGGGATGCGGCCGCCCAGGTCGGCGACGATTTTCTGCGCCGCCGAGCGTAGATTTCGCGCCCGGCTGTAGTAGCCCAGCCCCTCCCACAGCCGCAGGACTTCCTGCTCTGGCGCCGCCGCCAGATCGGCCAGCGTGGGGAGCCGCTCGATAAAACGCCGGAAATAGGGGATGACGGTAGCGACCTGCGTCTGCTGAAGCATCGTCTCGCTGAGCAGCACGTGATAAGGATCGAGCGGGCCGGGCCGATCCTCGCTGACCCGCCAGGGCAGGTCGCGGCGATGTGCGTCGTACCAGTTCAGCAGCCGGGTGGTGAACTGTGCCAGCGATCCAATCATCGGGCGAATGATAGAGAGAGTAGGCGGTAGGCAGTAGGCGGTAGGCAGAAAGACGGACGGAGGCGGCGGGGCTTAATGTGGCACAGCCGCCCTCGGCTGTGTTCCGCCGAAGGCGGAAAGTGATCTTCGACCTTTGGTCGAACACAGCCGAGGGCGGCTGTGCCACAACATGGATCGCGACGGCCGCCACATTCAGCGCCACATGTCGCCGTGCGATTTTTGCGCTTTCGTGTTGAAAACATGGCGCCGCAATCGTAGATTATGGGATCGGGCTGGGAGAGGAAGACTGGGCCCTACATGCCGCACGGGTTCGCGCACCATGGAGGTTTGCATGCGACGACCGCACGTCGACGATTTTGTCCGCTTAACGCAGGACATTCCGGAACTGTCCCTGAGCCGTGGTGAATTAGGCGTCGTCCGCAGCACCTGGTTCGCCCCCTCGGTGGCTTACGAGGTCGAGTTCAACAAGATCGGCAACGACTACCAGACCCGCGCACTTCTGCTGGAACAGCAGGTCGAGGTGGACGACGAGGCGCTCGCCGAGCACGCTTAGTTCGCGTGGTTTTCGACGGCCTCGGCCCGATCAGATCCATTTCCTGCCAATCAGCCACACCTTGATCAACTGGGTGAGGAAGACGTAGGCGAGCAGCGTGAGCGCCAGGATTGGCCAGTACGCGCCCGGCAGCCGCGTCAGCCCCAGCGAAGATGCCAGCGGGGAAAACGGCAGCCACACGCCAAAGACCATGATCGCCAGCGACGTGAGCGTCAGCGCCAGGCTCGCCCGGCTCTGAATGAACGGCACCTTGTTCGTTCGAATCACGTGGATGATCAGCGTCTGGGTCATCAGCGACTCAACGAACCACCCCGTCTGAAACAGCGTCGCGTTGTTCCAGCAATGGAAGATGTAGAGCATTACGAAGTAGGTCGTGTAATCGAAGATCGAGCTGATCGGCCCGATGAACAGGATGAACCTTCGCATCTCCGCGATGTTCCACGGACGCGGGCGCGCGATCTGTTCCTCGTCCACGGCGTCGGTGGGGATCGGGACCTGGGAAAAATCGTAGAGCAGGTTGTTGGTCAGCACCTGGATCGGCAACATCGGAAGGAACGGCAAAAAGACGCTGGCGCCAAGCACGCTGAACATATTCCCGAAGTTGCTGCTGGCGCCCATGCGGATGTACTTGTTGATGTTGGAGAAAACGCGGCGGCCTTCGAGCACGCCCTGCTCCAGCACCATCAGATCCTTTTGCAGCAGGATGAGGTCGGCGGATTCCTTGGCGATATCGACGGCGGTATCGACGGAGATCCCAACGTCGGAGGCCCGCAAAGCCGGGGCGTCATTAATCCCGTCGCCCATGAAACCGACCACGTGCCCGGAATTCTGGAGCGCCTGAACGATCCGCTGCTTGTGTGAGGGAGAAAGTCGGGAGAAGAGCGTCGTTTCCTGAGCCGCCTGCACCAACTGCTCGTCGTTCATCTTCTCGACGTCGGCGCCCAGCAGGACTTTTTGCGTATCGAGCCCGACTTTGGCGCAGACGTTCCGGGCGACCAGATCGTTGTCGCCGGTGAGTACTTTCACGGCGATCCCGTGTTGCCGCAGCGCCGTAATCGCGGGGGCGGCAGTTTCCTTGGGCGGATCGAGGAAGGCAACGTAGCCTTTGAGGACCAGGTCCGACTCATCCGCCTTGGAGTAGGCTTCCTTTCGCGGCACCTCCTTGAACGCCACCGCCAGCACCCGAAAACCCTCGCGGCTGAGGGCTTCGTACTCATCCTGCAAGGCCTCGATGAGGATCGGGTCCATCGGGAGCCGCTCGTCATCCAGCTCGAACTGCGTACAGCGGCGGAAAATTTCCTCCGGAGCGCCCTTGGTATAGATGTGCGGCGTCCCGTCGCGGTCGGCGACGACCACCGACATCATCCGCCGCGAAAAATCGAACGGGATCTCGTCCAGCTTCTCGTACCCCTCGGCCGAAATCTGCTCGTGATGCTCCTGGTGATCGAGGATCGCCCGGTCGAGCACGTTCTTCAGCCCAGTCTGAAAATGGCTGATCAGATAGGCCATCAGCAGCACGCTCTGATCGGTCCGGCGGGCGACGTCGCAGTGGCGTTCCAACACCACCCGGTCGAGCGTGAGCGTGCCGGTCTTGTCGGTGCACAGCACGTCCATGGCCCCGAAATTCTGGATCGCGCTGAGCTTGCGGACGATCACCTTCTGGCGGCTCATCAGCATGGCGCCTTTGGAGAGGCAGACCGATACGATCATCGGCAGCATCTCCGGCGTCAGGCCGACGGCCACCGCCAGCGCGAAGAAGAACGCCTCCTTCCAATCGTGCTTGCTGATGCCGTTGATGATGAATACCAGCGGGACCATGACCGCCATGAACTGGATCATGAGCCAGGTGAATCGGTTGATTCCGCGGTCGAAGCTGGTCTGCGGCGGGGTCGCCGACATCTGGGCGGCGATGCTGCCCAGGTAGGTGCCCTGCCCGACCGCGGCGATGACCGCCGTCGCAGTGCCGCTTTCGACGCTGGTGCCCAGGAAGCCGACGTTGCTCAGCTCCAGCGGCGAGATTCCCGTCCGCCGTTCGGGCGCATCGGACTTTTCCACCGGAAGCGATTCGCCGGTCAGGCTCGCCTGAATGACGAACAAGTCCTTGGCCGCGACGATGCGGACGTCGCCCGGAATCATGTCGCCGGCGGCGAGCTTGATCACGTCACCCGGCACCAGCTGGGCCAGCGGAACTTCCAGCGCCTTTCCGCCGCGGATGACGGTTGCCGTCACCCGGATCATCGCCCGCAGCTTGGCGGCGGCGTTGTCGGCACGCGTCTCCTGCACGAAACGCAGCACCACGCCCAGCAGCACCATAAGCACCATTACCGTGCCGGCGCGGGCGTCGCCGGTCGCGTATGAGGTGATCGCCAGCACCGTCAGCAGGACGACCAGCGGGTTGCGCACGGCGCCCCAGAGGCGGAAAGCCCAGCCGTGATGTTGCTCCTGCCCAACCTCGTTTGGCCCGTAGACGGCTCCCCGGCGCTCGACCTCCGCCTCAGCCAAACCGTTGGGCGAGGTCTCCAGGTTGGCCATCACCTCTTCGGTCGGCCCCCACGCCGCCCGCAACAGCAGCGATGCGACGCGGCCGCCGGTTACCTGCTTTTGTTTCGCCCCGCGGAATCGCTCCAGAAAACCGTCGCGCAACCGGTGATGGAGCGGGACGGGAGAGCGGCGGCGGTGCGCGGTGACCGTGCCGTCGCCCACGGAAGCATGCCGCATGAACCGGATGTCATAAACCTGCATGCTCCCTTCCTGCGGGATTGACAGCCGGGCGGAAAACTCGAACGGGGGAGCAACGTCCTCGGTTGATTCCAGTGAATAGCCGTAGCGGACGAAGTGGAACCGTTGCCGCCGCCCGTCCGGCCGCAGCACGTCCATCAGTACGCCGATCGGCGGAAGCTCCAGTTCGCCGCGGCGATCGTAGAAGAACAGCTCGAACCGTGCCGGCATGTCGCGATGGAAGACGCTGACCTCCATCGTGCCGATTTCGGTGGGAATGACCACGCCGCCGTGCCGGCCCACATCCGGTATGCGAGGTTTGGGAAGCTGCACCGTCACTATTTGAGATAAGACTTTAGCACGTTGATCAGCTCTTCGGCGGCGGCGAGCTGCGCCTGCGTCGGCCGCCGCTCCGCATCCACGAGGTGATCGCGAATGTGGTCCTCGATCACCTCGCTCATGAGCCCGGCCATGGCGCCGCGGGCGGCGGCGATGAGCTGAAGCACCGCCGAGCATTCCTGCTCCTCCTCGAGCGCATTCTCGATCGCCTCCACCTGCCCGCGAATCCGCCGGATTCGATTGAGCAATTTCTGCTTGTCTCGAACGGTATGCGACATGTTCTTCCAAGATAAATTTGACTTCCCCCGAAGGGCCATACTATAGGGGAGTATATTACTTGAGTGCTCGATGTCAACGCCGTCATGGCAAGGTGCTGTCCCCGGGGGAAAGGTCATTCACGCGTTCTGTTTTTCTCGAATGGTGGACGTATGACGTGCAATCACTCAACCCCTCTGCCGGATGGCACGCATCCTGAGGCGGACGCCATCGCCAGGTCTTATGCTCATCACCGCTTCTGGGCCGGGACATTCGATGCGCTTGCCGAAAGGCTCGGCGCCGGCGGCCGGCAGGCGCGGGTGGTCTCTCTTGCGCGCAAATCGCACGGCCAGATGGAACGCTATGACGCGCACCTCCGCCTGTATCATGCCCACTTGCCGATCCCGCGCGAGCGGACCGGCGAGCGGATGGTCCGCTGGCTGGTGATTCACAGCCGTGGCGTCGGACTGGGAATGTGGGCCCACATTGCGGAATCGCAAGAGCGGCGCTTGCGACGGGCCGTCCTCCGCGGCCACGGTATCGATCTCGATTCCAGGTAGGGTTCGTCTTCTTAGCGTGGGCGATTCCGCGCTGGTGGCTTTCAAGTGGCACGGGTTTCTAACCCGTGCGCCGGGTAAACTCGTTCAGCCGATGCAGGTCTTGGTGTGGGAAAACCAACGTGCCTTGCCGAAGCCCTTTTGGCCCGCAAGCGAGGAACTTGTCCACGCCGTGGAACTTGGTGTTTCCACACCAATGCCGTCTTGTGTCTTGGGTCCCCCTCGTCTACGGCTTAGAAAGCCGTGCCACGAAAACGATGAATCACGCACCCTCATTATTTGGCTACCAGCGCCAAACGAACGACGATACTTCGAGATCTCAGTTGAGCGCGAACCGCGTTCCGATCGCGAAGGAGTATTGAGAATGGCTGACCTGTCGGCAACTCGTGCGGAGCAACCGGCCGGCGCCGGTTTGCGCCGCCTGCGCCGGGCGTTGGCATCAACCATGTTTACCGCGCTGGCGACGGGCTTGCTCTATGGATGCTCCGCCGAGCAGCCCGAGTATCGCCTGCCCGAGTTTCAGCGATTTATGAACGGATATTCCGAGAAGGTAGGAGGGGCTACTCTGCCTTCGTCCCCGGTGAGCACACCGGCCGA
>Ga0210396_10001894_pt1 | contig 21736 bp, 12 predicted proteins | sample IncBWH17OmetaG_FD_155466 | JGI IMG/M metagenome (GOLD analysis project Ga0210396, IMG submission 155466) | Forest soil microbial communities from Barre Woods Harvard Forest LTER site, Petersham, Massachusetts, United States - Inc-BW-H-17-O ... | reverse complement strand
CACCACATAGAGCGGGTTGCCTGTGCCGCGGATGGAGCTGTTGCCCCTGATCTTAACGGTAGTAGCTGAACCGGGTTGGCCGCTGTTGCTGACAACTTCCAGGCCTGATACTTTGTTTTGCATCAGCTGGTCCGGGGAGGTGATGACCCCTTTGTTGAATTCCTTGGACGTGACGGTAGTCACCGATCCGGTGAGGTCTTTTTTCTTGGCGGTACCGTAACCGATGATCACCACTTCATTGAGGCTGGCTTGTGATGGCACAAGGGAGATCGAAAAAGTAGACTGGCCTGAGATAGCCACTTCCTGATCGGCAAAACCAATGTTGGATATCACCAGGGATTTGGCCGAGGCCGGGACGTTCAAGGTAAATCTGCCGTCGGCGCCGGTGGAGGCACCAATTTTTGTGCCTTTTGCCGTGACGGTGGCGCCTTGAACAGGAGCCCCCTTGTCATCCGTAACTTGTCCTGAAATGGTGGTTGATTGAGAAAAAACCGTTTGTGTGAAAAGTACACAAAGCAGTATAGAGCTAGCCATTTTGGCAAGCAATCGTTGAATGGTCATAAAGCAAAAGTTTAGCAATTATTGATCTAAGGTAAAAATTAAATTTTACTTAACAAATTTTTCGGGTATTAATTGGGAACCACGGGAATGGACATCAGAATTAGCACTAATGCTGCAATAAAATGACATATTTTTAGCTAAATCGAATTAGTACAAAAATGAACCGATTGCAAAATTTATTGGATTGGGAGGCCCGGTTTAGGGGCTGGCTGGAGGCGCATGTCGATTTACGGGATGGTTCGCATGACCTGGGCCATTTTTCCCGGGTCTGGAAGACGGCGCAATTTATTAATGTGTCGGAGGGCGGGCCGGCGGATGAGCTGATATTGCTGACCGCGGCGTATTTCCATGACCTGGTGGCGTTGCCGAAGGATCATCCGGAGCGGCGCCGGAGCTCGCTTTTGAGTGCGGAGAAGACGGCTGGCCTGCTGGCGGCGGATTTTCCCGATTTCCCGGCGGAGAAGATCGCCGGGGTGGCGCATGCGATCCATGCGCACAGCTTTTCCGCGGGGGTGGTCCCGGAGACGGTGGAGGCGAAGATCCTGCAGGATGCGGACCGGATGGAGGCTTTGGGCGCCATCGGGGTGGCGCGGACGTTCTATACGGCGGGTTTATTGGGGGCCAGGATGTTCGACGCGGCCGATCCCCTGGCCGTGCGGCGGGAGCTGGATGACCGGCGGTATGCGCTGGATCATTTCGAGGTCAAGCTGTTCCGGCTCCCGGCCATGATGAATACCGCTTCCGGCCGGGTGCTGGCGGAGCGACATGCGGATTGGATGCGGAAGTTTGTCGAGCAGATGCGGCGGGAGATAACCGGGGAAAATAGCGGTACTTAATTGCGAAAATTCTTTTTTTGGTGGTATTTTGAGGCCAACGCTTATGGAAGAAAGTTTAGAGGATTTCCTGGAACGGGCCGATCGTGATTTTTTGGCCCATATTTCGCTGGATTGCGTTGTCTTTGGTTTTCATGCGGGGCAGCTGAAGATCCTGCTTCTGAAGATGAAGCATGAAGACAAGCGGGCATTGCCGGGCGGCTTTGTCCGGAAGGCCGAGACGTTGGAGGAGGCGGCCAGCAGGACCTTGCTGGAGCGAACGGGGCTGGAGAATATTTTTCTGCAGCAGTTTTGCGTGTTCAGCGATCCGTTGCGAAGCGATCCCGCTACGAGGCCGCAGAGTCTTTTGCGGGCGGGTGTATCGCCGGGGAAGACGATTTTTTTCGCGCAGCGGTTCATCAGTGTGGGGTTTTATGCGCTGGTGGAGTTCTCGCAGGTGGTGCCGCGGCCCGATGTCTTGTCGGATACGTGTGACTGGTATAACCTGGACGAGCGGGGACCGTTGATCCTGGACCACGATGAGATCCTGGCGGCGGCGCTGGCTACCTTGCAGACGCAGTTGAATTATCAGCCCCTGGGCTATAACCTGCTGCCCCGGAAGTTTACCCTGCCGGAGCTGCAGAAGCTGTATGAGGCGATCCTGGGAAAGAAGCTGGACCGGAGGAATTTTCAGCGGAAGATCTTTTCTTATGGGATACTCAGAAGCTTGGACGAGAAGCGGACAGGGGTAGCGCACAAGGCCCCGTATTTGTACAGTTTCGATCTCAGGAAGTATCAGAAGGCTTTGAAGCAGGGATTACAGGGGGGATGGTAAGGCCAGATAATCAGTATCTTGTGTCCGAATAGCCGTCGTTGGCCCCCGTTTTGTAAAAAATAACTCCCTTTATAGTCAACTCTGGTGTAAATTCCTTCGTAATAATTCGTAGAAATGCGCCCGATGAAGAATCTATTACCCGTCATTTGCCTGCTTATCTCATATGTCGCCGTGGCGCAGAATCAGGCTTGTCCGCTGAACAGCAATTGGTCGTTGGGCAATCTGACGCATTGGGAGGCTTATACGGGTAATAATATCCAGGGCAATTCGAACCAGACGATCCTTACTTATGATTCTTCGGTGGGGGCGCCATCCGGGACGCTTGGTGTAAGCGCTATTGCCGAGTACCAGTTGCCGAGTGTCAACGGCATCCAGATCATCACGTCGAATTCCACCGATCAATACGGCAGTTTTGTGACTATTCCCAAGATCAATGGTTATCAGTATACGCAGACGATCAAGCTGGGGTCCACTTCGATCACGCATAATTCGGATGGCTCATCCGGCGGCGGGTATGTGCGTGGGGTGAGTTACCGGATCAATGTACCGCCTGGTCTGCCCACGCAGCCGTATACGATGACGTATGCCTATGCCATGGTGCTGGAGAACGGTACGCATAACAGCAATCAGCAGCCCTTGTTCAAGGCGACGTTAATGAAAGGGGACAGTGTCATCACGTGTGCGTCGCCGCAATATTTTCTACCCACCTTTGGCTCACAGCGGGACATCGGCGCGATCCTGGACACTGCCGCCGCGAAGGCGAATGGTTTTTATCCGAGCAGGCTGCCGTCGCCTAATCCCAATCCCAACGGAGGCCCGAATGCCGCGCATCTGTACGATGTATGGGCGAAGGGCTGGACGGAGGTCACCTTTGATCTGGGGCCCTATAGGGGGCAGCAGGTGACGCTGACCTTCGAGACGGACAATTGTGTACCCGGCGGGCATTTTGCCTATTCGTATATCGCGTTGCGGAATATCTGCGGCGGGCTGCAGATCAGCGGGGATACGGTCGCGTGTCAGGGTGTTACGCTGACCTATAGTGTACCGTCGTTGGGTGGCGCCACCTATCAGTGGCAGGTGCCGCCGGACTGGAACGTCCTCAGCGGCGCGGACAGCAACATCCTCAAAGTCACCATTGGCACGGACCCCGGTGCGGTGACGGCGCATGAGCAGAACAGCTGTGCCAACCTCACGGCGACGTTGCCGGTGATAACGGCGTTGCCTACTATTGCGGGAGCGCTTAGCGGGGGAACGGAGGTCTGTACGGGCACCAATGCGGTGACGTTGACGCTCGGCGGCGGCGCGCGGGGCAGTGTGCTGACCTGGCTGGCTTCCACCAATGACGGCGCCAGCTATACGGCCGTGGGGGATACAACCTATACCTATACCGCCACCAATCTCACGGACACGACTATCTTCCGGGCGCTCGTCCAGAACGGGGAGTCGTGTGCGATCGATACCGCCGCGCCTACGGTGGTCGATGTCGATCCGTTGTCCGTGGGTGGGTCGGTGAGTCCGGCGTCGATGCAATTCTGTTTACAGCAGACGAAGGATGCCTTGCTAACGCTGGAGGGCAATGTCGGGAAACCTGTGAACTGGCAGTCTTCGCCGGATGGCGTCAACTGGACCGATTTTGCGCCGGCCAACCCGGACAGCACCTATGAGGTCAATGCCGGATTGACATCGGATATGTCGTACAGGGTCATCGTGCAAAGCGGCGTATGTCCCGCTGCGACCAGTAATCCCGCGGCGATAACCATTGTCCAGACGGCTTTCCCGCAGGTGGTCTATAGTCCCCAGGATACGCTGATCTGTTACAATACGCCGGCTGCTTTGAATGCGAATATCATTGTCGGAACGAGCTATTCGTGGACGTATACGGCGCCGTTGGCGGGCCAGGGCGATGGGAACATCAATTTGCTGCCCTATTCCATCCAGGCCACGGCCACGCCGCTGACGACGACCGATTATGTGTTGAGCGTCACCAATGCGGGTTGTCCCAACGAGCTGATCGATACGTTCCATGTGGTCGTCTTGCCGCCGATCCTTGTGAATGTGAGCGGTTATCCCGACACTTCGATCGTGATCGGGCAGCCTTTGCAGTTGCAGGCCTTTTCCAACGACACCACGACGCCGGCGGGGGACAGCTTTACCTGGACGCCGTCCACGGGGTTGGACAATCCCAATATCTACAATCCCGTGGCCCTCTTCACCGAGGGGATGGATTCCGTGCGGTATTTTGTCACGGCGACCTCGCAATATGGCTGTAAGGGTGTTACGGACGTTCTCGTCAAGGTCTTCAGCACGGGACCGAATATCTTTGTGCCTAATGCCTTTACGCCGGGCGGCGGGACGAACAGTATCTTCCGGCCGATACCCGTGGGCATCTCCAAGCTGGACTATTTCCGCGTTTACAACCGATGGGGGCAGCTGGTCTATGCTACGACGATCATGGGTGAGGGATGGGATGGAAGGCTGAATGGGCAGAATATGGACAGCGGGACCTATGTGTGGATGGTGCAAGGGGTATCCTATCTGGGCAAGCTGGTTTTCCATAAGGGGACGATGGTCCTGGTACGATAAAATGTTCTATCTTTTGGGGTGTAATCATTTTAATGAGCCTCATGAGAAAATTCCTGTTTTTTTTGTTGTTATCCGCGGGCGCGGCGAAACCGGCAGCTGCTTTTTCCATTCGGGATACTGCCTTATTGCGGCGGGAGATCATGGCTGTCTATGCCGGGCAGCCGCAGGCCAGTTTTGCGCTGGCGTTCGAAGACCTGCAGACCGGGGAGCAATTCTTTATCAACGAGCGGGAGAGTTTTCATGCGGCCAGTACGATGAAGACGCCGGTGTTGATCGAGACCTTCAGGCAGATCGCGCGGCACGCGTTGTCGTTGGATGACTCTTTACTGGTGCATACGGATTTTTTGAGCATTGCCGACAGCAGCCGGTACCAGCTCGATTCCGCCGATGACAGTGAGAAGGAATTGTATGGGCTGGCCGGCCGGCGGGTGGCGCTGAAAGACCTGTTGTACAAGATGATCACGGAAAGCAGCAACCTGGCGACCAACCTGGTGATCGAGCGGGTAGGCGCGGCCAATGTCATGGTCACCATGCGGGAGATGGGGGCCAGTGATATCCGCATCTTACGTGGGGTGGAGGACAACAAGGCATTCGAGCGGGGGATGAACAACACCACGACCGCTTATGACCTGATGGTGTTGTTCCGGCGGATCGCCGGCGGCACCGCGGTCGATCCCGCGTCCTGCGAGGCGATGATCCGCATCCTGCTGGCCCAGCATTTCAAGGAAGTCATCGCGGGGAAATTGCCGGAGGGGGTCCGGGTGGCCAGCAAGAGCGGGTGGATCACGGGGTCTTGCCATGACTCGGGGATCGTCTTTCTTCCCGACGGGCGGAAATATGTCGTGGTGTTGTTGTCGAAGGGGGTTGCCGATTATGCCGCGGCTGTCCAGACGGGGGCGACGGTTTCGAAGCTGATCTATGATCATATGGTGGCGCCGCCCGCGCCGGGGGATACGGGGGGCTTGAGCGGGTGGCTTCCGATGGTCGATAAAATCTATAAGGACTATGCGGCCAGGAACCATTATCCCGGGATGGTCTATGGGATCGTGGCTGACGGGCATTTAGTCTATACCGGTAGTTCTGGTTATGCAGATGTAGCGCGCGGGGTGGCTGCGACAGCGCAGACCGATTTCCGGATCGCGAGCATGACCAAGAGTTTTATCTCGGTGGCCATTCTGCAATTGCGGGATGCCGGAAAGATCAGGCTGGATGATCCGGCTTCGCGGTATCTGCGGGAACTGGCGGGGCAGAAGGGGCCTGCTTCCGATGCCCCGGCCATCACGATCCGGGAGCTGCTCACGCATTCCGCGGGTTTTCCCGAGGACAATCCCTGGGGGGACCGGCAGCTGGCCGACAGCGATGCGCAGTTGCTGGCGTTGATCCGAAAGGGGTTGTCTTTTTCCAACAGCCCGGGTATCGGCTATGAATACAGCAATACGGGTTTTGCCATCCTGGCGTATATCCTGCAAAAGATCACGGGTGAGAAGTATGAGGAGTATGTTACCGCGCATATCCTGAAACCTTTAGGGATGACCCATACTTATTTCGAGTATACCGATGTTCCGGCTCCTGCGTTGGCGCATGGTTATCGTCGGATCAACGGGGAATGGGTGGAGCAGCCGATGTTGCACACCGGCATTTATGGGGCGATGGGCGGGATGATCACTACGATGGAGGACTTTGCGAAATACACGGCGTTCCAGCTGGCGGCGTGGCCTTCGCGCAGCGGGAAAGAGGAGGGGCCGTTGAAGCGCAGCTCCTGCCGGGAGATGCAGCAGCCCTGGGTCTTTAACAATCTCAATGCGGGGTTCGCTTATCCGGGGGGCGCCGGCTGTCCCCTGGTCTCTGCCTATGGGTATGGGATCCGGTGGTCGAAAGATTGTAAGGGGAAGACCATGGTGGGGCACACCGGCGGGCTACCGGGTTTCGGCAGCAATTGGATGATCCTGCCCGACTATGGCATCGGGGTCATTTGTTTTGCCAATCTTACGTATGCGAACACGGCTTTGATCAATATGGCCGTCCTGGACACGCTGGTCACGCTGGCGCGGCTGCGGCCGCGGCTGGCTGTGGCTTCGCCGGTCCTTTACGAGAGGCAGAAAGAACTGACGGCGTTGTTGCCTGATTTTAGCGATGCCACGGGCAGCGATATCTTTGCCATGAATTTCTGGCAGGATTATTTTGTCGACTCATTGCGGGCCGAGGCCCGGTCGCTTTTTGCGCGGGTGGGGAAGATCGTCAGGGTTGGGGAGATGCGGCCCGAGAATAATCTGCGGGGGGCGTTCTTGCTGGAAGGGGAGAGGGGGAAGCTCGAGGTGCGGTTTACGCTGACCCCGGAGCATCCCGCGAAGATCCAGGAATATCATATCCGGCTTGTCGATGGGTTATAAGCTTACGCGTATAGCGCCCACGCCGAGTGGGTATTTGCATCTGGGCAATGTATTTTCTTTTGCTGTTACCGCGGCGATCGCACGGCGGTCTTCGGCGGAGATCCTGTTGCGTATCGATGACCTGGACCAGGAGCGGGTGCAGCGGGAGTATGTGGAGGATATCTTCGAAACCCTGAAGTTCATGAAGATCCCATGGGACAGGGGGCCCCGCAGTGCCGATGAATTTTTGGGCCACTGGTCGCAGGTGCACCGGTTGCCGTTGTACCGGGCCGCGCTTGGGCGGTTGCGGGCGGCGGGGGCGGTTTTTGGCTGTAGCTGCAGCCGGGCGGAGGTGTCGCGTGCGGGTAGGGATGGGGGATATCCCGGGACGTGCAGGGAGCGGGGGCTGGAGCTGGAGGGGGAGGTTAACTGGAGGTTGCGGACGGAGGCCGCTTTTGACGGCGGAACTGCCGTTGGAGCCGGAACGGAGGCCGCTGCCGGGACTGCTGCCGGAACTGGAACGGATGGCGATCCTTGGACTGCTGCCGGGCCGGGGGTGCTGCTGGTGAAGACCTATCCCGGGGGGGTGATCGAGGCGCGGCTGCCGGCGGAGATGCGGGATCTCGTGGTTCGGAAGAAGGATGGATCTCCGGCGTATCAGCTGAGTTCGGTGGTGGACGATCTTTATTATGGCGTCGACCTGATCGTGCGGGGGCAGGATTTGTGGGCCTCTACGCTGGCGCAGCTATATCTTTCGTATCCACTGCGCGCGGAAGGCTTCCGGGAGGTGCGGTTTTATCATCATCCGTTGCTGATGACGGGGGATGGGGAGAAGCTGTCGAAATCGGCCGGGGCTACATCTATACAATATTTGCGCAGGCAGGGTTTGCGGGCCGCGGAGATCTATGCGTTGATCGCGGGGGCGGTCGTTGCGGAGCAGGGGCGGGCGGCTGAACCTGCGTCCGATGGGGCCGGGCGGTTGTCGGCGGTGCGGGATTGGGAAGGGTTGGCTGAACTGGTGTTAGGTCGCCCGGATATGGCGTAGTATTTTTCTATCGATATAAAAGGTACCGAAAGGGATGATACAGGCCAGCAGCACTTTGCCTGTGGTGGCGCGGAAGGTCCACTGTTGTTCGACGCCGATGCGGAGGGTATTCATGACAAAGAGGAGGAACAGGATGCCGTGTATGGGTCCCAGGGTTTTTACCAGGGCGGGATTGGCCGCGAGGTATTTGAGCGGAACGGCGATAAAGACCAGGATCAGCAGGGAGCAGCCTTCCAGGAAGGCGAGCAGCCGCAGGCGGCCGATGGAGGTTGTCAGCATTTTTTTCATATTCTGATGAGTGGCCGTCTGGCCAATGGTGAGAAGGGCCAGGGGATGGCGATTAAAATGATCAATAGCGTCAGCGAGAACCAGGTCAGCATGGTCCTGAATTTTTCTTTATCGGTCTTCCGGCGTTTAGCCATGGCCGAACCGATGGTCACGAGGATCACGGCCGTTAGCATACAAACAATATGGATGATGCCGAAGAAGCGCAGTTCGGGTTGGCGGAGGCCTGCGGCCGGGGACTGCCGGAAGGCGTGGGTTACCGGGCTTTCAAGGTATAGCCATACGCCCATGACCAGCTGCAGGTGCGCGATGGTGGCTGTCCAGTGGCGGAGGGCATTGTCTGTCGCGGAGAAGGCCGCGGAGCGGGCATAGCCCCTGGCGGCTTTGACGATCGACCCCAACAGGGCGATCAGCAGGAGCCAGCGAAAGGCGGAATGGAGGAACAGCACGAGGTGAAACATCAGGAACTTGTTGTTGCAAAGCTCGCACTATTGTCGACCGGGTGTTAGGACTGGAAAGGCCTGAATTAGGACATTTCAATCTTTTTTCGGTAATCGAGCGGGGTGACGCCCTCGTATTTTTTAAAGAGGCGGCTAAAATAGGATTGGTCTTCGATGCCGACCGTGGCGGATATCTCGCCTACCGGTAGGGTCGTCTGGCAAAGCAGGACTTTTGCCTCGAGGATCAGGTGTTCGTCGATCCATTTCGTCGGCGATCTTCCCGTTGCGGCCTTCACCATTTTATTCAGGTGGTTGGGGGTGACATGGAGCAGCGCGGCGTATTCCGAGACCCGGTGTGTCGCCTTACTATTTTTGGCCAGCAGTTCGCGGAAACGGTGGGCGAGGGTCAGGCCTGCGTTGGGTGCCGCGGGTGTGGCGGGGCGTGTCGCGTAGTCGAGCTCGCAGAGGAGCGTGAGCAGATAGGTTTTTATCAGGGTGATATTATTCAGGCCGTTGCGGGCGTATTCGGTATGGAGGCGTTCGATGAGCTGCCGGACGTGGCGGGCAGTTTGCCGGTCGAGCGCGAGGCGGTGTTCGCCCCAGATCTTCAGGAATTGCGGTTCTTTGAGCAGGCGTCCCGGTCCGACACCTTCGCTAACGAAGCGTGGATTGAAGTTGAAGATAAAGCCCCTGTTGAATTTCGTTTCGTCGTAGGCTTCGAAGGAGAATACCTGTCCCGCGGGGACCACCAGCAGCTGGTCGCGGGTGATGGTATGTTTCCGGCCGCCGATCTTCATAAAGGCGGTCCCGGCTGTCAGGAAGATGAGGGTATGGTTATCGGTTTTGGAGGGAGGTACCGGTTTGTGCACGTGGCGGATCATTTTTTGCACGGGCACGATGAAGAAGCTGTTCAGGTCTCCGCGGAACAGGCTGTGCAGTTCGCGGGCGGGCATGAATGTGCCGGTGAAGCTGCGGGTGTCATAGACCCGGATCTTATCCTTCATGGCCCAAAGATACGGCTTGGGGCCGGTTGGGCGGCGAGGAGCGCGTCCAGGCTCCAGCGATAGGAAGGCTGGATGGCCAGGAGCCAGCAGGCGGCCGCCACGAGGCTACTCGCGCGAAATGGGGTATATTCGTTCCCTGATATGTCTGATAAAAAGGTTATACTAGACCAGGTCCTTGAAGGACTGATGCGTCGGTACCGGGAGCGGGTGCCCGATGTGGCGGCGATCCTGGATACGATGGTTCGGGAAGGGTTGATCGGCCATGCCGCGGGGATCGAGAACGATCATATCGCGTTCCGTAGTCTGGGAGTCCCGCACCTTGGGATCGCTTCGCTGGAGAAGATCTTTTTGCATCTCGGCTACGTCCGGCGCGATCCCTATTATTTTGCGGCCAAGAAACTGAATGCCTTTTGGTATGCGCCGCCCGAGCCGCATCTGCCGCGGATCTTTCTCAGTGAATTGCGGGTGCCCGAATTGCCGGAGCGGTCGAGGGAGGTCGTTTACCGGTACACGCAGACGATAGCCGCCGATCCGGTGGACCGGCTGGATCTGGACGATGCGGCGGCCATCGACCGGTTTTTGCATAGCGGTAACTGGCCGGTGCCCAGCTGGGAAGATTATGCGTTGCTGGCGGCCGACAGCGAATATGCTTCCTGGGCTATTTATAACCGGTATTACCTGAATCATTTTACCATCAGTGTCCATAACCTGCCGGCGGGCTATAATACGGTAGCCGATTTCAACCGGTTCCTGGAGGAACATGGGTTTGTGCTCAATGACTCCGGCGGTAAGATCAAGGTCAGTCCGGATGGGGGGCTTTTACAGAGCTCTACCGTAGCGCGGATGGTCACGGCGGAATTTTCGGGCGGTAAGCGGGCCGAGATCCCCGGGTCGTATGTGGAATTTGCCGAGCGGCGGGTGCTGCCGGAATTTGCGCAGCTGCCGGCTTCCGCGATCCGGCGGGAGCACCGCCGGGAGGGGTTCGAGGCCGGCAATGCGGATAAGATCTTCGAGAGTACGTTTGCGAGTCAAACGGGAAGACGGGCTGACTAGGCCCGGGTCGAACCAGCCGTCGGCCACCAATTACAAAAAAACTTACTATTTCGGGATTTACCCCCCTATTTTATCAATTTGTCCCCCCATGCAATGGGGGGTTAGCCGGCATATTTGCAATTATTTAACAATAAATAGTTGCCATATGTACAAAACCTAACGAGCGCTCCCTCCTTTCCGAAAGCTCCAAACTGACTGTTTCTTAACACCTTATAAAATGCTGTATGAAAAAGATCAAGCTACTGCTTTTAGTATGTTCACTTGTACTATTAAACCTTGCGGTGTCGGCCCAAACCAGGACGATTACCGGCACGGTCAAGGATTCGAGGACCGGGGAGCCCATTCCCGGGGCCACCGTTAACGTCCTTCACTCGAAGATCGGCACCTCGGCCGATGAAAAAGGGGCGTTCAGGATCGAGGTCCCTTCCTCCCTTTCAAAAGTGGTTCTATCCATTTCGGGCGTCGGCTACACCCCGGTGGAAATTACCCCCCACGACGACAATGTCGTTATCGGGCTCAATATTATAAACAAACAGTTGAATGATGTGGTCGTTGTCGGCTATGGGACAGCCAAAAAAGCAACTTTAACAGGTGCTATCAGTACCATCAAAGCCAAAGAGGTAACGGAATCTCCGGTGACCAATGTGACCAATGGCTTAGCCGGGAGGCTGCCCGGCCTGGTTGCCGTCAGCAGCAGTAGTGAGCCGGGTTCCGACGGTACTAACCTGCGCATTCGCGGCAGCAACACCTTTAACGATAACAGTGTTTTAGTGGTGATCGACGGGGTGCCGGACAGAAGTTTGGAGCGGATCGACCCCTATAGCATCGAAAGTATAACGGTGCTGAAAGATGCTTCGGCGGCTATTTATGGGTCAAGAGCGGCCAATGGCGTTATCCTGGTCACCACCAAACGGGGGAAAACAGGGAAACCCGAACTGACGTTCAATGGTAATTATGGCTACAACCAGCCGACGAAATTGCCTAAGATGGCGGATGCCCCGCTTTATGCTACCGCGTTGAATGAGATCGCCTATTACAACAATCCTTCCGGTGGATTGAATCAAACCTACACTCCCGCGCAGATCCAGAAATTCGCCAATGGTTCGGACCCTTTGCGCTATCCCAATACCGACTGGTTCAAGACCGTGTTGAAACCCAGGAGCGCTCAAAGCAATGCGAACCTCAGCATTTCGGGCGGTACGGAGAATATGCGGTATTTCGTTTCCCTGGATTACAAACACCAGGACGGGGAATATAAAAACAGCGCGACTTATTACAACCAGTATGGGTTCACCTCCAATGTCGATGCGAAAGTAAGCAAGGACATTCATATCGGCGTCGATGTAACCGGGCGTTTACAGGATAAGCATTACCCCCAAAAATCCGCGGGTACTATTTTTAGCGACCTGGTAAATGCCTATCCAACTTCGGTTGCCTGGTGGCCGAACGGGGATCCCGGTCCGGCACGTGAACATGGCGAAAACCCCGTGGTTATTTCAACCGGCGCCACGGGTTCCAATAACGACAAATATTATGTTTTCAACTCGAATTTAAAATTAGATGTCAACATTCCCTGGGTAAAGGGCTTGACGTTGAACGGGAATGTATCTTACGATCAGGGTTTTGATTTCGACAAGAATTTTACCGAGCCCTGGCGATTGTATTCCTGGGATGGGACGACGGTCGATGCCAAAGGGCAGCCGGTTCTTACGTCCAATGTCTTTGGCGCCGGCGCGAACAATTCACCAACTTTATATGAAAATTTCGAAAGTGATTATTCCAAACTGGCTTATGGCCTGGTAAATTATCAAACGAATATCGGCGATGAGAACAGCCTGAAAATAATGCTTGGATCACAGGTTTCAAAGACCGATACGGAATATTTCAATGCGTACAGAGACCTTTTTGCCTCCACCGCTGTCCAGGAAATGTTCGCCGGAGCAACGGCTAACCAGGCCACGGGCGGTTCGGGCAACGTAAGTTCCAGATTGAGTTATTTTGGAAGGATCAATTACAGCTATGCCAATAAATATCTGCTGGAGCTTGTCGGCAGGTATGATGGCTCCTACATCTTCGCTCCCGGGCATAGATTTGGCTTTTTCCCCGGGGTTACGGCGGGCTGGGTAGCTTCGGAAGAAAAATTCTGGAAAGACAACCTGAGGTTCATCGACTATTTCAAACTAAGGGCTTCGTGGGGGAAAACGGGTAACGACCGGGTGGCAGGCTTTCAATATTTAACGTCCTATTTATTCGGCAGCAGTTATTATAATTCTTCCGGACAGTATTATCCGTTCGTGACAAACAATGCAGGCTCACTGAGCGAATTGCAAACGGTGTATGAAAGCGTTATTGCCAACCCGAACATCACCTGGGAGATTGCCGATCAAAGCGATATCGGCTTCAATGCCAATTTCCTGAACAACAAGCTAACGGTCGAAGCGGACTATTTTTATTATAAGAGGAGTAATATCCTTTGGCCGCAAAATGCCACTGTTCCCGGTTCAGCGGGTTTGTCCCTGCCCAGTGTCAACTATGGTAAAGTGCAAAATCAGGGCTTCGATTTCAACATCAGCTACGGCAATGTAACCAGGGGCAAATTCAACTATACCGTCTCCTTCAATGGAAGTTACGCCCAGAACAAGGTGCTGCAATGGGGTGAAGCGCCTGGTGCACCGGTGTGGCAGCAAACCACGGGACACCCCATGGGTTCGGGGTTATATTATGTAGCAAACGGAATAATACATAACTCCAAGGACTCCGCCGCCTATGCGGGCGGCTTTAGATCATGGGGGCTTAGTACTACTCCGGCACCCGGCGACATCCGGTATGTGGATATTGCGAAAAACGACACTATGGACTCCCGGCAACAAACGAGGATCTATAAAAGCAGTATTCCCACCTTTACTTTTGGGTCCTATATCAATCTAAGCTATAAAAATTTCGACTTGTCGGTGTTGTTCCAGGGGCAAACAGGGGCTGTTATGTATGTAAATTCCGATGGGGGTACCTTCACGAATTTTCGCAAGAGCTTGCTGGATGGCCGCTGGTCTCCCACCAATCCGGATGGCAATGTTCCAAGAACACCCAACCGCGGCAACTACTATTGGGATAACACAAGTAATACCTTTTTCCTTCATAAAACGGATTATGTTCGGTTAAAAACATTGCAGTTCGGCTATACTATAGATGCAAAAGGCCTCGAGAAGACGGGTATCAGAAATTTGCGGGTTTATATGAGCGGGCAGAATCTTCTTACCTGGTGTCCCGGTCTGAAAGATTTTGATCCGGAACAAGGGGCAAATGCCACTCCCTCCGATCTGAAAAATGCCATACCGAACAATTCCGGCGGTAGCTATCCGCTGTCACGTATTGTAACAATGGGCTTGACCTTAACTTTCTAAACGAGATAATATGAAAAAAAATATTCCTTGCATGATCTTATTAGTGGCCCTTTTAACGGGCGTCGGGATATCATGCAATAAAAAAATCCTGGATCAAACGCCCGTAAGCGCCGTTTCCGACGATGCCGTTTTCAACTCGGCGGATCCCGGATTATTGACGGCCTATGTCAATAATATCTACCAGGGGTTACCGCATGGTATGGATTGGTCGATGCTGGCTTCGCTTACGGATGAAGCGCTTACACAGGCATGTACGTGGGCAGGTCAGCAAATGGCGATGTTAAGCCAGATAACTCCCAGCAATTTAGGGCCGTTTGCAAGTGGCAGCAGCTGTCCCGAATTACTACATTTTACCTGGTCAAACGAGTATTCGTTTATCAGGGCCACCAACCTGTTCTTTTCGAAAATCAATGCATCGCCGATCGATACGGCTACCAAGCACGAGCTCATGGGCGAGGTATTTTTTCTGAGGGCTTATTTGTACCAGAATCTGGTGTCTTTTTATGGTGGGGTGCCCCTGATCACGAAAGCATACGCGTTAACGGATAGCTTCAGCGTTCCGAGAAATACTTATGCCGATTGTATCCAGTTTATTTCAGACCAATGCGATAGTGCCGCGCAATACCTTCCTTTACAACAAGCACAGGTGGGAAGGGCCACCAAAGGCGCGGCGCTTGCGTTAAAATCAAGAGTTTTGTTATTTGCGGCGAGCGATCTGTACAATGGCGGTAACGGTACGGTGCCCGATCCGTTTGCGGCCTATACAAACCCCGAACTGGTCAGGTATACCACTTTTTCGGCAGGTGACCGGCAAACCCGTTGGCAAAAAGCAAAAGATGCGGCGCTCGCGGTTATAAACCTGGGACAGTATTCGTTGTACATGCCGAATCCGGCATCGCAAAGCGACGCGGCGACCAATTATGGCAATTTATTTATTCAAATGAGTACGCCGGAAGATATCTTCGTAAAATATTTTTCCACCAATACGGTTGCGAACTGGAATGATTATGGAAAAACGTATGGTCCCGGATTGTTCCATAACCCCAATGGTTTTTGGGGTTGGGGTGTAGATGCACCCACGCAACAATTCGTCGATGAGTATGAGATGGGTGACGGCTCCACTTTTAGCTGGAGCAATCCAACCCAGGCTGCGGCGCCTTACGCGAACCGCGACCCGCGTTTTTATGGAACGGTGTTGTATGACGGCGCTCCCTGGCGGCAAAGAACATCGGATATTTTGCCCTATGAACCCACAGGCAAGGTCCAAACAGGCTATCAAAACACCTCATCCGCCAATCCAACTACCGATGACATTCAGTATGAAGTGGGTGGTTTTGACACACACAATCCCCCTACCGGCGCTAATATCTGGAACTGGTCTCCCACGGGTTATTATTTAAGAAAATGGAGCGATCCCACCATCGACCCATTGAAGGTACTGCAGTCGACGCCCTGGCGTTATATGCGCTATACCGAGGTTTTGCTCAATTATGCCGAGGCTTGTTTGGGCCTGGGTGACGCAACAACTGCAACGACCTACATCAACATGATAAGGACAAGGGCAGGCATGCCCGGTATCACTTCCGCTACCATGGCCAACCTGCAACATGAAAGAAAGATAGAATTGGCGTTTGAAGAATTGCGTTATTTCGACATTCGTCGCTGGATGATATGCGACCCGGCAGTGTATGGACAGAAGGCCGGTTTCAGCAATGTGTGGAGCATTCATATCTTTTATCCTTACAATGGTTCTGCGACCTATGCTTCGGGTACACCCGTTTACACGCCGGTAGCTGATGTCAGCGGAGCCGGCAATTATGCCAATTTAGATTATTCCGGCGGCAGGGCATGGAAACCCCAATATTATTTCCTGCCGATAGCTTATGATGAAATGAATAAGAATCTAAAACTTGTTCAAAACCCGTTTTACTGATTACACAAGCAATCGTAATCACGGCCCGCTGTTTCTACAGGGGGCTATATTTTTGTTTCCTGACCAGGCGGCATTAATAAATTGACTTAAATATGAGAAGAATTTGCGCCATTCTAGTTGTTTTCTTTATCACCTGCAATAGCGCCGGCTACGCACAGCGGCAACACAGCTTTGCCATGGGCGATTCGGTGTTTTTGCTCGATAACAAACCCTTTCAAATGATCAGCGGAGAAATGCATTATTCGCGTATTCCGCGTGAGGCGTGGCGGCAACGAATGAGAATGGCCAAAGCGATGGGCTTAAATACGATCGGCACATATGTTTTCTGGAATGTACAGGAGCCGGAGAAAGGTAAATTCGATTTTTCGGGGAACAATGACATTGCCGCTTTTGTGAGAACTGCGCAGGAAGAAGGCTTATGGGTTGTGCTAAGGCCTTCGCCATATGTCTGCGCGGAATGGGAATTTGGCGGATATCCTTACTGGCTGCAAAATGAAAAAGGTCTTGTGGTTCGTAGCAGGGAAAGACGATATCTGAACGAATACAAACATTACCTGATGGCTTTGGGCAGACAGCTGGCACCTCTCCAGGTAAACCATGGAGGCAATATTTTGATGATCCAGGTGGAGAATGAATATGGTTCTTATGGCAGCGACAAGGAATATCTTGCATTGAACCGGAGAATATTCCAGGATGCGGGATTCGATGGCCTGCTCTACACCTGCGATCCGGCCAATGATATGGCAAAAGGCTGTTTGCCGGGGTTGCTTCCCGCGGTAAACGGCATCGACAACCCACAGAGAATAAAAGAGCTGGTTAGAAAATATAATAATGGCAAGGGCCCTTATTATGTCGCGGAATGGTATCCTGCCTGGTTTGACTGGTGGGGCTCGCCGCATCATGTTCTTCCGCCGGAAAAATATTCCGCGTCGCTGGATAGCATGTTGTCTGCCGGCATTTCCGTGAATATGTATATGTTTCATGGCGGTACTACAAGGGCCTTTATGAACGGAGCCAACTACAATAGCAATAGCCCTTATGAACCGCAGGTAAGTAGTTATGATTATGATGCGCCCCTGGATGAGGCGGGCAACCCGACCCCAAAATTCATGGCTTTCAGGGCAGTTATTCAAAAGCATCTGCCTCCCGGGGAAACATTGCCGGATGTACCGGCCATCAAACCGGTGGTCTCGATCGATGACATTCAATTCACCCAATCGACAAGCATATTCAGCATCCTTCCGGTTCCGAAGGTAAGCTCAAGGCTTTTAACTTTTGAAGACCTTTACCAGGCTTATGGTTTCGTCTTGTACAGGACTACGTTAACCGGGGGAAAAAGAGGTGAGCTGGTGGTAAAAGGCCTGCGGGACTATGCGTTGGTGTTCATCAACGGTAAACGTGCATGCATTTTGGACAGGCGGCATGGGGACAGCAGCATCAATGTCGAAATGCCCAAGGGAAAAATCACGCTCGACATCCTGGTGGAAAATCTTGGCCGGATAAATTTTGGTCCTTATCTTTTGGAAAACAAAAAAGGCATTACGGAGGAAGTACTGTTTGACAATCAGGAATTGAAGAACTGGCAAATGTACTCCTTGCCATTTAGCGATATCGATGGTATCAGGATAACGGCGAACAGCAGCAAATATACAGAAGCTCCCGTGATCCGCAGGGGCATATTTTATTTAACGGAAGCAGGCGATGCTTATCTCGACATGAGCAAATGGGGTAAGGGTATTGTCTGGGTGAATGGATATAATCTCGGACGGTATTGGAATATCGGCCCGCAACAAACGATATATGTTCCGGGTGAATGGTTAAAGCCGGGCAATAATGAAATTGTTGTGCTCGAGCTGACAAAGCCGCAACAAGATGTTTTAAGAGGGATTGACAGACCGCTTCTAAGCCATCGTAAAGCTCCCGTGAGATTGCCGGGTTCATCGGGCGATTAGCTGGTTGCTGCAAGCCGGCAGCAGGCAGAAAATAATACGGATATATAATAAATTAGGTATATTTAGAAGAGGTCTACTGCTACACATGAAATACGCCATTTGTTTATATTTCCTTTATTGGTCAGGAAATTGCTTTGCCGCTGACACCTTATCCGTAAGATACCTTGGCATCGACCAGGGCCTTTCCAACAACGCCGTGACCTGTATTTACAAGGACCACAATGGTTTCATGTGGTTCGGAACGTATGACGGATTGAACAGGTATGACGGATATTCTTTTCGCGTTTTCAGGAATTCCCCAGGGGATTCGACCTCTCTTTGCGATAGTCATCTTTATTGTATCAACTCCGACAAGGAAAATAAGATCTGGGTGGGGGGAGGAAAGGGTGTGAGCGTTTTTGACCCGGACCGCGGTACTTTTTTCACTCCCCGTTACAGGAAAGCGGCAGGGAGTATTCCCTTGTATGATGCTGCTTACTCGATAAAAAGCGCCGGTAACGCGATGTTGGTGGGCACAGCGCATAGCGGGCTCATTGTATTTACCGGTAGCAGAGAACCAGGTAAGCAGATTGTACACCCGGGGGGAACCGACGCAGGGTACAGTGTTTCCGCTATTGCTTATGATTCCATACGACAGGTGGCGTGGATCTTTATTACCGATATCGGCTTATATAAATATGAGCCCGGAAGCGGACGACTATCTCTCGTGGCATCCGGGTTAACACAATGCAACTCCATTTTTGCAAGTGCTAACGGCGACCTGTTTATCGGAAACGATGCGGGAGTATTCAAGGTTTGCAGGAACAGCTTTAAACGATTCGACCCGGTTCCCGAAATGATCGTAAGAGATATCGCAGAAGACCCGAAGGGTGGGCTATGGATAGCTACTGACGGAAATGGATTGTGGCATTTACCGCCGGGAGGGAATAGGGCCTTGCCACTATCTTCAACGGGAGCAACGACTAATAGCAATGCCATCTATGCAGACTACATCGATGCCGAAGGCCGCCAGTGGATCGGAACACTAAGAGGCGGTGTGAATATCCTGGAGAAGAATCCCAGCCTGTTTAGAACCATATCGTATCACCAGGGCAGGACGGAAGATGTGAACGACTTTATATTGTCTCTTTGCGAAGATGATCGGTGGAACCTATGGATCGGAACGGATGGGGCAGGATTACGTTACTGGGATAAACAAAAGAATATTTTTACGAAATATGTTCATTCCGCGGATCCCGGCTCCATTAGCAGCAACTTTATCACCTACATCACCAGGGACTTTAAAAATGATATCTGGATCTCTACCTGGTTCGGCGGGATAGACAAACTAAATAGATCAAACAACAAATTCAGCCACTATACCTGCTATAATCCGACACAAAATATCAACGAGCGGAACGTCTGGCAGATCTATGAAGACTGCAAACAACGTTTATGGGCCTCGGCCAGCAATGGGGGCCATCTGTATCTGTACAACAGGCCTGCCGATACCTTCGAGCTTTTCGATAGTTCACTCTTCGATCTGCAGGTTTTAGCGGAAGACAGATCGGGTAATTTGTGGGGAGGCAATTACAATTCCTTATTTAAGATAGATGCCGAAAACAGGCGGCATAAAACATTCTTTATCGGCTATCCGGTGAGGAGTATTCATCAGGATAGCCATGGGGATTTTTGGGTTGGCACGGAAGGCGGAGGATTACTGTTATTTGACCCGGGAAAAGGAGTGTTCAGGCAGTTGACAACAAAAGAAGGGTTGCCGAATAATGCAATATTGAGAATACTGGAAGATAATAAAGGTAATCTTTGGCTCAGCACGTATTATGGTTTGTGCCGGTTCAATCCGGCTTCAAAGACGTATAGGAATTTTACGCAGGCCGATGGATTACAAAGCAACCAGTTTAGTTTCAATGCCGCACTGATCGCCAAAAACGGGGAGTTTTTATTTGGCGGCATCAAAGGATTCAATAGTTTTTACCCGGATAGCGTTTACGACAAGAGAAATACCCCCCGCTTGTTTCTCACCGGGCTAAAAATCGACAATGCACCCGTCGAAACAGATACGGCATACGTCACCTCTCGCAATAAAGACATTGTCACCGGTATAACTGTTCCATTCGACAAGGCGATCCTTTCCTTCGATTTTACGGTATTGCAGTATGGAAGTGCGGACAACGTGAAATATGCCTATTATTTAAAGGGTTGGGATAAGGATTGGGGTGTTGCAACGAATGTAAGGACGGCTAATTATAGCCATTTGCGGGAAGGCGCGTATGATTTTTATGTCAGGGTAATGAATGCGGATGGTGTCTGGGATGGAGAAGTGCAATTGCTGTCCGTTATTGTGTTGCCGCCCTGGTACAGAACCTGGTGGGCGTATTTGCTTTATACAGCTCTTGTAGTTGGAAGTGTCTACGCTTTCCTCTATTATTATCGGCGCCAGGAGCGATTGCGCTATGAAATAAGGCTTGCATTGGTTGAAAAGCAAAAAGAAAAAGAACTCACGGAAAGAAAGATCTCTTTTTTCACAGACATCTCTCATGAATTCAGGACACCCCTTACATTGATCGTAAGCCCTTTGAAGGACCTTATGGCGGAAACGGCTTCCGGTCACATTCGGAACAAATTGTCGACGGTGCACCGAAATGCCCGGCGGCTGTTAAGCCTGGTCGATCAGCTGCTGTTGTTTAGAAAGGTCGAATCCATAGAGCAGCAGCTCCACCTTTCCAATTTCGACATCAACGAAGCATGTAACGAGGTGTTCCTGAGCTTTGTGCAACGGGCGGCATCCAAAAATATCTGTTTTGATTTTGACAGACCCCAGGATGAAATTTTCTATTGCGGGGACAAGGAAAAAATTGAAATAATTCTGTTCAACCTGCTTTCCAATGCGCTAAAGTATACCCCTGCCGGCGGAAGAGTGGAATTGTCGTTAACGGATGAGAACGGGCAACTATGTATCGTTGTCAAGGATACCGGGTGTGGGATTGCCGATGCTATCAGCAACCGGCTTTTTGAAGCCTTTTACCAGGCAAACAACACGGAAAAGGCGTCCCAGACCGGATTTGGCATTGGGTTATATGTTTCAAAGAGACTTGCCGTTGCTCATTCCGGGTCGTTATCCTATGTGAGTACGGAGGGGGCCGGCAGCACGTTCACGCTGATCCTGCCCAGAAATAAACTTACTTCAAAGGAGTATGCCAGGGAGGAAGGCCCAGGCGATCGGCCAAGCATTATTCATGAATTGGTCGAAGACGTCCGCGAAGAGGAGGGTAAAGCCATAGACAATAAGTCAAAGGTTATCGACAGGATCATTTCGGGCCTGCCGACGATGGTGATCGTCGACGACGATGCGGAGCTGAGGGGCTACATAAAGGAAATATTCATGGATCAGTTCAATATATATGAAACAGACGATGGGCTATCTGCTTTTGCTTTGATCAGCAAGGAGTTGCCCGACATTGTC
>Ga0210396_10001892_pt1 | contig 21740 bp, 14 predicted proteins | sample IncBWH17OmetaG_FD_155466 | JGI IMG/M metagenome (GOLD analysis project Ga0210396, IMG submission 155466) | Forest soil microbial communities from Barre Woods Harvard Forest LTER site, Petersham, Massachusetts, United States - Inc-BW-H-17-O ... | reverse complement strand
GAACCGCACCCTCCAGATGATCGTGACTCCATTCTTGAGCCGATCGCACATCGACAATAAGCGGTCGCTGTTGGCTCTCCAAAGAGGCCAGAAAATCGCGAGCTCCCATCTGCGTAATCTGTAGCGTCTCGTCGAGATCATCCGTGGAGGTAAACCCTGCAACATGGTCAAATCCGATACGCGCAAGCTCCAGTTGAGCTCGCTGGGCCTCAGTTTCGTATTCGACAACCAGTGCAATCGGCAGATCTGGGTTAACAAAAAAGCCGCACCAGACCGAGAATGAGGGGGCGGCGACTCCGATGCTGACGCTGCCCGCGGCGTGTGCATCGCCGAAAAGCGACGCCGGACGCACGTCTAATGTGGTAGCCCCTTGTTGCTTTAACACATTTAGTTCGGCAGGGCTAAGATGCGCGAGCGCAGGACGATCCGCCAAAAACGAGGCACCACGCAAATTGATCGTGACCGATCTGTTGAAGTACGGTGGCCGGTCCGGCAAATTTGCCACCATCGCTTCGACAAACCGGTCTCGGTCAGTAAATTGGAGTGCCCAGTTGGTGGCCGCTTCCTGGCCGATCGTGGTGAATGGTGCGGACGAGATCTGTCTCCCGCAAAGCGATCCGGCACCGTGGGCCGGGTAGATCTTCACTTCAGGCGGGAACTTCAGCAGCTTGTCGAAGAGCGAATGGTGAAGCATCGCCGCGAGTTCGTGCGAACCGATTTCTCGATCGCGCAGATCCGGTCGGCCTACGTCGCCGGCAAAAAGGGTGTCTCCGGAAAACAAAGCGGTGGGAACGCCGGATTCGAGCACACAGAGACAGATGCTGTCCGGCGAATGACCGGGTGTTTCGATCACCTCAATCTCCACTGCTCCCAAGACGAGTCGATCACCGTCTTTAAGGTCGTGGTGGACGAATGTCGCGGGAGCTTTGTCAGAAACAAAGATCGAAGCGCCGGATCGAGCGGAAAGTTCGGCGTGGCCCGCCACGAAATCGGCGTGAGGATGAGTCAGAAAGATGCCGCTCAGTTTTAGTTTGTTCCGTGTGAGGTAAGCGAGGTAACCGTCCACGTTCCGTTCCGGATCGACTACCACGGCTTCATCTTTCGATGCGAGGAGGTAGGACGCATGGGCTAGTCCGGGGACAAAGAATCGCTCGATATGCATAGGTTGCCATTCATTCAGCTTGGTGGTTTCAATGAAGGGGCATTGCTAAACCGGGTCTCAGATCATGTATTCCATTTCGACTTGCGTTTCATCCACGGGAGCGGGCGCTTGGTCAAGGAGCGTTTCCGCGACCCGCCTCGCCTGTAGACGCAGCTCCGGTACGGCGATGGTTTCCCAAAGTGTTCCGCGCAGCAGCGGGCCAAGAGCAAGCAGCGAGCGAGAACGCTCGGCGTCGCCCGAGATGATAGTGTGGTCAGGATCGACCGCCACTCCCATATCCGTGTCGTCCGGGGTCACCAAACCGCGTCGGAGCAGGTTTTGCAGCAATAAAGATCGAGACGCGGTCAATTTGCTGGCCGGGCCGGTCGCATTAATCACGAGATCGCCCGCATGGCTTTCGCGGTTATCCAAATGCACGACAACTTGGCGGCCGCAAGCCTCTACGCGTTCGATACCGGCGGCATGAATCTGAAGCTGTCCGGTGAGTTGAGAGCTAGTGATCTGCGCGTGGATATTCGGTGCGATGCGGTGGCGGAAGACATTCCATCGGGCGGCGTAGCCCTGAGCGAAGGCTAACCGCTCCTCCCGTGTGAAATGGTTCCAGATCCGCTGGGTGGAGGGGCGCATTTTATCCACGATGATGGCCGGATTGGCGTTCCGTTCGTGCAGTAGCGTGCAATGGTGCTGGACAAGCGCGAGCAGCTTCTCCAGACCGAGCTCTGCGAGGTCCTCGCCGGGCGGAGGAAAGTCCGGATATTCAATCCCACGAAAGTGCGAATTGGGAAACCAACCGTGGCGGGAGACGGCGTGGATGCTATCCACCCAACCCAGCGCGCGCAGTGAAATGATCACGTCCACGGTGGTGAGTCCGGTGCCCAGCACGACGATGCTTTCGCCTTGGCCGGGCAGCCGCTGCTCCAAAGGCTGCCACGGATCACCCATCCAAGCCGGATGCTCGGTCAAGGCCTGCGAGCCTGGCAGTGCAGCCGGCGGTTCATTGCCCAACGCCAAAACCACGCGTTCTGCTTCTACGGGGGTGGAATCCGTGAGATGAATGACGGCCCTTTCGCCTTCGGGTTCGATGTCCAAAACTTCGCCTGCGAGAAATTCCGTCGTGACGGGAGTCATGCTGCCCGCGCTCTGCAGATGGTGATGCATGATGGAGCGCAAATAGTCGCCATATACCATTCGTGGAATGAATCGTTCGCGCAGCTCGATTTCCGGCGTGGTGTCAAACTCCGAGCGAGTGCGCAGCCATCGAAGGAAATGGTCGGGCTCGTCGGGAAAGGCGGACATATTTCTTGCGGCAACGTTCAACAGGTGTTCCGGGCGTCGCGTGCTGTAAGCAATGCCTCGCCCCGTCGGGCGGCGGCAATTGATCACTGTCACGTGGAGCGGGCGCTTGCTGAGTCGCACCAAATTCACCGCGGTCATTAAGCCGCTGAAACCACCTCCGACAATAGCGATGCTTTCGGGTGCTGATTTCGGCACGAGTTCTCCAAAGGAAGCGCGTAGTTTTGTCCGATGTAAGCGGGAAAGTCAATCTACGATATCCGTTTTGCCTTCACGACCGGAGCAGCAGCGGGATCGGGAATCAGATACGAGGAGAGGTGGCGGTCGAGTGCCGCGAGCGCTCTCTCGTCGGCGGACGGGAACCGGAAGCCGATGTGACCATCGGGGCGGATCAGGACCAGGCCGCCCGTTGGGACGCCGGCACGGACGGGATCGACACAAGGGTCGATAAAGATCTCCACGCGCTCGGACCAGCGGCGGCCCAGCCGTGCGACCGCCTCGGTGTCCGCCACGGATCCAAAAACGAGCACGTGATGAGACTTCCCGGCGAACCGCGACCAGTCGGGATAACGCTGCCCGGGATGCGGCTGTGCGGTCTCGGCCTCGCTTCCCATGTAGTCAACGACCAGCGGGCTTCCCGCGTAGTTGACGTCGATCATGGCGCGCGCATTGCGAAGCAACGCGGCCGCGACCGGGTCCGCAACCGCCGCGGGCACCTCGCGCCCCTGCCGAACAGCGTTCGCGATGCCGACGACCGCACGGTGTATCTCATCCGAGACGTCGAGCGTGTGGCGGTCCGCGATGATGCGCTCCACTGCGTAGCCATCGAGCAGCGACGGACGCGCATGGCCGCCCAAGACGAGCGCGAGCTTCCATGCGAGGTCGTAGCCGTCATGCAGCCCTGAGTTCAGCCCCTCCCCGCCGAATGGACTCGAGAGGTGAGCGGCGTCGCCGATCAGGAAACGCCGGGCGTCCGCCAGGCGCGAGACGATCCGCCGGTGCATCCGAAACGGCGAGAACCAGGCGACGTCCGTGGGTCGACACCTCCCGCCGAGCCGTCTCTCAATGCGGGCGGCGACGTCTTCGGCTGATACCGTCTGTACCGCTTCTTCCAGGTCTTGGAAACTGATCCAGCGACCGCCCGGAAGCGGCGCGAGCAGCAGCAGGCCATCCGGACCGCAAACAAAGTTGGACTCATCGCGCGGGAACGGTGTCTGCATCGCGATGTCGGCGACGAGAAAATAGCCTTGGTAGGTAGCGCCTTCGAGCGGCACGCCCATCGATTCGCGGGTAACGCTGTGGGCCCCACCCGCACCGATGACAAAACCGGATTGCACGGTTTCGAGCCCGCCATCCCTGTGCACGAGTTCGGCTAGGACGCCGTTCGCATCCAGCTCCACCCTCGTCGCTGTAACCCCCCGCTCGACCTTGCCGCCGAGCGACGCGAAATGGGCCTCGAGGATCCGCTCGGTCTCGTACTGCGGGAGGCTGCACTGAAACTCACAGCGGCAGTCGATGCCCTCGAAGGTCATGGTGCGAAGTTCGGACAAGTCCGGGCCGTACAGGCGGGTGCGCCGGACCTGTTCGGCGGCCTCCAGGAACGGTGGCAGCAGGCCTACGGAAGCCAGGATCTCGAGCGTGCCCGGCTGGATCGCCGTGGCGCGTGCCTGACGGTGTGGCTGCATCTCCCGCTCGATGAGCCGCACGCCCACGCCGTGGCGGGCGAGCTCGCCGGCAGCGAAAAGACCGGAGGGGCCGGCACCGACAATCAGGACGTCGTTTTGCGTCATTCGATCCTCCCGGGCGGACAGCGGTCTGGGATCGGTCATCTTTCTTCCATTTTGCCAAGTTGAATATTAGCGTGGCAGGTATCTTGGGGTTCAAATACTCCAACCAACGCCGAACATGCCAAGTTCTAAGACACGTGGCGAAATATATTTGAAGCAGTGACAAGTAAGGCTGCGGAGTGGGACATCCGGCAGCGAACCGCGTAAAATGCTGGCTGTGCACGTGCCGGCATTTGAACTCCCGGACTTTCGACTATCCCAATCAACGATCCCGCCGGTTATTGTTCTAGATCTAGACTAGACTGGAACTAGACTAAGCCCATGCTCCAATAGCGTTTCTCCCATGGCTGATCACGAGCTCCGAGTCATCGATTTGAATTTCAACCGTCCATCGGGTCGGCAAATTGCCGCCATCTTCGTGGGCGCCCTGTTGATCGTCCTGCTGATGGCGGCGCTCTTGACCTCCTACTACACGGTTGGAGCCGAGTCGGAGGGAGTGGTGCTGCGTTTCGGGAAATTTTTCAAGACGGTTGAGCCGGGACTGCATTTCAAGCTGCCATTTGGTATCGACACGGTGACCGTGCTGCCGACACGGCGGCAGTTGAAACTCGAGTTCGGCTTCTCCACGGCGGGCTACACGAATCCGCTCCAGGTTGGCCAGGATCCGGAGGAGGAAAAATCCATGGTCACCGGTGACCTGAACGCGGCGCTCGTGGAGTGGGTCGTGCAATATCGCATCGAAGATCCGAGCCAATATCTCTTCGATGTGCGGAATCCGGAGGGAACACTCCGCGATTTATCTGAGGCCGCAATGCGAGAGGTGATCGGCGACCGCACAGTGGACGAACTGATCACCATCGGTCGGCAGGACATTGAGATCGAGGCACTCGCCCGGATGCAGGATTTGTCCAAGCGATACCATCTGGGCATTCGCGTGGATCAGGTGCAGTTGAAGAACGTCAATCCGCCGACTCAGGTGCAGGCATCGTTCAATGAGGTGAACAAAGCACAGCAGGACCGCGAAAACGCGATCAATATCGCCAACGGCGAATACAACAAGGCTGTGCCCAAAGCCAAAGGTCAAGCCGACCAGACCATACGCGAGGCGGAAGGTTATCGGTTCAAGCGCGTCAATGAAGCCGAGGGTGACGTCGCGGCCTTCAGCGCGGTGCTTCAACAGTATGTCAAGGCGCCCGAGATCACCCGGACCCGCCTTTATCTCGAGACGATGAGTGAAATCCTGCCCAAAATGGGGCAAAAAATTATCGTGGACGAGTCCCTGCGGCAACTGCTGCCGATCCTGCCGCTCTCAACTAAACCTGGGGAAGGCGGCCGGCAACCATGAAAAGGGCTTGGCTTCCAGCAGCGGTTCTTGCCGTTGCCGTTGTCGTGTTCCTCGTTCTCTTGGATTCTTTCTACACGGTTAACCAGACCGAGCAGGTAATCATCACGCAGTTTGGAAAACCGGTCGGCGACCCGATCACTGAGCCCGGTCTGCATTTCAAGGTTCCGTTCGTGCAAAGTGTGAACAGTCTCGACAAACGCTTCCTGGAATGGGACGGCGCTCCAGTTGCGATCCCCACCAGGGACAAGACTTACATCCACGTCGACACGTTCGCGCGTTGGCGCATCGAAGATCCAAAGACTTATTTCGTGCGTTTGCGCGATGAGCGCAGCGCCCAGTCGCGTCTCGAAGACATCCTGGGCAGCGAAACGCGCAACTCCATCGCCAAACATGACCTGATCGAAATCGTGCGCACCGATAAAAACCGCCGGCCACTGCACGACGAGACCCTCAAAGGCGGCCCTACCGGCACCGGCACCATCGGCGTTCTTCCACCCATCGAGTTCGGCCGACTGAAAATCGAAGAGGAAATCAAAACCGCTGCCACCCAAAAGCTGGCGGGGTTCGGCATCGCCGTACTCGATTTCCGGATCAAACGAGTAAATTACAACCCGGATGTCCTCGACCGAGTCTACCAGCGCATGATCAGCGAGCGACTCCAGATCGCACAGCGTTTTCGTTCCGAGGGTGATGGTGAATCCGCCCGAATTGCAGGTCAGCGCGAGCGCGATCTCAACGAAATTCAGTCCAACGCCTATCGCCAGGTGCAGCAAATCCGGGGCGAAGCTGACGCCAAAGCCACGGAGATTTACGCCCGTGCCTATACACAAAATCCGCAGGCCGCCGAGTTCTACGCCTTCGTCAAAACCTTGGAAACTTATCACAGAATCTTCACCAAAGATTCCACCCTGGTGCTCTCCACGGACAGCGACATATTTACCCTGCTAAAACACGCTGCCACTAATAAAACAGCGGGCTCCCTGATACCGGTTGAGACTCCCACAAATCATTCGCCCTGAGTTCGTCTTCGATAGCCGAATGTAATCGCTTTTCCAGAGACCAACCGCCACAATTATTGCGTGTGCTATCAGCCTATCCCTCCGGGACAAACACCATTCGCCCATCGAAGTGCCAGACAATTATCTTAGCTTATGGCCAACTGCCTTGGGCACTCATCTCAGCCTTGGCGCAAGTAATGAACGCCAAACCCAACACCGGATTGTATTTACAATTGGCAAACGCGGGATCTCGACCTTAAGCAGTCGTTCGGCGACGCCCAACGAATTTATGCGGGCCTGGAATCCAGCGCCAAACTTGGCTCATTGGATAGCCTGCGTTCGCTAGATTCCGACACTTTCTGAGCATCTTTCTCTAATGTCTGCCATACGCAAACGAGACGCAACAATGCGAAAAAGGATATAGAGCCGGTTGGTAGAACTGTGCGAGTAAGTGTGATGCCCGACCAGAAAACCAGACCAAGTCAGACGGAGGATACGCAGGATGCCACTTAAGAATGTAGACCTATTGACACTTGGAAGCCGTATCCGGAAAGCGCGGATGAGCAAGGGCTTTAGTCAGAAGGGTTTCGCCATGAAGTGCGGATTGGACCGGAGTTATCTGGGCGGAGTCGAACGCGGGGACCGTAATCTCACCTTCAGTATTCTTTGCGGTATCTGCGATGGCCTTAACTGTGACATCGCCGCAGTTACCAGAGGCATTCCAAATCTTCGCACCCTCGTGCCCTGAGTATATAAATATGTTCTTCGCGTCTGTTTCTTATGAATCTAATCTGGCGCCCCTTCAGCGCGTCGCAGAGTGTGGCCGGTTCCCAGGGTTGAAACCCTGAGCTTAGAGCAGACGCTGATCGACCTCGTGGGGACATTGAAAGGAGTTCTTGCATCGCGCGCCCAATGATTCCCTAGTGGTTCGTGCCATCATTAGATCATTTCTCAAATGCCCCAGTGATTGCCGTCGGCATTTGGCTAGACGCGAACTTCATGGCGTTTTAGCTTGATCCAACATGTTCGGCGACTCCTCAAGGTATTACGACTTGATCTACGGGTTCAAAGATTACCGCCAGGAAACGGAATTCCTTCGCATCTTGATTGAGCGCGTCGCGCCGGGTGCCCGTACACTATTGGACGTGGCCTGCGGTACCGGCGAGCACCTCCGGTACCTGACCGGCTACCAGGCCGAGGGTCTCGACCTCAATTCGGAGTTCCTCGACATTGCGCGGCGCAAGCTGCCTGAAGTGCGTTTTCACCTGGCTGACATGCGCGACTTCAAACTGGGAAAGACCTACGACGTGATCACCTGTCTTTTCAGCTCAATCGGTTACTTACTTGAGGATGCAGATGTTGTATCCGCCCTCAGCTGTTTTCGACGCCACTTAGCTCCTGAAGGGGTCGCGCTTGTCGAACCCTGGTTTGAACCGGCGGTGTGGGAGCGGGGAAGGGTCGGCGTGCAAACGGTGGAAGATGGCGACCTCAAAGTGTGCCGAATGACGCAAAGCGGTGTGGAAGGGAATTGTTCGGTCTTCGAAGCCCATCACCTCGTTGCTAAAAATGGACGAATCCAATACTTCACCGAAACGCATCGGATGCGCCTCCTAACCCGCGAACACCTCACTCAGCTATTCCGGGAGGCTGGTTGGGATGCCGAGTACATCGAAGGCGGTCACGCTGGCCGCGGCCTCTATGTTGGCCGATGAGGAAGGTGTGGGCTTCGACCTAAGGATAATCGGTAATTAAATTAGGGTCGCGTTTTAGGAAATGGGACAAACGCCATGAAACAGTGGCCCGCCCTCCACGTGCGTTAGGTCTCGGTTTTTCGAGTCGCAATCAAAATGGTAATGCCTTTCTGCTGTGGTAGAGGTTTTCGCCAGGTAACTCGACGAAGCCAAGTACGAGGTCCGGCTCCTTAGAGCGGAGTCGCGCTTCAACGGCGGCCCGGAACTCGACCCAGAACGCCTCCTTCTCGGCCTTCGGCCTCGGCCCGGGTAGCAGTACCTCGACAAACAGGAAGTTTGGAACGTCGGCCGTCGACCCATCGGGATGGGCGCCGGGCTTATAGGTGAACTCAGCGGGTGGCAGCCGCACGACCTTTTGCACCCACGGTTCGGCGGACCAACCCGCGGCCCGAAGGGCCTGCGTCATGCATTCTTGCAAAGCCCAACAATACGTCTCTGGAAATAACTCTTCGCGAACGGTGATGATGACGAGCGGCATAGAGCGTTGGGATTTCGGTGTTGGTGTGCGAGTTAGTACGGTTCTGTGGCAAAGTTTCAGGCCATGCCCAACCATGGCATTCAATAGTTCGGATGGCGACTGCAAATGCTGCGACACAGCACGGGTAAATCTAGCGCGCTTGCAAACGGAGAGAGTTCGACGTCGAGGAGCTTGACGTCTTTGAACTTCGCCTCGATCGCCGACTGGGCGCGTTCTTCATTATGCCTTCGCACTCGAACATCATTCAGGGTTTTCAGAAACTACAGATCACTTCGGCAGCTTGTCGCATTTCAGAAACGATTTCGGCTGCCGGAACTTCCTCTACCTGAAATCCGCCCTGCATTCGATCGCCACACTTCCAATGCAGGCATGCTGCAATCAGGAATGCCGCACCGAGCAAGATGCCAAGAATTCCACCGGTGATCGACGCGCCGCCATCGTGTTCTTTTGAGACGATCAGGAGGCCTAAAACGGAAAAACCCAGGGCCAAGCCGACCAAGCTTAGTGCGGTTGATATTTTCTCCAGTCGCTTTTGTGTTCTCATCCTAAATTCCGGTTGTCGATTTGGCTGCGCGGGCGACTCGCTGGTTAAGCAGTCGGGCTTCGTCCACTTACAAAGGCAGGAGAAAGTCCGAGTTTCAGAAAATCCGCAGAATTAAAGCGGCACTTTTTATCAGGAGTGCCTTTAGACGGCCCAAAATTTCTGGATCTTGGTTCGGTTGAGTATGTCATGCCATCGGATGTCCCGGTGAGTCTGGTGTTTTTCGTTCCTATTACACCTGACAGCACATACAGTGGGACAGACAGGCTTGTGGAACGGGACAACTGTTTGCCAGGGGCCCTGCTGGCCGTTTTCGCACCACTCGGTGGAGCGTGGTGTTGTTTTCGGCTTGGATTACGGCCGAAGCACGGTTAAGTCGATGAATACGGAGCCCCAACACACCTGCTCGATCTGTGGCAATGAGTTTTCTGGAGCGATGGAATTCTGTCCGGTCTGCATGCTTCGCAAGGCTCTCGCTGGCGGGGTCGAGTCCGGCGCGTCTTCTTTCGAGGAAGCGGTCAAGCCGACGCTGGAACAGGCAACGCGACGATTTGAGCACTATGAGCTGGTGACGGGCAAAGACCGAAAACCGATCGAGTTGGGTCGTGGTGCGATGGGGGTCACTTACAAAGCGGTCGACGTCGATCTGCACTGCCCCGTGACACTTAAAGTCATCAGCGAGCGATATCTCGGTGATGAATCGGCGCGGCTACGTTTTTTGCGCGAAGCCCGCGCAGCGGCGAGCGTTCGTCACCCGAATGTTGCCTCGGTTTTCCATTTGGGTAGAACCGGTCAGAACTACTTTTACGCGATGGAGTTTGTCGAGGGAGAGACGTTGGAGAGCCTGATCAAACGCTCCGGTCGGCTTGAAGTAAAATTGGCGCTGGAAATCGCGACGCAGATCGCCGCCGGTTTGGCTGCGGTGCACAAGCAGAAGCTCGTTCATCGGGACATCAAACCAAGCAACATCATGGTGTGTGTCGAGGAGGGGAGCACTGTCACAGCCAAAATCATTGACCTTGGGCTGGCCAAGCCCTCACCTGACGCGCCTGCTGAAGCTGCGATTTCAACTCCCGGAGCTTTTGCCGGTACACCGGAGTTCGCTAGTCCGGAGCAGTTCGCCGGAGTTGGTCTGGACATCCGCTCGGACCTGTACTCGCTGGGTGTGGTGCTTTGGAAGATGGTGACCGGCCATGTGGTGTTCAGGGGTTCCCCTGCTGAGGTGATGTATCAGCATCAGCACGTACCGTTACCGCTCGATCTGCTTGAAGCTGTTCCACAGCCGATCGTTGTTCTGCTTGACGTGCTCCTCGAGAAAGACGCCGGGCAGCGCTTTCAGAACCCGGCCGAACTTCTGAAGGCGATACCAGCGATAACAGGTGCGATCGACGCACGGCGTAGAATCACTCGTCAGAGCCTACAGAAGGCGCCCTCTACCGCTTCGCGGATCGGAACTCGCAAGCCGCCGCCGGCAAGACTTGCACCGAAGAAGATTTCCGTAGCCAGGTTGCCCGTTACCGGAAGTGATGTTTTTGGTCGAGAGGAGGATATCGCTTTTCTGGATCGTGCATGGGCAAACAAGGATGTCAATGTCGTGACCATCGTTGCCTGGGCTGGGGTCGGAAAGTCCACGCTGGTCAACCATTGGCTCCGACGGATGGCCGCGAAACATTATCGTTCTGCAGAGCTAGTTTTTGGTTGGTCCTTCTACAGGCAGGGCAGCAGTGGGGAGACTTCCTCTGCAGACGAATTTGCTGATGCGGCTCTCAACTGGTTTGGAGACCCAGATCCACGGCTCGGAACAGCGTGGGAGAAGGGCGAAAGACTGGCGAAGCTCGTCGCGCATCGTCGAACCTTATTGGTTCTCGATGGCTTGGAGCCGCTCCAAAATCCGCCTGGTCCACAAGAAGGACGCGTACGTGAGCCTTTCCTCCAGGCGCTTTTGCGCGAACTCGCTGCCTTCAATACCGGGCTTTGCGTGATTACCACGCGGATGCCGGTCGCTGATATTGCAGATCACGAGCGCACTTCGGCTCTTCGTCGTGACCTGGAACACCTATCCAGCGATGCCGGAGCAAAGCTGCTCCGAGCGCTGGGCGTCAATGGGCATGAGGCGGAGCTGCAAGGCGCCAGCAACGAGTTCAGCGGCCATTGTTTCGCTCTCACGCTTTTAGGCGGTTATCTAACAGACGCTTTTAATGGAGACATTCGTCGCCGGGAAGAAGTATCAGCGCGCCTTGCCCACGATGTACGACAGGGAGCTCATGCGCGAAAAGTCATGGAATCATACCAAAGCTGGCTTGGAGAGGGTCCTGAGTTGTCGGTTTTGCGCATGTTAGGCCTATTTGATCGCCCGGCTGACGAAAAGGCGCTTGGAGCTTTGCTGAAATCGCCTGCCATTCCTGGATTGACGGAGTCATTGACCGAGTTGCACCCGACCGAGTGGCAAACGATCCTAGCCAAGTTAAGAAGAGCAAGACTCCTCGCAGGAGAAGATCCGCATCATCCTGGACATCTCGATACGCATCCTCTGGTTCGTGAATACTTTGGCGAACAGCTCAGGAATCAACAAACGGATGCGTGGAAGGAATGTAATAGACGACTCTTTTATTATTATCGAACGCTTGCGCCGCAGCTGCCGAATAGCTTCAGGGAGATGGAACCACTTTTCTCGGCCGTCATCTGCGGCTGTCATGCCGGTCTTTTTCGAGAGGCACTGGATGAAGTTTACATTCGGCGGATCCAGCGTGGGAATACCTACTTTGCAGCTAACCTTCTTGGAACGACAGGGCTATTGCTCTCTGTTTTAGTTCATTTCTTCGAAGACGGGCGCTGGGGATCACCCGCTGAAACGGCCGTCGAGGGGCAGAGTCTCACTACGGAAGATCAGCTCTTCATTCTCATGCAGTCCGCGCTATACCTAACGGCTACGCGAGGAATGGGTGCACCAGAGGCCCGAATCTGTTACGAGCGCGCCGAGCCCCTGTGTCACTCGCTAGTTCGTCCGCTCCTCCTGTACGTGGCACTCATAGGTCAATGGCGCGATACGCTGGTGACTGACAAGCTATCTGCTGCAATGCAGATTGCCGAACGAGTTTACTCGCTGGCGCAAGAACAGAATGAGCCTGCACTAATGATTGGAGCCTATCGCGCTTTGGCATCCACGCTCTTCTATTTGGGAGATTTCGAGGCCTCGGGACAATACGCGATGCGCGGTGTGCAGATCTGGCGCTCGGGACGCGTACAGTTTTCTGCGGAAGACATCTATACGCCCGCTGTCAGCTGTCTGGTCTATGTGGCCATGTCCGAGTGGCATCTCGGCGATATGGCCTCTTGCCAAGCGATGATGGCGGAAGCTATCTCAGTAGCAAAGGGGCTAAATGATACGAACGCATTAGCCTTCGCACTCGCTTGGGCTACTGCTCTCGCGGCAAATGAGCGTAATCCTGCTGAAGTGGACCGCTTGGCGTCGGATTTGATTGAACTCTCCACGCGTCACAATTTTGTGCATTGGCTAGCGAATGGAGCCGTTTGGCGCGGTTGGGGGCGCAGCGTTTCTGGAAACACTACTGAAGGTATTCCGTGGATTGAGCAGGGAATTAGAGACCTGCGGGCGACCGGTACGGTGGTGTCCCTTCCAGCTTTTCTCGCGCTAAAGGCCGAAGCATTACATCTAGCGGATCGTACATCCGAAGCTCTTGAGGCGATAGACGAGGCGGAAGCACTGGCTGAAAGATTCGAGCAGCGCTATAACTGTGCCGAACTGCACTGGCTCCGCGGTGTGTTTCTCGCGGCTTTGGGTGCCGACGAGATGCAAATTGAGGCTTCGTTTTGCGAAGCCATCAGAATCGCAAAGGAGCAGAAGTCGATTTCAATGGCGACACGCGCGGAAGCAACCTACGCAGAGTACCGCCGCCAAAAAGTGAGCGCGGCGGGAGGACGTGGATTCCGACTACCTTTTTGATAACTTTTTGCAGTTTCCTGTAGCCACCGACGAACTCACGATCCGGTTTGTGATAGCATGCCACATAGCGAAGAATTGTCATTGCCGTATTGCGGGACTATTTTAAGGCCGGCACGCGTGTGAGGCACATTCCGAAGCCGTCCCATCCGACTTTTCCGGGGACGCTTTTTGCGGAGCACCTCAAGGCGATCCGGTCGGGAATCCGAATCGTCGTCGAGTTGTCCCGTTCAAAAAAGCGACTTGACGGCTCACTGATATTACGTTACGTAACGTCATATCATGAATTTCCGGTCGCCCCAGCAAAAATGTTTCACCCCGACACCTCTTAGCCTGTCCACTCTAACTGTTTCCAAACCGCGAAAAACTTATGCTAGTCAAAGAAAACACGATTTCACCCAACCACGTCGCAGCTCGACCGTCTGGGGGCAGCGCCACTGAAAAAGTTGAGGCCAATCGAAAAGGCAAGCTTAGGAACGGTCCGCCCCGCCGTTTTCTCGTCATCGGCGCCGTAATGGCCGTGCTCGCCGTTTTTTTCGGTATCCGGTACTGGAGGTATGCTGCTAGCCACGAGGATACCGACGATGCTTACGTCACTGGTTATACGCACCAGATCAGCTCGCGCATCACTGGCACCGTCGAACAGGTTCTAGTTGACGACAACTGGCATGTCACGGCCGGCCAACCGATCTTAAGATTAGACCCGCGCGACTACCAAGTGGCGTTGGAGAAAGACCGCGCCAGCTACGCGCAAGCCAGAGCCCAACTCGTGCAGGCGCGCGCCCAGATACCCTTGGTGGAGGCTCAGTTAGCGCAGGCGCAGGCTCAGGTAGATTCGTCCAAAGCAAATTCCGATTATTTGCAGCGGACTTTCGTACGGAACAACCAACTGTTTTATCAAGGCAGAGGAGTCATTTCGAAACAAGACCTCGACGCGGCTCAATCTCAGGCCGAAACCAGCGTTGCCACCTACAAAGCGAACCTGGCAGCGGTCAATGTCGCCAGCGAAAATGTCAAGGTCGCCCACGCTCAAGAAGAAGCTGCGCGCGCCCAAGCTGAAGCTGCCCTGGAGCAAGTTAAGAGCTCGGAACTCCAACTTTCCTACTGTACCATCGTCGCTCCCGTTTCCGGGCGCATCGCCGAAAAAACGGTTCAAACCGGGAACCGCGTTTCAGTGGGACAGGCTTTGATGGCGGTGGTCGAGGATGATGTCTGGATCCTGGCAAATCTCAAAGAAACCCAGTTGGAAAGAGTCCGGGTCGGGCAACCGGTCGAAATCAAAATCGACGCACTCCCACACTACCGGTTCACGGGTCGGGTCGACAGTCTACAACCGGGTACCGGCTCGAATTTCGCCTTGCTTCCCCCGGACAATGCCACCGGCAATTTCATTAAGATCGTTCAACGCGTACCGGTGAAAATCCTTTTTGATCCGGAAAGCATTAAAGCGGTTCGCGACCAGATTGCTCCGGGTCTCTCGGCAGTTCCGAGCATCGTCGTCACCCAACCCGTGATCGACAAACCGTATCCGGAAGCGCCCGAAAACGAAAAGCCGTCCCGCCAAGCTGCGAGTCAGCCGATCACTCAAATTCGAGACCTTCCTGCAACCGGAGTGATGCAATGAAGAAAACGAAATCACTAACAAACCCCTCAAGTTATGGCTACATCATCGGAAGATAAAGTCAGCTTACGCACCTGGGTCGCCGTCCTTGGTACGGTTCTGGGAGCCTTTATGGCCGTCCTGGATATCCAGATTACCAATGCCTCCCTGCGTGAGATCACCGGCGGCATCGGCTCCACTGCGGTCGAAGCTTCCTGGGTTTCTACTAGTTACTTGATCGGCGAAATCATCACGATTCCGCTGACCGCCTGGCTGGGACGTGTTTTCGGGGTACGCCTCTACCTTCTAGTGAATGTCTCTTTGTTCCTGGTCTTTTCCGGGCTTTGCGGGACGGCCAGCGAACTCACGCAGATGATCATCTATCGGGCGTTGCAAGGATTTACAGGAGGGGTCATGATTCCCATGTCATTCACGGTCATTAACACCCAGCTGCCGCTTTCAAGACGCCCACTCGGGTTGGTGCTCTTCGGAATAACGGCCACCCTGGCGCCTGCCATCGGACCTTACATCGGAGGTCTGCTGACGGACAGTTATGGCTGGCCGATGGTCTTCTACATCAATTTCATTCCAGGCGTAGTAATGCTGGCGACGGTCTTTTTCGCTATCGATCCACAACCGCTGAATATGCCGTTACTATGGAAAGGCGATTGGTGGGGAACGGTTTTCATGGCGATCGGACTTGGTTCCCTCATCGCGTTTCTCGAGGAAGGGCAAAATGACGATTGGTTTACCAGCGTTTTCATTCAGCGCTGTTTTACCCTGGCGGTGATTTTCATTCCTCTCTTTATTATCTGCGAGCTCGTCAGCAAAACGCCGGTGGTCAATCTCCGCTTACTACGGATCCGCAATTTAGGCTTGGCTTCTGCAGTGAATTTCTTGCTGGGGGCAAGCTTATACGGTTCCGTATTTCTTTTGCCGGAATATCTTGAACAAGTCCAAAATTACAGCGCCAGGCAAACGGGGGAAGCCATGGTACTGATCGGGCTCCCACAACTTCTGATCTTCCCGTTTGTCCCTCGTCTGATGAAAGCGTTCGACCTGCGTTTGATCGTCTTTGCCGGAGCATTGATTTTCGGTGGCAGCTGTTTCTTGAATATTCATATGAATCCCGATTTTGGCGGACCGCAATTTCAAATCGGCAATGTCATCCGCGCTCTGGGCCAACCGTTCACCATCGTGCCTCTATCCGCGCTGGCTACCGCTGGGCTACTGAGGGAACAACAGGCGGACGGATCGGCTCTTTTCAATATCATGAGAAATCTGGGTGGCAGCGTAGGCACGGCGCTATTGAGCACCATGATCACTCAACGTGAACAATTTCATGATTTCCGGATTGGAGAACGAGTCACGGCCTATAATCCTTATGTGCAACAGTTTCTATCGAACCAATCCGTACAGAACCTGCAACATTCGGGAGATCCAGCCGGCGCGTTGCAACAAGCCTACCGAATGCTCCAAGCTTCGGTGCAAACGAACTCGTTTGTCATGGCGTATAGCGAATGCTTTCTGACGCTTGGCGTCCTCCTCTTACTCGGGTCTGTCACCATCTGGCTTTGTAAGAAAACAAAAGCAGTCGGGGCCGCTGCGGCTCACTGAGAGATATTAATAATGTAGTTCTAAGTTTTGCTCTGCGGCACCTCGACTTCGATCGCGCCGCCGATCGCCGCCAGATGATCCCGAAAAGTAAACGCCGGGTTCTCGCCTCGGCGCTCCAGGAATTCCGCAAAGCGCAGCTGCGAACGTAACGATGTTCCCGTCTGCAATCTCGAGGCTTGCCGGAGTTCAGTCTCGCGGATTCCGCGTGCAGCTTGGGCAATTGCTTTGAGCGAAGCGCCGGGCACAAATAGCACGCCGTCGTCATCTGCAATGACAAAATCGGAATCGGCAACTGTCATGCCTGCAATGCTGCCGCTGCCAAACGGAAAGTCGTCGCGGGCGTCCAGGCGTACGGGTCCTGCAGCAACTGCTCCCAGACTAAAGACGGGCAATCCGAGATTTCGTATTTCGGCGGTATCGCGATGGCGGCCCCAAATGACAATGCCGGCTAACCCCGCGTGCTTTGCCTCGATGGTGATAAGATCGCCGATGCAGGATTCGTCGCGGCGTCCCGCATTGTCGACAACCATGACGTCGCCGGGCACCGCCGCTTCGATCGTCTCGAGAAAGATGTCGACGCTGCCGTAGTGGCGCACGACGCGTGCAGGTCCGGCGACTCGCATTCCAGGCGTTACGGGCGCCAGCGCAACGCAGCGAGGCTGTACACCGACGCGCAAGCACCCGTCGGCAAGATGAGCCGTTGAAAGTTTCTCTAGCATTGCGCTTTGATAATTCGAATCTGCGCCGATGTAAAATACCGTTCAGCGACACGCCGTTCCAGCGCCGGAAGAGGTCCGTCGCAAGATTGCCGACGATGCTGCCAGCGAGGTTTCCGCTTGCTCCTCTCGTTAGCTGGATTAGCCGCCCCTTGAGCAGTCTCCGCAGGGGCTTCAGTTTTGGTCGCATCGTCTCGTTAAAGGTAATATGGTGGCCAACGGGGTAATGCCATGAGCGAGAAAGATCGGCAGCAATTCAAGGACGCTGTAGCCAAAGCAAAGTCCACCTTCTTCGAGGATTGGAAACCGGCAGTCCATGCTGCCAGCCGTTTAGCCATGTTCGACATGTTAGCCGCCTTGGCAGCGATCAGTAAGAGCGACCGGGAGATGCTGGTGAGAAACGCAATGGCGATGTTCCTTCCAGGCAGCAAAGAAACCTTTAGCCGGATCGAATTTGCGGCTTCTGTGATCGACAATCGCGAAATTTACGATCTGGGGCTGCCAGAAGACCAAATCAATGATGGTAGGGAATTCTTAGGCTGTACTCGCCTCGACAGCACGGAGGTTCAGAACACGATCAATGACGCCTTGAATCAGGCACGAGTTGCAATCAGAGAAAACAGGAAAGGCACTGGATGGGCGACGTTGGGCGGCGACGCAAACCAGTGCTGCGGTGTTTATGCGGTGGCATGGACGCCAATTTTGGTGGAGCAGCGTCGAGCATTTCCGGGGGCTTCCCTGCTCTCAAACTTAGCCGCCGCCGCGCATTACATGCTTGCGCGGTTCCATGTGTGCGCAGGTAGAGCAACCATCAACCAAATGAAGACTGTCATCGACAGTTACGACGCAAAAAAGCGAATAGCGATCATGTCCGGCGATCAAGAGCTGAAAACAATAGCTCTCACCAAAGACAACCGCCCGTTCCCGCCCGACTTCGCCATCAGAGACTGGGCGTACAAAGGGGCAACCGCCGGCGAAGTTGATCGTCTGAGATGCAACTCGAAGACGAGTCCTCCTGTTGTTTTCCCTGACATTAATGGCAGCGAAGCGTGAGAGGTTACCCCGATTCCGCTTGAGACTCCCGCAAGGTCTCGCCCCTGAGTTCCTAACTAACTAAAAGCTAATCCTGACTCCGCCGGTCACGGCATTTGAATCATAGTTACCACGTCCGACTTGCCCGTCGTAGTTGATATAGGTTGAAATCGCCGGCGTCAATTGAACGGAGACCCCGGCGCTCACCACCGCGCTATCGTGACCCTCGCTCGGTCCGAAGAAGGTCGCTGATGGACCGGGGATCCCGGCAAAGCCGGCGGTGACCGGAAGTGCGGAATACTTGTACTCATGTTCCCAGGCTGCTTTCAGCGATGGCTCGATGACGACCTTCCCAATCTGCCATTGGTAAAAGGCTCTGAAACCCACGTCGCTCCGGAGCGACTCGGCGGAGCCTGAATGGATATCCAAGGGGGCCAGCGAGCCTTTCTCGCTGAAACTATCAATGCCTACGTCGGTGTATTGCAGCGAGGCAATCGGACCGACGGTCAGAGGACCAAAACGGAAATCGTACCCGCCGGTGATAAAGGTGCTCCATTCCGCTCCATCGGTGCTGCCGTTGGCTAGTCCTCCAAGGCCCGCGCGGCCCGAATCATAGCTGTTGTGGCCGCCGTAAATGGCTGCGTTGAGATAGATCCCATGGCTGAACCAGGTCGCGTACAGCCCGCCTCGTCCGCTATCGACATCGATATGACCGCTCGGGTTGAGAGAGGTCCAGGTATGGGAGTAGTCACCGAACACCCCGATGGCCAGCTGATCGATGATGCGGTAATCGAGCCCCACGCTGAATCCCCCGGTGGTGAAGTTGTAGCCCTGGGCATTCCCGTCACCATCCACATTGACAAAGTCACCAAAGCCAGTGACCCACACGCCCCAGCGATTTTCAGGGGTGTGCTGCATGATCGGTTCGATGACGGCTTTGGAGGCTTTGCCATCCGTGGCTTGGTCATTCAGCGTGGCGCCGTTGACCTTCATGTTGGAACTAAAGCCGTTGGAACCGTTGTGCAGATCGTCCAGCCTGCCTTCCAAGGTCAGTTTTTGAATGTTGGCGTTCGAAAAGCTGATTTCATAAAAGGCGGTTAGACCATCGGGTGAGATTTTCTGGAAGTCGTTAGGCAGATTGGCAAAAGGCTCCGTATTCAGAAAGGAAATGAGTTTGACCGCTCTTGGATCCAATTGCACCGCATCGAGCAGGCTCGCCGCGGCCAGCTGGTTCGGGGTGAACGCGAAGGATGAAAAGTCGGTCGTCATCACCACTACGGGAGGACTGGGCGGGACGGGGACGACCGGCGTATTGAGCGTGAGGAACTCGAGGGTCACGGATTGGCGGGCGTAGACCAGGTCGATCGTATTAAAGCCGGCCGCAAGGGTGAACGGATTCTGGAATTGAGCGAACCGGCCTGAGACGGCTCCGCCGGTGGTGACCAGCCTCAATTTATCGCCACTCTGAGGTTGATACCCCAGGTTTACTAATCGCAGGGTGCCGTCGAGAGCGGCGTTGCCGCTGACGTTGAGAACGTCGAATTGACCGGCGGCGCGACCCGCAATATTTGAGTTGCAAGGTGCCCCGGCGTTCTGCGTGTAATTGCGGAGGACGTTGATGGTCTGTGGATCAGCGCTCAGGACGCCTCCGTTGACGATGAGATCGCCTGTGCCAAGGGCCTGTGCGTTATCGACGATCAGGTTTCCGGAGTCGACGATCGTTCCTCCGCTGTAGGTGTTAGCGCCCGTAAGCGTCAGCGTTCCCGTGCCGACCTTGATCAGTGCGCCCCCCGTACCACTGCCCAATCCGCCGTCAACGATTCTTCCGCTGACCTCGGTGCTGAGGTTGTTCAGGCCGACAGTGAGCATCTTCGAACCAAGTTGGTAGGTGCCTGCGCCTTCGATGGAACCGACCGTCATCCCGGTCGAAGTGAGCTGTGAAATATCGAAGATGCCGCCAACGCTGGTAATGAAGCGGGCTTGGCCGCCCGTGCTCGTATCGAAGAATTGTGTTAACCCACCAGAGGTATTAATGGTGGCGTTGCCGGCTGTGCTGTTGCCGTGGAAGGACGTGGAGCCGCCGGAATTCGTAGTGATCGTGGCATTGCCGGCCGTGCTCCCAGTATTGAAAGTGGTTTGACCACTGTTATTGTTGGTGATGGCGGCGTTGCCAGCCGTGCTTGAGCCGATGAATACTGTGAAGCCCCCATTGTTGATAATCGTCGCGGTGCTGGCCGTGGTCGAGCTAAAGAAATTTGTCGTTGCACCAGGGTTGTTGCTTATCGTCGTGAGAGCGGCGGTATTCGCATTGAAGAGATTGAAGATGCCGCTGTTGAATACCGGCCCCGCGATTGAACCTGTGGTGGTGACATTGCCCAGCTGCAGTGTTCCAAAATTAATTATGGTGCCGCCGCTATAGCTTTTGGTGCCCGTGAACACGACAGTGCCTGTGTGCGTGGCGTCGCCGATTGTCAGGGCGCCAGTGTCTGAAATTGGACCTGTGTACGTCGCTGTGGTGTTAGCTGCGGCCGCCAGAGTATTCGGGCTTCCGGCGGGATTAACGTCGACAGTTCGCGCGGTCGTAAAACCGTCCGTCGTCGTCAGCAGCTCACCGCCCTGCAGCGTAATTCCACCCGTGCTTAAACCGAGCTCTGCGTCGTTAGCTACGCTTAAAGTGCCGCCCAAGGCGAATGTGCCTCCACTGTAGCTGTTAGTGAGATTAGTCAGCGTCAGCGTGCCAGGGCCGATCTGGGTGAGGGTGCCCGTGCCCGAGACAAGGCCTGAGAAGGTTATATTATCGCTGTGGCTGAATGCGAGATTGGCATTGTCAACCACGTCTCCAACGATGCTGCCGGTGGTCCCCCCATGGCCGATCTGCAGGGTGCCCGCAGCGATCGTTGTGCCTCCGGTGTAGGTATTGCTACCCGTAAGGGTCAGTAGGCCTAACCCGGCCTTGTTCAAGCCGCCCGTTCCGACGATTGGCGCGGCTATTGTCGCGCCCAGCCCAGGATCGGTGGTGATCACCGCAATCCCCGTGGGATGTAGCCCAAAGGCGCCTGAACCTGCAATCGTGTAGCCGTCGATCATGAACTGCATCCCTTGGAAGACAATATCGGCCCCCAGCGTCACCGTGCCTGCCGTCGCGCTAAATATCGCGATTCCATTTTGCCAGGATTGACTAGCCGTTCCCCCTGGGTTGGTGAAGTTGGTCGTAAAATTGTCCCAGGTGCCGTCTCCGCCATGCACCGTGCCGTCAGCGACCGTGGTCCCGCCGTTCCAGAACTGCGTCGGTCCTCCGGAGGCGCTCACCACCAAGTTGACTTGACCGGGGACGGCCGTAGTCACCACCTCAGTGAACCCCACCGGCAAGCTCCCCAAGGTCAGTGTCGTGCCGCTCAGCGCCCCGCTATAATTGATCAGCCGGTAGGCCCCCGCACCAAAGCTCCCTCCATTGGTGAC
>Ga0210396_10001891_pt1 | contig 21750 bp, 27 predicted proteins | sample IncBWH17OmetaG_FD_155466 | JGI IMG/M metagenome (GOLD analysis project Ga0210396, IMG submission 155466) | Forest soil microbial communities from Barre Woods Harvard Forest LTER site, Petersham, Massachusetts, United States - Inc-BW-H-17-O ... | reverse complement strand
AGCTTCATTCGCATCTACGCGACGCGCCAGTCCTTGCATCTCCCATAGCTACCATTGGCACGCCTGTCGAGCAGCTGGATGTTGGGACGGTGCTCAAGGCCGCGCAGGCGGTGTCGGGCGAAATCGTCCTCGACAAGGTTATCGAGACGCTGCTGCGGATCGCGGTCGAACACGCCGGCGCCGACCGTGGTCTGCTCATCCTGTTCCAAGGCGGCAATCCACAGATGGCGGCGGAAGCGACGACTGGCCGCGGCCAGGTTGAGGTCACATTGCGCCAGACGTCGGTGTCACCGGCGGAGCTTCCCGAATCCGTGCTCCAATATGTGATCCGGACGCGGGAAAGCGTGATCCTTGATGATGCCTCGGCGCAAAATCCGTTCTCAGCAGACGAGTACATCTGCAACAAGCACGTCAAGGCGGTACACTGCCTGCCCCTGGTGAAACAGGCCAAACTGATCGGGGCGCTCTATCTCGAGAACAACCTTGCTTCGCACGTGTTCACGCCCGCCCGGATCTCGGTGCTGGATTTGCTGGCGTCGCAAGCGGCGATTTCGCTGGAGAACGCGCGCTTGTACAGCGATCTCGGGGAACGGGAGGCCAGGATCCGCCGCCTGGTCGACTCGAACATCATCGGAATCATGATCGGGGATTCTCACGGCCGGATCATCGAAGCCAATGAGGCCTTTCTCGACTTGTTGGGCTACCGCCGCGAAGACCTTGTTCCGGGTCGGATACGGTGGACGAAGCTGACGCCCGCCGAGTGGGCTGCTGCCGACCAGGATGCAATAGCCCAGTTGAGCGTGACCGGGACCTGCAAGCCGTATGAGAAGGAATATTTTCACAAGAATGGGAGCCGCGTGCCGGTTCTGGTCGGCGGAGCCTTTTTCGGGGGGACACGAGACGAGGGGGTTGTCTTTGTCATCGACATGACGGAACGCAAGCGCGCCGAAGAAGCTCTCCGCGAGAGCAACGAGCGCTTTCGCGACTATGCCGAAACGGCCTCCGACTGGCTCTGGGAAACCGGGCCGGATCATCGGATCACCAGTATATCGGAGCATGTCGATGCGGTTGGGATGGGACCCACACTGATGCCTGGGGTAATTCGGTGGGAAATCGCAAGCGATGTCGAATCCGAACCCGAAAAATGGCGGCTGCATCGAGAGATGCTCGCATCACATCAGCCATTTCGCGATTTCGTCTATAGCACCTTAAACGCAAGCGGATCTCAAGTTTATGTCCGAATAAGTGGCAAGCCGGTTTTCGACGCAAAGAAAAACTTTCTCGGCTATCGGGGCACCGGCGCCGACGTCACTGCAATAAGCCGCGCCGATCATGCCGAAGAGGCACTGCGCAAAGCGCGGGCAGAACTCGCGCGCGCAACGCGCGTGACGACGCTGGGCGAACTGACAGCCTCGATCGCCCATGAAGTGAACCAGCCGCTCGCCGGCCTCGTCGCCAACGCTCAGGCCTGTCTGCGTTGGCTTGATCGCGAGACTCCTGACCTGGGCGCAGCCCGCCGCTCGGTGGAATGGGTCATAGACGACGGCAATCGGGCGAGCGAAGTGATCCGGCGGGTTCGGGCGCTGGCGAACAAATCCGACATTGAAATGAGACCACTGGATGTCAATGACGTCGTTAGAGACGTCATTGCGCTGATGCAACGCGAGTTATTCAACCATGAAGTGTCGTTGCTAACGGAGTTGGCGTCTCTCCCCGCGATCCTGGGAGATCGGGTCCAACTGCAACAGGTCATCATCAACCTGGTGATGAATGGCATTGAAGCCATGCAATCCGTCACGGATCGGCAACGCGAACTGGTGATCCGATCGCGCCGGGACGAGAAGCAACAAGTGCTCGTAAGTGTGACGGATTGCGGCGTTGGCATCTCCGCCGAGGATGCGGATCGGCTGTTCACCGCCTTCTTCACCACCAAATCCAGCGGCATGGGCATGGGACTCTCGATCTGCCGTTCGATCATGGAAGCCCACGGTGGCCGGCTGTGGGTCACGGCAAACGTTCCCCACGGCGCCACGTTTCAGTTCGCATTACCCGTGAGTGCAGACGTTGCGTGGTGAGGTTGCGCCCGTGAGCCGTCCGGTCCGTACACGCCGGCGCGGCGCGATTTCAGCTTGATATCTCTCCAGACATCAAGCGTAGGGACAAAGATCCCATGCTGGCGCGTGGTTACGGCCGTCTGATAAGATCAGGGAGGTGGTCGCGGATGCATCCAGTGCTGCTGCAAAAAGTCTACGAAGGCGCGCACCTTCGGCAGCAGCAGGCGGTTGCGCAGGGTCAGGATGCTCAATGGCGTGGACGGCCGCTGATAAGCCCCGAGCACAATCCGGAGCCGTCCGTCAGCGAGATAATGCGCAATCTGCCAGGACGGCACTCGGACTAGCCCGGCCCCTGCCAAAGCCGCACTGACCAACGCCGCGAAGTCATTGGCACAAAGCCGGGTTGGAATACGCAGAGTTCTCCGCGCTGTGCCGTCCTGGAAACTCCATTCCGCCACGCCCGGCACATCGCCGAAGGCCAGGCAGTCGTGCTCGACCAGGTCGTCCGGCCTCGCCGGCTCGCCGCGGCGGCGCAGATAGTCCGGCGCGGCGCAGACGACAATCTGGATGTCGTCGAGCTTGCGGGCAATCAGGCCTGAGTCTTCCAGCGGTCCAACGCGAAGGGCAACATCGATACCTTCCTCGGCGAGACGTACCGGCCGATCTACCAGCATCAGATCGATCGAGACCTGGCTCTGCTCCGCCAAAAATCCGGGCAGCATTGGCGCCAGGCGCAACCGACCGAACAGCGACGGAGCGCTGACATGCAATCGGCCGGACGCGACTCCCGTCTGCGCCGTCAGGCCGCGCTCCGCCTCGGCAACCTCCTCCAAGATCTGCTTCGCCCGTTCGTAGTAAAGCAGGCCGGACTCGGTCAGCGAGAGATGACGCGTGGTCCTCTCAACAAGCGTGGTGCCGAGGAACTCTTCGAGTGCCATGAGCTGGCGACTGACGGAGGTCAGGGATTGACCCAGCTGCCGACCCGCGGCCGACAGGTTGCCAGCATCCGCAATCTTAACGAATACGCGCATCGCCGCGAGTTTATCCATGGGCGGATTATCGCGAAAAACGGAAAGATGTCTCGCCAAATCTCCGGATACTGACCAAAACCGGGAGGCTCTATGTCTCTGTCGTTGGACGACAGGACAGAGGAGCGAGTTATGAAGATCTGCGTATTCGGGGCCGGGGCGATCGGCGGGTACATGGCGGGCGAGCTCGCCTTGGCAGGCCATGAAGTCTGTGCCATTGCGCGCGGTGCGCATCTCGCGGCCATTCGGAGCGACGGGCTCAAGTTGATCGTAGACGGACAGACGCGCGCGGTAGACTTGCCGGCGAGCGACGATCCCGCCGCGTTTGGTCCGCAGGACGTCGTGATCTGCGCGCTGAAAGCGCAGCAGGCCCACGCCAGCGCGAGCGCGTTCGCTCCGCTCCTCGGCCCGCGCACCGCCGTTCTGACGGCGATGAACGGCATTCCCTGGTGGTATTTCTACAAGGACGGCGGCGCGCTGGATGGCCATCATTTGGAAAGCGTCGATCCCGGCGCTGCGCAATGGAACGCGATTGGACCAGAGCGTGCCATCGGCTGCGTCGTCGATCCCGCCTGCGAGGTCGTGGCGCCCGGGGTGATCGAACATCGCCTGTTCAAGCGCTTCACCATCGGCGAGCCCGACGGCTCCACTTCGGAGCGCATCATGGCCCTACGCGATGCCCTGGTTTCGGCCGGCTTCGATGCGCCGATCCGCGACACGATCCGCTGGAGCATCTGGCTCAAGCTGTGGGGCAACGTCTGCTTCAACCCGATCAGCGCCCTGACCCTCGCGACGCTGGATCGCGTCACCTCCGAGCCCGGCCTCAGCGCCCTGTGCAAGTCCATGATGGCCGAAGCCCAGGCGATAACGACATCGCTCGGTCTCACCATTCCAGAACAAATGATGGAGAGGCGACTGAACGCAGCCGGCTCCGTCTTCGGCCACAAGATTTCAATGCTGCAAGATCTCGAACGAGGACGATCCCTGGAGATCGACGCACTCGTCACCGCCGTCCAGGAAATCGGCCGCCTCGTCCAGGTCGCAACACCAACGATCGATGCGGTGCTTGCCTTGGTGCAGGAGCGCGGCCGGCAAGCTGGACTCTACAGTAACGACATCAGCCCGATTGATGGGAACGAGCAATGCTCAGATTACAGGCTCGATTGAGCGCCGACGTGGCGCGGCTTCGCCGTGGAGAACAAGCGGCGCGGCGCCCCGTTCCAGAAGCACCCAGCGTTGAACCGCGAGCCGATGCGGCAGCGGAGCATGTCCGACAGACCGGCGCGATGACTGGAGCGGGTCCGGAGAAGTTGGAAACGTCTCACGCCGTTGGGCGTGCAATAACGCTGGTGATGGCGATTGCGTGCGGCGTGGCGGCCGCCAACATCTATTATAATCAACCGATGCTTGGCATCATGGAAGCCGCCTTCCCGGGCAAGGCCACAGTGATCGGGCTCGTGCCAACGGCAACCCAGCTCGGTTTCGCCGCCGGCCTTTTGTTGCTGGTACCGCTGGGAGACCGCTTCGAACAGCGCAGTCTCATCCTGATTCAATTCGCAGCGCTCGCGCTGTCGCTGGCTGCCGCCGCTCTCGCTCCTGACGCCTGGTCACTCGTGGTTGCATCGGTATTCGTCGGCGTGACATCAAGCGTGGCGCAGCAGATCGTGCCGTTCGCGGCCGAATTGGCCGAACCCAGCGCCAAGGACAGTCGGGCACTGGAACGCCGACGATCAAGGAATGAGTGGGGTCCTCTTTTTACCTTTGGTCGTTTCGAATGATACGAATTGGAGCACGCGAGTGCGGCGCACCTAATCATACCGCTGTGCTTCACGCATTGCCGTCGCGCTGTTGAACGGTGACACCTTAGGCTTATTGTCAAGGAAGCTTCCGCAAAGAGGAGTGTCGTTCGATGCATTTCCACCTCGATAAGAAGCCGTCTGATGGAGTGGCGATCGCCTTCGTTGGGGCCACCCCCATCGCGTTGGCGATCCTACTCAGCCACCTGAACGCTTTTCCTTGAATCCGATGCCGTGGCTCCGAAGAACCGCAAGTCTGGTGCTCTGTTGGAACGGCGGCAGTTAAGGCTCATTGTTCTGGAAGCTTCCTCAGAAAGGAGTGCCACTCAATGCGAATCCATATCGAGAGAACATCGCTTGATGGGAATGTGATTGCGCTTGTTGTGATCAGCCTTTTGATCGTCATCGCGTTCGCGTACTAAAAACTGTCAAGTTCCGGATCGGAATGACGGCGGCAGTTCGAATGTGCGAAAGTCGAAGCCACACCTAGGTCGACTTGGGAAAGTACATCCGAGATTGATGGCACGCCAGGCAGTGGAGCCGCCGCGCGTTCGCTGAAATAGGCCGCCTTATGTCCTGCGGCCCGACCACTCTGCAAGATGGCGGCGGGCGCGAAGCCGGCCGATACTCGGTCAGCAGCCGACCAAGCTCGAGCTTATCGTCAATCGCAAGGCCGCTAAGGACGCGAACTTCACGGTCCCTCAAACGATCATGATCGCGCCAACGCGGTCACCGAATGAGCTTCGCTATTTCCGAAACTGCCGCCTTTGCCGCGATGCGAGCGTACGCCGCCTCAATTGGCGGCCTCCTTCATTTCAGACCGAGCCTGCGGTGTCGCCGATTGGAACATCGGCTCAGCTAGGGCAGTGCGGCGACATGCAAAAGTTAATTTGACCTTTTCCAGCCGCCTATGTAGACGGAAATCGCGATCCCGCCGCATGCTGATGAGCGTCTGGCCTCACTCAAGATTTATGGTGTGGGATATGAAATTCGTGACGGGGTTGCTCGCGGCTGTTCTTCTGTTGGCAGGGATGAATGCGAGCCACGCGGCAATCCGGATTACGGATGATCGCGGCGGCCAGATCGGCACCTACGTCGACAAATATCAGGGTCTACGCACTTCGGGTGAGACGGTTATCATCGACGGCCTGTGCGCCTCGGCGTGCACCATCGTTCTAGGCGAGGTTCCGCATGACAGGATCTGCGTAACGTCGCACGCCAATCTAGGTTTCCACGCGGCGTGGGATCTTGGCGCTAATGGCCGCGCGGTCAGCAACGCCAACGCGACGCAAGCGCTATATTCGCTTTATCCCTCCCCGGTACGACGCTGGATCGCCTCCCGGGGCGGGCTGAAACCGCAGATGATCTTCCTGCATGGCAAGGAGCTGATGAGCATGTACCGGCCTTGCTATCTCGACGCGCGGGCTTCCTCGCCGCGCTGAGGATTTATATTGGTATGACGTGATCAGCAACGCATCGGCGTGTTCGGCCGGCGCCGATTTGATGGCTGATATTAGGTCCTCGAGATAGCCGTCATTCTTGATCGAATGAAGCTCGGCGACTTCCGTTGATGGTACTGAACGGACATGGTCGGTGGGCACGATATCCAGGAGGACTTCACCGGTCCGGACACGCGCGCGAGCGGCCCCGCGACAGGGCCTGCTCGATGGTCACCACATGGACGGCGCTGACAGGCAACGATCTGATCGACGGCTTCGGTTAAAAGGAATGCCCAGCGCGTAGCTGATCGCGCGGCGGCGGCCTCAGGTTGTTCGCGTCTTAGCGTCCAATTAACCCTCCCGTAAGCGCAAACTGTTTACGGGTAGAAGGTAAATCGGTGTGCTGGGATGGGGGCACGCCGATGCGAATACGCAATATCGCTCTTTTGCTTTTGACCAGCATAGGATTCCTGACGCTGTCAGGAATGGCCCTGTTGTTTGATCAGCAGCACACCCGACTAGAACGCCTCGACGAAGCCAAGTTCCTTGTCCTGGTGATCGGTAACGCAAGTCGCTTCGTGGAAGCGATGGCGCTGGAACGTGGGCTTTACAACCAGCTTCTTGTATCGCCTGAGATGCAGCCAGGGCAGATTGAAGCCCTCATTCGACCGCGTGTGTCGATGACCGATGATGTCTTCCGAGATACTGAGGTCGCCCTTTCGGCTCTACCGTTGATGCTGAGCGAGCCGATCGGCAATTTGATCCAAAAGGCAAGGTCGGAAGTGAATATCGGCCGTATAGAGCTTGCGAACGGGCTTTCTCGACCGCTTCCACCTGAACGTTTAGCTACCACTGATGCAGTGCTTTCCAGATTCTTTGCCGCGGCACGTCTCGTAGACGAAGCTCTGCTAGTTGCCGAGCGTGAGGTCACCGGTCGCGAGCCGCGTACGGGAATAATCATCAAAAATCCGCGCGTTGCGAATGAAATGCGCGAGGCCGCTGGACAGCGATCAACAATCTTGTCGCGATTTGCAGGTACCGGCATCAAGTTAGATGATGGTGCGAGAGAGAAAGTCTCTGAACTCACCGGTGCGATCCATGTCTCATGGGATCGGTTGCGCCGGTTGTCCAAGCAAGCGGAAAATACCCCTCTATTGGACGACGCCATCGCTCACATCGAGTCTACCTTCGTAAAGCAAGGAGAGCCCCTTTACGCGGAAATGGCAGAGGCAGCTCGTCGAGGCAGTAAACCACCAATGGACTTGTTGACGTGGCGCGCTTGGACCGTACAAATGCTCACGAGCATCCTGGCGGCAAGGGACGCCCCCATCGCTCAGGCGCAGGCCGACCTCGAAATCCTTCGCGCGGGGACTGTGAATGATATTCTGCTGACAATGTTGGGAACTATCTCCCTTCTATCGGTCCTTGCTTTTGTCGGATTTACGCTTGAGCGACGAATCCTCAAACCGATCGAGCTTCTAACCGGAAAACTGGACCTGGCCCAAGGCGAAGTGGACACGACTGCCGATCAGGACGTTATTGCCAAATATTCCTCTCGTAACGACGAGATAGGCGCACTGGCGCGAGCGCTCGATAAACGACGCCGCTACGAGAACGAGATTGCCCACCTTGCGCGACATGATGTCCTTACGAACCTGCCGAACAGAGCGCTTTTCCGCGATGAGCTTAGGCGAGCTTTCGCAAACCGTAGCCGGGAGGGTGAACAGGTTGCCGTTCTTTGCTTGGATCTCGATCGCTTCAAGCCAGTAAACGACACGCTGGGTCACGCTGCAGGTGATGAACTCCTGCGGCAAGTCGCCATGAGACTCTCTTTTTGCGTCAGGGCAGGTGATCTCGCCGCCCGATTGGGTGGGGACGAATTCGGCATAATCCAATCAAGAGTGGAAGACGAGGGCGACGCCAGCGCGCTCGCCGAGCGAGTCGTTCAATCGTTGTCGGGTCCATACGATATTTGCGGGCATCGGGTGACCGTTGGTGTTAGTGTGGGCGTCGCAATCGCCGCGGGGGCCACAGGATCTCCCGACGAATTAGTCCATCAGGCTGATTTGGCGCTCTATCGGGTCAAAGCCGATGGACGGCAGTCCTTCAGCTTCTACCATCAAGATATGGATGCGCGCGTCGAGAATCGGCGTAAGCTCGAGATGGATCTTCACGAGGCTATCGAAAAGCAGCAGTTCGCTGTTCACTTTCAGCCCACGATCAAGCTCAACGACAACAGCGTAGCTGGCTTCGAGGCGCTGCTTCGTTGGAAACACCCCGAAAGAGGCATGATTTCGCCGATGGACTTTATCCCAATCGCGGAAGAGACCGGTCTAATAAATCAGATTGGGCAGTGGGTGCTAATGGAAGCGTGCAAGCAGGCAGTCATGTGGCCACCTCACATGAGCGTCGCAGTTAATCTTTCGCCCGTACAGTTTAGACAGGCAACGCTCCCTCTGCAGATTATGAATGCCCTGTCGAAATCCGGATTGGAGCCATCGCGTCTAGAGCTGGAGATAACAGAAGCAGTTCTTTTGAAGGATTCGGAGAGTACCCAAGAAACGTTGAAGCAACTTAGAGATATCGGGGTGCGGATTGCTCTCGATGATTTTGGAACCGGCTATTCGAGCTTGAGCTACCTCAGCCGCTTCCAATTCGACAAGATCAAAATAGATCGATCATTCGTTAACGACATCAACACCCGAAATGACGCCTTATCCATCGTGCGGGCGATTACTTCGCTCGGTGCAGACCTGGGGATGACTGTCACTGCGGAAGGCGTTGAAACCGAAGAGCAGCTAGCTCAACTTCGTGATGTGCACTGCACTGAAGTTCAGGGCTTCTATTTCAGCAAGCCGAAAGCCGCGGGTGATCTGGATGAATTCCTGAGCGGGGCCAAGATGAGCGGTGCTGCTTAAGCGCTGAGGACATCCAAGGCGGGCGCCGCCTCTCCGACTACTCCAGTCGTTAAAACCTGTCTCCGCTCTTATAAATTGACCTGAATCACCGCTTCTTTGCCTAGGAAGGGCATCGAAACCCCCAACACGATGGCTTAAAATTAGGCCGAGCAATGATTAATAGCCTTAAGATACCAACAAAAATACCAGCAGCTTGCATGTCGGCTTCTGGAGTGATTGTGTTGCAAAACTCTTTGGGTCTCGATTGCAGGGCTTGGTTTTTGAGTTTTGGCGGCTGGTTGGTCGCGCTCCAGACCGGAAGCGGCGTCGCGGGGCCGTCATGAGCGTTGATAATCCAAAAGGGACATCGATTAGCCGTCAGAATGACGATGCCTTTGCCAGCGCCTCGGCGTAAATCGGGATGGTCAGGCACTCAATGGCTGCCTGCTGTTCGGGTGAGACCCTCCCTCACTGATAGTTCGCGCCCTCGGGGCGCACGGTCATTCGCGTCGCTACGGGGTCAATATGCAACACGATCCGCGCGACCTCTCGCCAATCCGCGCCTTCAGCGTCGGCGTCGAGCAGACGCAAATAGGTGACAGTGTGTTCGTGATCGTAAGGTGTCAGCATCAAATCCGTCGGCGCGGCATCGGCGACATCAGGATCGAGGGGCGGCTTTTGCATGAGCTGCATCGAAAGCTAGGGATTAATCGCCCGAGCGTACCTTGAGTTAATTGGCAAATTGATGACAGCGAAGGCCGCCTACCAGTATCGAAGCATCGCGATCTACACGGTAGGCGTCCCGCTGTTGAGAAGGTGAGAGACGGCAGTGACAAGCTGGGCCGGTGCAAATGGCTTTTCCAACATGATGCTGTTCGGGACGCCTTTGGAGGTCCAATCTGCGGCGGCGGCCCCGCTCATATAGACAACGGGGAAATCCGGCTCGATCTCTCTGGCGCGCTGAGCCACTTCCCAGCCGTCCATCTTGCCTTGCAGATTAATATCAGTCACTAGCGCGCGGTACTTGCCCTTGTCTCCCTGCAACAGGGTTAACGCCTCTTCACCGGATGCGGCAATTACAGTATCGAAGCCCCCATCGCTGAGAGTGACTTCAACAAGGCCCTGTACCAGTTGGTCGTCCTCGACAACGAGGATTGTTGGCAATTCCAAAGCTACTCTCCCCGAGACCCCCTGCCCGGGGCTTTTTAGAAATAGCGTGCAAGGGACGTAAAGTTACAAACAGCACACAAGTTCCCCGGACCTGCCGAGCACGCGGGCAAAAATTTTTTGCCGTGACGTTGATTTTTAGTATGGACGTCCCGTTTTCAGACTTTCAAAATTGCCGTATGGAGCACGCTCAAAGCCTTTCGATGCCCGCAGTGCGGTTCACTGATGAGGCTCGCGTTGGCTCGCGGGGGCAAGGGGCCACGCGCGCTTCGATGCGAGCAGTGCGAAGGCCTTGATCCCCTCAAGGCCGACGACGTTGCCGGCTGGCTTAAAGGAGAGCTTCGGCCACCGAAATAGACCCTACCGCCCGCCATCTCGGATGAGATTGAGCGTATTGTTCTACCTTGCTAGAGAAGAGTCGTTGCCGTTTGCGGCTACGGAAAGTGGATACCTTGTCACGCAATGCCGGTTTGTCTTAACGGCAAGCCCGGACGCAGGGGATTGCGATTGTCACCGTTTCGCAAGGCTGGAACTACTGATCTAGCTGGATCGAGCCTAGTGCATTCAAACTGCGAGGCGTTCCAACGGAATACTCAGCTTTAATCTGAGGCCATTCCGCCGCCACTGGTGCTCGATCTTGCCCCCCAATTCACCGGTAACACTGCGCTCGGTAAGAACACTGCCAAAGCCACGAGCCTGCGGCTTCACATCGATTTCTGGGCCGCCGGTCTCATCCCAGTCAAGATGGAAGTCGGCACCGCTCGCATCCCATGTAACTTGGATCGAACCGTTCGGTCGGGAGAGCGCCCCGTACTTAACCGCATTTGTCGCGGTCTCATGCAGCGCGAGGGCAAGGCCCGTCACGGCCTTTGCCCCGACAGGCACATCCGGTCCGTTTAGGATGATGCGGGCGGGCGAGCCGTCTTCATAGGGCTGCAAGACCGTGCGGACCAACGCATCCATCGTCGTCTGCTTGCTTTCGTGTTCCGTACCCATGATACCGGGTCGAATAAGGTCTTTGGCCCGCAACAGCGCATCCAGCCGACCACGAAGAGCTTCAGCCATTTCCTTGGGAGTGCGGGCAGAACGGGCACTCAGGCTAATCATTGAATGGAAGTTGGCGAAAATGTTTTTAACGCGATGGTCGGCCTCCCGCGCAAGCAGCCGTTGCCGCTCTTGCGCATTCTTCTGATCGGTTACGTCCACCACCACGCCGACGAAGCGAACCGGCTTTTCATCCTCGCCGTACAGGCACTCGCCACGCGCCTCGACCCAGCGGATTTTTCCGTCCTTTTGTAACAGCCGGTATTCTTGAACATACTTCTCTCCAGTGGCGACGGCGCGGTTGACTGCGTTCGCGATCCGCTCTGCGTCTTCGGGATGGATGCCCGCAAGGTAGTCCGCCAAAGGAGCGCCCATGTCTCCTTTGGCAGGGTCGAGCGAGAACATTTTTGCGAAGCGGGCATCGGAATAGAAAATGTCGGACTGCACATGCCAGTCGAATGTGCCCACCATTCCAGAGGCATTGAGGGCTTGTCGAAGCCGCTCCTCGGTTTTCGCTAATACCCGCTCCGTCAGAACGCGCTGGGTCGTTTCCACGACAATGGCGAGGACGCCTGCGGGACGACCGTTCTCGCCCAGCACGGGGCTGTAATCGAGGTTCATCCAGACCTGCTCGGGAAAGCCTTTACGGTGAAGCGTGAGTTCTTGGTCGCGGTAGGAGAGCGTACCTCCGCCCAAGCCCACCTTCATCACGTTGTCGTTGAAGTCGGCGACTTCCGGCCAACCCTCTCGCACTTTCGATCCGAACAGGAGGGGATGGCGTCCTCCTGCAAAGACCGAGTAAGCATCATTATAGATCATGATGCCGTCCGGTCCCCACAGGAGCACGATGGGGAGGGGCGAGCGCAGCAGTATTCCCACCGTGGTTTTCAGGCTTTGCGGCCACCCGGAGATCGGCCCCAAGCCCGTCTCGGACCAGTCGCGGAGACGGATGAGTGTGCCCATCTCGCCCCCGCCAAAAGGAAAGCTATTGATATTCCCGGAACTTGCCATGCTGCGTGGGTACTCGACCAAGACGCATTTTTGTACAGTGAAGACCCTATGGCATACAAGTGTGAGGGCATGCGGGTCTAACCGGGTCGGCTACCAGCAAGCCCGGCCATGTCCGGTTTGTCCCGATAACGACCGCGTTCTGCATCGCAGCGAAATGTTGGGATATGCCAACATCAGATATCAAACCAAAAAGAGAGCGTCAGGTGAGGCGGCTTTAGTGCTTCAACGCGCAGACTTCGCCCGGGCTTAGAACTGGAGCGCGCTTCGGCAATCGCTCATCCGCGATTGCGGCGGTCCAGCCTACAGGCACTGCGCAGAGCACCAAGGTTACGGCCTGATCCGGCTTGGCTGCCGCGACCCAAAGCTGCCTTTTCGGAACGAAGTTATCCGTCTTGACTTCAACCAGAGTTAATTGGTCTCCGAATGACTGGGCCATGGCCTGCACCTCGATAGAATCCAACCGAGTCGAGCATTGTATACAGCGGCTTATCTTTGTCCGTTCGGTAGGCGACATTAGTGCACTTTGGCACAGAAGCAAACTACGCCTTTTGTTGCTGCTCTGGGTGAAGCGCGGCCTTCTCAACCTTCATCTGCTCGACAAGTTTCTGGATGCCATCGAGGGTTTGCTGGTCCGTGAGCATGCGCGAAATGTACTGGTAGCGCTCGATCTTAGCGTCGAGCTCGATGCATTTGTCGCACATTGAAATCCCGCATTCGCGCGTCATCAACTCATAATGAGTAAACGACGACAAAGCGGGAAAAGTTCAAATTAGGCTACCGCTGATTTTAGGCCCTGAAACAGGCCAGTACCCTTGGCAAGCCAAAACGGTTGTTGAACACCGGCAGATACCTATCGAGAGTCCGGTTCGGTTCAATTGCTACGGGGGCGGGCTGCCAGCAAGCCCGGCCATGTCCGCTATGCCCCGAAAGCGGAAGCAAGCCCCTGCTGTGTTATGCCTCTGCGGTTTGTGGTGACGCACTTGACGGGTAGTCCTCGCCGCGGCCTATCGGAAGGTGACAAGGTGCCGATCAGCAAATTTAGCGCGGACATTGTCTCATCGTTGCGCGGGGTGAAGCGTGACACCTTTACACCTTGCCGGATTGGGGTCTTCCTGAACCTCAAGGCTTTCACGATCGCCCGGCATCTGCGTTCACGTAAGGCGGTCAATGATCCCAAAGAGCTGCTCACAAGACGCCTCGACTCTCTTTTGTGGAGATGTGGCGATGCCTAGCAACAGGCCGGATCGCGCCGAAGCCGGCGACGCATACCAGAGTGATAGCGGAGTAGGTGCCAAACCGAACGATACCATTTCCCTCGCGATGGAGAGGTCGGATGCTCCGTCCGGCAATCGCAGTACCGCTGCCAATCCGGCGATCGTAACGTTCTTGGCGCGCGCCCGAAGGTATTTTAGCAATGCATCGCCTTGCGCTGCATAGACCCGCTTCGTGCGTCGAAGATGCCGTATATAGTGGCCATCGCGCATGAATTCTGCGGTTGCGAGCTGCACGGAGGGCCCAGGCGCCGGCGCGAGGCATGCCGCAACTTCGGCAAACCGGGGCGCTAGAGAGGCGGGTGCAACGACAAATCCCAGCCGTAAGGCAGGAGTTAGGGTCTTGCTGAAAGACCCGAGGTGAATAACGCGCCCGACACGATCGAGAGACGCAAGCGCCGGCGTGGCCCGGCCCTTCAGCTGAAGCTCGCTCAGATAATCATCCTCGATTACCCACACCCGTTCCTGAGCAGCCCAGTCGAGAAGGCGTGAACGTCTTGCCAGCGATAATGTGAATCCAAGTGGTGCCTGCTGTCCTGGAGTTACGACAACCAGCGCCGCGTCAGGAGCACGTTTCAGGCCGTAACTGACGTCAATGCCCTCCGTGTCAACTGGGATCGGCTCGATCGACAACCTTGCAAGCTCGAGACCATGGCGGGTGAACGGGAAGCCTGGATCCTCCATCCAGACCTTCTTCTGCTCGAGGCCCAGAACACGGAGCGCCAATCCGAGGCCGCTACTGAAGCCGCCGGTAATGATAATTTGGGAAGGCGTACACTCGATCCCGCGCGCCAGCGCAAGGTACACCGCGATCTCGCGCCGCAATTCCAGCTCGCCACGCGGATCCGGGTACATGGCCGGCGCGCTCATTTCTGCGCGAACCGCCTGCGTGCGCATCCTCGCGAATCTCTTGGCAGGAAAGATTTCATGCGCGGGCACACCCATCTGGAAAATAGCGGGCCCCGCAGTGAGCTCTTGGTACATCTCCATGAACGAGCCGAGATCGAAGCTTTCTTCCTGCCGAACGGCGAAGGAAGGCGGAGGATCTGCGACGTGCGTTCCAGTCGCGCGCGAAGCGACGATCAGTTGGGCAGAGGAGAGCTTTTCGTACGCCGAGCGCACGGTACCTCGCGCGACGCCAAGTTGGGCTGCCAAATCCTGCCAGGAGGGCAGACGAGCTCCCGGGGCGAGCACGCCGCTCTCGATGGCGGCCCTGATACCTTTGCGGATCTGCTCCGCCAGTGGCGTCTTCGCAGATCGATCAAGGTCCAACCGCAGCGGCTTAGTCATGCCCCTTGGTACATGATTTTTGTGCTTTCTTGGTGCTTTTTTGCGGACCAGGGCAGCAGCACTTATGGGGTGCAAAGGAGACCACCATGAAAATACCATCCATCGTCGGCACGGCCTGTGCTGCCCTCGCCATTGCCGCCGCAATGCCTGCCGCCGCCCAGAGCGTTGGCGAGACGGTCAGGCCGCACTTCGAGCAGGCGATCACCAACATTCCCGGCAAGTCGCTGGTCGCCGTTGTCGTCGACTATGCGCCGGGCGGAGCGTCGCATTCGCACATTCACGCCAAATCGGCCTTCATCTTCGCCTACGTCTTGTCGGGAGAAATTGAGTCGCAGGTGAATGACGGACCCAGGCGCGTCTATCGCGTCGGCGAAAGCTTCTACGAGGCGCCGGGGTCTCGCCATCCAATCAGTCGCAATGCGAGCGAGACGAAACCAGCAAAGCTGCTCGCAGTGTTCGTCGTCGATACGGACGACAAGGAATTGACGACTTCCGTCAAATGAAACCCGATTTTCAAGGAGCAAGAAATGAGTAAGCGCCTCGACTACAACCAGATCGCACCGGCAGGCGTGAAGGGGCCAGGCAGCTCCATATTGGCATGGCGAGTACACGAATTTGGACCGCCGGAAGCGATGATTTTGGAACGGATTCCCAGGCCAGATCCTGGTCCGGGCGAAGTTCTTGTCGACGTTCACGCAGCAGGAGTCGGTCCTTGGGACGGCTGGATCAGGGCCGGCAAGAGCGCCCTGCCGCAGCCTCTTCCTCTCACGCTCGGCTCCGATCTGTCCGGAACAGTCGCGGCTGTGGGATCCGACGTTTCCGAACTGGCTATTGGAGATCAGGTTTTCGGTGTGACCAACACCCAGTTCCTTGGCGCCTACGCAGAATATGCCGTGGCCTCTGCCGGGATGCTCGCGAAGAAACCAAGCTCGCTGAGCTATGCCGAAGCGGCTTCCGTTCCCGTCGTCGCGGTGACGGCGTGGCAAGGATTGTTCGACCACGCTCGCCTCGAAGCCGGTCAGACGGTAGTCATTCACGGAGCTGCGGGAAACGTCGGAGCCTACGCGGTTCAGCTCGCTCGTCGCGCTCGCCTGCATTCAATCGCGACGGCGGGCACCAAGGATATCGAGTATGTGCGATCCCTCGGTGCAGACAAGGTATTGGATTATCACAAACAACGTTTCGAGGACGAGGTGAAGGATGTCGACGCGGTACTCGATCTCGTCGGAGGCGAACCGCAAATGCGTTCTTTTCAGGTTCTTCGCCCCGGTGGCAGGCTAATTTCCGCCGTATCCCAGCCTGATCAACACCGCGCAGAATCCCACGGGGTCTCCGCAGCCTTCTTCTTGGTGGAAGTGACTGCCGAGCGGCTACGCACCATCGCCGAACTGATTGACCGCGGCGAATTGAAAACCCACGTAGGCGCAATCTTGCCTCTCGCAGATGCGCGAGACGCGCATATGATGTTGGAAGGCCGACGATTATCGCCGAAAGGGAAGATCATTCTAAGTATAAAGACCGCGGGCGAAGTCACCGCGAACGGCCTCTCCTGAAACATCGAAAGATACAGAGATGGGAGCTTGAAATGACTAGTTTGGTTTCTGGCGTTAAGATTCCCGACAGCAAGGTGGCACGGGAGGCAGCCGAGCTGGTGCGCCAGTACGAAAACGAGATGTTGTTCAACCATTCAGTTCGCGTCTATGTGTTCGGCGCAATGAAGGGCCTCCGGCAAAATCTCAAATTCGATTATGAACTGCTCTATGTCGCATCGCTGTTTCACGACTTGGGGCTTGTCGACGCCTATCATACCGACACGAAGCGGTTTGAGGTTGATGGCGCCGACGCAGCGCGAGAATTTCTCCGAAGCCATGGTATTCCCGACCCGAAAGCGGATCTGGTTTGGGAAGCCATCGCCCTACATACCACGCCCGGTATCCCCCAATACATGCGTCCCGAGATCGCTCTCACAAACGCGGGTGTCTTGGTGGATGTCGTCGGGATTGGATATGATGAGTACCCCCCAGAGCAACGCGACCAAGTCCTCGCCGCCTTTCCTCGCGGTGATAACTTCAAAAGTGATTTTATCCAGGTTCAGACTTGCTCGGCCTTGAAGAAGCCTCAGACGACGTTTGGAACCGTCAATTTCGATTACATCGAGAATCACGATCCCACATTTCACAGGCCAAACGCATGCTTTCGGATCCGCAACGCGCCTTGGCATAGCTGAGCCGTCGTGCGCCTTTGTTTCCGTGAATTCGAAATCGGCGATGGTTGCCGCGTCCAGCAGCTTGTTACTGCCCTGAAATGTACCGTTTCTTGGTGCGAGGCCTCGATGCCTAGCTAACTGAACTCCTCTGGTTGGCCCTCGGCGCCTTCGCGATCGGCCGAAGGATTTATGATAGCCGGGCTGTTGCCCGCCCTAGCCCGAGACCTGAACGTCGGCCTGCCCGCCGCCGGCCACCTAGTTATGGCCTTCTCCCTTGCTTACGCCATCGGCGCTCCCGTGATGGCGGTGCTGACGGCCGGGCTCGAGCGGCGTCGCCTGCTGGCCGTCAGCATGGCCGGGTTTAGCATTGCCAATTTGCTCGCCGCGCTAGCTTCGGGCTATGGCGGGCTGTTGGCGGCTCGGCTGCTGCTAGCCCTGTCCGCCGCCAGTTTCATGCCGGCGGCCACCGGCTATGCAGCCGCGCTGGGCGGGCCGGAGCGACGTGGCCGCGCTCTGTCCATGGTCACCAACGGGCTGACCTTGGCGATTATCGCCGGCGTGCCGCTCGGGGTGCTGGTCAGTGAGGGCTTCGGCTGGCGCGCCATCTTCCTCGGCGTGGCGGCGCTGGCGGCGCTCTCACTGCTCGGGATCCTCGTCCGATTGCCGACTCAGCCGCCCGGCACTACCGCGAGTCTGGGTGAGCGGCTGGCATTAGCCAACCGCTGCGACATGCTGGCGGTCCTGGAGACCAGCGTGCTGACGGTAGCTGGCACCTTTACGCTGTACACGTACTTGAGCGTCTTCTTGGCCGAGGTCGCCGGGATCGGGCGGAAAGGGTTGGCGATCGGTAGGCTTTTGTGCCCGGGGCGCTGGCTGAGGTTTTAATCGCGAATTTATTTTGAGCCCGGCAGGCCGCCGACGGTATTGGTTGGCGGCCTTTTTCGAAGACCCGCGCAAACTTCGACTTTCACTCGCCTAATTCCTGCGCTTTCGCGGCGAAGTTACGCAGCGGCCGATGACGTAGGGGCAACAATATTCGGCGCCCTGGCACTTACAGTGCGACCCGGAAGAGGCAGAGCGCCTTGCTGCGCCAGAGGAAGTTGCGCAGGAGCTCTATAATCCACGCCGTTCGCCGCGGTTCCTATTTCGGCACCGTCGAGTGGAGAGGCGCCGGACGCTGGTGGGTTGATCGCTCGATGAAGCCCCGCAAAAAATCAGGGATCTCGAGGCCGCGATTTCTGCAATCTTCAATGATGAGTTCGGCGAGCTCCCGCGATGCGTCGCGCGACCAGCCGTTAGCGGTGTTGAAAGCAACGATGCGTGCCGGATCAGAGAATTGACCGTCCAGCAGATCGATCATGACGGCATTGCGATCGGTTCGGTCTTCCGGACTTTCGCGCCAGGCGCGTCCGAGTTTGCCGCCGAGATCGTCCAACACGATATAGACATCCTCATCGTCTGGCGGAGAGGGGGTGATCGAGGGCGAGGGACACATGACGCAACTCCAACAAGTCGGCCCCACCGACCCTAAAATGCCCTGAATTCAAGTCGGTTCCAAACTTTCGGAACGGTGCGCCGACGCCAGACGCACAAATTCAGCCAAAGCAGAGCCAGCCTCGCAACGATGAAAAAGATCGTCAATACGTCCAACAAAACGGGGATCATATAAAAATTGGTGGCTTAGGCAGGTTGGCAAAGGCTTCACCAGGCGAAATCCGCCATTAATTTGAATTCAGCGGTTTGCCGCTCAAGACTTCGGGGACAGGCTGTTTCCGATCGACCGTGCACAGCACTCCTCGTTCGGCTTCGTCGGCGATCTTCAGCAAGAGGGCCGCTTTATCCTTGTCTGGTTCCGCGAGAGCTAGTCGCCGGTATCTTACCGCCCGATCGCGGTTTTTGTCGCTCATAGGCGAAGTGTTCTATTCTTCAGAGCTAACCCGCAACAAAAGTCGCCTGTTAAGCTGAATGCCGCCGCCGCGGGTTAATTCCGGAACTGACAAACAAAAAGACCGTTCCCGATGGAGTAGGGGGCCAGGTCCTTGACGAAGGCTTTGGGGGACGGCGGGCGGGAGGCTATCCGCCGCAGGGCCTCGGACGCGCCAGATTCATTATGAGAAGCAGCGTTGGTGCCCGGTTGCCCGCGCCTACGGCGAAAGACTTCGACGATGCGGCGGGCGGTACAGGCTGCGCATTTGGCTCAGCTTGCCGCCAATTTTGAGAACGCTGCCAATCTGGCTCATCAGATTGCAACGGCGCCGATATACTTGTTTCCTGAGATAGACGCGCCGTAAGGCCGGCACGCTATCCAATAATATCCAGCCGCGCACAAGCTGTGCCGCGAGTTTGCCGCTGCCTCAAGGCGCGGGAAAATGATCGACCGTTTGGACGTGCTGGACGGATTTCGAACCAAGGAGATTAGCTGTTGTTGACTGACCGATATGACGAAGCGTTTCAATATGCTCATGAGCTACATGGTAATCAGAAGCGCAAAGGAACTTCGATACCATACATCTCGCATCTGATGATTGTTTCTGCCCTCGTAATCGAAAATGGCGGTACGGAGGATCAGGCGATTGGCGCTCTCCTGCATGACGCAGCAGAGGATCAGGGTGGCGTTCCAACATTGCAGGAAGTCAGGAAACGGTTCGGTGATGTTGTCGCCGAAATCGTGTCCGACTGCACGGACTCCTGGGATGAACACAAAACATAGTGGCGGCCACGAAAGGAAGCGTACTTGGCTAAGTTGCCGGCCAAGCTGCCACGGTCCTTGCTTGTTTCTCTGGCCGACAAGACGCACAACGCAGAAGCCATTCTTTTCGACTATCGGGTTCTTGGCGATGCGTTGTGGGATCGTTTCAACGGTGGTGCTGCCGGTACACGCTGGTACTACCAGTCGTTGGCTAGTTTCTTCTCGGATGTAATGCCCGGCCGTTTATCCGACCGGCTCTTGCGAGCGGCGACGGCGTTCTCGGTCTGAAATCACTTCGGAGGAGAAAAGCGCGCTACCGCGAAAGCGCATTCATCTGGTAGCATTGCGGCCAACGAAGATATCGGCGAGTGATCCGCCGTCAACGTGGTGGCGGGGTAGCGATGAACCTTAACCCTGCTCGGTTTTTACAAAGGGACCTTTCTGGATCCGACGTATCACGGTCGGAACGTCCTCTTCAAAATTTACGAGATGGTCCTTGCCGAATAAGATCGCCGACCCGCTGCTCTGTCCGGGTTGGACCATTAAGATTTGGTCGAGGTTTACCAGGACTTCCCTTGAGGGAGGTCCCGGCCGTTTTAATACGATAAAGTCAGCCATATCTCGCCTGCGTGGTTCCGGGAAGTAACGAAGATGGCTTAGCCGCGCGGGCTACTATAAATGATTCTGTGGCAAGCAGGCACGGGAACGGATCTGAGCTGGACGCGATATGCAACATCTACAGTATCACGACCAACCCAAGCCGCCATCATCGCGCTGTTCCGCGTCGTCAACAGGTACGTCGGGAACTTGCGCCGATGCCGGGCGTCTTGGGGCATGGCACTGGCATAAGAGCGGCTGTTTCGCGCAATCGTTCTACATGTTGGGCGAGAGACGGCATGACGCTACAGCCAGTCGGGGTGATGATGTTGGCTTAAATCGCCACTACCACGCAACCCTCGGCCCCAATGCCCATTGCCTCACCATGACTTATGAAATCACCGCCAATACCGGCCGCTGTGAGGCTCTAACCGTCAGCGACATCCCGGTCTATCGCTGCACCAGCGTCGCCACGGCGGACAGGGACGGCCACGCGGTTTGCGCAGCTCATTCCAGGGCGCTTCGAATTTCCTATTACGACGGCGACGATTCGGGCGTGCTGCATGGGTGACGCCGACGCCACGATCACGAGACTACTGGCCATTGGAGCGCGAGATAAGGCTTCGAAGTAAAAGGCCACAAACTGAATGGCAAAGATCCTACTTTCGATTCGAGAGTTGCAGGCACGGGCGTTGGCTGAAATAAAACGACAGCCCGGCTGCTCAGACATTCGCAATATCGCAATCAATCGGGTTGCGGATGAGCGGGTTGGAAATAACTGTTTGCTGGGGGCGCGGTCTGCTGGTGCTGCCGATGCCAACACGGCGGCGTGCGCTGCGCTCTATGTCCAACGCATCTTGCGCCACGAATACGATCTAGCGATGGATTAACACCATGCGCCCCGTGGTCTCGCGGTCACACCGTTGCCGATGCGCATCGAAAGGGGCGGCAATGCGTCAGGTCGGCTGTCGCTTCATTCTTTAAGCACACTACGGACTCTAAAGGGGCAAACCGGCTCGGTAGTGTTAGCGGAAGAAAACCCCAAGTCTAGGGAGTAGGTATGACCAACTTAATAGTAGGCTGCCGCGAAATCGAATTGTTGTGCAGACAGCGCGCCATTTCAGATCCCGCCCGCAATTGGAAATGGCTGGGAGAGGCTGATCGTTGGAGCGATCTAGCGCATCGGGAATTAGCTTCTCGTTTTCAAAATAACGAGATGCACGCAGGTCCAATGGCAATGGGGCCAAACAACATTAAGGTG
>Ga0210396_10001890_pt1 | contig 21762 bp, 11 predicted proteins | sample IncBWH17OmetaG_FD_155466 | JGI IMG/M metagenome (GOLD analysis project Ga0210396, IMG submission 155466) | Forest soil microbial communities from Barre Woods Harvard Forest LTER site, Petersham, Massachusetts, United States - Inc-BW-H-17-O ... | reverse complement strand
CCGCCGAGCGCGCAGCCCTGCGGTTCGCCGAGTTGTTCGCCACCAACCATCTCGCCATCGATGATGCGGTCTACGACGATTTGCGCGAGCACTTCAGCGAGGACGAACTCGTGGAGCTCGGTCTGAACTGTGCGATCGCGCTCGGAATCGGGCGGCTCTCCGCGACCTGGGATGTCAGCGATGATCTGCCCGAATCCTCACCGCCGTCTGGGCCGTTGGCTCCCTGGAATTCCGCGTCGGTGGTCGCGTCGGGGTAGGCCGTCAACTGAGAGCTTCCGCTGATGCGAGTTCGGGCTTCTTGGCCGGCTTCTTAGCTGGATCGGGCCAGGGTGAGGGCTTCGGCCGCTGCCGGACTCGCTGTGGCCACCAGAACCATTTGCCCAGCAGCGCGGCAATGGATGGCGTCATCAGCGAGCGCACGATCAATGTGTCGAAGAGCAAGCCGAGGCCAATGGTGGTGCCGACCTGACCGATGACGGTCAGCTCGCTGACAGCCATCGTCATCATCGTGAAGGCGAATACCAGTCCCGCCGACGTTACGACCGACCCGGTGCCACCCATCGATCGGATGATGCCGGTATTCAAGCCGGCGTGGATCTCCTCCTTGAACCGGGACACCAGTAGCAGGTTGTAGTCGGCGCCGACCGCGAGCAGGATGATGACCGACATCGCGAGCACCATCCAGTGCAGTTCAATGCCAATGAGGTGTTGCCAGATCAGCACCGAAAGCCCGAAGGACGCACCCAGCGAAAGCAAGACGGTTCCCACGATGACCGCCGACGCCACCACACCTCGGGTGATGATCAGCATGATGATGAAAATCAAGCACAGTGAAGCGATTCCGGCGATCACCAGGTCGTAGGTGTTGCCGTCGCTGAGGTCTTTAAAGATTGACGCGGTGCCCGCGAGATAGATCTTGGAGCCCTCCAGCGGCGTGCCCTTGAGCGCTTCGTAGGCGGCCTTCTTGATTGCGCCGATGTGCGAAATGCCTTCCTGCGACATCGGATCGCCGTCATGGCTGATGATGAAGCGCACGGCATGACCGTCGGGGGAGATGAAATTCTTCATGCCCCGCTTGAACTCGGCATTGTTGAACGTTTCCGGAGGCAGGTAAAACGACTCGTCGTTCTTGGATGCGTCGAATGCCTTACCCATCGCGCTCGAGTTCTTCTGCGCCTCATTCTGCTGATCCTGCAGGCCTTTCTGGGTCGAATACATGGTCAGCATGGTCGTTTTCATGGCCTTCATGTTTTCCAGCATTGGGGGCATCAGCGCCGTCAGCTGAGGCATCAATGAGTCGAGACGCTCCAAAAGCGGAACCAGGCTCTCGACGTCGTCGGCCGTAGTGTCGATGCCGTCGAGGGTGTCGAAGACGGACCGCAGTGCCCAGCACACCGGGATGTCGTAGCAGTGCTTTTCCCAGTAGAAGTACGCGCGGATGGGCCGGAAGAAGTCGTCGAAAGCCGAGATGTTATCCCGTATCTGGTTGATGTCGGCAGTCATGTCCTTCGTCTTTTGGACCATCGCGTGCGTGGCGTCGGCCATCTGCTGGGTCAGGCTCTGCATTTTCGTCATGCTGTCGATGGTCGACTGCATCATGTCGGCCTGCCTGAGCATGTCGGCCATCTGGTCTTCCTGGTACTTCTGGTTCATCTGCTGGGTGACGCCCTGCATGCTGATCTGAAACGGGATTGAGGTGTGCTCGATCGGCGTGCCCTGGGGCCGGGTGATGGCCTGCACGCGAGCGATCCCCGGCACGCGGAAGATCGTCTTAGCGATTTTGTCGATGACCAGGAAGTCCGCCGAGTTACGCAGATCATGGTCGCTCTCGATCATCAGCACCTCGGGATTCATCCGCGCCTGCGAGAAGTGCCGATCCGCGGCGGCGTAACCCTCGTTGGCGGGCAGGTCCGCGGGCAGATAGTTGCGGTCGTTGTAGTTGGTGCGGTATCCGGGCAGGGTCAGCAAGCCGACGAGCGCCACCCCGATCGTCACGACCAGGATGGGGCCGGGCCACCGGACGACGAGAGCGCCGATCTTGCGCCACCCTCGAATCCGTTGCGTCCGCTTGGGTTCCAGTGTCTTGCCGAAGCGCGTTGCCACCGAGATGACCGCGGCACCGAGCGTCAACGCCGCGAACACGACGACCACCATGCCAATGGCTAACGGGATACCCAGTGTCTGGAAATAGGGCAGGTTGGTGAAGTGGAGGCAAAAGGTGGCGCCGGCGATAGTCAGGCCCGACCCGAGCACCACATGTGCGGTGCCCTTATACATCGTGTAATACGCGTCTTCTCGGGACTCGCCAACAGACCGGGCTTCCTGATATCGCCCTATCAAAAAGATCGCGTAGTCGGTGGCGGCCGCGATCGCCAATGTGACCAACAGGTTCGTGGCGAAGGTGGACAGTCCGATGATCTTGTAATAGCCCAGGAAGGCCACCATTCCGCGGGCGGCCGCCAGCTCGAAAACGACCATCGACAGCGTGAGTAGCACCGTGACGATCGACCGATAGACCAACAGCAGCATCGCGATGATCACGGTGAACGTGACCATTGTGATCACCTGCACGCTGCGGTCGCCGGCCGTGTGCTGGTCCGCTGATAGCGCAGCGGGCCCAGTGACGTAGGCCTTCACCCCATTGGGTGCGGGCACACTTTTGACGACGTTCTGCACGGACTCGACCGACTCGTTGGCCAGGGCTTCGCCCTGGTTACCGGCCAGGTAGACCTGGACGTACGCGGCCTTGCCATCGTTGCTCTGCGCGCCCGCCCCGGTCAGTGGATCGCTCCACATATCTTGAACGTGCTCAACATGTTTGGTGTCGGCGTCGAGCTTTTTGACGATCTGGTCGTAGTAGGCGTGGGCGTCGTTGCCCAGGGAATTTTGGCCCTCGAGAACGATCATTACCGAGCTGTTGGACTTGTACTCGTTGAACACCGCACCCATGCGCTTTGTCGCGACCACGGACTGCGCATCGTCAGGAGCCATCGACACCGAGCGCATCTTCCCGACCTCGTCCAGTTGGGGGACGACGACGTTGAGCACCGCGATGATCGCGATCCAGCCCAGGATGACGGGTATGGCGAACTTTCGGATGATGCGCGGGATCGATGGCCGCTCTGTGTGTTCGGCGACGGGGATGGCGTCGGTACGGGCGTCGGCCGTGTTCGCCGCGCTTGCTGTGTTTCTAGCGGTTGTGCTCATGCGGATTTCACCAGGCAGAAGGTCAGGGCATGCACGCCGTTGGTTATTTTCTCGTCCTTGACTTCGTCATCGATGGTGATGCGGCAACCGAGGGAGTCACCGTCGCTTTGTGCCGAGAGGTTCGGGAAAACCGAGGGGGCGGTCGTGCTGAGGACCAGCGTCCACGGCAGCGGCGCATCGTCGACCCGCTTCGGGTCGGCACTGAGATCCAGGTAATTCACGTTGGCGTGACTGGCCGAGCCGAAGATCTCGTATTTGACGACCTTGGGCTTGAACGGCTTGGAATCGTCAAGCCGTGGGCTCGTCATGACGCCGGTGTCGTGGGCGCCGAAGAACGATTTGACCCGGGTCACGGCAAAGCCGCCGACCACCACGACCGCGACGATCAACAGCGGCAGCCACGCATTGCGCACAACCTTCGATAACTGCACCTAGGTGGATCCCTTCCTGATCACGCAGCGTGGTCTCCAGTGCACTTACGCCGATCGCGGCGACCTTGCGCGGACCGCCAAGGGACGCTCGATCGAGGAGCGCCGCAAACGCAGCACTAATACATATTGTGCATGTTTTGCAGAATATGCAACTTTAACGCCAGTGTTTCAGGTCACTTCGTGAAGATGCTGTTGACCAGCGCGGCAGCGTGCTCGACGTAGGGCACCGGCGTGTCGTCCTCATCCTGAGGTTCTCCACTGGCCCACCGCTCGAAGCCCGAGCGCACGGCCGTCAGCGCCAGCGCGGAGATCAACGCGGGTATCTCATCGTCGGGCCGCATCCGCTGGCGGCGGGCGACGATGTCGGTCAACTGATTCTGGAACCGCTCCAAGTCGGCGAGGAATGCCGACAACACCGCGGGGGTGGTTTTGACGAGTTCCAGCATTCCGGCGGCCTGTTGGCGGTCGGGGGGCATGTCACGCAGATGGTGCGCAGCCAGGTCGATCAGCTCCGCCAGTACTGCTGAATACGGGGCGGGTCCGGCCGCGACGAAATCGGCGGCCAGCTCGGGTGGAATGTCGGAGGGGCCGTAGGCGATCGCAGACTCTTTATTCGGGAAGTAGTTGAAGAACGTGCGCGTCGAAACGCCGGCCTCGATACAGACCTCGTCGATGGTCATCTTGTCGAAGCCGCGTTCTTGCGCCAGGCGCACCGCCGCGCCACGGATGTCCGCACTGGTCTGGCGCCGGCGCCTCTCGCGAAGACCCAATTGGTTCGCCATACGTTAATAGTTGCACATAATGCAAACTTTGCAGTCAAAAAGTGAGCGATTCGGTGGTCACCTCGGGCTGGCCACGCCGCATTCTTTTGGCGCGAGGCACGGATTGTGCTGGGGTAAGCAAGCGTGATGAGTCCTTCGCTGCTTACCAGGACGAAAGACGGCGGCCGCGCGGCTGGTCGCCGTCTCCATAGCGTGTGGTGGGCGATCGTACAAGCGTCGGTCGCCGCGGGCCTTGCGTGGTACATCGCGCATGACTTGCTCGGCCATTGGGATCCGTTCTTCGCACCCATCACGGCGGCGGTCTGCCTGTCGGCGAGCAACATGTTTCACGCGCGCCGCGCGGTCCAGAATATTAGCGGTGTCGCATTGGGGATCGTCGTAGGCGCCGCGGTGCAAGTACTACTCGGCACCGAGTCGGTCGCGATGGCCGTGACGGTGCTCGTCACGCTGTGCCTTGCGGTGCTGCTGGGGCACGGGTTCATCGGACGAGATTTGACATTCGCCAACCAGGCCGTGACTTCGGCGATCCTGGTCATGGCGTTGTCAAACGGCGATCACCTTTTTCAGCGGCTGCAGGAGGCTCTGATCGGTGGCGGCCTGGCCGTCGTGTTCAGCCTGGTGCTGTTCCCGGGTAGCCCGCTCACAGTGTTCCGCAGCGCGCGTCGGCGCATCGGGCGCCCTTCATCTCATCCACCCGAAGCCATCCCATCCGACCCCAACTGAGGAGGAGTTCAATGTCCGGAGATGCTCTTGCGGCGCTGCAGGATTCGCTGTCGGTGATTCAGAGTGTTAGCCCGCCATTCGTACCCCCAAACGCAGACGTAATGACGGTGATCATCGACTACCCTCCGGGCGGTCCCGGTATTCCGCCGCACCGTCACCCCAGCGGGCCGGCGTTTGGCTACGTGCTGGAAGGCGAGATGCTCTTCGAGTTGGAAGGCGAGGCGCCGCGGGTGATCACGGCCGGTGAGGCATTCTGGGAGCCCGGGGGAGACGTGATCCACTATTCGGACGCCAACAACCGCTCCGATATCCGGCTGCGGTTTCTTGTCACGATGATGTGTGTGCCCGGCCAGCCGATGTTGGTCCTTGTCGATGATGACGAACTCGAGCAACGCCGCGACCGACGGGTGACGCGCACGTCGTGACTGAGCGACTTAGGTCGCGCAGCGCAGATCGATCGCAGCCAGAAATGGAATCGCGTTCGATCACCAAACATGAGGTGGTTTTTTCGTTCGTTTGTTGTTCAGGGCGATCGTTGGGTTTTGGTCCCGGCCCTTCTCCTCTTGCGGATTGCGAACTACGCGAGGCAGTTCGAGTAGTCCTCTACGCTAGTTCGCTTCCCTAGCTGGCGCGATGGTTAAAGCCGAGTTACCACTCACAGGTTCCTCCAGCGAGGCTGATCTGAATGTCTTAGCTTCTCCGCCGTCATCGTCAACTCCTGCCGCCCCACCGCGTGAACAATTACAATCATCCCTGCCGAGCGATATTCGGCCGTTATCGGCGTGAACCTGTTCCATGCCGCGCTGCGGACCGATCGGAGACATCAATGCAGGTGCGGGTGCAAGTGGGGTCGATGACCAGCGACCAGCTCGCATCGTTTCGCCAGGCGGTCACCGCGTCAATGGGCATCAGCGACGATCGCGGTTACTCGGCGTGGGCCGGAATCCACGGGCTGCCGCTGCCGATATCGTGCCAGCACGGCAATCCGCTGTTCCTGCCCTGGCACCGCGCCTACCTGTATCTGTTTGAAAAGTCCTTGCAGGACCAGGTTACCGGTGTGACGTTGCCGTGGTGGGACTGGACCAGCGCTGCGTCCCACACCCAAGGAGTCCCCGACAGCTACACCGACACCTCAGCCGACAACCCGCTGCAAAGCGCGACGGTGGCCATCAGCGCCTCCGATATCGAACAGCTCCGCGCGTCCTTTCCCGGCGTGATGAGCGATGGCGACAACCCGGTCACCGTCCGCGACCCCGATGTCCCCGACGCGCTGCCACAAGCCGCGACGATCGACTCGATCCTGGATGCGCCCACCTTCGAGGACTTCTCCAATCGCCTGGAGAATGTCCACAACGACGTTCACGTCTGGGTGGGCGGGTCGATGTCGCTCATCCCGATCGCCGCGTTCGACCCGGTGTTCTGGGCGCACCATGCGATGATCGACCGGTTGTGGTATCTGTGGCAGATGAGGCAACCGAATGTCTCGGTGCCCGCACCGTTGTTGAACAGTGCCCTGGATCCGTTTCCGCTGACGGTTTCGCAGGTCCTCGACATCAGCCAGCTCGGCTACGAGTACGCGGTCACCGCGATCGCCTAGCACCAGGAGCGAGAACATGGCCACCGCAACCGACATGAAGACGGGTAAGCGCGACGGGATCCTCGTTGCGCCGCTGAAATTCAAAGGGCAGCGCTTCACCCGGGCGGATCTGGTGTTCACCGGTGTAGACCACTCCGGGGGTAGCTATGAGGTGCTGGTGTTCTTGAACAATCCCCGTGCGACCGACACCACAGCCCACGACGTCGAGCACGGATACGGTGGCCGGTTCGTCATCTTCGGGCATGGCGGCTGTTACGGCGACGTGGGGCACTGCGACGTGCCTACCGAACGTGCTCTCGGCGACCTCCGGCCGCCGCACCACCTGACCCCGACCACCAAAATCGTCACTATCACTGCCGCGCTGCACCACGTCATGGACACCTCCCGCGACGGTCTTAAAACCGTCACTTTAGTTCCGGTGGCGGTCACGCCGCGGCGCACGGATCGCGCCGTCACCGCCGAGCTGTTTCGGTTTGACGACATGAGCCTAAGGACCTACCTGGCCGGCACCGACCGCGACCTGCCCGCGACGCCCGGCTGACTGTCCCACTGAGCACTGCTGGCCTGGTGCTCGACTGGCAAGGCATGAGGGCACAATCACGTCCCATGGCGAGATGTGTGTCAGGACCGATCGGCACCGTGGACGCAATCGCCGAGTCGGTACAGAGAAGGCATGCGCCACAGCAGTTTTCGCTCGGCAACTGGTCGAGCGAGGTCAGGCGGTCGTCGGCGTTCGTAGAGGCGACGGCCGCATCGGTTGCTCGAAAAGCGCCCTTCGCTCGGGCGGCAGACGTTGACCTCTTGGCAACACGGGTATTCGTTTCGACGGTGGATCGATTTTGCGGAGCGCCAAGCTATTCGACATGCTCAACAAGGCCGATCCCAACAGCCAACTCGCTTATTGCGACCCGGCGTCGGCACACTGGCTCCGGCCAGTGCGACTCGGCCATCTGGCGCACCGCCTCGCTACTGTTCATGCCCGCGGTCGGTAGGGGAATGAAAACCAATGTGGCGCAGGCGTATCGGTATCTGACGCAATTTTGAGGAACGGGTGAATCCGTTTACGTTTTCGGGTTCAGCCGTGGCGCTTTTACGGCTCGCGCGCTCGCCGGCATGCTGTGGCGGCCGGGACTGACGCGGCCGGGATCGGAGAACCTCCTGCCGTACCGCGGGGGAGCGGCATGTTTGGCGCGGACGCGGCCCAAGCGGCACCGGGCCATCGATCGCACCGATGCGATTCGCCTATCAGCCGCGCCTGATGCGCGGTCGGAAGGCTTGTGGTAGGGCGATATTAAGGCGGAGCTTGTGGGGCGAGATGGAATCATGATGTTCATGACCGGGCGCGGCTTACAAGTTTGGCAGGTTCGTCACTGAAACAGCAAAGGGCGCCCTTTGCCTAGTAAAAAACCGGAGTCGAACCGGTCACCACGGCGACCCGTTCTCACCTTCCGCGGAATATTGTGGCAGCGAGGCGCTTCCAGGTTACTTCGCGACGATTTTTGCGGCGTTGCCCTTGCCGAGGAACGGTGCGAATATCGACATCATCACGCCGCCGCCGACCGCCAGGCAGCCGGAGTAGATCGCGAACGCGGTCGCGGAAACGTCGAACTGCAGCGGAGAACCCGGCACCGTCAGCCCGTAAACCGCCATCGACACGACCGCGGTGAGAACAGGCAGATATGGCAGGTGTGTTTTGCCGAGCGCAGAGACCTGGGCGGGGGCCGGCGCGTCAGCTTTGGGCGGGGCCGACCCGACGCCCGGTGCGGGCCCGGTCTGCGTGTCATCGAAGCCGGAGTCCCGCTGCGCGAGGTAGCCGCCGATCACGGCCACCCCGCACACCACAATGGCGGCCGCATAAAGGCCCCAGCGGCCGGTGTTGTAGGCGCCACCACCGACGGAAAACACGGCGAGCAGGGTGGTGTAGGCCAGCAGCGCCTCGCTCGGGATCTGAGCGACCAGCAGCCGAGCGAAGCTGGCCACACCCCCCGCCGGCACCTGCCCGCCGCCGTTTGGCTGACCCGTAGGTTGCTCCGCCGCATGCCCCGTGGCCTGTCCGCCGGGAGCTGGTTGCTCCGCGCCGGGGCCAGGAGCCAGGACCCGCATCGTCGACAGAACCGGGTTTTTGGCCAGCGGCTGTCCGGCATCCGTGAGGTCACGAGCGACCGCGACAGACGCCAGCGTCAGCAGGCTCATCGCATTCCCCGTCCTCGACCAAGACCACGATCCCGACTGGCTCGCGCGCCGGGTGGTGGTCGTGTTTGTCTGGTCCGATCTCCTCAGCGACGTCTGCGCGATGTGATTCACATGAAGCAACCATCGCAGCGAAATCTCGGACCGTTGTTGGCAAGTCCATTGGGCGGTCGAGTACCCTCGGCCCGCAACGTCGGTTTACTGGAACTCGTTGCCCCCAGACCTTTTTGGCAACGGTGCGTGTTCGATAGGTGCGAGTTCAACTCTCCATGAATCCGCGCCACAGGTGTGGCGCCTATTGCGCAACCTTGTGGGCGATCGCGAGAGGGTATCAGATACGGCGCATGGTTGAAACACGCTGCACGACAGCCGAATACGCAGGCCGAGTCGAAATCGGCTAACTGCCGGGTGGTTGTTCGGTCCTGGAGACTGAGCGCGCCGATGTTGGTGGCGAGATCGCGCTTCGCTCGACCTTTCCCAAGGTGCAACTTTTGACAGCCCTTGATTACGGCTGCGCCCATGGCGAAACCAGAAGCCGTTCCAGCTTCGTCGCGGTCGCTCCGGCTCTTGCGCAGCGGGATTGCTTCGCAGGTTAGGGCAGTAAACTGAATTTGAGAATCGCATCGCGCCGCACGCGGCGGGGTTCCTCGCCGCCCATCCCTTTTGTTGGCGAGATGCAACGAACATTTTGGGGTTTCGCTCTAGGTCGCCGTCGCCCTGGCCGCATGGCCCGATTCGGGGAAGTTCGATGACGGCACCGCCGACCTCACCAAGATGGCCAGCTGGCTAAACGCCAACCTCGAAGCGCTGCCAGCGGGCCAATGCAGTCTTCGAAAGAAACCACCCTGAGTTTTGAGTTTCGCCTGAGACCACTGGTGGGCCGCCCCGGTCGTTGACCAGCGGTGAAATGATGCTGCCGTGGACCCCAGCCGGGATGGTGGCGGTGGACTGACCGCGACGGGGCTGTTCTGTGGGTCGTGCGGCACGAAACTCACACAAACCACTCGACCGGCTGAATACAAGCAGGTCACCGTCTTGTTCGCCGACGTGGTCCACTCGATGGACATCGCGGCCGCGGTCGGCTCGGAGCGGTTGCGCGAAATCATAGCCCAGTTGGTCGGCCGCGCGAAGGAAGTGTTCAGCGCTACGACGGCACGGTGGACAAGTTCACCGGCGACGGGATGGTTGAGGTACCCCCTCAAGCTGGACCTCCCCGAACGCGAGCTCCCACATCAAGTGATCGGACGGGTGTGCTTCATCGGGAGGATCGTGAATGAGTCAAATGCTCTGATCGTGCAGGGCTCCTGCCGCAGCTGTGTCGCGAGGACTTCCCGGCCCCCTGCGCGGTCGAGTTCGACTTCGACGATCGTGCATACCTTGAGTTCCGCTCGTCCGAAAAGGCCTTCGCGGTGTGCCACCGTCGATCGGGGGATTCATGACTGATATCGCCACGGGATTTCTCCAGGCCATCGAAGCGTTCCTCAACTCCCGGCTCGGGCACATGACAGAAACCGTGTGGAGCGACACCGGGCCGTTCCTGGGGGCGGTGGTCACCTTCGACACCCCGGCGCGAAAGGCCCGGTTCGACAAGCTCAAGGCCGACATCGAGGCGATGGAGCCGATCTTTGACGAGATCGGCAAGAAGATCAAAAAGCAGACCGACGTCATCAAGAAAATGGTCACGGAGTCGGCTGGCGACATCGCGGACGACGACTTCGATATCGACGTCGCCGCCCGCGTCGCGATCCGCATCGGGATGGCACTCGCAGCAGCCGACGAGGCCTACAACATCATCGCCACAGAGCTCGCTAGGGATGCCGCCGGCGCGGTCGACGACAACATCCGCAAGGGTCTGATGGGCCTGTGGAACCCGTGGGCCAAGCCGTTCCAGAACCTCGGTGCCGATGCCGGAAACTTGCTCAACAAGTTCGGCAAGCTGCTCGGCATCAACGACCTGCTCGGTGACCTGAGCAAGACGATCGAACTGGATCGCGAGGGCGATGGATTCAAACTCGTCGCCAAAGTCGCCAAGTCCGGTCAAACCGACGTCGGTGATGTGACCCTCGACCAGATTTCCTTCGAGGCCTTCCTTCAGTTCAGCGACCGCGAGATCGCCAATCCAACCGAGGAAGAAAAGAAGTCCCTCGTTCAGCGGGGCAACAAGTTCTACAAGGGCGACGTGGCCATCCTCGGTGTACGCCTTCGGACGCTATTGGAGCCCGGCATCACCAAGGACAAGCTGCTCGCAAACATCATGCCGGGATCCAGTCCCCCGAAGACCACGACCATCACCGCCATCTCCCTCGACACAGGCCAGGGCTTTTATCTCGGCGACGGCCGAGGCAATGAGAAAGCGGTTCTCCCAACACGGTTCTCCTACCCGGGCGTCGAATTGCGTGAGATGGCCGTTGGCCTGGTGCGCAACCCGGCCCGCGAGGTCACGGCCTTCGAGATCACGACGTCCATCGCCGCGACGATGGGCGCGGTCGGAATGCAGGTTGTCGGCAGCGGCCTGGTGATAACCCCGAAGGGGCCGACCGAACACCAGGCGATCTTCGACATCCCGGGGTCACCGCGCTGGCCCGACGCGATCGGCCTGCGGGTGAAAGCGGGTCCGATCACCGGCGGCGGTTTCATCCGCCGGGTCGAGCGCAATTACACGGTGAACGGCGAGGACGTCAAGCGCATCGAATTCGGCGGAGTCGTTCAGCTGCAGATCCTCAAATTCGGGGTTTCGGCCATCGTCATCCTCACACCGGATCCGTTCTCGCTCGTGCTCGTGATCGGTGTGCGCTTCGCGGTCGCCATCGAACTCAGCTTCGGTTTCACACTCAACGGCATCGGCGGCATCCTGGCCATCGACCGCGGTATCTCACTCGAGGCACTCAAGTCGGGGATGAAGGAGCACATCCTCGACAAGATGCTCTTCCCGGACAACCCGGTTGCTGAGGCACCCAAGTTGCTGGACAAGGTCGGCAATGTCTTCCCGCCGCGCGCCGGCGGCTTTGTCGTGGGCCCGATCGTCGAACTGGGCTGGGGTTCTCAGGCCAAGTTCGTGGAGATGAAGCTTGGCGTCGTGCTGGCCCTGCCCGACCCGATGATCGTCGTGCTCGGCGCGCTTCGCGTGCGCGTGCCCACGAAAGAGTTGCCGATCACCGATATCCGAGCTGACGTCTTTGTTGCCATCACCCCGGATTATCTGCTGCTGTTCGCCAGCATGAGCCAATCGAAGATCGCCACCTTCACCGTGTCCGGCGAGATGGGGCTCTACATCGAGTGGTCGGGGTCGGGCGGTTTCGAGTTCTCGGTCGGCGGCTTCCACCCGGAATACGAAAAGCTCGTCGGTAAGAAGCCCAAACTCGGCGAGATGGACAGGATCACCATCGACCTGTCGCCGGCCAAGGCCATCAGCTTCGTCATCAAGGCGTACTTCGCCATCACCGCAGGGTCGGTGCAGCTCGGCATCGACGGCCGACTCAACGCGGATTTCGCGATCATCACGGCAAAGGCGTGGCTGACCCTGGACATGATCTTCATCTGGTCGCCGCGATTCGCCTTCAAGGTGTCGATCGAGGTTGGCGTCGAGGTGGAGTTGCTCGGCTTCACCTTCGCCTCGATCATGTTCCGCGGGTCCCTGGAAGGCACCCGCCCCTTCACGCTGGCCGGGCACATCAAGGTGGATGTCTGGTTCCTGCCGACCTTCGACGAGGATCTCGGGCCCATCAGCTGGGGCGAGAAGGAACCGCAGGCGCTGCCCCCGGTCGACGCCCTCGCAGTGGCGGCTTCCGCCCTCAACGTGCCCGACTCCTGGAAGGCGACGCTGCCCGAACACGCCGCCCAACTGGTGACGCTTGCCGAAGTCGACGACGTCGCCGGACGGATCGCACATCCCCTCGCCGGACTCGAGGTCTCGCAGACCCAGGTGCCGCTCGGCGTGAAGATCACCCACATCGGCGCATCGCCGGTTAAGGCCGACATGGTCACGCTGGGTATGCCGACGTCGTCGGCGGGCGAGGCGGCGGCCGTCAGCGAACTCCGGACGCCTTTCGCGCCCGGCCACTTTTTCGACCTCGAAGGCGAGAAGCTGCTCGCCCGCTCGGGCTTCGAACAGCTGCAGGGCGGCTGCCGTATTGCCGCTGCCACGACTCCCAAAATCGGTGGGAACGCGACGGAGAACGTCTCGTACCGCACCTACGTGCGCGACCCTGACAACAGGCTCTCGGCGCTGCCCAGGGAGACGTGGAAGTTCGCGAGGTTCGGTAGCGCCTATGTCCGCACCAGCAACGTCGGCCGCGCCGTCCAAGCTTCGGGTAATCCGTACCTGCCGAAGACACCGGTCGATCCGTCGGTCGACATCCTGGCCCACGGGACGTCGGTGCTCACGGACTCCGCGACCGGCGAGGTGCTGTTGGCCGGGCTCGGTGCGTTGAGCGCCACCGAAGCCGCGGCCATCGTCGACTCCGCGGGCGCGGCGGGGGTCGCGGTCCGAACCACGGTAAGGGGATGAGGCGATGACCGATATCGAGGCTGTCGCCGCCCAGGTGGTCAAGCCGTTCAACCAGACCGCGCGGAACGTGGTCACCGATGCGTTCAAACTCGTTGTTGCCGAAGAAGATCGGTATGTCGAGAGCAAGATCGCGATCGAGCGCCTCGACTTCGCTTCGTTCGCGGTGGGCGGTCTAGCCGCAGCGGCCGAACAGCCGCAGGCCGGCACCGTGCGGGCGAGTTCTCATGTGACTCTCCCGCTCGCCGACAGTGCTGGCGGCGAGGCGAGCGCCGGGCTGACCGTCACGCTGTACGGTCCCGGCGACGTGCGCGGGCTCGACCCGGCGCAGATCGTGCGCCGCTACCCCGCGCCGGGCACACAGACCGCCGAGGAAACGGTGCTTGCGCACGTCGAGTTCAACCGCCCCGAATTGCCGTGGGCATTTTCCGCCGCGCCGGCGGTCGACGGGCTGAGGCCGTGGATCACACTGATCGTGCTGGAAGGGTCGGCAGCGCAATGGGAACCGGGCACCGGCCTACTGCCGGTGCTGCGCGCTCCGCTGGCCGCGCTTCCGCCATTGACCAAGGTGCACCTGTGGTCGCACGCCCAGGCGCCGCAGACCGACAACGGGTCGGCCCTTGAGGCGCGGTTGTCGCCAGAGTTCGCCGCGGTGAACCTCTCGCGGCTGCTCTCCCCGCGCGTGCTGCGTGAGAACACCGACTACATCGCCGCGGTCGTTCCGACGACGGACGTCGGGGTGCGCGGCGGCCTTGGCCTCAACGGCGGCACCCTGGATTTCGCCTGGACATCGGCCTCCGATGACCCCGTGCGGCTGCCCGTCTATGACTGGTGGACCTTTCGCACCGGGCCCGACGGCGACTTCACCACCCTGGCCTTGCGGCTGAGTGGCGTGGTCGCCCCCTACGAGGTGGGCCGGCGATTCATTGACGTCTCCGAGCCTGGTAAGCCGCTCGATTCGCTCCCGGACGGCGAAACCGGCGCCAAACAGGTGCTGCGCTGCGCGCTGTATTCGCCGTCCCCACCGCCGACTCCTGATAAAGCGGTGGCCGAGGCAGCCGTGTGGCCCGACGCGATGGTTGACGACCTACGTAAGGCTTTGGATCGCCCGGCGGAGATCGGAGGCACGCAGCAACGTAACGGAGACATCCCTGACCTCCCGATTGTCGGACCGCACATCTACGCCAAGCTGCACCGCGGCAGCGCGGTCATCACCGGCGACGACTGGTTCGCCGAGCTGAATCTCAGCCCGACCAAGCGCATCATCGGCGGTCTCGGTACACGGGTGGCGCAACGCGACCAGGAGCAACTGATGCAGGCGGCGTGGGCGCAACTCGGCGAGGTGGAAAAGGCCAACCGCGCGATCCGCCTCGCGCAACTGGCCGAGCTGTTGGCTCAACGTCTGCACCGACGGATCGGCGACCTGCAGCAAGGTCGCCTCCTGCAGGTGGCGGCCCCGTTGGCGGCGCGCATATCGATCTCGGCGGGCCGCACGCTGGCAGCCGACATCACCGCCAGTGCAACTCCGAGAACGGCCGTTTCCGGGGCATTCAGACGGGCGACGCGCCCGGACGGACCAGTGCTGCGCCGCGCCGGCGCCGCAACCCGGCAGCGCGCGGGGGAGGTCGTCGGCACCGACGCGGCGATGCGCGACTTCACGCGCGTTTATCAGAATCCCGACGGAATCGGCGCGCTGAGCGACGATGCCATCGCAGCGCTCACCGGCTCGCTAGTCGCGGCGGCGATCGACATTCCGATCGGCGGGGTGACTAATGCGCTCTCCGCGGCCAGCGTCGCGATGCGGGGCGGCCTCGCCAACTACCTCACCGACGCGAGCGGCTGGAAAGCCCCGCAACAGGACTTCGATCTCGGCGCCGTGATCGTGCAGCAATGGGGCGACCGCGTGCGCAAGGAATCGTCCATCCCCGCGCTCAACGCGATTCGCGCGCAACGGGTGGGACCTCTGATGTCCGAGTTGGCGAAGTCGAAGGCCGCGAGCCGCGTCGGGTTGCGCGAGCAGTTCGAGAGTCAGGCCCTGACCTTCAACAACCTGCTCGTCGAACGGCTCCGAGGCGCCGTCGTCCACGCCGGACCTGTCGAACGGGGCGCAGGGGCGCTCGCCGGGGGCGGCGCGGTGATGCGCGGAGTCGCCATCGGCGGAGGTGTCGGGCGTATCGCCGGCGCCGGCGTACGACTTGCAGCGGCCGGTGTCGGGCGCGTACCCACCAGAATCCGCGGCCTCAACCAGATCGACTCGTCGCGGCTACAGCGCGTCAGCGCCCAGACTTCCGCTGAAAGCAGGGTGAAGGCGCTCGGGCAGCTGGCCGACCTCGCTGAGGTGCGGGTGACACCCTTGCTCGACCGCGTCGACGCCCTGCCCCTCGCCACGCTTCGCGCCGCGATGGCGGCATTCGTCGACCCCGCCGGAGTGCTCGCCCTCGACAAGGTCCCGCGCCGCGACACCATCGCTATCGACGCCCTGGCCGAGGAACTCAATCCCGCACACACCATCCGGGCAGCGCTCAACGGCCGGCTCCACCTTTCGGCCTCGCTCGCCGCCGGCTGGTTCGCCAAGCCGGTGATCACGCCGATCATGGCGGCGCCACGGTTCGACCGGCCGATGTACCAGGCGCTCGACGACTACAACCGCGACTGGCTGGTGCCAGGTCTGGGCCTGTTGCCCGACGACGATTTCGTCACCGTGCTGTCGTCCAACAGCCAATTCATGGAGGCGTTCCTGGTAGGCCTCTCCGATGAGATGGGTCGCGAGCTCCTCTGGCGCAACTACCCGACCGACCAGCGCGGAACCTACTTCTGGAGATTCTGGGACGCACAGGACGACGAGCTGACCCAGCCGATCCACGCATTTTCACACACCGAGCTCTCCAGCCACGTGTCGGCCGGCGGCACCGGTGGCAGCCGGCCGCGCGCCGTGATCGTGGTGAAGAGCGAGCTCGTGCGCCGCTACCCCGACTTGATCATCCAGGCGGTGAAGAATCCCGGCGACGTCGATGCCCCCGATTTCGATCAGGGCGGCGAGGTCGCCGAACAACTCTTCGCGGCCTACCTGGAACCCGACATCGCCCTTGTCGGGGTCAACCTCGGCATCGACGAGATCGACAAGCCGGAGTGGTGGATCCTCATCGCCGAGCACCCGACCGCGACGCGCTTCGACCGTCCGCGCGACGCCGACCTCCACGCCGATGACCTGATCGACGGGCATTTCCTCAAGGTTCGCTCGGTATCCAACTCCGCTAAGTGGGCCCAGGCACGTCTGCACGATCCGGTACGCGTGGCGTTCCAAGCGACGGATCTGATCGTGAGAGGAGAGTGAGTAGTGCCCGTCAACACGCCTCAGGAACTGCTCGCAGCGCGCAAAGACATCGCAAGGCTCGCCGAGCAGCGCAGCCGACTGGTGGCCACCTCCCAGGATTGGGTCCGCCGGCGCGAAATCGCTCGCGTCGACCTCCAGTTGGCGGGGCTCGTCGGCGGGATGGCTCGCCTCATCGATCCGTGCGACGCCTCACCCGACGTTCCGCTCGTGCTGCTGCCGGTGCGGGTGGAGACCAAACTGAAGCCTGGGACCCTCACCCTGCGCGTGCGCATTACACCCGACGAGGTGTACATCGACAGCCTGTTGCGCTCGGTGACACAAAAGGAGACGGCCGCGGGCCGCGCGTATTGGAACGCGCTCTGGGCCGACGCCGCGTCACCCGCGGCGTGGGGCGACCTCGTCTCGGCCGTCGGCGCGCGCCGCGCCGGGTGGGTCGCCCACGTCACCACACCCACGAACCCCGCCGAACAAGGAGCGGGAGCGCCCACCTTCCCGGACACCCCCGTCGAAATCGCCAACGGCACCGTGGCCCGCTGCCTGCCCGACCAGTTCATTGTCCGGGTCTACCCGAGCGGGCATGAGCCGGTCACGGTCGTCGGCTCCCCGGTCGCCCGCGACGTGCCGATCTCACCGATCGCCCTCGGCGACGACGAGGTGGTCGACACCGGAATCCTCAAGGTGCCGGCGGGGTCGGAGTGGACCGTCGATTTCGGCCTGGCGCTGGCCGCCGGGCTCGGCGTCGAAGTCGAACTCCCCCCGGGGACGACCTCCGTCGACCGGGTGGTCGTGGTGGGGACACGTCGCTCGGTTTCGGAGGAGCAGAACGCGGCCGACTTTGCCGAACTGCTCACGAGCCACCGGTTCACCGACGGGTTTTCGCTGCCGGCCGCCGGTACGCCGACGAACAACGCCGACGCCTCGCGGTCGCCCTACCGCCCCGACGCCACCGCGGGCCCACCGGCGCTGACCCCGCGCGCGCCGTCCGCGGATGCGGCCAGCCTCAGCGCGCTTCTCGGCGTCGACGCGGCAACCATTGAAGGCCTGCTCGAGACCGACGCCCCACGCTCCTCGCTCGACGCGGCTCAGCGGGCCGCCAACACGGCCCTGTGGTTCGCCACCTGGGCGTCGGTGCTGGCTTATGCCGACTCCAAAGAGGCGACCAACCTGGCTAGCGTCGAGTCCGCCCGCAGGGTGCACCGCGACTACGTTCGTGCGGCGGGCCACGCACCCGTGGTGCGCATCGGCGCGCAGCCCTACGGCGTGCTGCCGGTGACCGATCTCAGCTCCTGGACGCCTCGCGGAGGGGAGATCACCGCGAAGCTCGTGCCGATCATCAAGCCCACCCTCGCCCGCTGGGTGGCCCGATCCCGCACCCTGCCCCATATCGGCCCCGGCGACGACGTGAGCGACGCCGCATTGCTCGACATGCTCGGTACGAGCCCGGTCTCGACCGGTGTGCGAGTTCGGCCCGCGCTCGACGGTGGCCTGATGTCGGTGGCCGCCGCGGCCACCGGCGCCGACCAGGCCCGTGTCCGCGCCGAACTCCAGATCACGAAGGCGATGCTCGCGCAGTACTCCCTGCAGGCGGCACGGTTGATCAATCCTCCGTCGGTGGACACCGAGAGCCGGACAATCGCGCTGCCTCTCGTGTCACCCCGCGATCCGGAGGTCATCGCCGGGATCCTTGCCAACGCCGCCCCCAAGGTGGACAGCGTGTTGCAGGCCATGCTCGATGTGGCGTGGGACGCGGCCAAGGCGGCGGGCATTCAGTCGGCGCCCGAAACCTTCGTGACACCGCTGATGGAGCTGCTGACCACACAGCCGGACATCTCCGCGCTGGTGCAGGCCGCTGCCGCCCCGACCAGCGCCGCCGCCGAACCCGAGCGGGCGTTCGCGGCCGCCGAAACCCTTCGGTCCACCGTGCACTTCCCCGGCCAGCCGACCGAGCAGATCAGCCTGGCTGCCATCGAGCCGGTCGCCGAGGCGCGCACGTCGTTGGCCCAGGTGGCTCTCGACCTGGGTGACACCCCAGAGGCCCGCTGGATAGGTCAGAACGCGATCGCGGGTCTGCTCGACGCGTTCGCCACGCGCGGCGAGGTGAGTGCGGCCATGACCGCGCTCGGCGAAATGCCGATCGACGAGCGGCGGATCGCGGTCGCCTCGGCGCTGGACGTAGCCTCCCACCGGGTGGACGCCTGGGCGACCGCGCTGGCCGCCTCCCGCATTCAGGCCGGCGAGGCCGCCATGACCATCGGCGCCTTCGGCTATGTCGAAAACATCCGGCTTGGCGTGCGCGGGCGGGAACCGGCGGGCTGGCTGCACGCTCCGAGCAGCTCACACGCCGTGGCCGCCGGCGTGCTGGCGAGCGCAAAGCGATCGAACATCGGCGCGAAGGAGGGGAGACAACCGTTTGCGATCGACCTGTCGAGCCGGCGCGGCACCGAGCTGCGCCGCGTACTGGAGGGGGTCAAGGCCGGGCAGTCGATCGGTGCCCTACTCGGCTACCAGATCGAGCGCGCCCTCACCGGGTCGGCCGCGCGATTCCAGCTGAGCCTGCGTGAGCTGGCACCGCTGTACACCGACGAGTTGAACAACGATCTCGCCGAGGCCGACCGCAGCATGCGGGTCGCCGCGGCCAATGTGGTCGACGGCGTCGAGCTGTTGCGACAGTTCCCGGTCGAAAGCCTCGGCGAAGCGGCACCGCCGCTGCGGGCCAAACTGGCGGTGCAGCCAACGAACGCCTACATCGCCCCGGGTTCATGGGAGGACGTATCGGAACAGGAGTGGGACACCGTCGAGGCGGCGCTGCGGGGGGCGTCCTCCACTCTCGACGCGGTGGCCGACGCGCTGCTCAGCGAATCGGTGCTGCAGTACTCGAGCGGCAACCCGGCCAGAGCGGCCGCCGTCATGGATGCGATGGGGGCGGGCGGCGCCGTCGACCCCGACCTGGCCGTGCTCGGTGTGCGTCAGCCGGGCCGCACACTCACCCATGCCCTGTTCACCGTGATCCCCGTCGACGCGACGGGCTGGTCGGCGACCCGGCCGCGCGCCATCGCCGAACCCCGCCTCGAGGCATGGGCGGCCCGCCGCCTCGGCGACCCGGCCGACATCATCGTGACCGATGCCGCCGGCGAGAGGCACACGCTGGCGGAAGCCGGTTTCGCCGCTCTCGACCTCGTCTTCGCCGACAATCTCGGCACCCTCGACCGCGACCTACGCGCCGCCATTCCTGGCATGGGTGAAGGCTCCCTCGCGGAGAGCCCGACGGACGATTGGCCTGCCGGCGCGATCTCGATCACTGCCGCGGCGACGCTGGCCGGGACCCTGCGCACCATCGCAGCCGGGGGAAAGCCGCTGGCGCCCAACGATCTTGTGCGCTCCGGCGTCGACGTACAGCGCACCATCGACGGCGATGAACTCCTGGGCCGCTGCGACGATCTGCTCGACGCACTGCAGGACGTGCTCGCGGCCGGCGAGGCGGTAATCGCGGCGATCGATCCCGAATCGCACGCCATCGCTGAGGCCGACGTCAATGCGGTGACCGAGGCCGTTGCCGGGCTTGCGGCGTTCGGCGTGCCGCTGGCGCCGGATGAGAAGGTGCCGACCAACGCCGGGTGGGCGTGGGGTGCGTGGCACGCGGCGGCCGCTCGGCTCGAGCATGGCCGAGCAGTGATCGCCGATATCCGCGCTCCGCTCGATCGCCCGCGGAACCCGGACGAGTTCGTCGACGCGTCGACCGCCGTTGCCGAAGGCATCCTGGGCGACGGGTTCCGGATGCTCCCGCTGCTCGAACCCCTCGCCGGCCCAGACGATTTCGTCGAAGCGCTGACCGTGCCGCTGTTCGCGCAACCTGCTCCGTCGGAGATCAGTGCGTTCGTCCGCGACCACGCCACGGTGCGGGCCGGGGCCAGGCGACTCTCGGAGGCGCAGCTGATCGGCCGCGCGCTGGGTCACCCGACCGCGCTCACCGTGGTCCAGCTGACCGAACGCGATGGCGGGGCGGCCGCCCCCGGAACCGACCGATGGCTCGCCGGGCCGCTTCCCGACGTTGTGCCGTGGCCGTCGCACAGCGCGACACACATCGTCGTCGAACTCGTCTCCGCCCCGGCTGATTACTCCGGACGGTTCGCGGGCATCGGTTTCGACGGCTGGACTGAGACCCTGCCATTTCAGCCCGATGCGCGCGCGTTCGCCGAAGGCGCGGATGCCAACAACCCGCTGCGCGCGGCGCGCGCCACCACGGGGCTCGCGGTGCACGCGAACCAGGCCTCCGCGCGCGCGCCGCAGGTTTTCATCTCGGCGGTCTCGCCCGATGGTCGGCGGTGGACGACCGACTCGGTCGTGCAGGCGGTGCTCTGCGCGGTCGACGTCGCGAAGGGCCGCCTGGTCACGCTCGAGAAAGTGCCAGGGGACGCGGCCATCCTGCCCGCGATCTACGTGGCGAGTCCGTGGCTCCAACCGCGGAAGGGTTTCGCGTTGGCAGAACTGGCCGCAGTCAAGTGGAGCCAAATGGCTGCCCCGTTCCTGTCGGAGGTGAAGTGATGGCCGAGATCGAGCCCGTCGCCATAGTCGACTTCAAGGTCGATCCGCGACTGGTGGAGCTCGCGAGTCAGTTGCCGTTCGTCGACCCGCCCGCTCTCGTTCGTCTCGAACCCGACTCCACCACCGGAGACCCCGCGCCCGGCGCCGAGGCGCGCCTCGCCGATCCCGCATGGATGCTCGGACGGCAATGGCAGTTCGGCGAGTTGAATGGTGAGGACGCAGGGTCAGTCGTCGCCGTACATGTCGCCTCACGTGCGCTACCGATCACCGCATGGGCACCTCTCGACGACAACACGGTCAACCTCGTGGGCGTGCTGTGGCGGCCCTGGCATCCGGGTGCGGTCCTGGAAGAACTCGTACAGGACGTGCCTGCGCTCGCGCTGGGATCCGGCCTGCGACAGCGCGCGGAAGCGGGGGCCCAACTCGCCGAACTGCTTGTCGATGCCGGGGAG
>Ga0210396_10001889_pt1 | contig 21763 bp, 18 predicted proteins | sample IncBWH17OmetaG_FD_155466 | JGI IMG/M metagenome (GOLD analysis project Ga0210396, IMG submission 155466) | Forest soil microbial communities from Barre Woods Harvard Forest LTER site, Petersham, Massachusetts, United States - Inc-BW-H-17-O ... | reverse complement strand
GCCTATGCACAGATCGCAGCGGCAAATGCTTTGTCCGACATTTATGCCATGGGAGGCCGTCCGCTGACGGCGCTGAACATCATGGGAATTCCGGCAGACCTGGTTCCGGTGCGCGCCACGAAGCTGATCCTTCGCGGAGGAGCGGCGAAGGTCAAAGAAGCAAAATGTGTTCTGATCGGTGGACATACGATTCGAAACCCGGAACCGATCTACGGTCTTGCTGTCACAGGCATGGTATCGCCACGGCACATGCTGACCAACGCGAGGGCTCGTGCCGGTGATGCTCTGATCCTGACGAAACCTCTGGGCACAGGTATCATCACCACGGGGATCAAGCGCGGGCTAACCAGCCATTTGCTGGAAAGGAAAGTGATCGCCATTATGGCCAAGCTCAACGGTGCCGGACCGGACCTGGCCGAAAGAAGCCTTCTCAAAGCCGCAGTGGATGTGACCGGGTTCGGGCTGCTCGGGCACCTGGGCGCTATGTGCCGCGCCAGCGGTGTGGGCGCCGAAATTGCTTCTGCCGCTGTGCCGGTGATCAGCGCCGAAGTCTATCAGCTGATTGCGGCCGGTTGCATCCCCGCCGGCAGCCGCGACAATATGGACTTCGCGGACAAATTCACAGAATGGGATGGCGCGACCCCTGCGCAAAAAATCCTATTGACGGATGCGCAGACAAGCGGTGGCCTCCTGCTGAGCGTGCCGCAACGAAACCTCGATGCGGTATTGAAGCGACTGAAGAGCCAGCGCGCGCTCTGCGCCGCAGTCATCGGGCAGATTGTGCGGTCGAGCAAGCCTAGGATCAGAGTAGCTGCATGAAGCCTCCCGGACTGCGCAGCATCCCGTCGGTCGACAAGCTCGCGCTCGCACTGGGCGATACGGGACTGCCTCATCCTACAGTCGTCGCAACAATTCGCCACGAACTTGCCGTACTGCGAAAACACGGACCGATACCCGGCTTCGAAGACATTCTCTCGCGTATACGTTCCACGCTGGGAATCCTGCGCGCATCCCGCATCCAGCCTGTGATCAACGGCACCGGCATCCTTGTTCACACGAATTTCGGTCGTGCGCCACTGGGGCATGCCGTCATGGAAGCGGTGTCCCGCATTGCATCGCGATATAACAATCTTGAGTACGGACTCGCCGAGGGTGGGCGCGGCGGACGCGCCGCGTACCTGGAACACAATCTCGCGCTACTGTGCAGCGCGGAAGCTGCCACCGTGGTGAATAATAACGCGAGCGCGCTGGTTCTGATTCTCCATTATTTCTGCACGGGACTAGGCCCAGTCGCTTCCGGAGCGCGGGGCAAAGCGCGCCGTCGAGACTGGCTGCCTAAGAATCAGGTGGTGATATCGCGCGGCGAACTGATTCAAATCGGCGGTGGATTCCGGATTCCGGAAATTCTTGAGGCCAGTGGAGCGCGATTGTGCGAGGTCGGCACTACCAACCAGACCTCTATCACTGATTACGCGCGCGCGATCACACGCGAGACTGCGCTGATCCTGAAAGTTCATCGCAGCAACTTCTTCCAGGATGGCTTTGTCGACTCGCCGTCGACCGAGGCCGTCTCCAAGCTGGCACGCGCTAAGCGAATCCCATTCATCGAAGACCTGGGTAGCGGCGCCATCATTCACACAGAAACAGTTCCTGGCATGGAGCACGAGCCCACGCCCGCGGAGGTGTTGCGAAACGGAGTGGATTTGGTCTGCTTCAGTGGCGACAAGCTGTTCGGCGGTCCCCAGGCGGGGATCATTGTAGGAAAAACGAAGCTGGTCGCTGCGCTCAAGCGAGAGCCGTTGTTTCGTGCGCTACGCTGCGACAAACTCATTCTGGCTGCCCTCGATGCGACAGTGGACATTTATTTGCGTCATTCGGCAGGCCATCCGGATGCAATGGGTCACAGCGGCATTCCACTGCTTGCGATGCTGCGCACATCGAACGACGAGTTGCAAATGCGCGCAGGGAAAATCATCGCAGCGCTCAATGGGTTGCCGCTCAAGGCGGAAATAGGCAAAGGCCGCTCCCAGGTCGGCGGCGGCGCGCTGCCTCGCTCGATTGTGCCGTCCACAACAGTCGAAATAAGTCACAACAAGCTCATGCCGCAGGAATTGGCTGCGTTGCTGCGTTCTTGTACCCCGCCCATCGTTGGGTTCATTGAACGCGGCAAATTCAAAATCGACCTGCGAACCGTGTTTCCGGACCAGGACGATGAAATCGTCGCGGCATTCCGCTCGCCGTTCTGACCCGAGCGAGACAAATCGCAATGCGAATTGCAGCGGCACGCGCAGGCGTCCGATGATAGAGGCTCAACACTTCATTGTCGCTATCGCCGGCCACGTGGATCATGGAAACAGCGCGCTGGTCAAAGCGCTGACTGGCACCGATCCCGACCGCTTGGCGGAAGAAAAAGCGCGCGTCATCACCGTTGACCTCGGCTTTGCGCGCCTGGAACTCCCCGCCTCCGCCCTCGGAGATTCGTCTCACCTGCTCTGTAATTTGTACGTGCCCGGCCACGAAGAATTCGCGAAGAACGTGGTCGCGGGTGTAGGCTCCATTGACCTGGCGCTTTTCGTCGTTGCTGCCGACGACGGATGGATGCCGCAGACCGAGGAGCGCCTGCAAATCATGGCCAAGCAGCTGAGACTTTCGAGATTTGCGGTCCTCTTTGCTTGGCGGAAAAGACGTCGGCCGCCTTGCGTGTGTCCGTATACGCCCCGGTGACAGGGTGCTCGAGCCCCGCCCGCTCCCTAAAATCGTTGTGTCCCAAGGATGAGAGGCGTAGGATTCACTAGCAAAAAGTCCCAACCCGAACTGGTGAAAATTATCTGCTGTGGCGTCGGAAATTCGCGGTAGGACTCTCCGAACGAATACTCTACGCCCGGAACGGCGACAGGAGACGACGAATGTACAAACTCAGATTATTCTTTGCGGCGGCATTTTTCCTAGGCGTGCGACTGGTGGCAGCTCAAAATGCCGCTCCTCTGAAATTGGCGACCAAGTATGACATGCCGGCTTCGGTAAAAGGCCGCTTCGATCACCTGGGGATCGATATCGGCGGCAATCGGTTGTTCGTGGTCGGCGAAGAAGCTCAGCAGGTTCTGGTTTTTGATTTGGCCACCGGGAAATTTATCCGCTCGATTAAAGTCGATCACCCGCACGCTGTCTTGTACCGCGAGGACCTCAACCGCATTTATATTACCGACGAAGGCAAAGGAGTCCTCAACATTTATGACGGCAAGACCTATGATCTGGTGAAAGCGGTTGCGCTCAAGGTGGACACCGATTCCATCGGTTACGATCCGGCCACGCACTACCTGTACATCGACAATGGCGGCGATAACGCGCACGAACCGTTTACGATGCTAAGCGTTGTCGATACCACGGCAGCCACCAAGCTCGCCGATATCAAGATTGACGGAGATACGCTCGAAGCCATGTCACTGGAAAAATCGGGCGACAGGCTCTTCCTGAATAACCCGGCGAAGAACGAAGTCGAAGTGATCGACCGCAAAACGAATAAGTTGATTACCAGTTGGCCGGTCAAATTAGGAAAGGGCAACGCCACGATGGCGTTCGATGAACCCACGCACCGGCTTTTTGTCGGCTGCCGTAGCGGAGCCATTGTGGTCTTCGACAGCCAGACCGGGAAAGAACTTCAGGCGCTTCCCGTTGGGAAGGGAGTGGACGACCTGATGTTCGATCCCGCCAGCAAGCGCATCTATGCCACCTCGGGCGGCACTGGCGCGGTCGATGTCTTCAAGGAAACTGACCCGGACCACTATCAATCCATGGGGAACATCCCCTCCGGCCCGGGCGCGAAGACGGGGCTACTGGTGCCTCAGCTGGCGCGCCTTTTTGTCGCCGTGCCGCCGAAGGGGACCGCGCCGGGCGAAGTCTACGTTTACCAGGTTCAATGAACAATAATATATAGATAAAGTAAATACACAATGGATCTGCTGGCAGAAGACGCGAGGGCGGGGCATCAACCTCGGCGCGGCCTTCAAAATTGCGAGTGCTAATCCTGTGCAAGGGAGGAGAGTCCCGTGAATACGAAGAACGGACGAAGCATGGCGTCTGGCGTAATTTTGGGAAGCTGTTTCGTGCTGGCTCTCGCGGCGTTTTGGGGGGCGCGCTCGGATGCCAGGCAGAAGCGGGCGATCAAGCAAGCCGTGGATGCGCAGGGCGCGCCCATGTTCCGTGTGGACCCGTTCTGGCCCAAGCCCTTGCCCAATCGCTGGAGCATGCAGCAGGTGACAGGCCTGTACGTGGAGCAAAAGAACGACCACGTCTGGTTTTTGAACCGCGGCGCGGCAGCCGACGGCGATGAAATAGGCGGAGGCGACAACCCGCCGCGGATTGATTGCTGCGTCCGCGGGCCCGAGGTCATTGAGCTCGATCAGGAAGGCAACGTGGTCAGTTCGTGGGGCGGCCCGGGCTACATCCCGCAGTGGCCCACTGCCTTGCAGACCGTCATTGTCGACCGTCAAGGCAACGTCTGGATCGGCGGAACCGCCCCGCAAGACAGCATCCTCAAATTTTCGCATGATGGAAAACTCCTGTGGGACTTTGATCACCGCCCCCCGAAAGGCTCGCCGCCGCTCAAGGAAAACAATCAGCAGACCGACATCCTGGCATCCAAGGGACGTTTTAATCTCGACGAAGATGCCCGCGAGATTTACCTGATCAACTGGAAGCGCTTGCTGGTATACGACATGGACAGCGGGGCGTTCAAGCGCGGCTGGGGCGGCCACGGTATGCCCTTGAGCGAAATCTCCAATGAACCGATTCCCCCCTACAAGTGGACCGGCGCCCCGCCTCCGGATGAAAAGCAATTCGTGCCCGATCTGCATTTCGCGGAAATTTCCAAGGATGGATTGGTTTATGTGGGCGAGCGCGGCCAGGACCGCATCGAAGTGTTCACCAAGGACGGCAAGTTCGTGAAGGAGTTCTACGTGTCGCCCAACACGCCTTCGCGCGGCGAGGATTGCGGCGGCCTGCCACCCAACACCAAGATGCCTCCGTGCGGAACCACCTACAAAATGGTTTTCTCCAAGGACCCTGAGCAGAAATATATGTACGTGGCCGACGGAACCAACAACCACGTGTGGATTCTCGACCGCAACAGCGGAAAAACGCTCGGATCGTTCGGCAGCAATGGCAAATACGCCGGCCAGTTCCACTGGATCAACGCGGTCGGAATCGACTCAATGGGAAATATCTATACGGGCGAGGTGGAACAAGCCAAGCGAATCCAGAAGTTCGCGCCCGTATTGGCAAGGAGCCGCTAGGCTGACGGTCCATGCGTGATCAGTTTTCTTGACACCAACACGCCGGACGATCAGAATCTTAATCAACCAAAGTACCGAGCCATGAGGTGCTGAGACAATGAGACCAAGAGTTCTCGCCGTCCTGATCGCCCTTTCCGGCGTGTTCCTAGCCGCGATTCCCGCTCTGGCGCACCACTCTTTCACAGCGGAATTCAATCCTGACCAGGAATGGTCCGCCACCGGTGTGCTGACAAAAGTCGACTGGGTCAACCCGCACACGGCCACCTGGTTTGAAGTCAAGGATGAGAAGACCGGCCAGGTCGAGACTTGGGGGTGCCAGGGAAATCCTCCCGGCACTTACAGCCGCGCCGGGGTGCACCGCGAGGACTGGAGAATCGGGGAAGTTGTTACCGTGACCTGCCTGGCCGCGAAAGACGGCTCCAAGCACTGGGGATTTCTTAAACAGATCAAGTATCACTCTGATGGGCACGTTCTGGTCTTCAGACAAGGCGGAGAATAAGTTCGGTACGCGCCTGGAAAAAATCCCGCTCGAACCGTGCGGGATCTACCTGGATCCCGCCTGATAAGGATCAATCCATGAATCCTCTTGCAACGAAACGTCGACTGTACGTAGGTTTGCTGGCAGCCGCGGGCGCTATGGGATTATTGCCTTTGCTGCCTGCTCCCGCGCTCGCTCAATCCGGCCAAGCCGCGGCCTCTGCCGCGAAAGCGGCCAGTCAGCCGACTCCGCGCACGGCGGATGGCCACCCGGACTTCAGCGGTTTCTATAACCTGGTGGACATCTACCATGGCGACCCAGTCGAAGAAAAACCAGGCCAGCATGTGGTCAGCCGCGCTGAAAATGGCTCTGTCTTCTTCGATTACGGCGGGGCCAATGGCGGCGGTGGGGAAGAAGGAAATACGCGGATCAGGCAAACGCAGAATGGCAAGGTCAACATGCTGGATCGTACCTGCATTTCCTGCGAGGAACCTCCCTACAAGCCCGAATACCTGGCCAAGGTCAAGGCCATCGGCGACGCCATGTACGGCGATGCCTCACCGCTGGATCCTCAATATGATTGCAAGCCGTACGGCGTACCGCGCGGATCGCTCCGCGGGGCCGGCGGTTACGCCATGCAGATCGTACAGAATGCGCAAGTGATTGCATTTCTCTACGAAGACCGGCCGGGCCCGTATTTTCGACTCGTGTACATTGATGGGCGCGGACATCCGGAGGATTTTGACCCCTCTTACGTGGGCCACTCGATTGGGCATTGGGAAGGCGATACCCTGGTCGTGGATGTGGCCGGGCTGAATGACGACACTTGGCTGGGCTCCGGCACCGTCGGCCCAAAATTGGCGATGATGCACAGCGACAAATTGCATGTAGTCGAACGCTGGACCCGCACGGGAAATGTGATCACTTACGAAGCCACTGTGGATGACCCGGTGATGTTCACCAGGCCCTGGGTGATGACTCCCCGGCAGACGCAACTTGCCGCCCCGGACGATTACATCCGGCCTACCATGTGCATTCCGTACGACAAGACCCACCTCGTGAAGCACGACAATACGCCCTACGCCAAGCCGGCCGATCAAAGCGCGGACAATTCCCAGGTCGCTTCGGCGGCCCCGCCCGCCAACATGGTTGGAAGCTGGAACGTCACGATCCACAGCACGATTGAGGGCCTCTTGACCGAGCAGTGGGCCGTAATGCAGGACGGCGCCAAGATCACCGGCACCGTGAAGACCAAGAATGGTGACGCGACACTGGAAGGTTCCTTGAGCGGGGCGATTTTCCTCGGGTCTGTCACGGATGGTGACAAAAAGTATACCGTTCGCGGCACCGCCGTCGACGACGATTTTGACGGCACTATCCGAATGGGCAAGAACGAATTCCTCTTGTCCGCCAAACGCTCCAAATAGAAGAATGTAAGCCCCGATATCTCGCTTCGATTCGAGAGTTTGGGTTGGTCGCCCGGCCCCTTGCAGTGGACGGCGGGTTTTGTAGCGTCGGCGTCCCGCCGGCATTTTTTGTGCCCGTGTCGCAGCGCCAAACCGCCGGCGGGACGCCGCCGCCACCAAAATCGCGTCACCAGGTTACATTTGGGCGAAATCCGAATTCAAGCTGCATCCGCTGCTTGAAATCCAGGTTAATTAAAACGCCCCGTTTTAGCCATTCGCTCAGACACGTTCAATTAAAAGATTATCTTCAAGCCCAGCTGAATCGAGCGCGGACCTCCCGATCCGATTTCGGGGTTGGAGGCGCACACGTCGGGAGTCGAGCCCGCAGCGCCGAACGGCTGACCGGAAGGATCTCCGGGCGTCGAATTCGCGCCTCCCGCGACTCCATTCGGATTGCAGAAGATCGGATGGTTGAGGACATTGAAGAATTCAGCCTTGAACTGTGTGCTGATTCTGTCGTTGAACTTTATCGCTTTGTCGACCGATAGATCCCACTGCTTGAATCCCGCATCTCGCCAAAGGTTGCGTCCCGACGAGCCGTAGCTTCCGAATGGAGGGGGGACCAGAACAGAATTGCCCTGAGCGTAGCAACCTATGTTTGCCAGGGAAGCTAAAGCCAGTTGTAATTGGTTGCCTGAGAAGTGACTGGTGTCCGCTGCGACACATTGAGCCATGACGTTGCCGGTAGCGTCGCTGCCGGAAAACGACAGCCCACCCCCGCAACCGCCGCCCGGCGAACAGTTCGTGTCCGTCCATCCGTGGACGGGAGTGAAATCAGATGCCTTGCCATAGAAATTCCATTGTCCGCCCATGCTTCCGGCCGCATTGTTCAGCTCGCCCGTTCCGTCCCAGTCCGTCGTCAGGTCGGACTGGCCCCATGGCGAGCCGCTTTGCATCACGATGACGGAATTGAGTGTCCAGCCTTCGAGCATCTGGCCATAGCCCTTCTTTCCTGGCACGGCATAGGTCAGTGAGATCGTGGCGCGATGCCGCAGATCGTAGTTCGTGGGCATATAGAGTTGTGAGCGGACACTCGCGTAGTTGTTGATCGGCACGGATAGGTCGGAGGCCCTGCCCTCGTCGGAAGCATCGGCCAAGGCATGGGAGTATGTGTAACCGGCGTTGAACGACAATCCATGATAGTTCCGTCCGTTAAGCGATACCTGCACGCCATTGTAGTTGGACATGGTCGAATTATTGATGAGCGTTATATCCGCCAAATAAGAGGCGCATATGTTCTTTGGATTAAACGGTCCGCCCGAACCGCCCGGTGCGCCAGCACCGATAGCTGCGAAAAGCCCGGCACTAGTACATGGCGCAGTAAATGGCCTGGCTGCTTGCTCGGCTGCCCCGTTGGGCCCAGTGTTAGGAAGGGCTCCGCAGCCATCGTATGGCGTCGCATCGGTGGCACTGGCGATGCAAACTTGAGCCGGAGTCCCCAATACCGAGGGGTCCCCCCAGCCGGGACTGAATCCGCCGACCTGCTGCGCCTGATTTACGTCGGTAAACCCAATCAACTTCACGCCGTGGTTGCCCACATATTCGATGTCCAAGCTGAGGTTGTTTGTGATGGCACGCTGGATGCCCAAGCTCCAGCTTTCTACGTAGGGGGTACGAAAGTTGCGATCGATACCCACGATGCTGCAGGGTGTGGCTAAAGGCACCACAGCCCCGTCACCACAGCCGTTCGCAGTCGTTGCGCCAGCGTACAGCGCCTTGTTGGTGGCGCTGATTGGCTGTGTGGGGTCGAAGGCCTGCCAGTTGGCCGCAATCGTGCCGATCCCCGTGCTTCCCGTATAAGTAGTAGAGGACAGGTCAATGTTGCCGGGTGCAGGCGTCAGCGGCGTCGTGCTGCCATTATTGTAAAGGGGAACTCCGGTGGGAATGGTGCGCAGCCCTAGAAAGTTGCTGACCGCGTTGGTCACATCGTAGGTGACGGCGGTTTCGTAGACAATCCCGCCCGCGGCGCGGACCACGGTTTTCCCGTTCCCAAAGACGTCCCACGCCAGGCCCAAGCGCGGTGCGAAATTATTGTGATCGCCGTTATAGGGAGACGAAATTCCAAACCCCACCTGCACCAGTCCAACATTTGGATCGAAGTTGCCCAACTGATTTTTTGCATCTTTAATGACTGTTTCAACTTCGTAGCGAATTCCTGCGTTGACGGTCAGCCTCGGCGTAACGCGCCAGTCATCCTGGAAGAAGGCGGCGTAGGCCATGTTGCTGATCGTCCGCTTGGGATCGCCGGTCAAAAGGCTCGCGCTCCTGAGATTCCCGATAAAGAAATTTACTAACCCCCCTGGTCCACCGGAACCGAACGACACGGGCCCCTTACCGCTCGCGGTGATGTCCTCGCTGGCCTTGTTGGATTGGATTTCGACGCCCATCTTGAAAGCATGTTTGCCGCGCAATACCGAGACACTATCCATAAACGACAAGACGCCCTCGGGCCCTGTGATGAATGGTCCAATGCTTTGCCCAATCCCATTCCGGTTGGAAAGACCGCCGATCGAAATCACCGGCATTCCAAAATAAAACGGATTGGTGATGCCGGTGGGCATAACGTAGGTCGCCCCGTTGAAAGGATAACTTGCCGGATTGAGTGTGTGGTCGTTGCTTTCAAAGTCCTGGTAATAGTGAGAGTAGCCGAAGCGGAATTCGTTCACGAGGGTTGAACTCGGAGTCCAGGTCCAGGATCCCAATGCGGCTTGCGCCCGCGCGTACTGCTGATTCAACCATTCCGGCCTGACGATAGTTGTAGGATCGCCTACCACGGCGCCACTTCCCTGGCTGAAGAAATACATGCCGTTCAGCGAATTGTGGTCATTGATGTGATAGTCGAGCTTCCCCAGCCCACCGTGGATCGCGTTGGTACTGGGGACGGAGGAATACACGCTTGTTCCTGGGCCAGGGTTTACAGGGAAAAATCCAAGGAAGCCGCCGGACGGCTGCCCGCTAACAGGGGTGCAATTTCCTGTGGGGGTTGAGGTACCAAGTGTGGCCTTGTTAAAGCTAAGCCCCGCCAATTCCGCGCTGAGCGCAGTCAGTTGCTTTGGAGCCGACCCCATGGCAGCGGCGAGACAGGCATCGATGAGACTTGTTGTCGGATCTCCAATCGACGTCGTTACCGGGAAATTGTGCAGGAACGGATTTCCGATCGAGTAGAGTTGCCCCTCGTAGTTGGCGAAAAAGAACAGCTTATCTTTCTTGATGGGTCCGCCAATCGTGCCGCCGAACTGCTCCAATCCCACCTCTGCCTTGGGAGCCGTAGATACGTCGTAGTAATTGCGCGCATCGAGGGCGGTGTCCCGGCCGTACGCGTACGCAGTCCCGTGCAAAGTGTTGGTACCCGATTTGATTCCGATGTCAATAATCGCGCCGGGCTTCCAGCCGTATTCGGCGCGGGGATTTTCTTCCGTCTTGAGTTCGTCGATGGCGTCCACCGGCAGGATCGTCCCGGCATCGCCGGCGTGCAGGGATGAATTCATGACGCTCTGCCCATCCCAGGGGGTACTGGAAAATACGCCATTTACCAAGTAGAGATTCTGGTGGGACCGCAGGCCGTTGGTGCTTTCCGAATACGAGGTGCCCCCGGGATAAATCATCACACCCGGAGTGAGTTGCAGCAGGTTCTGGAAGTTCCGGCCATTCATGGGCAAGCTATCGATGATATTGCTTTGCAGAGTTCCGCCCAGTTCCGCGTTGGTGGTGTCCACCATGGGCAGCGCCTCGGTGACAGTGATCGTCTGCGATTGTTGGCCGGGTTGCAGCAGAAGATCAACGCGCAATTCCTGGTTGGCTTCGAGCAGAATCCCCACGCGTTCGATGGTCTTGAACCCCATGGCCTCGGCGCGCACCGTGTAGTTGCTCGGAAGCAGGTTGGGACTGTTGTACTCACCGGCCTGGTTCGTGGTCAGCGACCGCGTCGTGCCTCTTTGCGTGTCGGTGACGGTCACTGTGGCGCCGACCAACACACCGCCGCTTTGGTCCGTGAGGGTGCCCAGTATTCGCCCCGCATTTCCTTGCGAAAACATCGGGAGGCAAATCAGGAATACTCCAATCGTCGCGCCCAGCAATTTCCCGGCATGTTTTGCCCGGGGCCACAGGAATGCCGTAATCCTTGACGATCGCCAATTCATAAGGACACCTCGCTGAGATTCACCGGCTATGGAATGGAACTGCGCAGGTACCGCTGCGGCCATCTTATTCACATGCACGCGGGCGGATGTCAAGACGAAAATATCCTGGAAATTACGATCCACTCGAGGATCAGTGCAAGTTGGTTTTTCTGCTTCCATTCTTCTCAGGCGGGTGTCTGGACATTCAATTCGCGCGCAGTGCGGAACAGTTCCGTCCGAGCAGCGCTTCGCTCATTGAAACGATTTAGCAAATATGGTACGGTCCACTCAGCATAACTCGCTTCATCGTCCAAAGTTTTCTGCGATCTTTACGTTCAAGGAGGCAACCATGCAACGCAGATTTGCCGGTGTTCTGGTGGCGGCTTTTGGTTTGCTCGCAGCGGCCGTCCCGGTATCCTCCCATCACTCGTTTGCGGCTGAATTCGATGCCAATAAGTGCATGGACCTCACGGGCACATTCACGAGTTTTGAGTGGCAAAATCCGCACGGGTATTTTCACTTGGATGTAAAGGACCCGACCGGCAACGTGAACACCTGGACGTTTGAAACGGTTTCTCTTTCCACCCTGAAAAGGAGCGGAACCCAGAGAAAAGATTTCGAAGACAACGTCGGCAAGACGGTCACCGTAAGGGCGTGCCTCGCCAAGAATGGCGTCAAGAACCGCGCTGCCGCCGAAACCATTAAGCTCTCGGATGGCCAAGTGCATCGAATCGGCCAGGACGTCGAAGGCAAATTCAGCGATAGCCCCAAGGAAGGCTACTGAACGCGTCTTTCTCCCAAGTTTCACCGGCAGGGAGTCGAATCCAATATCCAATTTGAACGGGCGCGACCCTTGACCGGCCGGACACACGCGCCGTGCGCAATCTGAAAAAATGAGGAAAGACTCCAAATTGGGAGGAGCTTAGATGAAACGACGCCTCGCCTCTTACGGTGTCCGTGCCGGAGTCGCCCTGTGTCTCTTGTGCTTGCCGCTTCTACCTGCCGCAGCCCAGGAGGCGCAGGAAGGTAAGGCTTCCGAACCGGGCGCCGCGAAATCGAAGCCCCAGCCAGTTCCTAAAGGCGGACCGGCACCACGCACTGCGGATGGTCATCCCGACCTTTCTGGAATTTGGTTCCCGGGCACAGCCGGTGGTTTCACATTCAACCCTGCACTGAGACGGCAATTCGACGCCAAAGCTACGCCTGAGGAGCCGCCACCTTTCCAACCTTGGGCGGCCGCAAAAATCAAGGCCATGACCGCGACCGATTATGAGTTGGGCCGTGCGTCCGTGAATTGTCTGCCGCGAGGCGTTCCGGGGATGTTCATGATTGACCCGTATCCATTCCAGTTGGTCCAAACACCGGGATTATTCATTCAGCTGGACGAGTTGAACAACAATTGGCGTGTGGTCCACACCGATGGGCGCCCTCACAACCCCGAGCCGGACCCGGCATTCAACGGCGACGAGGTTGGGCATTGGGAGGGCGATACGTTGGTCATTGATGTCATCGGGATCGATGAGCGAACCTGGAACAACTTTACGGGCTGGTTCCACAGCGATCAGGAACATGTCGTCGAGCGAATCAAACGCCCGTCCATGAACTATCTTGTTTACCAGGTGACCATCGAAGATCCGAAAGTTCTGTCAAAGCCCTGGACCTCTGCGCCTCGAGTCTGGACACTCGGCCATGAGGATCTGCTGGAATATTTCTGCACCAACAATCAGGATGTGGATCAATACAAGGCGCTGAAATCGAAGGAAGCTGGCGCCGACGGGAAAAGCAATAATAAGTAGACAGGAGAAGATCGATGAGACGAAATCTCCGAAGTGTTTTGGCCGTGCCTTTCGGTTTGCTCTGGCTCGCAATTCCGGTGCTGGCTCACCACTCCGCCACGGCGGAATTTGATACCTCGAAGACGTTTACAGTGAAGGCCACGCTCACAAAACTCGAGTGGATCAACCCGCATGTGTATATGTACGCGGATGTCACCGATGAGACCGGCAAGGTGATACCGTATTCGTTCGAGACGGGCCCTCCAGGCAACTTGCGCCGGGCGGGAGTCCTTCGCACCATGTTCAACGTGGGCGACGTAGTCACCATTGATGCCTCCGTGGCCAAGGATGGCACCAAACACCTGGGGCTGTTAAAGGCCGTGCACTTCGCTGACGGCCACACGATTGTCTTTGGCAGCGCCGCCGACAGCGAAGGCAAGAACTACTGATTCCTCGAATCAAGCCAGGCCCTGCGAATTGGGGAATTACATTTTCCATCAGCCGATTGGCGTGACGTCGTGAACCAGGGAGGTGCGATTTGAAATTCCGTTTCGTTGACTGCGCCAGAGTTGCAGGACTCGCCCTGACGGTTTCTTGTTTGATACCCGCGATCGCCGCCGCGCAGACCGCACCCGCTCCCACCCAAGGGAAAAAAGTCGCCACAGGTTACGGCCTGGACAAGGACCAGCCATTCGCCGGAGCAGACCCGAACGGAACCGGGCTTCCCTGGCGGGAACCTCCTCCGGAGGAGGTGGAAGCCGCAAGGAAAGGCCCCACTCCGCGTTTGGCCGATGGTCATCCCGATCTGACCGGATTTTGGGCGCCGGCCGGCTGGGGTTACGCCGTCAGCGCGGGATCGGACAGCGCCGACGGTAAAACGCACTTCACGCAGCGCAGGCAAGAGGGTCCCGTTCAGCCGCCCGATAAGGTCGCTGAGCTGAAGCATCGCCTCGAGGGTTCCAACCTGCCTCCCTACAAGCCCGAAGTTATCGAGAGAGTAAAATTCTTAGGCACACATCAAAGTCATGAAGACCCGGCCTTCAAGTGCGCGCCGAAGGGTTTTCCCCGTGTCGGCCCGCCCACCGAAATTGTTCAGGTTCCCAACGAGATCGTCTTTCTATACGACACCGTCAACTCCTCGGAACAAAACGCCTTTCGCGTGGTCTCCACCGATGGCCGCGAGCATGATCCGACTCTCAACCCTTCCTACTACGGCGACTCCATCGGCCACTGGGAAGGAAACACCATGGTCATCGACGTGACCAATTTCGTGGATGACACCTGGCTCAGCCAGAACGGCACGATTCACAGCGACGCCATGCATGTGGTGGAAAAGCTGACCCGCGAGGGTTTCATGATCGACTGGCAAATCACCATCGAGGATCCCAAGATGTTCACCCGCCCATGGGTCATCGAGCGCCACCTGATCCATGGCCTCAAAGGCGGCCACGCACTGGAAGAAGCCCCGTGCGTAGACCACGATTACGGACATCTGGTAAACGATGATCGCAACTAGCTGACAGAGCGGAAATTTTCGTCGTTCCCGAATTTTCTCACTGCGGGCGAATCCCCGCGACCTTCAGCCTGATTCTCCACAAGGATTTTGGGCTTACTACATAGAGAGTCTTGCTGTCCTGATCGCCGAATGCCAGGTTGGAGAACCGCATTCCCTCGGGAGCCGGAATCAGTCCCAGGCGCTTGCCGCCGGGCGATAGGACCCACACGCCCCCCATCCCTGTGGAATAGAGATTCCCCATGACATCCACCTTCATCCCGTCCGGGCCGCCAGGGCCCTTCTCGCCGGTGAAATCTGCGAAGAGTCGTCGATTCTTAACCGTCCCGTCAGGTTGGACGTCGTAAGCAAAGATTTGCCTCTGATTTGGACCGGGCCCGCCATTATTGACATAGAGAATTTTTTCGTCCGGTGAAAACGCGAGTCCGTTGGGCGGAAAGTTCCCCGGGTCCTTGTCCAAAAGTTGCAAGCTGCCATTTCGTATGGAGTACACTCCGTGGAATGGCAGCTCCCGTGCGGGATCATCCTCGCGCTTCGGGAGGCATCCGGCCATGCCATCCGTGAAGTAGACCGCGTCATCCGATTTGACCACGATATCGTTTGGGCAAGTGAGCCGCTTTCCCTCGAAGCGGTCCGCCAGGGCAGTACGTTTGCCGTCTTTTTCCAGCCGTTCGACTGCGCGGTCGCCGTTGGCGTCCACCAGAATCCTTCCCTCGCGATCGAGCGTCAGGCCATTCGATCCGTATAAATGCGCGCCGCTTGCGTTCACACTCCCCGTGCGCGACGCGTCCGCATAGCCGGAGTGATCCAAGAATACGGACAGCTTGCCGTCGGTCGAACAAGGATAATTGAAACACTCGGGCGTCCACTGAAAGATGCGATTTCCGCCCACGTCGCTGAACAAAAGATATCCGGACTGGCCGTGTTGAACCCAGAGAGGCCCCTCGCCGCCTTCAAACGTGCCTTCTCCTTTGACCAATTCCAATTTGGCGTCAGCCGAAAAAATCTGGTCGGCCCTCGGATCGAACTTGACAACGGGACCCGCAGTTGGAGATTGCGCGCGCGTCGGGGACCAGGCAATCGCTATCCCAAAAGATAGACACAGCAAGAACATGGAATTTCTTTTCATAATTATTCGTTCCTCGGCGGGATCGTATACCAAGGGACATGCCGCAGCAAAAATAAAAAAACTAACCGGACTGGATCGTCCCGATCTGTATTTTACTGGGGTGTGCGCAATCGCATTTCACTCGATGACTTCTTCCCCCGCGGAATAGTTGCCCTTGAAACAGCAGGGAAGCGCAAGTATGATCTGCGAATTGTCCTGTCTCTTGAGACGCAAGAAATTGTTTCTGTGATTCTTCACCGAATTCACAGATGAAAGAGCGCCCGCCATGAGCATTCACGATGTGGATGGTAAGACCGGTCGCAAGAATCCCGGCGCGTTATCGAGGCGGGACCTCCTCTTCGGATTGGCCGCGCTCGGCGCCTCCGCCGTTCTGCCGGATTTCGGCTCCGCGGGGCAGTCGGGATCCTCTGCCGCGCCGCGTCCTTTTCGCATTGACACGCACCACCACTTTACCGTGCCCAAATTGCTTGCGGAAAGCGCCGCCAAAGGCGTCACCCAGGCCGGCCTTCAGGATTGGACTCCCCAAAAGTCGCTCGACCAGATGGATAAAGGCAGTGTAGCCACCTCCATGATCTCGATCAGCGATCCCGGCGTCTGGTTTGGCGATAACACTGCCGCGCGCGCCCTGGCGCGAGAGTGCAACGACTATGCGGCAAAGTTGATCAAGGATTATCCGGGACGCTTCGGCCTGTTCGCTACTTTGCCGCTCCCCGATGTCGACGGCTCACTTCTAGAACTCGAATACGCCCTTGATAAGCTCAAAGCGGACGGCGCATGCGTGCTTTCGAGCTACGGGGGCAATTACCTCGGAAATCCCAAGTTCGCTCCGTTGATGGATGAACTGAACCGGCGAAAGGCAGTTGTGTTCTGCCATCCTTATTGCGCCGCCTGTGGCACGCAAACCGTACTTTCCGATGGACAGAATCGCGGGATCGAATTTGTTTTCGATACCACGCGAACGATTGTTAGCCTGCTGTCCACGGGCACCGTCACGCGCTGCCCGGACATTCGTTTCATCTGGTCTCATGGCGGCGGCACCGTGCCGTATATCACCAGCCGCCTCAACGGAGTGGCGCCCAAGCTTCCCAATGGCGTGATCAGCGAATTGCAGAAATTTTATTACGACACCGCGCAGGCCTTTAATCCTTACACGCTGCCGTCTTTCAAGAAGCTCGTTCCGGCCTCGCACATTTTGTTCGGGACCGATTTCCCGCTCGGCGGAGGCTCGGGCCTGGCTGTCAGCAAGGGGCTAATCGACAATGGAGGATTCAGCGAAAGCGAACTGCGCGGCATCGATCGCGACAACGCACTGGAATTACTCCCAAGACTGAAAGCGTAACCTTTCCCGTCTCACTTCACGGGCACAAATTTCTGAATCCGTTTGCCGTCTTCCACTTCGCCGGTGTAGACGTTTCCTTTGGAATCCATGGCGATCGAATCGATCCAATGAAGCTGTCCCGCATACCGCCCGTTGCCGCCGAAGGAACCCACCAGCGTCCCGTCGTTGCGATCCAGGATCCAGACCATATTGTTTGTGCCGTCCGCTACTAAAATGTATTTCTGTTGCGAGTCTGTCGAGAGAGTCAGATTGTAAATCGTCCCGCAGGGCGGATCGGTCGTGCTCCAGATGCCTCCGCAGTGGGGCCCCCGCGACTGCGTCGAGGGATGAATCCAGAATTCTTTTACGTATTTTCCCTGCTTGGTGAACACCTGGATTCTGTCGCTGCCGCGTTCGCAGACGTAAACGAATCCGTCCTTCGAGGGATGCGCGCAATGCAGCGCGGGCGCGAACATCTTCTGATCCGGCGGCGGCCCCGATGGATCATAAGGCGGCGTAGGATCATTATCGATTTCGCTGAGCGGCGTGCCTTTGCCTCCCCAGCCGCGCTTAAACGCGCCGGTATCCATGTCGTACACCAGGATCCGTTTGTTCAGGAATCCGTCCGGAATGTAGATCTCCCGCGCGTCTTCGTCGAACTCGAACGCGGCGATTCCCGGCGGAAAAGTTTCCGTCTGCTGGTTATTTTGTTTCACTTCCGACGCCGGTACTTTGGGTCCGCGATGGCCAAAGTCCCACAGTAATTTTCCGTCTTTCGTGAATTTGATGATGCTGTCGCCCGGCGTCGTTCCGGAGATCCACACGTTTTCATCCCGATCCACGCCGATGGTCTGCAATCGTCCCGGCCAGCCGGGAACGTAATCCTTGCCTCCCCAGGATCTCAGAACGCTGCCATCGGTATCGAACTCCAGCACTTCCGGCCCGATCACGCAGCATTCGGTGCGCGGCGGCGTGGTGGCTGCGCCCAACTCATCGGGCCTCGCGTCCGAAGCGCGATTGAGCACCCACACGTGGTCTTCCTTGTCCACATAGATGTCGACGATTTGCTGCATGCTCCATTTGTTCGGCAGTGGCTTGGGCCAATAGGGGTCAACCTTGTACTGGGGAGCTTTTTGCGCGCGCGCCTCCGGAGTCGCGCCTAGAACTCCGAAGCAGAAAGTCGCAAGCATTCCGGCGCAGGTTCGAGTCCAACAGGATCTTCTCAAAGTCTATTCCTTTCCGTCTCCGCAGAACTCTCTGTGCTCTCTGTGCCCTCTGTGTTAAATTCCGAAAAACGCAACACAGAAATCACAGAGAATCACAGAGTAACCGTGCCACCTCAATTTCGCGTCTTGAAGCTCGCCTGAGCGGTTACTCGTGAGGATGCGGCCGGGATTTCCCGTCTCCGTTTTTCAAAATAAATTTCTGCGCGCGTTTCCCGGTATCCACTTCACCGGTGTAGATGTTTCCCTTGGAGTCCATGGCGATCGCATCGATCCAATGGAATTGCCCCGCCATGCGGCCGTTGTCGCCGATCGAGCCCGCCAGGGTGCCGTCTTTGCGGTCATGGATCCAGATCTTGTCGTTCGTGCCGTCCGCAATCAGCAGGTACTTCTGCTCCGCGTCATGTGAAAAAGTGAGATTGTAGATGGTCCCGCACATGCCAAACAATGTGCTGCCGGGCCCGCCGCACTCGGGACCGCGAGACGGCGTCGAGGGATGCACGAAGAAACTGGAAACGAATTTTCCTTCCTTGGTAAATACCTGAACCCGGTCGTCTCCACGCTCGCAGATATAGACGAGCCCGTCGTTGGCGATGTGCACGCAGTGCAGCGCGGGCGCAAATTGTTTTTGATCCGGAGGCGGCCCTGATTTCCAGTCGTAGGGCGGAGTAGGATCGTTGTCGATCTCGCTCAAAGGTATGCCGTGCCCGCCCCAGCCGCGCTTGAACGCGCCGGTGCCCATGTCATACACCAGGACGCGTTTCTGATCCACGATATATAGCTCGTGCGCGTCTTCGTCCAGATCAAAGAAAAAAATCCCTCCCGGGAAAATATCGGTGGCCTGGTTGTTCTGCTTCAGAGGTTGTGGCTTCTCCCCCGGCGCCGTTCTTGGTCCGCGATGGCCGAAGTCCCACAGCAGCTTCCCATCGCCCGTAAATTTTTGGATGCTGTCCCCTCGGGCGCTTCCTCCCAGCCAGACGTTTCCCTCCCGGTCCACAAGGATCGCGTGTTCTGCGCCGGCGCCTGGCTTTTCGATTCCCTCCGCCGGCCAGCCGGGCACGTAGCCCGGACCGCCCCAGCCCTTGATCAAGTTGCCCGCCGTATCGAATTCCAACACCGCCGGCGCGGCGATGCAGCAATCCGTGCGCGGCGGCGTGGTCGCTGCCCCCTCCTCATCGGGATTGATGTCCCGCGGACGGTTGTACACCCAGATGTGGTCGTCCTTATCCGTCACCATTACCGGAACTCCCTGCATCAGCCAATGGTTCGGCAACGGCTTGGGCCAGGAGGGATCGACTTCATAGACCGGCGCCTTTTGCGCCCGCGCCGCGGGAACAACCGCGAAAATCAGAAACCAGAAAAGGCGGATCGCCACGGCGGTCGCATCGTTCCATCCCTTGCGAATCGGCATGAAATGTTCCTCCATCTGCTGTGTACTCAAGAGTTGGCAGGCAACTGCGCGGAGTCTAGTTGACCCCCCATCGGGATGTCAATGCGCTTCCCTTATTATCCGGTTTGGCGATCCTGTTTGGATTTTCAATTCACTGCAAATCAGGGAGAAGAGATTTGCGGAATTTACGTGTTGATTGCCATGCCGAACAAGGAATTGACAAATTGCAAGACGCGATGAGAGGATGGCGCCAATGGTGACCCAATGAAAACAAGAATACTCGTAATGATTCTGCTTGTAGTGGCTGTTCTGATTGCTTCGGGAACGGCGGTCGCTCACCACGGGACGGCAGCCTACGAAACCAAGAACATCGTCACGGTCAAGGGAACCATGACCGACTTCCGTTTTATTAACCCGCACGTGCAACTTTTTTTTGACGTGAAGAACGAAAAGGGCGAAACCGAAAATTGGCAGGCCGAACTGACCGCTCCCAACAAGCTGGCCCGGGCCGGCTGGGACAAACACACGCTCAAGCCCGGTGACTCCATCACCGCCAGCGGCTACGTTTCCAAGAACGACCCGCACACCATGTGGATCAATAAACTCATCGGGCCTGACGGAGAGGCGCTGCACCTCTTTGAGGAATAACCGCTGCAGTCCTCAAAAAGACAGGGCGTGCGGTTCAGCAATGAAAGCGAACAGGAGGGTCATGTGCGCAGGGGCTTGAACAAGTTGCTGTTCGGATTGTTCGCGGCGCTGTTCCTCACGAATACCCTGTGCGCGCAGACCGCCGCGCCTCCGGCAAATCAATCCAATGCGCCCGCCAAGGTTGCGTCCGCGCCCGCTCCCGCGCACGATTTGACAGGCGTCTGGATGATGCGCAATCCTCCCGGCTCACAGCGCGGCTTTACCAACTACACTTTTACGAAAGATCTTCCGGAGTTAACGCCCTGGGCCCAGGCCAAGTACGCACAGGCCAAAGCCTCGAATGGCGGTGAGTTCACTCTGAAGACCACCAACGATCCGGTGCTCACGAAATGCGATCCCCCCGGCGTGCCGCGCGTCTACTTCCACCCCTATCCGTTTGAATTCGTGCACACACCCAAATACACGCTCATGCTTTACGAGTACGATCACACCGTGCGCCGCATTTATACCGACGGCCGCCCCCTTCCAAAAGACCCCGATCCGCTCTGGATGGGAACTTCAGTCGGCCATTGGGATGGGGACACCGCATTCGTAGTGGATACGGCCGGATTTAACGACAAGACCTGGCTGGACCGCCTGGGCCACCCGCACAGCGATCAGTTGCACGTCACCGAGCGCTTCCGCCGCGTGAACTTTGATCACTTGGAACTCGACATCACCATGGACGATCCCAAGGCCCTGGTGAAACCCTGGACGACAACTTTTTATTATGAGTTGAGGCCAAAATGGGAGCTCGGGGAAATTTCCTGCTCAGGCGACTATCTGGATTTCAGCAATTTCGAAAAGTAAGCGAGCGCGCGATCAGCGATCTTGCTCAGCCTGCTGACCGCAACCTGATGATTCCTGCACAAGTAATCTTCTGTGGTCGTACGTAATTATGTGATAACGCGAGCAACGGGGGCTAAACCCATGCACCGAAAAAGCAGTCGCAATCCCCAAAGCGATGTCTCGAATTTCAATTGGAGCCGCCGTGCGCTCCTGAAGTCCTCTTTGCTGGGCGGCGGAGCGGCCGCTGCCGGCGCACTTTTTGGCGCCTTGATCCCTGCGACTGCTCTGGCCATCGACGAGGCCTCAAAATACGAAGGACCCATCGTGGAGACCACCGCCGGAAAAGTTCGCGGCGTCATTCAGGCCGGCACCCACACCTTCAGAGGAATTCCTTACGGCGCATCGACAGCCGGCAGCAACCGTTTCATGCCGCCTCGCAAGCCCGAACCGTGGGCGGGAGTGCGCGAAGTGTTCGAGAACGGCCCCACCGCGCCGCAACTAGGCGGCCCGCCCAATCCCCTGATTCTGAATCACCGGCAGCCCGCCGTGGAGGGAGAGGACTGCCTGGTCATGAATATTTTTACGC
>Ga0210396_10001888_pt1 | contig 21769 bp, 23 predicted proteins | sample IncBWH17OmetaG_FD_155466 | JGI IMG/M metagenome (GOLD analysis project Ga0210396, IMG submission 155466) | Forest soil microbial communities from Barre Woods Harvard Forest LTER site, Petersham, Massachusetts, United States - Inc-BW-H-17-O ... | reverse complement strand
CGAGGCACTCGACCAGCGTCGCCGCGCCGGTACTGCCCCGTTCACCGTGCTCTGCTGTGACAACATTCCCGACAACACGCAAGCGGCACGGACCGCGCTGGTGTCGTTCGCCGCGCTAAAAGACCCGGGGCTGGCCCGCTGGATCGACACCCATGTCGCATTCCCGTCGACCATGGTCGACCGCATCACCCCGCAGACCTCGAACTCGGAGCGCCAATTCGTCGAGCAAACGTTTGGCATTGCCGACAAGTGGCCGGTGCTGACCGAACCGTTTTGCCAATGGGTCATCGAGGACACCTTCAGCAACGGCCGCCCCCCGCTCCATGAGGTCGGCGCCCAGTTCGTGTCCGATGTCAGCGACCACAAGCTAGTCAAAACCCGCATGCTCAACGGAACCCACATCGCGCTCGCGTGTCTGGCCACGCTGGCCGGCTACCGGCGCACCGACGAGGCGATGAAGGACGGCGTCATCTTCGATTACGTCGAGCAGCTCATGCGTGACGAGATTCAGCCACTGCTACCGGCGGTGCCCGGCATGAACACACCCGGCTATCGCCAAACCTTGCTCGCTCGGCTCAGCAATCCCCGGATGAGCGACCAGTTGTCGCGGTTGGCTCGACGGGGATCGAGCAAAATGTCGTCGTTTGTGCTGCCCTCCCTGCAGGAGGCGATCGCGCAGGGCAGACCGCACACCCTGCTGATGTTGGCTGTTGCCGGGTGGGCCCGTTATATGCGCGGCCACGACCTCAAGGGGCGGAAATTCCGCATCGAAGACTCGCAGGCGATACCGCTGACTAGGTTGGCGACCATGGCAGCCGACAATCCCGATCCGTTGCTGCGGCACGAAATCTTCACCGAACTACGGTTGATTCCCGCCTTCGCGGAGTGCCTCGGCGACATGATTGCGAACATCGACGAGCACGGTGTGCTGCCCACACTGCGTCGAGCGTTGCGGGACGATGCGCGGGAGTTGGTGTCGTAATGAACCAGGGAATAAGCATTGTGCGCCCATTCGACCCATCACCGATCACCACCTTGCTCTGTGACGCCGATGACAACCTCTTCCCTTCGGAGAGGCCGGCATTCGCCGCCTCGGTCGAGGTGATCAATCGGTTTCTGGCCCGGTTCGGCGTGCCGGCCCCCTTCACCGCAGAGGAGCTACGCAAGAAGGCAGTCGGGAAGAACTTTCGGAGCACCGCTCTCGACCTGGCCGTGGCGAGCGAAGTGCCCATGGACCAGGCGCGCGACGAACTCGAGGACTGGGTGCGCCAAGAACGCGAAGAGGTCACCGCTTATCTGGCCGCCACGCTTAAGCCGGATCCACAGGTGCTTGAACCATTGCGAGACCTCGCATCGCGATACGCGCTGACGGCTGTCAGCTCCAGTGCGATTAAGCGCTTGGAGGCCTGTTTCACTGCGACCGGCCTCGATCCGCTCATACCGGTGGCGGTGCGGTTCAGCGCGGAGGATTCCCTTCCTGTACCGACAAGCAAGCCCGACCCCGCGGTGTATCTGCATGCCGGCCAGGTGCTGGGCATCGCCGCCGAACAGGGGCTGGCCATCGAAGACTCCGTGGCCGGCGTCACCTCCGCGGTCGCGGCCGGGTACCTGACCGTCGGTAACCTGATGTTTGTGCCGAACGACGAGCGGCGTTGCCGCAGCGAGGAATTGATCGACTCGGGCGCAGCCGCGATAACCGAATCGTGGCGCGCTCTGGCTGATGTCCTCATGTTGTCGACCGTCACTGGTGGAGGTGCTCCGGTTAGGTAGCGTGCGCGGCTCACGCAATGACGATTCGGGCCTTGGCCGGGGAGGAGTTGTGCAATCGTGGGAAGCGCGATGAATGTGAAGAATGCAGCGCTGACGAGGCTGCCGATCGATACGCCGAGCTATGACCGCCACAGCGTCAGCGTCGGTATCGCGCATATCGGGGCCGGTCACTTCCACCGCGCGCATCAGGCCATGTACATCGACCGGTTGTTGCAGCGCGGCATGGCGCGCGAGTGGGGCATCTGCGGGATAGGGGTGATGCCCGGCGACTGGACAATGCGCGACGTCCTGCGCGACCAGGACGGGCTGTACACGCTGGTCCTGGAGAACCCTGACGGCACCCGAGAAGCACACGTGATCGGCTCGATCATCGACTATCGCTACGCGCCCGACGATCCGGAAGCGGCGTTGGAGGTGCTGGCCGCGGCAACCACCCGGATCATCTCGCTGACCATCACCGAGGGTGGTTACCGCGACCCCGACGGGCCCGCGTTCGCGTTGATCACCGAGGCTCTGGCCAGGCGTCGCTGCCGCGGAATCGCCGCACCAACAATCGTGTCGTGCGACAACATCGAGAGCAATGGTGAGATCGCCAGGCGCGCCGTCCTCGCGAACGCCGAACGCCGCGATCCCGGGCTCGCCGAGTGGGCGGCCGAACACACCCGATTTCCGAGTTCGATGGTGGACCGGATCACCCCGGCCACGACACTTGAGATGGCCGCGCAGGTGCGCCGCGACTTCGGTGTCGACGACCGGTGGCCGGTGCTGGCCGAGCCGTTCGCGGCGTGGGTCCTTGAAGACGACTTCTCCGATGGCAGGCCGCCGTTGGAGCAGGCGGGTGTGCTACTGGTCGACGATGTCGGCCCGTACGAGTCGATGAAGTTGCGGCTGCTCAACGCGGGCCATCAGTCCCTGTGCTACTTCGCCTATCTATGCGGGATCGAGTTTGTCCACGACGCCGCGCGTGATCCGCTGTTCGCCGAATTCTTGCTCGCATATTTCGATTTCGAGGCCATCCCGACGCTGGCAGCGGTGCCCGGTATCGACCTGCATGACTACAGCCGCACGCTGGTCGAGCGATTCGGCAACCCTGGTGTGCGCGACACCGTCGCGCGGCTGTGCGCCTACTCGTCGGATCGCATCCCGAAATGGCTGCTCCCGGTGATCTACGACAACCTGGCCAGCGACGGATCGGTTCGGCTGGCGGCGGCAACGGTGGCAAGCTGGGCCCGCTACGCCGAGGGCGCCGACGAGTGGGGCCAGCCGATCGAGGTGGTGGACCAGCTGGCGGACTCGCTGGTGCCGATCGCCCGGTCGCAGCACGAGAATCCCACCGCGTTCATCGAGATCAACGCGGTGTTCGGGGATCTGGCCCAGCAGCCACGCTTCGTCGAGGCCTACCGTTGGGCGCTGGAGTCGTTGCACCGCAACGGCGCTCGCGCGACTTTGGAGGCACTAGTCCGATGACCCGCGGGCTGGTGATCGGCGAATCCCTGATCGATATGGTCGAGCGGGACGGACGGATATGCGAGGAGCATGTCGGCGGCAGCCCACTCAACGTCGCTGTCGGGCTGGCTCGGCTGGGCCGTGAGATTGATTTTCTGACCTACATCGGCGACGACGTGCACGGCCAGCGTATCGCCGACTACGTCAATACTGCGGGGGTGCAACTTGTTTCGGGAAGCCAGGCCGCTGATCGCACTGCCACCGCGCGCCTGACTGTCGGCGAAGACGGCTCGGCTGACTACGTGTTCGATCTGGACTGGCAGCTTTCGGGTACACCGATGGTGGCACCGCCGCTTCTCGTGCACACCGGATCGATTGCCGCCGTGCAGGAACCGGGCTGCCTGGCGGCTGCGGCGCTCGTCGACACCTACCATGTGTCGGCCACGATCACCTTCGATCCGAATGTCCGTCCGTCGCTGATCGTCGACCGAGATCTGGGCCGCCAACGCATCGAGCATCTCGTCGAGCGCAGCGACATCGTGAAGGTCAGCGAAGAGGACCTGCGCTGGATCGACCCCGACCGTCCGCCCGATCGGATCGCCGAAACCTGGCTGGCGCTGGGCGCCGCCATTGTCGCGGTGACGATGGCCGACCGGGGAGCGATGGCGCTCTGCGCGGCCGGTGTGGCGCGGGTGCCGGCCCGACCGGTGAGAGTCGTCGACACCGTCGGCGCCGGCGACGCATTCATGGTCGGCCTGATCGACGCGCTGTGGGGACGAGAGTTGTTGGGCGCTGAGCGACGGGCCGAGCTTGCCGGCATAGACGTCGGTGTGCTGACCGCGGCACTCGAGGCTGCGAGCCTGTCGTCGGCGCTGACCGTCGCCCGGGCCGGTGCCGACCTGCCAGACCGGGCCGCGCTGGACGCCGCCGCACACCGGCTCAGCTGAACTGCCGTAGCACGGGCCGTCCCCGGCTAACGTAGCCGTCAGCAAGGGGTCACTATGCGCAGTGCGTGGGCCGGACGAATCGGCGCCACGGCGAACGACACCAACGAAATCGCCTTGCAGAAACGTCTCGCGGTTGCGCTGTGCGCGGGGACATTGCCGCTGACGGTGTTGTGGAGCGTCATCTACCTGCTGATGGGCGTCCCACTTGCCGCTGCCGCACCCGCGTTCTACTCCGTTTTCACGTTGGCGAACACAGCTTTGTTCGCGTGGACCCGCAATCTCGAGTTTTATCGCTTCGCTCAACTGTTTTTGATCCTGATCCTGCCGTGGCTAGTGACGATCGCACTGGGCGGATTTCGGCCGTCCAGTGTCGTCATTATCTGGGCGGCACTGTGCCCGCTGGGATCGCTTCTGCTCGAAGAGCCGAAGCGGACGCTTTTTTGGATCGTCGGCTTCGTGGCACTGCTGCTTGCCACTGCGCTGCTGCAGCCGCATCTGACGCCGACGCATCTGCCCGACGCATTCGTGACGTGGTTCTTCGTGCTCAACCTCGGATCGGTGATCGCGATCGTTTTTGGACTGCTGCGTTACTTCGTCCGCCGCCGCGACTTCTTCCAGGCAAGTTCGGAGATGCTCCTGCTCAACATCCTGCCGAAGGAAATCTCCGAAGCCCTGAAGACCGAACCCCGCGCCATCGCCGCCCATTACGACGAGGCCAGCATCCTGTTTGCCGACATCGTCGGATTCACCCCGATGGCGGCAACGATGCTGCCGCTCACCCTGGTCGACCTGCTCAACGACGTGTTCGAGTGCTTCGACGATCTCGTGGACAAGTACGAGCTGGAGAAGATCAAGACGATCGGTGACTGCTACATGGTCGCCGCAGGCGTGCCGCGCCCGCGCGTCGATCACGCGGCGGCACTGGTCAACTTTGCGCTCGACATGCAAGCCCAGATCGCGACGCGGACCTTCGGCGGGCGAAAGCTGGCCTTCCGCATCGGCATCAACTCCGGCCCGGTGGTCGCGGGCGTCATCGGCCGCCGAAAATTCATCTACGACCTTTGGGGCGAGACGGTCAACATGGCAAGCCGCATGGAGTCGCACGGCCAAAGCGGCGTCATTCAGATCACCCGTAATACGTTCGACCTTGTCAGCACCGACTTCGATTGCCAGGCCAGCGGCACGATCGAAGTGAAGGGGGCCGGACGTGTCGAGACGTGGCACGTAACCGGCAGAAAGCTGACGCATCGCCGTTAGGCGCGTATCCGCATGGCCATATGGGCATACTGACTCTATGCGTTCCATCTGGAAGGGTTCGATCTCCTTCGGACTGGTCAACGTCCCGGTCAAGGTGTACAGCGCGACCGAGGACCACGACATCAAATTTCATCAGGTGCACGCCAAGGACAATGGCCGCATCCGGTACAAGCGCGTGTGCGAGGTATGCGGGGAAGTTGTCGAGTTCCGCGATATCGCGCGCGCATACGAATCCGACGACGGCAAGATGGTAGTGATCACCGACGACGACATCGCGACGCTGCCCGAGGAGCGCAGCCGCGAGATCGAAGTGCTGGAATTCGTCCCGGCCAACGAACTCGACCCGATGATGTACGACCGCAGCTACTTCCTCGAACCGGATGGCAAGTCCACCAAATCGTATGTACTACTGGCGAAGACGCTGGCCGACACCGACCGGGTGGCGATCGTGCATTTCGCCTTGCGCAACAAGACCCGGCTTGCGGCGTTGCGGGTCAAGGATTTCAGCAAGCGCGAGGTGATGGTGATCCACACGCTGTTGTGGCCCGACGAGATCCGCGACCCCGACTTCCCGGTGCTGGACAAGAAGGTCGAGATCAAACCTGCGGAACTCAAAATGGCCGGGCAGGTAGTCGAGTCAATGGCCGACGACTTCAACCCGGACCGCTATCACGACGACTACCAAGACCAGCTGCACGAGCTGGTACAGGCCAAACTCGAAGGTGGAGAAGCCTTTACCACCGAGGAGCGGCCCAAGGAGCTCGACGAGACCGAAGACGTGTCCGATCTGCTCGCCAAGCTGGAGGCCAGCGTCAAGGCGCGATCCGACGGCGGTAAGTCGCCGGTGAAGAAGGCCGCCAAGGCGCCGGCGAAGAAGGCTCCGGCCAAAAAGGCAGCCGCCAAAAAGGCACCGGCCAAGAAGACACCAGCTAAAAAGGCACCGGCGAAGGCGGGCGCCAAGTCCTAGAAGGTGTGTCGCGTCAAGGTCAAAGCGCTGCTCCCAATAGCGCGAGAGGCAATATTCCCAGGTCGGCGGCGATCGGAATTCCGATAGCGTCAACGGGGTTTCCAGCCGCAAGTTCGGTGGTGAAGACGTTGTAGTCGATTTCGGGAAGGGTGATGAACAACGCGGTGGCCACGTCCAAAGGCGGGAAGCCGGTGTGGGGCGGGAAGGTATCGAAAAGGTCCTGGAAGGTCGTGGGCACGATTGAGAGAACCGACAATTCGGTGCCGGGCAGAGCTTCCGCGAAGCTCGCAAATTCGTCCACCCACGATGGCAACGTGTACACGTAGTTGCTCGGATCGATGAGATCATTGAAAGCGGCGGACACCCCTTGCTCCAAGCCGTTGATCAAAGCTTGCGGGACTTGTTCCAGGACACTGAGACTGGGGAGGAAGCCCAAGGTTGTGGGCACATCCGCATCACCCTGGCTCCAGCCACCCAAGTAGTTGTCGGCAACGTCGCCGTAGCCCAGGTTCACCAGGACCGACAAGTCCGGGTTCAGCAGATCGACCAGCGGCTGGCCGATGAAGGGGATCAGTTGCAACGGATCCAGCAGCGGCAGAGTGGTATCCGGAATCATGTAGTAGTTGGTCAGGGTGTCGGCGGCCGTCGTTGGTAGTTGAATAGCGTCTTGGATCTGCTCGGGCGTGAGGCCCAAATAAGTGGTGTGCTGGAAGGCGATACCCAATACGGCATTGATGTCGGACAGTGGGTCGATCGGGTACTGGGGGAAGTCGGCGAAACCGTCGTATTCATTGGTGTAGACGTCGGTCGGGTAGAGATCAGACGATGTTGCGCCGCTGAACGTGATGCCCATGCTGGGGATGCTCGGCTGCGTACCGGCCGGCAGGTCAAAGCGTTCCAGCAGGCCGCCGTTGGGGGCGCTTACATCACCGACCAGCACGAAGTGCACATCGTCGCTGGGTACATTTTGGCTCGCAAGTTCCGGCATCAATAGCGACCCGATCACCGCGCTCTGGGAGTAGCCAAAAACGTCGACCGGGTTCGCGGCGTCCACATTTCCGCCGGCGATTTGGTTCAAGATCGCCGTGTCCAGGATCTGTTGTCCCTGGGCCTCCGAATCGTCGAACGTCTCGGTGAAGGGACCCAAAAACGGGTAAAGAGCTTCGGGCGTCGTCACGATTTGCGTCGTGCCGGAAAAGTCGCGCGGCGCCAGGTAGTCGGTGTCGACGATATCCGCATACGGTTGACCAGGCGTCTCGAGGCCACTGCCGCCCAGGATGAACGCCGTGCCATCCCCGAGCGGGGAATCCGCGGTGTCACCGCTGGTGAGCCGTACCGCGCGCACCTGCGCGCCGGGTGACGGCGGGACCAGCGCTGGGACCGCGATCAGGCCGGCGCCTACGACGGCGACACCGAAGGTGCGGTGCAGACAAAGCATCAGGGGGTCTCTCCCTTGGGGTGCGTAGCCTCCGGGGCACCGGGCAATGGTGAGCAAAATTACAACACGACGATTGGGTGGGAACAAGAACGCGCGTCTCGGAGCCGCCCGGTCACTCGGGGTACGGCGGACTCCGCGAAGACGGCTCAACCCAGCGCCTGCGCAATAGCGTCGCAAAGAAAACTAGAACGTGTTTCAGAAATGGGGTTCCCGGAAAGCGTCCGCCTTGTTACGGTGGCGCCCGTGATCCTGGACAAATTCCGACTCGACGACAAGGTCGCCGTCGTAACCGGCGGCGGCCGTGGCCTCGGCGCAGCCATCGCGCTGGCTTTCGCGGAGGTCGGCGCCGACGTTGTCATCGCCTCGCGCACCCAATCCGAACTAGAGGCCGTCGCCGAAAAGATCAAAGCTGCGGGCCGTCGCGCGCACGTCGTCACGGCGGACTTGGCCCACCCCGAGGCGACCGCTGAGCTGGCCGGCCAGGCCGTCGAAGCCTTCGGACGGCTGGACATCGTCGTCAACAACGTCGGCGGCACCATGCCCAACGCGCTGTTGAGCACGTCGACGAAGGACCTCAAGAGCGCGTTCACCTTCAACGTCGCCACCGCTCACGCATTGACCGTCGCCGCGGCGCCGCTGATGCTCGAGCACTCCGGCGGCGGCAGCATCATCAACATCACCTCGACGATGGGACGGGTGGCCGGCCGCGGTTTCGCCGCCTACGGCACCGCCAAGGCCGCACTCGCGCATTACACCCGACTGGCCGCGCTGGACCTGTGCCCGCGGATTCGGGTCAACGCCATCGCACCGGGGTCGATCGCCACCTCGGCGCTGGACATCGTCGCGTCCAACGACGAGCTGCGCGAGCCGATGGAAAAGGCGACACCGATCCGCCGACTCGGCGAGCCCGACGAGATCGCCGCCGCTGCAGTGTATTTAGCGTCGCCCGCGGGCGCCTACCTGACGGGCAAGGTGATCGAAGTCGACGGTGGCATCACCTTCCCCAACCTCGACCTACCGATCCCGGACCTGTGAGCGGAACTATGAGCAAGGCTATTCGCGTCGCCCAGATCGGCACCGGCAACGTCGGCGTCCACGCGCTACGGGCACTCATCGGCAACCCGGAGTTCGAGCTCACCGGCGTGTGGGTGTCGTCGGAATCCAAAGCCGGCAGGGACGCCGGGGAGCTTGCCGGACTGAAGGATTCGACCGGCATCACTGCGACCAACGATCTGGACGCGGTGCTTGCCACCAAGCCGCAGTGCGCGGTCTACACCGCGATGGCCGACAACCGGTTGCCGGACGCTCTTGACGATTACCGGCGCATCCTGGCTGCTGGGGTGAACGTCGTCGGCAGCAGCGCCGTCTTCCTGCAATACCCATGGCAAGTGCTCCCGCAGGAGATGCTCGCGCCGATCGAAGATGCTGCCCGGGAAGGTAATTCGAGCCTGTTCGTCAACGGCATCGATCCCGGATTCGCCAACGACCTGCTACCGCTGGCGCTGGCGGGCACCTGCCAGAACATCCAGCAGATTCGCTGCATGGAGATCGTCGACTACGCCACCTACGACAGCGCGACGGTCATGTTCGACGTGATGGGGTTCGGCAAACCGATCGACGAGATCCCGATGCTGTTGCAACCGGGCGTGCTGAGCCTGGCGTGGGGTTCGGTGGTGCGGCAGCTGGCCGCCGGGCTGGGACTCGAACTCGATGCGGTGGAAGAGATGTACGTACGCGAGCCCGCACCCGAGGACTTCGACATCGCCTCCGGGCATATCCCCAAGGGCAGCGCCGCCGGGCTGCGGTTCGAGGTGCTCGGACTGGTCGACGGCGATCCCGTCGTCGTCCTGGAGCACGTCACCCGATTGCGCGAAGACCTCTGCCCGGACTGGCCGCAACCCGCACAGCCCGGTGGCTCGTACCGCATCGAGATCACCGGTGAACCGTCATACGGCGTCGACGTCTGCCTGAGCAGCCCCAACGGCGACCACAATCACGCCGGACTGGTGGCCACCGCCATGCGCGTCGTCAACGCCATCCCCGCTGTGGTGGCCGCCCCGCCGGGAATCCGGACCACGCTGGACCTGCCGCTCGTTACCGGGCGCGGCCTCTACGCCACGGGCTAGACGTTTCGGCTAACCTAACTTTCTTATTCGTCGTATGAAAGTGGGTTAGGTGACGCAGGAGACCCGCGCCCGGCTCAAAACGGGCTGGTATCTGCTCGGCCCCGCATTCGTCGCCGCGATCGCCTACGTCGACCCGGGCAATGTCGCCGCCAACGTCAGCGCCGGTGCGCAGTTCGGTTTCTTACTGCTGTGGGTCATCGTCCTCGCCAACGTGATGGCCGGCCTGGTGCAGTACCTGTCGGCGAAACTCGGGCTGGTGACCGGGCGCTCGTTGCCGGAAGCAATCGGAGCCCAGCTGAGCCGGCGATCCCGGCTGGCTTTTTGGGCGCAGGCCGAGATCGTGGCGATGGCCACCGACGTTGCCGAGGTGATCGGTGGGGCGATCGCGCTGCGCATCCTGTTCGGTCTGCCGCTGCTGGTCGGCGGGGTGATCACCGGGGTGGTGTCGCTGCTGCTGCTACGAATCCAGGACCAGCGCGGCCAGCAGCTGTTCGAACGCGTCATCACCGGATTACTGCTCGTGATCGCGGTCGGCTTCACGGCCAGTTTCTTCGTGGCCACACCGCCTCCCGGCGCCGTAATCGGCGGGCTGGTACCGCATTTCCGCGGGAAGGAGAGCGTGCTGCTGGCCGCCGCCATCCTGGGCGCGACGGTCATGCCGCACGCGGTGTATCTGCATTCCGGCCTGGCCCGCGACCGCCACGGCCATCCCGATCCCGGCCCGGATCGGCGTCGACTGCTGCGCGTCACCCGGTTGGACGTCGGGCTGGCCATGGTGGTGGCCGGAGCGGTGAACGCGGCCATGCTGCTGATGGCTGCGCTCAACATGCGCGAGCGCGGCCGCACCGGTTCTATCGAGGCCGCGTACACCGCCGTGCGCGACACGGTCAGCCCGACGATCGCGGTGTTCTTCGCGATCGGCTTACTCGTCTCGGGTTTGGCATCGGCATCGGTCGGCGCATACGCCGGCGCGATGCTCATGCAGGGACTGATCCACCGGTCGATTCCGATGCTGATACGTCGGCTGGTGACGCTGGCGCCCGCGCTGGTGATTCTGGCGCTGGGTTTCAACCCGACCCGGACGCTGGTGCTGTCGCAGGTAGTGCTGTCGTTCGGCATTCCGTTCGCGCTGCTTCCGTTGGTTCGGTTGACCAGCGACCGCACGCTGATGGGAGTCGACGCCAATCACCGCATCACCACCGCGATCGGCTGGGTGGTCGGGGTGATGATCAGCCTGCTCAATGCGGTGCTGATCTACCTAACCGTGGCCCGCTAACCCGCAACACGCTTCTACCGATCAACGCGGCGTCAGACCAAACCCGGCGTTCGCAATTACCGCATACTAGGTTCACCAGTGGAGAGCCCGGCAACCGGCTGAACCCTCACACCGAAGAGTCTCCGGACTCACCGGGCCGGTTCATGACGACCGCGAGAATGGTTAGGGTTACGGGGTTTTTGTGTGCCGCAAGGCCCCGAGGCCATTCGCGGCTCGCAAGGGGCCAGCAATGGCCGGTTCTAGTGGTTAGCGGGGTGCCGCGAAGGCAATCGCCTCTATCTCGACAAGCTGTCCCGGGTAGCCGAGAGCCCCGACGCCAAGCAGTGTGCTGGGCGGGTCGTGGTCGCCGAAACCACCGACAACTTCATTCCAGGCCGCAGTTAGATCATCCCGACTGCTGCTGGACACAAAAATGGTCGTCTTGAGCACGTCCCGCAGCTCAGCGCCGCACTCTTCCAGGATAATTCGTAGGTTGTCGAACGCCTTGCGCGTCTGTGCGGCGATATCACCAGCAGCGACTACTCGCCCCTGATCATCGAGCGGGCACGCACCTGCGGTGACGATCAGACCGGTCTGGGGAGCGGTCGCGGCGTATGCATACGGCACACCTGAAAAAAGCCGGGTGCTGCGCACAAGTTCTGCTGTCATGCCAACAGAGTCTGTCATCGCCAACGGGATAGTCAGCGCGCAGCCCACACCGAGCAGATTTCACTCCAATCAATAGAAGGCGGCACGCCATTCGACACGCTCGTCACCATGACCACCGGCGACGGCTACTACTCCACGTACCAGGCCAGGGCACTGATTGGTGCCGCGGTCGGCGGCCTCTGCCCACAAGGGCAAGCCAGCGTACCGCCTGAATAGCGCTGTGTCGCAGGGCTTCACAGGGTGTAACGGCGGCGCGAACAGTCTGAAACCCCAACCAGTTCAAGACGAGCGCGGCCAGCACCACATGCAGCATGTTCATGTGGTGGCGTTTGAATAGCCGAAGCGTCCGAACCCCAGCCCCTCCCAGAGCAGACGACCGCCAGGGGCGTCAGGGCTGTTTAGGAGTCGTCGACCCAGTGCTCGTTGGCTTTCAGGGCGGTCAGGATCGCGGTGCCGACCGCGATGGCCACCGACAGCCAATGCTGGGCCGTGACGGGCAGGAAGCCGGTCAGGGGGGTGAGTTCGTTGAGTCCCACCAGTACGGCGCCGAGGACGGTGATCAGCGCCTTGTAGTAGCCCTTGAGCTTGTCGAGGAACGTGACAGCGCCCGGCCGCTCGTCGACTACCTGCACCGGCGGAACTTCCGGGCCGTGCACGTCGGCGTTGGGCGGCGTCTTGATGCGACGTTTCGTGGTCATGGCAAAGGTTGCCTTTTCGATTAAGAGCTGAGACCGGCCAATTACACGCCTTGGGATTTCGGCGGCCAAGGGTCCGGTCCGCTGAGCGGACCGGGGAGCAGCCAGGGCGACCGGCACGGTCCCTAGCTGTTGGACCCAGTCGCTTCGCAGATGCGCTTTACGCCGCGCGCGGAACGGGTCATCTCGCGCACCTAGGAAGCTGGCACCGACCTCGGTTCACATCCCAACCGGAAAGATGGTGCTCTTTCGGGGGTTTCCTTTTCCGCCGGGGTTGGGGGTCGTTAATTGAACGAATGACAACGGTCATCACCCGCGATACCTTCAGCTGGTCGTCCACCCACGGCAAGAACGGTCGCAGATCGACGGCCAGGGTCCGAATGACCAGGAAATTCCAGGTCAAGGATGACGCTTGCTAATGGACGGTGCTGATCGACCTAACCGTGAGCGGCTCGGCATAAGCGCGGCGTAGCTCGCCGGGGTCGTCACCCGGCAATCGCATCTGAGGATCTGATCTCGACCTGGTCGTCGGGGTTGAAGTAACGCTCTGTTCCGTCGGTGAACTTCACTGTGCACACTTCGGGCAGCAAACTGCCTTCGTGGGGAGGCGACTCGCAGATAACCCGTGTTTTGACCCGCTTCCAGGCATCGTCGCCTTCGCCAGATTCGCGGACGAAATACCCAGGGAGGCGGTTGGTGAGGTCAACTGCCCGCATGCGGAGGACTCGGCCCGGCGACGTCGGCATACTTGCAATTCTGCCCGCTGGCGCTCGTAACTTCCTGTCGAGCCGAGTATGACGCTAGGTCCCCGACGGTGCTGGTCTACCTAGCCGTGCGCGGCTCGGCATCGCCCGGTTGGCCATGGGCTTCGGCTCGATCGGCGACCTGAGCTTCAGCAGTTCGTCCAGCAGCGCATCCATCTGACTTACCGGCGGCAGTGCTCCGCCCCGCTGACGGTAAGCACTGCGAACGCTGACCAGCAATCGCAATTCGCGTTCGATCGTGTCCCGATCCCGCGTGCTGTCGTCTACCGAAGCGTCCATTGGGTCATCCTTGCACCGAAAAGTTAACGCCGAGAGCGGACGCGCCGGAATTAACCTTGCGGTCATCACCCGATCAGATCACTGCGTCGGCGTCGCCATCCAAGAGTTGTTGGGGGACTTGACTGAACACGTAGTTGCCCCCGGCAGGGTTCAAAGTAAAAATCCAGATGACGTCGAAGCGGTCGTCGGGCCACACGCTGGGGATGGCGGTGCCGTCGACGGTGGGAAAACCTGCAACGAGCGCCGGGATCCGGACGTGTTCATAGCAGACCAACACCACCTCGGCGCCGCTGGACAGAACCGCGTCGGCGAATGCGCGCTCCTGCCCGAGAAGGTCGGGCGACTGAATCGGAATGTCGAGCCGGCGACTGAGACCCAGGATGGTCTCGTACGGGCGGTGAATCTTCGCCGCCGCCGCGTCCCCATAGGCCGTTGCGTACAACGCCGCCGGAGTGCGCAGCCCCATTTTTGGCGCGACCGGCGGGCTGAACAGCACGGTCAGCGCTCCAGACCGTTGCCATCCTCTCGGCGAAAGAGAATTTTGGTTCCGGTTGCCGTCGAGGTCGACGCCGAACGGCGGCCCCGCCGGCTCCGGCGGCTTCTCGCCGTGCCGAACGACGTAGATCTGTTGCGGCAGCTGGGTCGGCTGCGCGAAGGCTCGGTCGATGCCGAACGAGGTGGACGCCACCGCCCCGGCGAATACCCCGCCGATCATGCCGATCGCCCCGCGCCGAGACATCGAGGCGGTTGCCAACCGCTCGGTCAACTGGTCGAAACGATCCTCGGTCAAGGCCCCATTGAAGCGCATGACCAGCGCCGGTGATGAGTAATCGCGCCTACGTCGGCTAGATACTTCGCCCCGCTAACATCGAGATCGTGACGGTGCGACACCATACCTACTTTGCGTACGGGTCGAACCTGTGCGTGCAACAGATGGCGCGACGTTGTCCCGACGCCACCGATCCCCGGCGGGCGATGCTCGCCGACCACGACTGGCTGATCAATCAGCGCGGCGTGGCCACCGTCGAACCGTTCGACGGCGTGGAAGTGCACGGAGTCGTCTGGCAGCTCTCCGATCACGACCTGGCCACCCTGGACAGCGCCGAGGGCGTGCCGTCGCGCTACCGGCGCGACCAGCTGACCGTGCACACCGACGACGGGCCGTCGGATGCCTGGGTCTACATCGACCACCGGGTGCATCCGGGTCCGCCACGACCGGGCTACCTCGAACGCATCATCGACGGGGCGGTGCATCACGGGTTGCCGCAGCGCTGGATCGACTTCCTGCGCCGATGGGATCCCGCTCGTTGGCCGCGCCCACGATCACGGCCCACAACCCCTGCGCCACAGTCACTTTCCGAGTTGCTATCCGACCCCGGGGTCTTCGAGGAAAGCAGGCTGCGGTCGCGATTCGGGTTTCTCGCCATTCACGGCGGCGGCCTGGAGGAAATGACCGACGTGATCGCCGAACGGGCCGCCGATGCGGCCGACGCGTCGGTGTATTTGGTGCGGCATCCCGAACGCTATCCACATCACTTGTCGTCGGCGCGCTTCCGCGTGGGTGAATCGGCCCGACTCGCTGAGTTCCTCGACCACGTCGACATCGCGATCTCGCTACACGGCTACGGGCGGATCGGCCGCGGCACACAGCTGTTGGCCGGAGGCCGCAACCGCGCGCTGGCCGCGCACGTCGCCGGCCACCTCGACCTGCCCGGCTATCAGGTCGTCACCAACATCGACCACATCCCGCTCGAACTGCGCGGGCTGCATCCACACAACCCGGTCAACCGGACCCGCGACGGCGGAACCCAGCTGGAATTGCCGAGCCGGGTCCGCGGCATCAGCCCGCGCAGTCCGCTGCCGGGCGATGATGGGTTGTCACCGGTGACGTCTGCTCTGGTGCAAGGCCTTGCGGCCGCTGCGCGCTCCTGGAAATTGCGTACCGTATAACAACACGATCGGAGTTAGTTGATGGCTCGTGGCTTTCGTTTCTCCATAGGCATCCACAGCGCCAAGTCCAGCGCCGCACTGCGGGACAAGGCACGACGCCTGGAAGATGCCGGATTCGACGCCCTTCATCTGCCCGACCACATCGGCGCGCCGGCACCGTTCCCGGTGCTGGCCGCGATCGCGGCGGCCACCTCCACCGTGCGGCTGGGGACCTACGTCCTCAACGCGTGCTTCTACAAGCCGGCCCTGCTGGCTCGTGACGCCGCCGCCGTCAATGACCTGAGCGACGGCCGCCTCGAACTGGGCCTCGGCGCGGGCTACGTGCGGGAGGAATTCGAGGCCGCCGAGCTGCCGTACCCGAGCGCCGGGCAACGCGTCGACTACCTCGAGCACGTCACCAAATATCTGAAGACGCACCTGCCCAAGGTGCCGATTCTGATCGCCGGCAACGGAAATCGATTGCTGACGGTGGCCGCCCAGCATGCCGACATGATTGGCCTGACCGGTGCCAACGACCGCGGAGTCGATGACGCACTCGCCGAACGCGTCGAGTTCGTCCGCGCCGCCGCCGGTGACCGGTTTGCCGATCTCGAGTTGAACCTCGCGATCACCGCCGTGCCGTCAGACAGCTCCGGGAAACCCGACCTGTCGATGACGCGCAGGTATGTGCCCGGTCTGTCCGACGAGCAGTTGTTGGCATTGCCCTCCGTGCTGAGCGGATCGCCCCGCGACATCGCCGATACCTTGCGCGGCTACCGCGAAACCTACGGGCTGACGTCGGTCACGGTGCAGGAGCACCATGCCGACACCGTCGCCAAGGTGATCGCGGAATTTCGATGACCGTTGTCAACAAGCCTCCGGAGTCACGTGCGGACCCGTTTCGGTTCGATCGGGCCGAATTAGCCGGGGCGGTAGGCGATCTGGGCGTGCTGGTGCCGATCGCGGTGGCATTGATCGTCAAAAATGGCCTCACGCCGACGGCGGTGCTGTTGCCGGCCGGGCTGTTATATGTGGTGGCCGGCCTGGTATATCGACTGCCGGTGCCTGTGCAGCCGCTGAAGGCCTTCGGTGCGATCGCGATTGCGCACGGTTTCGGCGCCGACGACATCGCCGCCGGTGCCCTGCTGATGGGCGCGATCTTTGTGACGCTCGGGGCGTCGGGCCTGTTGGATTGGGTCGCGAAAGTGTTCCCGCAGCCCATCATTCGAGGTATTCAGCTGTCGGTAGGACTGCTGTTTTGTGAGTTGGCGTGGAAACTGGTGTCCGCGACGCCGAAGGCGTTCGCCGACCACCGGCACTCGATCTGGTGGCTGGCAGTTGCCACCGTGGTCGTGATCGCCGCGGCGCTGTTGTTGCGGCGCCGCCAGATCACATTGGTATTTGTGGTGATTGCCGTGGTGGCGATGGTGCTGACCTTCCACGGCTCGTTCCGTTTCGGCCCTTCGGCGGTGCACACCCCGCACCTGAGCTGGGCAGCATTCTCCGCGGCGGCAGTCGCCTTGGTGCTGCCACAGTTTCCGTTGTCTTTCGCGAACTCGTGTTTGGCCACCGCGGACACGGCCCGCGCCTACTTCGGCGATGCCGCCCGGCGGGTGCGTCCGGGGCGCTTGGCGATCACCCTTGGCCTGGCCAACCTGTTCGCAGGCGCGATCAGCGGTATGCCGGTGTGTCACGGCGCAGGCGGGATGACCGCGCATCGCAGCTTCGGTGCCCGAAGCGGCGGAGCGCCAATCATGTTGGGCAGCGTGCTGCTTGCGATTGCGCTTGCGCTCGGAGCGACGCTGACCGCTGCGCTGTCCGGGTTCCCGGTGCCGATTCTGGCGGGTCTACTGGCGGTCGCCGGCTTGCTGCACATCATGCTGCTGAAAGACCTGCGGGGACCGTGGCACTGGGCGATCGCGCTGGCGGTCGGAATCACCGGCTTCCTCAGCAATCTCGCCGTCGCACTCGTTGGGGCACTGGTGATTTGGTTTATTGCGGGTGGTCTTTACCGGCGATTTGGTCCAGCGCATGATCCAGCACGTCGTCAAGCACCCGAAGACCGTCACCAACCCCGCCCGGCGAACCCGGCAGGTTGACCACCAACGTCCGCCCGGCCACCCCGCATACGCCGCGGGACAGCACGGAGGTCGGTACCTTCGGCAGACCGGAGCGGCGGATGGCCTCAGCCAGCCCGGGAATCATGTAGTCGAGCAGCGCCACGGTCTGGTCCGGGGTGCTATCCGTGGGCGAGATGCCGGTGCCTCCGGAGGTGATCACCACGTCGACAGCCTCGGCGATCGCGTCGCGCAGCGCTTTACCCACCGGCTCGCCGTCACTGACAACCACCGGTTGCATCGACGAGAATGCATGCTGCGCAAGCCATTCGGCGATGATCGGCCCGCACCGATCTTCGTAGACCCCGGCCGACGCACGGGTGGAGGCGATGATGACGCGCGCGGATCGGTCTGCCATCACCGCTCCCACGTTCCGTGCTTGCCGCCGTCCTTACGAAGCACCCGAATGTCATCGATACGGGCAGCGGGGTCCACCGCTTTGATCATGTCGTAGAGCGTCAGGGCTGCGACGCTCACCGCGGTCAGCGCTTCCATCTCCACGCCGGTGCGATCGGTGCTGTGCACCGTCGCGCTGATCTCGACATCCGTATCGCTGGCGCTGAATTCGACGTCGACTCCGGTCAGCGCCAACTGATGACACAGCGGGATCAGGTCGCTGGTGCGCTTGGCGGCCAGGATGCCGGCAACCCGCGCAGTGGCCAGGGCATCGCCTTTGGGCAGACCGCCCGACGCGATGAGCTCGATCACCTGTGCGGAGGTTCGTAGCGAGCCCGCGGCAACCGCGGTGCGCCTGGTGGCCGCCTTCCCGGCGACGTCGACCATATGAGCCGCACCCTGATCGTCGATGTGCGAGAGCGGACCCGAGTCAACCACGAGTCCCATTCTGACAGCTGCTAGCGCAGATCCCAGATCTGCACCTCGGAGTCGGCCGGTAGCTCGGTGACGTCTGCCGGAATGTCCAGCAAGCAGTTCGCCGACGCCAGCCAGCGCAGATGGTGTGACCCCGGAGGCCCGCAGCTGGCGACGGTGCCGGCGGCGGCGTCGAAAACCCCGCGGCGGAACTGACGCTTACCGGCCGGCGCGGTCAACGTCTCGGTCAGCACCGCGGATCGCCGCGGCCGGTGCGGATCGGGCAGCCCCATCGCCGAGCGCAGCGCCGGCCGGATGAACACCTCGAAGGACACCAGCGAGCTGACCGGGTTACCGGGCAACGTGACGATAGGCGTGTCGGCCACCCGGCCGGCGCCCTGCGGCATGCCCGGCTGCATCGCCACCTTGACGAACTCCACACCCTGATCACCGGCTCGGCCGAACGCGTCCTTGACGACCTCGTAGGCACCGGCGCTGACGCCGCCGCTGGTGATGATCAGATCCGACTCGGCGGCGTACCGGTCGCGCAACGCGGTGAACTCGGCGACGTCGTCACCGGCAACCGCGGTGGCGACCACCTCGGCGCCGGCGTCGCGAACCGCGGCGGCCAGCATCGGCGCATTGGACTCGTAGATCTGCCCCGGCCGCAAGGGCGTTCCCGGCGCCACCAGCTCAGAGCCAGTCGAAATGATCAGCACCCGCTGACGCGGAATCACCGTCAGCTCGTGCAGTCCCAGCGCGGCGGCCAGGCCAACCACCGCCGGCGTGACCACCCGCCCGGCCCGTAAAACCGTGGTGCCTTCGGCGACGTCCTCGCCGGCGCGGCGGATGTGTTTTCCCTCGACGCTGGGTGCGTTGATCGACACCACATCGGTCCGCCCGTCGGTGGCCTCGACGGGCACTATCGCCGTCGCGCCGGCGGGGACCGGCGCGCCGGTCATGATGCGATGCGCGGTACCCGGCCCGAGGGCGGGGAGGTCGATCCGGCCAGCCGGAATGTCTTCGGCTACAAGCAGTTTCACCGGACGATCGGCTGTCGCCGAGGCCACCTCGTCGGCACGCACCGCGTAGCCGTCCATCGCGGAGTTGTCGAAAACCGGCAGCGACACCGTCGCCGTCACATCGTCGGACAGCACCCCGCCCTCGGCGCCGGGCAGTTCGGCGTTGACGGCGGGCCGGGCAGTAATCAGCCCGGCGACAACGCGTTGATGCTCTTCGACCGACCGCATGGCTTGAGTAAATATAGTTGGTGTCGATGACGCTGGTAGTGCGTGCCGTGCTGACGGATCAACCGATCTCGCTTGCTGAACACCAGGAGCTGGTGAGCCATCAGGCGGCGGGAGCGATCGTCGGGTTCGTCGGGATGATTCGCGACCACGACAACGGGCGCCAGGTGGTGCAGTTGGAGTATTCGGCGCACCCGTCGGCCGCCGACGTCATCGCCGAAGTGGTGGCCGAAGTCGCCGCGCAGTCCCCCGGGACGCGAGCCATTGCGGCCAGCCACCGCATCGGCGTCCTGCAGATCGGCGAGGCGGCGTTGGTCGCCGCGGTCGCCGCCGACCATCGCCAAGCGGCATTCGCCACCTGCGCGCAACTGGTGGACGCGATCAAGGCGCGGCTGCCGGTGTGGAAGCGTCAGGTCTTCGCCGACGGAACCGACGAATGGGTGGGCTCGGCTTAACGTCCGACGCGGCGCCGGAGTCTATCCTCCGGCGAACGGCGGCAGCACGTCGATCGTGTTGCCCGCCTGCAGCGGCTGGCCTTGGTCTCGAACCGCCAAACCATCGCAGAGATAAGAGCATCGGCCAAGTACGCGGGCGAGTTCCCGGCTGCGGCCGCCCAGGGTATCGACGAGCTCGCCGACCGTGGCGCCGGCGCGCACGGTTAGCTGTTCGGAATCGGATCCTGCGGCGGCGCGGGCGGCCGCGAAATACCGCACGGTGATCGTCTCGACTGTCACCTCAACCGCCGATTGCGCTCATCGGCCGCGGCGGCTGGACGAAGTCCGGGTCGTTGATGCCATGGCCGGCGGGTTTGCCCCAGATCGCGGTCCGCCACGCCGCCTCGATCGCGTCGTCGTCGGCGCCGCTGCGCAGCAGCCCCCGCAGGTCGGTCTCCTCGATGGCGAACAGGCAGCTACGGAGCTGCCCGTCGGCGGTCAGCCGGGCGCGGTTGCAGGTCGAGCAGAACGGGTGCGACACCGAGGCGATCACCCCGACCTTCCCGGTGCGTCCGGTCGCGGGATCGATGATCCGCCACAACTCGGCCGGCGCCGAACCCCGCGGCGCCCGATCGGCTTCCAGGACGTAGTGACGTCGTAGCCGCGCCAGCACCTGGTTCGCGGTCACGGCAGCTTCTCGCCGCCACTGATGTCCGGCATCCAGCGGCATCTGCTCGATGATCCGCAGCTGGTAGTCGTGGCCAAGACAGAACCGCACCAGCGACACCGCATCGTCGAGGCCGGTCAGCGGATCCAGGACGGCATTCACCTTCACTGGCCGCAGACCCGCCGCGTGCGCGGCGGCCAGGCCGGCCAGCACGTCGGGCAGCCGGTCGCGGCGGGTGATCGCCGCGAACCGCAGGTCATCGACGCTGTCCAGCGACACGTTCACCCGGTCCAGGCCGGCCCGCGCCAACGCCTCCGCACGCTTGGCCAACATGACCCCGTTGGTGGTCAGTGCGAGCTCAGGCCTCGGCCGCAATGCGGCCGTTGCGGCGATGATTTCGTCAAGGTGCTTGGCCAGCAACGGTTCTCCGCCGGTGAACCGCACCTTGGTGATGCCCAGCCGCGTCACGCCGATGCGCACCAGCCTGACGATTTCGTCGGGTTGCAGCAGCTGCTCAGCGGGCGACCACGGCAGACCCTCGGCCGGCATGCAGTAGGTGCATCGCAGATTGCAGCGGTCGGTCAAAGACACCCGCAAATCGGTCGCGGACCGTCCGTAGCTGTCCACCAACGGGCCCGTGGACGGGGGCTGTGTTGCCGGGCCCTCGAGCAGACGCGGCACTCGCGGAAGGCCGAGCGTCGTGATCGTCATGGCACCATCCGAATCTTCTCGCGAGCAACATTCTCATTGTCCATCAGTCACCGGCGCTCCACGGTTGTCACTCAGTGAGAAGTCGATGTCATCATAGGAGAGTGCGGTTACCGCAGTCGACAGATCCGCGGCCGCGCAACGTCGGGATCCTTTTGGCCGCAGGCGCCGGCCGCCGATACGGCAAGCCGAAGGTACTAGTTAATGGTTGGCTGGACACCGCGGTTGCAGCGCTGCGCGATGG